>Ga0316207_10000023_pt1 | contig 342652 bp, 267 predicted proteins | sample 6weekpyrite_MG_FD_204943 | JGI IMG/M metagenome (GOLD analysis project Ga0316207, IMG submission 204943) | Microbial mat bacterial communities from mineral coupon in-situ incubated in ocean water Damariscotta River, Maine, United States -... | ecosystem: Environmental > Aquatic > Marine >... | reverse complement strand
GAGCTGAGAATGCGATTCGCCCATTTGCTATCGCGCGGAAAAACTTTTTGTTTTTCGACAGCCCCAAAGGCGCCAAGGCCAGTGAAAATCATTACACCTTGATCATGACGGCAAAAGCGAACGGTCTGGATCCGTATTATTATCTTGCGTATGTTTTTAAAGAGCTACCCAAAGCGGAAACACTAGAGGATGTTGAAGCGTTATTGCCTTGGAATTTAGATAACGAGAGTTTAAAGGCTGCGTTTAATTATTACTAGGCGGGGTTTAATTTGCGCTTACATTATGATTAACGGGTGAAGTCAAAGGGTCTTCAGCACTAAACGGATTTGCATCCTTATTATCTGCATTACACCCCACCAAGAAAATTGATATTAATATAAAGGTAAGGGCACTTATCATTTTATTCCTAGTTGATTATTTAGCTCAATAGAAAAACCTGGGACAGATCAGGTTTAAATGAAAACATCAAATTAAACGTGGTCTGTCCCGAATGGCATGTCCCGAATGGCACCTTTGGTTGTGGTCATTCGAACCAAGTAGGTTATAAGAAATTTGTACCGCTAAAGATATTATTGTTATTGGCAACTCAAAAAAACTAAAAATTTATTTCAACGCGAAGTCCAGGGCGGTTATTTTTCAACACCAGTTTTGCACCATGTAAATTCACTACCGCATTTACCAGGCTCAGACCCAATCCATTACCAGGGCTATTCCTCGCTCCATCCAATCGATAAAAACGCTCTAGAACTCGATCAAATTGATTTTCAGGAATACCAGGACCATTATCAGAAACAACAACCGTTGGATGTCCATTATTTTCGAGTAATTCAAGTTTTACAGTGCCGTGTTCTGGCGTGTATTTAATTGCATTTTCTAATAAATTACTAATTGCTTGAGATAGCAATTGGTTGTTACCGTCTATGATCTGTTTTTTAGGAACAGAAAATTCAAAGCCAAGGTGTTTTTCTTCTGCAACGGCTTCGTATAGATCCGCAAGGTCGAGTAATAATTTTGCCAAATCCAATGATTGCCAGTCCTCTCGTTTTACGTTTGCTTCTGCTTGGGCAATATTGAGAAGTGCGTTAAAGGTATTGATTAAATCATTAGAGTCGTGGATAGCAGATTCCATTGCTTTTCGATATTCTGATTCGCTGCGTGATTGTAATAATGTCACCTCTAATCCGTTACGAATTCGGGTTAAAGGGCTTCTTAAATCATGTGCAACATTATCGGTGACTTGTCGCATTCCCTGTATGAGCTTTCCAATTTGACCAAGCATAATATTGAGCTTTAATGTTAACGTTTGGAATTCATCATTTTGTTCTGGTACGACTAGAGTTTTTCTAAAATCGGTTTTAATGGCGTTATCTAATCCAGAATTTAATAAAGTTAAACGAGACAACACCACACGCCCCATATAAACGCCATTGATTAGGGCAATACAAAGTGTAATGAATACAGCAACCAATAATGCCGTAAAGGTGTGTTCTCGTAATTCATGCAAGGAATTATTGGCTTGAGCAACGGTAAGCGTTAGCCCACGTGGCAGGCTACTATAAGCAATTCGTAAAATGCTTTCGTCGTCATCGTCAAAGGTTTGTGTGGTATCAAAGAAGAAAATTTCGTTTTTAATGTCAATGTTTTTGGGTTTGATTGAAGCGAGTATTCTATTACCGGAAATGACATTATTTTGTTGGTCGGTTAGCGCATAGTAGTGACGTAGGTGTCTACCATATTGATTTCGCTTTTCAGTGAGTTCGGCGAGTTCGTGCAAACCTTCGTGCCGATAATAAGCTGATAGTTCTATCATCTCTAGCTGAAGTTCACCATCGATTTGCTCTTCCATTTCTGCAAAGGTAATGTAATAAACGGAGAGTAGGGCAAAGATGGCAATCACGGCAAACAATGCGGCAAAGCGCATTGACATACGAAAAACAGTGGTATTAATCAGTTTCACGTAAACTATATCCTGCGCCACGAATTGTGTGGAGTAGTTTTTTGTCGTGACCTTTATCTATTTTATTGCGTAAGCGACTAATATGAACATCGATAACATTGGTTTGGGGATCAAAATTATAATCCCATACTTGTTCAAGTAACATGGTTCGAGAAACCACTTGACCTTTATGGCGCAGCAAATATTCAAGAAGGCGAAATTCCCGAGGTTGTAAATTTATGCTTACGCCATCACGGATCACCCTATGTTTTATAAGATCCATTTCTAAATCATATAATTTAAGTTTATTATTTTTTTGCTCTGGTGCGCTACGACGCCCTAATGCCTCTATTCGAGCCAACAATTCAGAAAACGCATAAGGCTTGGTTAAATAGTCATCTCCCCCGGCGGTTAATCCTTCAACACGATCATCAACTTCACCCAAGGCGCTTAATATGAGAACGGGTGTGACATTTTTTGCAGCGCGTAATGCTGCAACAATGGATAAACCATCCATTTCAGGCAGCATGCGATCGATTATCATCACATCGAAATGGCCGGTTAGTGCTTGTCCTAGGCCTTCCTTTCCATCGGCGGCATGATCAATCAAATGACCGCTTTCATTGAGGCCTTTCATCAAGTAACCCGCAGCGTCTATATCATCTTCAATTAGTAGTATATGCATACCTAAATAATAACTCACAAATCGGCAAAAAATCATTACCAATCTGTAATTTTTTAGAAAACTCATGGTTAGTGCTGAGAACGATAATATTCATAACGAAATAAATTTTACACCACAGGGGTGACAAATATGAAAAATTCAAGCTGGAGTTTTAATACCAAATTTTTACATTTAGGACTCGTAATGACAATTAGTCTCAATTTGCTTATTAGTCTAGTGATGTCTGAACCGGATGACAATGGGGGAATGATTGGACGGCTTGCTTTTGAGCTTCACGAAGTTTTGGGTTTGAGTGCGATGTTAATTGTCATCCTGCATTGGATTTGGAGCTTAACTAATCAGGTCGATGGCGGATTAACTCACTTATTTCCTTGGAAAGGAGAGGCATTGAATAAAGTATTTTCAGATGTGAAAAATTTATTCCAAGGAAAAATGCCGGAAGAGGGAAGTAAAGGTGGATTAGCTGGATTGATTCATGGACTCGGATTACTTGCAGTGACAGGTATAACGTTAACAGGAACGGCGTTTTGGATTCTGTATCCTGGGATTGGTGAGCCTGGTTTGCTTGCTGATGGATTTGCAGAACTTCACGAAGGATTCGCTGGATTGGTATGGACGTATTGGTTAGCGCATGGAGGCATCGCATTTTTGCATCATGCAAGTGGACACAATACGCTTAAAAACATGTTCAGTTTAATAAATAAATCAAAAAATAATACAACACTTGATGGCTTGAATAATAAATCAACTCATCATATTTAATTTTATCAAGGAAGGAGATTTTAGGTTTAATCTTTTAATTAAGGAGAATGGAAATGAGAAACAAATTTAATAGAACATTATTAGCAACTGCAATTGGCGCAACACTCAGTCTAAGTGCCTGCAATATTGAAGTTGGAGTGGATGAAGAAACACGAGAGGATTTCAAAAAAACAACCAATGGATTAATCACAGCGGTAAATGATTTAAACTTGGAAGAGGTAAAAGTTGATGGTGTTTCCTACGATGCTTCAACTGCTACGGTAACTATCGATGGTGAAAAAGCAGATACATCTGACTTGAAAGTGGGAATGGTTGTTTCGTTAACGGGTGAAGTGAAGCAAGATGGTACATTTAGAGTTGACGAAATACACTATGATAATGCAGTTGAAGGTGTAGTACTGGATGATGGAAATCAAACTGACAATAATTTAAATGTAGTAGGTCAAAATGTTGTTGTGGATGATAGTACATTAATTGATAGTGACGATCCAAATATTAAAACCGTTGCGGATATTCCGACTGGTAGCGTTATTGAAGTCAGTGGACATTCATCTAGAGATGGCCAAATCTGGGCCACGCGATTAGCGGTATTGAAGAAACAATATTCCGATGGCTCAGAAATGGAAGTTGAAGGTCTGGTTAGCGCGTTAACCAATACAACATTTCAACTTGGTGAGTTGTCAGTAAATTACGAAACCGCACAATTTCACAAAGGCGACCTGCAAAATTTACTCGAAGGAAGTTATGTTGAGGTGAAAAGTTATGACGCGTTAACGGAGTCTGGTGAAATGTTGGCAGCAACAATAGAATTTGAAAATGTTGATAGTCAATCGCAATATTCATCTGATGATGTCAAAGAAGTAAAATTTAACGGTGTGGTCACTGATTCACTAGTCGACAATATGTTTAAGCTCGATGGTGAAACAATTTACCTTGATAGCAATACAAAATTTGAAAATAACATGGATAGCAGTAAGCTAACTGAAGGCCAAAAACTGGAGGTTGAAACGATTGTTAATGAGAATGGAGAGCTTGTCGCTAGGGAAATTGAGTTAGCATCTGATATTTACTTCGAATCAGATGATGATACGTCTGAGACTAAAGACAATGATTCAAATGATTCAAATGATTCAAGTGATTCGAGTGATTCGAGTGATGACGATGATGACGATGATGACGATGATGACGATGATGATGAAAAATAGGAAAACGAAAGTAGATAAATCATTTACTTAAAATCTCTGGCGAGTGCAAATATTGTATTCGCCTTTTTTTTTCAAAAAATAGTTATCATCCAGCTTTTTTAAGATAATTCAATGTTGTTTTTTCCAACGATTCAAAATCGATGGGTTTAGTAATAAAATCATTGCAGCCAGCTGCTTTGCAGAGCTTGCGTTCTTCTTGATACACATTACCTGTGAGCATGACAATGGGTTTGGAATAATTTTGTGATCGTAACTTTGATAAGGCATCAAATCCATTCATAACGGGCATTTCCATATCCATCAAAATTAAATCGTAATCGTTATTTGACGCTAATAGTATCGCTTCCCGACCGTTGTTTGCAATTTCAACCTTAACACCCAAGTCGGACAAAAATTGTGAAATCAATTCTTGATTATCCTTAACGTCATCAACCAATAAGATCGTACCTGTAAAGTCTGAGTAATTATCTTGGTTGCTTGAAGAATTAACGTTTTCCGCCTCTTCGTCGTCAATAATGACCGGGGGTTCATTATCCTCATCAGCTAAAGTAGTGACTTCACCTGGATCAATGTAAAAGGAAAAGGTACTGCCTTTGTCAACTTCGCTCGACACTGACATATCACCACCGAGTTTTTGCGTCAAATTTTTTGATATTGCTAATCCTAATCCAGTGCCACCATATTTTCTAGTTGTTGAAGAGTCGGCCTGGGAAAAAGCTCCAAATATTTTAGCCATTTGTTGCTCAGTCAATCCTATACCAGTGTCCTCAATATTGAATTTTAATACATTACCATTTTTTTCATAATTCACGTGAATTCTAACATATCCATAGTCGGTAAATTTTATTGCGTTAGAGCACAAATTAATGATTATCTGTTTAAGTCGAATAAAATCAGTGTGAATTCTTTCAGGTATGGGAAAATGGTAAATGACATCCAGCGCGATCTCCTTTTGTCTCACGCTTTCACCAAGCATCATTTTGATATCGTTCATCATGGCGAATAGGGAAAATTCAGTAATCTCCACTTCCAATTTGTCGGCTTCAATTTTGGATAGGTCTAGTATGTCATTAATGATTGATAACAAATGCTTACCTGAGCGGATAATTTTATTGAGTGTAAGTTTTTGCATTTTTTCATTTTGTGGTTTTTTATAGAGCAACTCAGAAAAGCCAATGATAGCGGTAAGTGGTGTACGTATTTCATGGCTCATACTCGCTAAAAAGTCAGATTTGGTCTTTGTTGCTTCTTCCGCACTAGTCGCTTCAATGAGTGCAGCTTTTGCCTTTTCTTCTGCTTCTATGCGTTGCGTTATTTCGATTGCATAACCATGAACTGTTTTCTTGCCTGTAACAGGTGCAAAATTCCAATAAAATACTCTTCCTCTAAATCTAGCTTCGCAACCAAGGAGTTTTTCATTGTTTTCGATGCATTGTTTAACAAATTTTTCGACTCGATGTGGTAATAATACTGCGATGCCATTTTGTTCAATGGACAGTTCCTTTAATAACTCTCTTGCGTAAGGATTAATATATTGTATTTCATTTTTGTCATTGATGGATAAGGTGATATTTGGGTTCATCTCTGGAAAAGCGGCAAGCAACTGTAGCTCATCCATAGTAGTGCTAATTTTGTCACTCTGTTCTTTTAGTCTTAACGACGTCCAGTTTAACGCCGTTCCCAGTTTTTCTAATTCCACTGAGTTGTGGTTAACTTTGGTAGTTGCTCCATAGTTTTCATCAAGATTAGCAGCAAAGTTAGTATAATCAGCTATAACATGGGTAGAACGTCTAATAGATAAAAATAGGAGTATCATTGTGAGAAGTAAGATTGTCGATCCAGTGTATATGCTTTCTTTCCATTTTTGCGCTCTAACTTTCTTAATTTCATCTAAGCTATATGCAATGCGAATCCATCCCAGGAGTTCACCTAATTCTATTGGTTGCCATACGATCATCGCTTCATTGTTAAAAATGATTTTTCTTTTATTTTCATTGGGCAGTGAAAGTGTGCGTCGACTATAGTTTGCCTCAGGTTGTTTTCCATCCTCTCGCTGTACATCGGCAACAACATTGCCACGAGGGTTGCTCATTTGTACATTCAAAACACCAGGAAAACGTGCGAGTCGCAACAATGAGAGTTCAATAGAGGTGTAGTCTTTTGTTATTAAATAGTCACCGCTTGTGGCAGATAAGTTTCTTACTAAAACATCAGCTTGTAACTTCATGTTTTCTGAAATACGTTGAGACTCTTTTTCCACTGAATAATATGTGAATGCACAAATGGCGATAGCAATGAGCAACCCTAATATTAATGTAAGTTGCACGCTGAGTCGTTTTAAACTAAATCGAGAAACTTTAATACCAGATGATGACTTCATGTTATTTATCTTATTTTCATTGTTGGGGGATCATCAATTCGAGATTGGTATGCTAACATTTTTGAAAACTTATTATTTGTTAGAGAATGGGGCGACAAGTTCTCTTATCACATCGTATTCAGCATCATTGGTTTCAGCAAAACCATCGTATTTTTTGCTTAATGACTTGATAATGGCTTTTTCATTGGGATTGTTGACACTCAATCCTAAAAATGCTTTTTTAATTTTATGATACAACTTACTGCTAACGTTTTTATTGGTTGCGATATTGTATGGAGGCAATTTTGGTGAACTATGCAATAATCTGATGCCTTTATTTTTCCAGCCATAATATTTTGTGTCTTTTAAAATTCCTGCGTCAAATTCACCACGCAATACTCCTCGCACAATGTTGTCATAGTGTCCTAGAAATTCATAACTACCTAAATTTTCCAATGGCATATTTGCTCCTACTACAACCGCTCGTTGAAGCAATGCGGCCTTGTCACCAAACGCGAATCGTTTGCCTTTTAAATCCTTTATATTATTAATTTCACTTTTATTATCAACTACAATCATTAGTTGAAAGGAGTCTTTTTTATTGGTGACTGTTTTCGCTACTAGTTTTGTATTTCCTTTAGCGTGAGATTTAAGATAAGCAACTGGTGTGAGATAAGCAATATCGACGCTTCCTTTTGCAACATCATCAATGGCAGTCGCCATGTCAGGTGCTAATTTCAAAGTCACAGGCATATTTAGTTTTTCACTTAAGTATCGAGTGAGTGGTTTTAGTCGATTGTGCATTTTTGCGGGGATGTCCATTGCAACTGAGCCAAAAATCAACTCTTGCTTTTCTTTTGCGTAGGTGATGCTGCTATAGACAATTAAAAATGTAAAACAGGATATTAGCAAAGCTTTGTTTAATATTTTCATGAGGAAACCCAGATTTTTTCCATAAATTTAACCAATTTTACACAATCCGATTATCAAGAGATTGAGATCAACTTTCTATTTTGATCGAATGGAGTTAAGTGCATTTTCTTGCATTTTGTAGACAATATCTTGTGCACTGAATTTGTGCTCAACTGCTTTTTCTAGATTAGAAACAGGGGCTAAGAGATTGAAATATTACAACACCACCGACAATAATAGATAATAATCATATCGGTATTAACATGTGAGGCTTGAGTGAAATAGGGGAGTGACAGATCCCATTTTGCGTAAAACGGTATGTTTGTTTCTGGGAAGTGACAGTCACCCGTTTAATAAATAATTTTAGAAAAAAGTTAAGAACAGTTATTAAAATTAGGAGGTATTTTGTAGCGATGTTTATTAGCTTGCTTGTTGTTTTATACCTTCGATAATTTGTAAACACATAACTTTTAGGCTTTCCAAGAGGTGTGAAATTTGTTCGATATCCTTTTCTAAAAGAAAGTTCTCAATATCCGTACACAACTCCGATAGCATGGGATAACCGAAATTACCTCCGGTGCCTTTTAATTTGTGAAGCTCTTCTTTTAATGTTTTCCAGTCTTCTTCTCTTAGCGCGTTTTGCATCCTTATGCAATAATCAAGTAAAACATCATTGACGAATCGTTCTCTAATTTTATCCATTTTTTTACTTTGCTTTTTAACAATGGGTAAAATTACGCTATTTGATTCAGTACAGTCACCTTCTGGTATGTAATTTCGTATTAATGTTTCAAGTCGATCCTGATCAATGGGTTTAGTAACAAATTCATTACAACCGGCTGCCATAAAAATTTCTTCATCTTCTTTCATGGCGTTTGCGGTTAGTGCAATAATTGGTTTTTCATACCCTTTCTTTCGCAACTCTCTAGTCGCAGTTGGGCCATCCATTACAGGCATCTGCATGTCCATTATTATTAGATCAAACTTTCCTTGCAATGCTTTGTTTAACGCAAGTTTACCATTTTCGACAATATCAAAATTGACCCCCAAGGTTTCTAAATACATTGCTAATAAATCTTGATTCATCTCTGTATCTTCTGCTACAAGTACAGAACCATTTAGACTAGTGCCTTTTTTATCACTAGTTGAAATTTTATCAGCTGGCTGAATTGTTGATTCGAGATTTTGATTTGATCCCGTTGATATACATAAGCGAAACTGACTTCCTTGATTAAGTTGACTTTCAACAGAAAGATTACCGCCCAGCAAGTGGCTTAGTTTTTTCGATAGTGAAAGCCCTAATCCTGTTCCACCATAATTCCTGGTTCGTGAAGAATCCGCTTGATCAAATAATTCAAATATATGTTCCATTTGATCGGATGTTAATCCTATGCCAGAATCTTCGATTAAGAAAACTATTTTTTCGTTTTGAGTGTCGACTTCAACATTAATATTTATATAGCCTTTTTTTGTAAATTTGATGGCATTGTCGCATAATTGTAAAAGAATTTGTTTTAGTCTAAACGGATCTGTATTTATATCTCCTTTAAGGTTCTCATCTATTTTTATACTTAAAGTCAGGTCTTTTGAAACAACTTGGGGCTCTATTATCGAGCGAACTTCATCTATAATTTTATGTAGCGAGGTTTTTTGATGATGTATTTCAATTTCATTAGCAACAATTTTAGATATATCCAATATATCGTTAATTAAATGTAGTAGATGCTTTCCGCAACTGACAATGTTTTCAATCGGTTTTTTCTGAGTTTCTACACTTTCATTTTTCTGCAATAATATTTCACCAAATCCAATTATTGAGGTTAGTGGAGTACGCATTTCATGACTCATGTTTGTTAAAAATGCGCTTTTTGATCGAATGGCACTTTCTGCTTTTTGATTTGCTTTTTCCAAACGTAGATTTAATTTTTCCAGTGCTTTAAATTTACCTTTCTCTACATAGAGTAACTCTTCATTTTTCATTTGTTCTACAGCATGTATGCTAAATGCAATGAGTTTTGATGCTTGATTGATGAATTGAATTTGACTTTGTGTAGGTGGTTGGATAAAACCGAGTTCAATGACACCATTTACTTCACCATCAAACATCAAGGGAGAAATGTATACAGTATCAGGAATCCCTTTAAGTAATCCTGTATTAACGTTTAGCGCGCTTTTGCTTGTCTCGGCAATAGAGACAGCTTCCTTATTTCGAATTACTTGACCAAATATTCCTTTATCTACAGCATATGTGGATGAAATGTCTGAAGATAATAAATTGGAAATTGGATTGAGTTGATTATTTTCAATTAAATATATTTCCGCGGCAGTTAATCCTAACTGTCTTGATATCATTTCAATGGCATTTTCTGCCATTGTATGCGAATCTGTGGATGCATAAGTTGTCTCAGCTAAGATGCGTAAGCTTTCACTTAACCAGCTTTGATCTTCGGCTTCCGCCTTAGCTTTTTCGGATAATTTTGCTTGTTCCTTTGTTTTATTTAATAGTTTGGATAGTGATTCTCCCATATGATTAACTGAGTTTGCGACATCACCAATCGCATCATTTGATGAAAAATTGATATAAGTATTAAACTTTCCTTCTGAGATATCGTCAGCATATTTTCGGATATTTGCTAGCCGCTTATGCAATAAATTGTAAAAAAGTGCAAACGCCACGATTACAAAAATTGCGATAATGACGAATGCCCATTTAATTCCGAAGACCAATTGATTGACGTTATTATTTTGCAATGTAACATTGTTTCTTAAATTAGATGTATTTTGAGATGCAGTTTTTGAAATTTCTTTGTTCGTAGAGGCCAGTGCACTTTCAATTTTCTCAATTTGTTTTTTGATATCCTTAATTACTTTTGATGATTGGTTAAATAATTCTAGCAACGTTTTTTTGCTGCTTGTATTTATTGCAGATGATGTGATTTGTGATAGCTTGTTACGAGTTAAACCTAATGATTCTAATATATCGCTGTCGAGTTTTGTTGAGTTTAACGTCTTAATTTTAGTAATAATGCCTGTGATATTTTTATTATTATCAATTATGCTTTTGGTATTTTGTTTAGCATCTATACTACGTAGTTCTAATTCAGTTTGAAATTGGGCTAAGGCGTTTTCCAATTTTCGCAATAAAATAACAGTTGGAAAAATAATGGTGTGAGAAATATTGGCGTTATTCTCATTGGCTTCTGCAAGTTTCAAGTTTGTTATACTATGATTGCTTGTCTCGACAAGCGCAGTTGTTACATATTTTTGCGCGAACAGGGATATTGCGACAATTACACATAAATTGGATACGATAATCCAAGAAAATGGCAGTTTTTGTTTTAATACTTTTGATTTTGGATTGGTATCCATATGAGTTTATCGTATTTTTTAGCAATGATTTAAAAGGCTATAAAATTAAATTAGCAACGCTTTTTGGCTAAAACTTTATCGACATTGCGGCTTAGCACTTTAGTTTAGATTGTCTTATTTGAAAGGGTGGGTTTACAGAGTGAAATGAATTAGTTTGCCAATTATGATTGGTAAACATGAAACTATTTTATTTGTTTTTAAAGAATGTGTTTCTGTCTTTTTTAGAATGGATTTTAAATATTAGTACAAAAAATATCTCATGTTTTAAAGCGAAATTTAGGTAAGCTAATGTTGAATTTAATCGCTAGTAAACGTGCGATAAAAATGCTCATTCCAGAGATGAGAGCGGACAAGGTTATGTCAATTTGCAAACTCAATAATGTAATAAAGAGTACTGAGCCGAGCCAAGATACCGTCGCATACAGTGAACTTTGGAATACCACGGGTTGTTCATTGCACAAAATGTCGCGAGAAATGCCACCAATTGCGCCTGTCATTACACCCATAAAACTCGCCACTAACCAAGGGGCTCCTACCATGAGAGACACCAATGTGCCGGCTATGCTAAATGTTGCTAATCCAGCCGCATCTGGAATGAGAAAAAAGCGAGGTGATATTGTGAAGAATCTTGCTGTTAAAAACATGATGATGGCACTTGCGATTGAAGCAATAAAAAACATTTGATCTTTTATCCAGAAGACTTCTCTATCAAGTAATATATCTCGTAATGATCCGCCGCCCAATCCTGTTGCTATCGCAATTATTATCACACCAAATAAATCAAATTGTTTAAACCCTGCTTTTAAAACGCCTGATGCGGAAGATACGATAACTGCGAGTATGGTTATCCAATACAAATTTTCGAGTAAAGTAGGGGTAGGATTTAAAATCATTGTTAATAGTGTTAATTTTTTATCGATTTAAATTCGTTATATTTATTATTTCATTCAAGCTAGAAAAATCAGTTGAATCACGATTTCTAGCACAAGCTCATGTTTCCATAACACTTGCAAAAAATTCCCGCTTAACCAAATGGGTGAAGCTAAGATTTTTTACAAACACTCTGAAAACAATATCTGGCACTATAAATTCGCTCTCAACTGATTTTTCTAGGTTCAAAGGAATATTGGTAGGATAGGGCCAAACATTTCGTCACTTTTCAGTTCACACAAAATATTTCAGTTGGTTGAAAAGCGAGAAATTTAATTAAATATAATGTATGTGTTTGGGAAACTCACAAATAGTTACTTAACTGTGACGGATATATTTTCACTTTTTTCGCCAATGACTGAATTAAAACCTTCCACCATTTGCCACTGAAAATTATAAATTCCTGGTTGTAGAGGAGCGATAACCTTAAAATTAAATGTTTTCATTTCACCGGGTTTTACAATTTCATTTTTCTTCAGTTCGATTCTATCAACTGACCAATGCATATTACCTTTTGGATTTTGCGGGTGCAAACTAAAACGACCTTTGGTCCAATTTTTATCACTTGTATTTTTAAATGTTAAGGTAACAGGGTAGATGTTACCAATTTCAAAAATTGAAAATGCTTGGTTTGATTGTTTTAATCCCGGTATTTTTTGATAAACAAATTCAGCACCCTTACTGGAATTGCTTTGTTTAACGATAACTTGTTGCGCTGGTGTTGGTTCGCCAAACCAGCGACGCCCTTTTTTCATTTGCCATTGTACGGGATAAACACCGGGTTTTTCGGGAGCTTTTAATTTAAATCGAAATGTTGCAATTTCTCCAGGTGGGATAATGTCAGACGAGCTGAGTTTTACAACACTTAAATCCCATACGTTTTTTTCTGATTTGTTTCCTAGTTTATATCCATTTTCCCTCGTCCATACTGAGCTACCATTATTTTTAAATTGCACGGCTATGGAATATTCTTGACCGCCAACCATGGAGTTTGGCATTAATTGAGAGATAAATTTAACTCGATTTGATCGGGTTTCAACAACAATATTTGCTACTTTACTTTTTTCGCCAAACGGTTTGCCATTTTGACGCATTTCAAACTGCAGGGAATAGATTCCGGCACTTCTCGCGGAGCGAATCCTAAATTTATATTGCTTACTCTCTCCAGGTTTAACCAATTCATTTTTATTCAGTCCTATTGGGTCAATTGCCCAAATCTTATTAGAGTTTTTCGTACCCATAAGCACAATATTATTTTTTTGCGACCAAAACTCTGAGCCGGTATTCTTAACAACGATGCTCACCGCGTAGGGTTTGTTAATTACCATTTTCTTTTGAACGTTCACAGAGGTAAATTTTACATCAAATTCTTCTGCCGCTTGGAGCGTGAAAATGGGAATCAAAAATAAAATTAGTACTAAAATGAAATTCGCTTTCATTTGCCTGTCCAGATTGGAAGCTTGAATAATGAGTCTGCCCACATAAAAAATTCATTCCTTGAATTTATGTTGTTAAGATTGTTGGTGACATTCAACATTTCCATGATATTCAATCAATTAATCTAAACGTTTTCACCAAACTGCGGATTTTAGGTTCAACAACACTGGTTTTTATTTCCTTATAAAATGCAACCAGCATTCCAAGTTATGGAATTTAGATTTCATATTTAGATAATGACAGCCTTGGAAATCGCTGGAAATTATCCCTCAATCTGTGTGCCTCCGTCAAAGAATAGTAAATAAAATCAATAACGTAAATTTAAATTAGTCAAATTCAGCCCATATCCTGAAAATTTGTAATGTAAATAGCTCAATATTTCTTCTGTGAACCAGTTGTCATTTAATTGTCTCAGGGCAAATTGCCATTAGCCGTAAGAATAAATATCAATTAACGACGGTTTGAGAAATAAAATGGCGAGAAAGCAAGTACTTAGTGTGTCACTGTTTATGATAGTTTTATTGTCTTTTCACAATGCACACGCATGGAGTAAGAAGGATACTTACTGGGAATCAGCATATTTATTGACACATATTGCCGATTGGGGACAAACTTTAGACATAGCGAGTCAATGTCAAACTGGGGCGTATTATGAAACTAATCCAATTATGGGTCGTTGCCCTTCAGCACAAACGGTAAATGCGTATTTCATAGCAACCGGGTTGTTGCATTATGGCGCCGCTCATATGTTACCGCCCAAATACCGACGCTTGTTTCAAGCTGGGACAATTGCAATGGAATTAAGTTATATCTCCAATAACGCGAGTATCGGATTAAACGTTAAATTTTAAAGTATACTTCAAGGATGACATTCACATGGCAATTTGTCATTAACAAGTGAAAACGGATTTTCACTTGTTAATGAAAGTTTTTACCCTATTTTTCGACACTGACTTTTGTCATTTTTACCGTATCCAACGGCACATCTTTTTGAAAACTACCACCTGATCCGGTTTTCACTTTTCGAATTTTGTCGACGATATCCATACCTTCAATCACTTTTCCAAAAACAGCATAACCCCAACCACGTTGTGTTTGTGAGCGATGGTTTAAGAAATTATTGTCTACAACGTTGATAAAAAATTGCCCTGTTGCAGAATGGGGATCGGATGTTCTTGCCATTGCAATTGTGCCACGAGAATTGCTCAATCCGTTATTTGCTTCATTTTTAATTGGACTCTCGGTTGGTTTTTTTGAAAAGGTTTCAGTATATCCACCGCCTTGAACCATAAAATTTGATATGACACGATGAAAAATCGTTCCGTCATAAAACCCTTTATTGACATAATTTAAAAAGTTTTCCACCGTTTTTGGTGCACGTGCAGAATTCAATTCCAGTACAATGTCACCCATAGTGGTGGAAATTCTTACTTTGGGGTTTGTTTCTGCAATGACTGAATTTGAAACGGAATAGAAAAATAACAGGCTAAATAAAATAACTAATGCATTTTTTGTTCGATTCATAAATATACCTTTTTAACCAAATATGTGGAAAATATTGATGTATTGTATTTTTAACTCCTCGAATTTTAGCTTACCAAGCGTATGATTTAAATCATTAAAACACGGTGATTTAAATGTTTATAAAATCACCTATGTTGGATTGGTAAGCAAAAATTGTTTGAATTTTATGATTGGTTTTGGTTTGTTGTTGATAATCGTTTTCAACTGCTTTTTCTAGGATTATAGTGGGGCATTGTTTTTGTATGGGATTTGACTTACGTGGAAAGGAATCGTTTTTTGTTATCTAAAGCCCAATTGTTGAATGCGGTTACCATAAAAAATAAATGGCTTCGATGGGCATTAGTGCAAATACTAGTGATACTTTGTGTTGGTTCTTTGCTCCTCTTTCTCTATTTGTATCAACTCGATAAAAAAGTCCAGCATCAATTTGAAGGCAAGCGTTGGCAAATTCCTTCACGCATGTTCGCACGCCCATTAGAGTTGTATGAAGGTAAACAACTTGATTATAAGACATTAATTACCGAATTAGATTTGTTGCGATATAAAAAAAGTCGTAAACCAAAATTGGGGAGTTATTATCGAAAACGCAACAGTGTGTACATTCGTACCCGTGCATTCGATTTTTGGGATTCGAGTTCTCCAGCGATTTTCTTAGAAGTGAAATTCTCAGGTAAACAAATTCATTCTCTCTGGAATGTTAATACAGGGGAACAATTGGATTTATGGCGTCTGGAGCCTTTATTCATCGGTGCATTTTATCCAAAAATTAAAGAAGACAGAATTTTAGTTCGATTACAGGATGTGCCACAAGGATTAATTGAAACCTTGTTAGTCGTCGAGGATCGAAATTTTTATCAACATCATGGCATAGCACCGCTTTCTATCTTAAGAGCGTTATTTGCCAATATACGTGCTGGAGCGAAACGTCAAGGTGGTAGTACTCTCACACAACAGTTAGTTAAAAACTTTTTTCTTACCAATGAAAAAACCATTACGCGAAAAATAAATGAAGCTTTTATGTCTTTATTATTGGAATGGCGATTTTCAAAAGATGAAATACTGGAAGCCTATTTAAACGAAATATACCTCGGACAAGATGGTAGTCGCGGTATTCACGGTTTTGGTTTAGCGGCGCAATTTTATTTTGATGCACCATTAAAGTCTTTGAATGCAGGGCAAATTGCTTTGTTAGTTGGTTTGGTGAAAGGTGCATCTTATTATGATCCACGACGCTTTCCAGAGCGCGCTAAAAAACGCCGCCATGTTGTATTAAGTGTGCAAAAGAAACTGGAATTGATTGATGCTGAAATTGCAGATTATCTGGATAATTCTCCGCTGGGAGTCACTAAAAATAAGCCAAGTGGTGTGACGCGCTATCCAGCATTTGTTGATTTGGTAAAACAACAATTGAAACAGGATTACCGAGCGGAAGATTTAGCGGCAGCGGGTTTGCGTTTATTTACCACCATTGATCCCGTTGTTCAGACTGAAGCAGAAAACAGCATACGAAAACGATTACCGCGGTATGAAAAATTAAAACGATTAAAGAAAAACAGCTTACAAGCAGCTGTGATTGTGACCGATAACGGATCGGGTGCGGTGCGTGCGATAGTCGGAGGGCGAAATTTTAGGGCGCATGGTTATAATCGAGCACTAAACACGAAACGAAATATTGGATCTTTAATTAAACCCGCTGTTTATTTAGCTGCCCTCAGGGAGCCACGAAAATACAGTTTAAACACGAATGTTGAAGATAGTCCTATAGAGATTATGCAGGAAAATGGTCAGTTATGGTCTCCTCGTAACTATGATAAAAAATTTCACGGTGATGTTTCTTTAATTAGTGCATTGGCAAATTCCTATAATTTGGCTGCAGTACGTGTCGGTATGGATTTGGGTTTAGAAAAAATTGTCGACACTGTGCATGATTTGGGAATAAATCGAAAAATTCAGCTTTATCCTTCAATGTTATTGGGTGCAGTGGAAATGTCGGTTTATGAAGTACTGCAAATGTATCAAACGTTATCTGACAATGGATTTCAATCTCCCATACGTGCGATTCACACTGTCACAACGGATAGCGGGGAAATACTCAATAAATACCCGATAAAAGTGAAACAAACCATTCCTGCCGAATCAGTGTATTTACTAATAACTGCGTTAAAAGAAGTGAGTAAACATGGTACAGCGCGATCTTTAAAAAGACGTTTGCCAAAAAAGATGGTTGTCGCAGGAAAAACGGGAACCACAAATGATTATCGAGATAGTTGGTTTGCTGGCTTAACTGGCGATAAAGTTGCGGTTGTCTGGGTTGGCTCTGACGATAATCGTTCCACCCGCTTAACGGGAGGGAGTGGTGCATTACCCATTTGGGCTGATATCATATCAAAAACTGCAAAAAAATCAGTGGATGTGCCAGTACCGGAAAGAATAAGTTTTGCCCGAGTTTATGCAAATTTACACCGCAGTAAAAAGCGACTGTGTGGTACAAATCTTGTGTTACCATTTGTGTCCGGACATATGCCTGCTCGGGTACCAGTTCAGGGGTGTTTAGATGAGAAATAAGTCATTAGTTTATATTCTATTGCTACAATTTTTATTGTTTGCCTGTACCACGACGAGTGAAAAGCCGGCTCCGATTAAAGTACCTTCTGATGCTAAGCAGAAGTCAATTCAACCGGATATGCCAGAAAAAAATGTCATTGTTGAACCGCCAGTCAAGCGTAAAAAAAATAAAATGAAGCCGGTGATAGTTAGACTGTTACATCGTTCAAAAGTGAAATTGAAAGCCGCGAAATTTGATGAAGCTGCAAATTTAATAGAAAGAGCTATTAATATATCGCCAAAAAACCCAGTTTTATGGCAACGCTTAGCGACGGTTCGCTTGGCGCAAGGAGACTATTTTCAAGCTGAGCAACTGGCGACTAAATCGAATGTGTTAGCAGAAGCTGATATGGATTTACGCCTTCGTAATTGGGAAATTATTGGTAAAGCAAAAGAACACATGCGTACACAGCGCTAATGTATTAGCGTTTTTTCCGTTTACCCCGATTTTCTTTAATAAACGCAACTGCATTTGTAATTGCGTTATCAATTTTATCCTCCATTTCTTGTCGTTCCATGGGTGACATGTAAAAAATCATATCAACTTCGTGACGAATGTAGCGGGGTGGCAAATGATTTAGTGCAACACAGGCGATATCTTCCAGATAATCGTCATCATAAGATTTGTTTCCCATAACTATTACAATACGATCGTAGATTATTTTTTCGTAATAATTGCGAATATTATTTAAACTCATTTAACAATCCTTTTTTACCCTTCACAGATTAATGGGATGAGGATGACTTGTTTTTCCATATTAAAATCCTTCAACCTAGAATCCGCAGTTGCATTCGACTTTATAGTGCAATATTTTGATGTGCATAGTGAATTCAAAAATGGCGCGGTCACCTTATTGGTGATGAGCCACTTTTTGAATTTACTAGGTGCATCAAAAGGTTGTGCTAGACAGCTCTCTTACATCCTGTAATCGCTGCATTAGTGCATCCTTGCACGTCAATCGCGATCTAACTGCGGATTCTAGGTTCAACCTAGAAGAATCAGTTGAAAACGATTTATGGCACAAGCACCTGACCCAATAGTACTTTCGAAAAATGCCCGAGTAGATTGATCCAATACGGAATATTTGATACAACCTAGGTTAGCGATATGCAATATATGTGGCAGAATCCCCAATTTTTTTATTAATTCGATTGCTTTGTGGATGCATGGCATAATCTTTTCATGAATGTAATGAAGCTTGAAAGGATGAATTGTTGCGATCGTCCTTTTATTTGGGTGATATAAACCCATTTCGTTGCGAGAGCTGCTATAAGAGGTTTATGTATGAAGCAAATGCCAACAATTAAATCCGTTATGACTGCGTTTCCCTACTGGATTGATGAAAATGATTCGTTAGAAGCCGCAGAAAATATGATGTCAGAACATGATATAAGTCATTTACCTGTTAAAGCTGATGGGAAATTAGTAGGCGTCATAGAAGAAAATGATATTTCAAAAGCAAAACAACAAAATACTGAATATAATATTCAAAAAGTGAGTGAGGTCTGTTTGTTTAAAGCCTACATTGTCGGAATGGATGAGCCATTAGATAATGTTGTTATCCATATGGCAAATAATCATATTCATACTGTACTAATTAATCGAAATGATAGGCTCGCTGGTGTATTTACCATGAGTGATGCATGTCGGAAATTTGCGGAATATTTGCGCTATCAATTTCGTCCACCCACTGGGGATGATGTTGCATAACTTTGTCTGACTATAAAAAATTAAATTAAATTATGGAAAGCGTTTTAGTCGTAAAGTCAATTCACGTTTTAACCGCAAGTATTACTATACTGTTATTTATATTGCGATATAGCTGGATGATATTGGAATCCGACCTGTTGCAGAAAAAATGGGTGAAAGTGGTACCCCATATTAATGACACGTTGTTACTCATATGTGCCATTTTGTTATCCATTCAAATCGAACAATACCCTTTTATTCATCCTTGGCTAAGTGTCAAAGTCGCTATGTTGTTACTATATATATTTAGTGGCGTAATTGCATTGCGGCAAGGGGGATCTAAGAGAGTTCGTGTCAGTGCAGGATTGTTTGCTATCGTTGTTTTTTCTTTAATTGCGAGTATTGCAGTTACCAAAAGTCCTATTGGTATTTTTAGTTTACTAGGGTGAAAACGTCATTTTCACCCTAATAAAATATTCAATTTGATTTTTAGGACTTAGGAATCACCACCAGTGTCAGCCGTCGACGTTTCAGATTCACTTACTTTATTATCTTGTCCAACGGTTGTATCAGTTTGGTTTTCACCTGATTCGTTTTGAGCCGTTTGTTTGTTGCGATAACCGGTACGAGAGCGACGGCTTTTGTCATTCCCATATCGTCGACGTCCGCGGGCATCACGTCTACCGCGTCTTTGGCCTCGTTTTTTACTGTCAGTGCCGGCATCTTCAGCAGATTTTTCGTCAGAACTTGGTTCTTCCGTTGCAACCGCTTCATCACTAATCGTTAATGCAATTTCTTCAAGTGGCTCGTCTGATATCGTCTCAGTTGGTTTCAACAATGGCGTCTCTGAACGAGAGTCGAGTTTATTTCCATCTGCTTTTGATGTAATTTTCCTATCTGGTTTGTTTTGCTCTCTGACTTGAGCGTCCCCAACTTCAGGTTTAACATCCGCAACGGAAACGTCGGACATTTTAGGCTCGTTAATCTCTGATATAACAACATCTTCAGTTACCATGACTGTTGGGGAGTCATCTTGAACCATAGCTGTATCAATTTCCATGGATGGATTGACGTGGGCATTCAAGTCAGCTGCATTGTCTTCAAATTGTTGACTGACAACGTTTACATCAGCTTCTGTGTTTGTCGACGGAGGTGGGCTTTTTTCTCTATTGGTTTGTGACTTTTGTTGATTCGTGTTGTTTCTACCGGTATTTGCCGTGTTTGTCGATGGCTTAGTTCCAGTGTTGTTTTGTTCATTAGCTGAATTACGGCCTCGTCTCGGTTTATTGGGCCTGCTATCTTTGTCTTTTTTTGCATTGGGATTTTGTGTTTTGCGATTCGATTGCGATCGATTGTTTGGTCGGTTACCTTTTGGTGCATTACGCCGTGTGCGGTTTCTATTTTGATATCCAGCGCCAGTTTCGGACGTACTCTCTTCTTTTGCTTGGGGTGCGATATAGCTAATCGTCGCATCTGATTTTTCTTTTTCTTCACCACCAAAAATAGAACCAAAAAACCGACCAATTATCCCAGGTTTTTGCTCGTTAAGATTGGACGTTGGTGGTGTACTTTGTGTTATGGTTTTTACAATGGGTGTCTCAAATTTTGGTACCGGTTCTGCGTTGGCAACAGGAATATCAGGATCTTCAATTTCATCTGTTAAAGAATAACTTGCTTGAGTTGGGTTGGCTCGTTGTGTTCCCACTTCTTTCACGCGTTGTATGTCATAATGCGGCGAATTTAGACTTGGGCTGGGGACTAATACAATTTGGACATTGTGTCTTGATTCCGATTCAGCAATGACACTGCGTTTTTCATTTAACAGAAATGTTGCCACATCCAGCGGTAATTTAACGATCAGTTTTGATGTGTTGTCTTTCATCGATTCTTCTTCAATTATTCGAAGAATAGAGAGGGATAACGATTCGATGTTTCGAATTACACCTTGTCCATCACAACGGGGGCAAACAATTTGGCTATGTTCTCCGATAGAAGGGCGTACTCGTTGGCGTGACATTTCTAACAAGCCAAATCGAGATATTCTGCCTATTTGAACTCTCGCTCTATCCATTGCGAGATTTTCCCGCAATCGGTTTTCCACTTCACGTTGATTGCGTGAGGGAGTCATGTCGATAAAATCAATTACAATTAAACCACCGCTATCCCGTAGTCGTAATTGTCGGGCAATTTCTTCTGCTGCTTCAAGATTGGTATGTAGTGCAGTTTCTTCAATATCGCTGCCTTTTGTTGCGCGAGCTGAATTGATATCGATAGAAAGTAATGCTTCCGTATGGTCCATGACAATTGAACCACCAGAGGGTAGGGATACCTTACGTTGAAACGCGGTTTCAATTTGCGTTTCCACTTGATAGCGAATAAAAAGTGGAATGCTATCGTCATATAGTTTAATTTTCGACAAGTTATGTGGCATAACTTGGGTCATAAATTCTACCGCTTTTTTGTAGGTATCCTTATCGTCGATGATGATTTCCGCAATGTCTTTGCGTAAATAATCACGAATGGCTCGAATAATGATATTGCTTTCTTGGTAAATCAATAATGGTGCGGCATTTTCATGGGCAGCTTTATCGATGGAATCCCACAATTGGATTAAATAATCCAAGTCCCACTGCAGTTCCTCAGTGCTTTTTCCGACGCCTGCTGTACGGACAATTAATCCCATATTCGTAGGGATATTTAATTGGCTCATTGCATCGCGAACTTCGCTGCGTTCATCACCTTCAATACGACGGGATACGCCACCAGCACGGGGATTATTTGGCATTAAAACCAGGTAGCGTCCGGCAAGACTCACAAATGTGGTTAATGCGGCACCTTTGTTTCCCCTTTCTTCCTTGTCGACTTGAATAACCAATTCCATGCCTTCTTCAAGCACTTCCTTGATATTGGGTCGGCGACCGCCTTCAACGGGATTTTTAAAGTAGTTGCGGGAAATTTCTTTAAGGGGTAAAAATCCATGTCGTTCAGCGCCGTAATCGACAAAGGCTGCTTCTAGACTGGGTTCTACGCGGGTGATTTTTGCCTTGTAAATATTGGCTTTTTTCTGTTCTCTGGCGGTTGTTTCTATATCAAGGTCATACAGTTTTTGGCCGTCAACCATAGCCACGCGCAACTCTTCACGCTGAGTTGCGTTAAATAACATTCTTTTCATCTAGTTTTTACTCAACAAAAAGTCTGCAATAATATTTTTATTCAATAACTGAGTTGCTTTTGGATTTCTTTTAGCCAGTTTTTAATTTATTATGTTTGGCATGTTGTTAATCGAACAACGTTCACATTTTATGAATTTATTAAAATTGCAAAACTTATTAATTAAATTTACTCTTCAAAAAACATGAATCGGTTTTTTGAAAAGTACCTAAGCATTGCTTATGCAATGCAGTGTTTTGATCGTTTAAAATCGTTACTTAATTTTACTTATATCGTGTGATGTCCAATGTCAGCCTGTTGATTGCTCCATAAATCGGTGTTTTTATTTAACTATTCCAACCAATTACTACTGACACGAGTAAATATTCATTGTTAGTGGACATTTATCATATTTCAACGTTATAAATCAAGTTTAATTTAAAAATTAATTTTCCTTTGCTAAAAGATTAACCGTGTATACTGTCAATTAAGCTATGTCGAAATCTTCAACATCAAATCAAGATCTTTCAACCAGCAATCAAGTTCAGCAAATTAGTACTGAGCCGGAATATGCAGGACAGCGCATTGATAACTTTCTCTTCAGTTTGCTAAAAGGAGTTCCTAAAACTCACATTTATCGCATCATTCGCAAAGGAGAAGTCCGGGTTAATAAGCGACGAATAAAACCACCTTATAAATTGGAAGCGGGTGACATTATTCGCATACCACCGATTCGTATAGCTGATGCAAAAAATATCCCGGAAATATTGGATAAACAGCTGGCAGAGTTACAGCGTTGTATCATTTTTGAGGATAAAGACCTAATTATTTTAAATAAACCATCCGGATTAGCCGTGCACGGAGGTAGTGGTATCAATTATGGCGTAATTGAGGGTTTGCGTAAATTATATTCCCAAGAAAAGCGTTTAGAGTTAGTGCACCGTCTGGATCGAGATACATCTGGGTGTTTATTAGTTGCCAAAAAACCGTCAGTGCTTAAGATTCTGCATGAGATGTTAAGAAATAATCAGATCGAAAAAACTTATCTCGCATTATTAAAAGGGAAATTACAAAACAAAAATCGAATTGTGGTCGATAATCCACTGAGAAAATATGTCACAAAAAGTGGCGAAAGAAGAGTCAGTATTTCTGATTTGGAATCGGGAAAGGAAGCAAAGACCTTAATTTATCCCCAAGCTATTTTTTCCAACACTAGCTTGGTAGAAATTAAACTCATCACAGGTCGTACTCATCAAATTCGAGTACATTGCCAGTTTTTAGCCCATCCTATCGTCGGTGATGACAAATATGGTGATGAAAATTTTAATTCTGAAATGAAAAAAGCTGGCGTTTCTCGTTTATTTTTACACGCAAAAAGTTTGAAGTTTAAACATCCAGTTAGTGGTGAATTGTTGAATCCCACGGCTTCCCTCGATTCACAACTGCAGCAATTTCTTGATAGAGCATATGAGTAAAAAGTATCAATTATTAGTGTTTGATTGGGATGGTACTTTGATGGATTCCCAAAGTGAAATTGTGTGGTGTTTTCAACATGCAGCGGGTGATATCAATTTAGCAATACCAACGGTAGGTGCGGTACATAATGTCATTGGTTTGGGTATGCAGGAAGCTGTTGCAACGGTATTTCCTGACGCCGGGGAGCAATCTCGGCTAGATTTTGTCGAACGTTATCGTCATTATTATTTTCATGATCAAAATAAACCCCAGTCTGAATTGTTTGATGGTGTTTATAAAATGTTATGTGGTTTTGAAAAAGCCGGTTATTTTTTAGCAGTTGCCACAGGCAAAGGTCGTAGAGGATTAAACGCGTCTTTAGCGAATACGGGTTTGGATAGCATTTTTCATTTCAGTATTTGTGTTGATGAAGCGCATTCAAAACCGCACCCACAAATGATAACTGATACAATGGATTTCCTGGGTGTTGAAAAAAACGATACGTTGATGATCGGAGACACGGAATATGACTTGCAGATGGCAATCAATGCCAATGTTGATAGTGTCGCTGTGGGGTGCGGCGCTCATAAAAAGCAACGGTTACTGAATTTTAGCCCCAAACATTTTATTGATGAAAGTTATGAATTGGAAAGTTGGTTAACGGATTAAGAGACGTTTTATGACGAATATGAAAGATACAGAAAATAAAGACGATCCATGGACAAGTGATTCAGCTAGTGCAAAAAATGCAGCGACTCAAAATGAAACATCTGAAAAGAAAAAACAAGAAAATGATGGTAATTGGGAAAAAGATGTCATAAACCGACTGGCTTTTGCTGCGATTAATGAACAGCGTCGGTCGAGGCGATGGAATATCTTTTTCAAGTCGCTATTTTTCATTTATTTGATTGGGATTTTCTATCTTTATACACCATCCGATACCAAAGATTTAAAAAGTGGTCCACATACAGCGTTAGTTGATATCAGTGGACCTATTGCAGACGATGCCGCTGCAAATGCAAATAGTATTGCAGGTGGTTTACGTGATGCATTCAAGCATAAAAATACCAAAGCCATTGTTCTCCGTATTAATAGCCCTGGTGGTAGTCCGGTTCAGGCAGGGTATATCAATGATGAAGTTTATCGGTTAAAGGAAAAATACCCCGATATTCCAGTGTATGCTGTCGTCACTGATATGTGTGCATCTGCAGCTTATTATATTGCGGTTAGCGCAGACAAGATTTATGCTAATAAAGCCAGTATTGTTGGTTCCATCGGTGTTTTGATGAATGGTTTTGGTTTTGAAGGTACGATGGAAAAGCTGGGTGTTGAAAGACGCTTAATGACAGCGGGGGAAAACAAGGGTTTTCTCGATCCATTTTCACCCGTAAGTGACACGAATAAAAAGCACATGCAAAGTTTACTTGATAATGTACATACTCAGTTTATTGATGTTGTTAAAAAAGGCCGCGGAGACAAATTGGTTGATAATCCGGATATTTTTTCCGGGCTATTTTGGTCTGGCGATAAAAGTTTAGAATTGGGTTTGATTGATGGGCTTGGCAGCGCGGGTTTTGTTGCGAGAGAAGTGATTGGAGAAGAAAATATTGTCGATTTCACACCAAGACCAAATTATCTCGATCGCTTTGCAGAAAAGCTTGGAATTGCTGGGGCTAAAGCAATGTCCGTTTTGTTTTCATCATCGGCTAATTTGCAATAGTATTTCCGTAGGTATTCGTTTGTGACTCATGTAAATCGGCTTTCTATAGCGTTATATTACCGGAGCGTCTAACGCTTCAAGCATTTGTGACAAGCGAATTAACGGCAAACCAATCAGCGCAGTTGGATCATCGCCTGTCATGCGGTTTGTTAGGGCGATACCCAGTCCCTCGGATTTAAAAGAACCTACACAATTTAACGCAGGTTCTTTTTCTAAATAGGATTCGATTTGCTGATCCTGTAATTTTCGGAACTCGACGTCAAACTGAATAACGTCAGACATCAACTTTTGATTTTCCGTATTCATTACACAAAGTCCCGTGAAAAAAGTAACTGTTTTGCCAGAGACAAATTGCAATTGATTTTTTGCTTTTTCAATACTGCCAGGTTTCCCTAACATTTTCTGGTCGCATACAGCAACTTGATCGCTGCCAATGATGATGACATTTAACAATTTTTTTGCGACGCGATCCGTTTTTTCTATTGCAAGACGTTTTACCAACTCTTGAGGATTTTCGTTTGGTTTTGGGGATTCATCAATGCCCGGTGCTGCACTATCAAACCGGGGAATGAGGCGTTTTAGGAGTTCTTTACGGTATGGTGAACTCGAGGCCAGAATAATGCGGGCCATCTATTTATTCGATTTCAATAAGAGTTTCATCGGGATTGACTGAGTCGCCTTTGCTGATATGAATTTTTTTAATGGTTCCGCTAACAGGTGCTTGTACTTCTGTTTCCATTTTCATCGCTTCTGTTATAAATAATCCATCGCCAGCGTTAACCGTATCATTTTCGTTAACTAGTACATCAACAATAACCCCAGGCATGGAAGTTGTGACGTGACCCGGGCTGGTTGCTTTCGGACGTTTACTGCCACTGGAATCACCTGAAGCGATTGCACTTGTCGCAATACCACCTCCCATGGGCTCGGTTAATACTTCAGATATGGTTTCAACCAAAATTTCTTCAGGCACTCCATCAACCGTTAGATAAAATGGACGTTGTGCTTGAAAGCGATGTCCTGAGCCAGTAACTTTTATATTGTAACTTTCCCCGTGCATAGTAACGTTAAATTCGGTGGGAGCAACCCCACATACTGCTACGTTATCTTCAACAGGAGGATCCAATGGCTCGGGGGTTAGCGTATCAGCTTTTCGTTGTTCGAGAAATTCACGACCGATGTCTGGAAACATGGCAAATGTTAATACGTCTTCTTCGGTTTCTGCCAGTTCCCCAATTTGCTCTTTCAACGAATTCATTTCTGGTGAGAGCGCATCTGCAGGTCGTGTGGTTATGATTTTCTCATCTCCAACAGCTTGTTCTCTCACTAGTTGATTGACGTCTCCAGGTGCTTTGCCATAGTGCCCAAGTAAATAATTTTTCACTTCATTGGTAATGGTTTTATAGCGCTCGCCGGTCATGACATTCAAAACGGCTTGTGTGCCCACAATTTGAGACGTTGGTGTTACAAGTGGAGGGAAGCCGAGATCTTCACGTACTCTTGGTATTTCATCGAGTACTTTATTAATTTGTTTTAGTTCGCCTTGTTCCCGTAGTTGATTGCTCAAATTTGAGATCATACCACCGGGAACTTGATTTACTTGAACACGTGTGTCTAATCCAGTGAACTCACTTTCAAATTGATGATATTTTTTTCGAACTTCCTGGAAATAAAACCCTAATTCCTGCAGAGCACTTAAATCAAGGTTTGTATCGTAATCAGTATGGCGTAAAGCGGCGACCATGCTTTCTGTTGCTGGATGACTTGCACCATCTGCAAAGGAAGAAATTGCAGTGTCAATATGGCAACAGCCATTCTCAATTGCTTTTAGTTGGCACATTGCTGATAAACCAGCGGTTGCATGTGAATGAATGTGGATGGGGATTTTTACTGATTTTGTTAACGCAGCAACCAACTCTGCCGTTGCCATCGGGGTAAGCAACCCCGCCATGTCTTTAATGGCAATACTGTCACAGCCAATATTTTCCAGTTTTTTTGCATCTTCCACAAATCCATTGATTGTATGTACAGGACTCGTGGTATAAGAAATGGCACATTGAGCATGTTTACCAGATTTTTTAACGGCTTTTATTGACGTTTCAATATTTCGAATGTCATTTAATGCGTCAAATATTCGAAATACGTCTATGCCGTTATCTGCAGATTTTTTGACAAATTCTGCCACCACATCATCTGAATAATGACGATATCCCAACAGATTCTGACCACGCAATAACATTTGCAGTCGGGTATTGGGCAGAGCATTTCGCAGTTCTCTCAATCGCTGCCAGGGATCTTCTTTTAAGAACCGAATGCATGAGTCAAATGTCGCACCACCCCAAACTTCCAATGACCAAAATCCAATAGCATCCAAACGTTTGCAAGCGGGTAACATGTCTTCTGTTCTCATGCGCGTGGCTATGAGAGATTGATGTCCGTCTCGCAATACAGTTTCGGTAATGTTTACCTTGGGCATTTAGGATCTCCTTCCATTATTCCTTTTACTAATGCGATTGTTATTTCTTGTAACAAGAATTTAGCGTTGAATAAAGCATCGACACAATACCATCGTCTATTTAGACTCTCATGTGCGCTGATATTGCTGCGGCAATTACTGCAGCTAATTCACGTGGTGATTGTCTTGAGGAATAATTAGACAATTCGGGGTGCGCTTCAACAAAACCTGTGTCGATCTTGCCGGTGCGAAATTCTTCAGTTTTTAAAATTTCTAATTGATAGGGTATTGTCGTTTTTACACCATAAACACTGATATCTTTTAAAGCGCGTTCTGATCGCCTGACAATTTCTTCCCAGGTTAGCGCCCATACTGTGAGCTTTACACACATGGAGTCGTAATACGGCGGTATTTGATAACCGCTGTATATTGCACTATCGGTTCGAATGCCAGGGCCGCCAGGTGCAAAATAGCGTGTGATTCGACCAAAGCTAGGCAAGAAGTCGTTTTTAGGATCTTCTGCATTGATGCGAAACTCAACGGCATACCCGCGACGTTTAATATCTTCTTGCTTAAAAGGAAGGGCTTTACCTTCTGCTATTCTTATTTGTTGTTGTACAATGTCTACTCCAGTAATTGCTTCAGTGATTGGATGTTCCACTTGCAGTCGTGTGTTCATTTCCATGAAATACATTTTATTATTCACATCCAGCAAAAACTCAACGGTACCTGCATTTTCATATCCCACGATTTTAGCCGCTTTTACCGCGTAGTCACCGAGTTCCATTCGCAGTTCTTCAGAAATTTGTGGGCAGGGTGCAATTTCAACGAGTTTTTGATGCCTGCGTTGAATTGAACAATCTCGTTCAAAAAGGTGAACCACATTGCCTTGGCTGTCCGCAAGAATCTGTAATTCAATGTGCTTAGGATTAACAATGCACTTTTCCATAAAAATGTCGGCACTGCCGAAGGCTTTGGTCGCTTCGGAAATTACTCGAGCATAATTTTTTTCCAATTCTGCTTTTGAATCACATCGACGAATTCCCCGGCCGCCACCGCCTGAAGTGGCTTTCAGCATAACGGGATAGCCGATTTCTTCTGCGAGTTTGAGTGCTTCTTCAAGATCGGTTAAATTTTCCTGCGTGCCGGGTGTAACCGGTACACCGGCTTCGATCATTGCTTTTCGTGCTTCTGTTTTGTCACCCATTCGATGGATGACGTCAGCATTCGGGCCGATGAATTTGATGCCTCGTTTTTCGCAAGCTTTTGCGAGCTCAGGATTCTCGGACAAAAAACCATACCCTGGATGAAGCGCATCACAACCTGTTGCAACGGCAAGGTTTACGATTCGGTGCACATTGAGGTAACCAGAAATTGAGTCTGGGCCTATGTTATAAGCTTCATTGGCTTTTTTAACGTGTAGTGCATGACGGTCCGGTTCCGCATATATGGCGACTGATTTGATGTTCATTTCAGCACAGGCGCGTACGATTCTTACTGCTATTTCGCCGCGATTGGCGATAAGGATTTTCTTGATCAAGTGGTCTTCCATTTTCTAATTGTGACTTAATCCGTTGAATATGCTTATATTATGCCGAAGCCTCTAGACTATTAGTGTAGTCTAGATTGTCACAATAATTGAGAGAATTATTCATGTAATTCATTGAGAATTTCATCGTAACTTGTTACATGAAGTCAAGTTTTTGTGAAAATTACTGATTTTCGGCAAATTAGCCCGTAAAATGCTCGACTTTCTTTTGACAGTCGGTGTTTGCAAGACTATTATTGCCGCCCCATGTCTAATCGACTACCAATACATTTTAATCCGGAACACGCAAGTGCTTGTGGATTAACGTTATCTGGCGAAATGAGCCTGGAAAAGTTGTCTCGATTGCATGATCGATTGGTGGCACCGTTTGGTAAAATACACGTAGAATTAGCATTTGGAAAGCAACGTAAGCGGGCATTTGTTAACGGAATTTTAGTTGGGCAAATGCACCTGGTTTGTCAACGTTGTTTAGATGAATTTGAACAACCGATAAATCATAAATTTCGATTAGGATTTATCACGAGTGAAGGTGAAATCCCAAGCTTGTTACCCGATGAGGAACCTCTTCTTGTGACAGAGGATGATATGCGGATTGAAGCATTGGTTGAAGAAGAGATTGAGCTAATTTTGCCAATGGTTGCAACACATTCGGCCAAAGATTGTAGTACTGGCATAATGCCCGCTAGCGAAGCAGCAGCGCCAGATGAGGAGCCCAAGCGGAAGAATCCTTTTCTGGTATTGGAAAGTATTAAAAGTAAGCAAATTAAGGAGTGAGTAATGGCTGTTCAAACGAGTAAGAAATCACGCGCTAAACGTGGAACACGCCGCGCGCATGACGCATTAAAGAGTCCTGCGTTTTCAATTGACCCAACCTCTGGTGAGACACATATTCGCCACCATATTACACCTGACGGTTATTATAAAGGTGTCCGTGTTGTTGCAGCGAAAGACGAAGTTTTTGACGACGAAGACGAAGATTAAAAGGTAATCACTTTGAGTCATACTATAGCACTGGATGCAATGGGTGGTGATTTCGGCCCACCAGTTGTGGTTCCTGCTGCACTTGAAGCGATACGGGATGGTTCGAATCTCCGCTTGATACTGGTTGGTGATCAGGAGACTTTATCAAATGAATTAAGTCGCCATAATGCAAAAGTAGGGGAGAACTTGACCATTCAGCATGCCTCTGAGCAAGTTGAAATGGACGATATTCCATCAAACGCGCTTCGAAATAAAAAAGACTCTTCCATGCGTGTTGCCATAAATTTGGTGAAAGATGGAACCGCCGATGCGTGTGTCAGCGCCGGAAATACCGGCGCATTGATGGCAACGGCTCGGTTTGTTTTAAAAACCCTAAATGGCATCGATCGTCCTGCAATATGCAGTATATTACCTACCATTCAAGGCCACACTCGCATGTTGGATTTAGGTGCGAATATCGGCTCAGAGCCAAAACACCTGTTTCAATTTGCGGTAATGGGTTCGACACTCGTTAGTGCTGTGGATAATATTGATCGCCCTACCATTGGTTTACTTAATATTGGTGCAGAAGAAATCAAAGGTGGTGAAACAGTAAAAACCGCTGCCAAAATATTTTCCGAAAGTGATTTAAATTACGTCGGATTTGTTGAAGGCGATGATATTTATGCTGGTTCAGTTGACGTCGTCGTGTGTGATGGTTTTGTTGGAAATGTTGCATTGAAGACCAGCGAAGGCGTAGCTCGCATGGTAAGCCATTTCATGAAGCAGGAATTCAAAAAAGATATTCGCAGCAAACTTTCCGGTTTAATTGCTCGACCTGTGTTGCAAGCGTTTAAGCAACGCATTGATCCTCGTGGTTACAACGGTGCCAGTTTTTTGGGTTTGCAAGGTATCGTCGTAAAGAGTCACGGTGGAGCAGATGCACATTCCTTTGCAACTGCGATTAGGGCTGCAACAAAAGAAGTCGATACCAACGTAGCAGAACGCATATCAAATCAACTACAACAATTATTAATGCAAAGGCGTGCAGTTTAATGTATTCAAAAATCGTGGGGAGCGGAAGTTATCTGCCCCAAAAGGTGTTAACCAATTTTGATCTTGAAAAAATGGTTGATACCACCGACCAATGGATATTTGAGCGTACGGGCATTAAACAACGTCATATTGCTGATGATGGTGAAGCAACATCGGACCTAGCCCTAGCGGCTGCAAACAATGCAATTAAGTCAGCTGGTATCACTGCAAAAGATATCGACTTAATTATTGTTGCGACTACTACTCCAGATTTAGTTTTCCCAAGTACTGCTAGTTTGCTACAGAAAAAACTGGGCATTCATGGTTGCCCCGCGTTTGACGTACAAGCCGTTTGTACGGGATTTGTTTATGCACTTTCCGTAGCGGACAAATTTATTAAAACCAATTCTTCAAAATGTGCATTGATCGTTGGCGCAGAAACCATGTCTCGAATAATCGATTGGTCTGATCGAGGTACCTGCGTTTTGTTCGGCGATGGTGCAGGTGCAGTCATCGTTAAGCCAGACAATGAACCCGGTATTTTAAGTACACATTTGCACAGCGATGGAAGTTATAAAGATTTTTTGTGTGTCAATGCGGGTGTTTCACATAAAAACAACGAATTTAATGAAGCTAAAGCGTTTATACAAATGAAAGGCAATGAAGTTTTTAAAATTGCGGTGAATACGTTGGGCACTATAGTTGATGAAACACTTGCTGCAAATAACTTAAAGAAATCAGATATAGACTGGCTTGTTCCACATCAAGCCAATATTCGAATAATTTCAGCGACCGCTAAAAAATTACGAATGTCCATGGATTCAGTCGTCGTGACAGTGGATAAGCACGGTAATACCTCCGCAGCATCAATTCCCCTAGCGCTGGATTCCGCCATTCAAGACGGTAAAATTAAACCAGGCGAAACAGTTTTAATGGAAGCCTTTGGTGGTGGATTTACTTGGGGTTCTGTTTTATTGAAAATGTAAAATTTGTGGAGCATTAGCAATAAAAAAATATTGTACCCTAATATCGAGAGAGAAAAATGACAACCGCTTTTGTATTTCCTGGTCAGGGATCTCAATCCCTGAGTATGCTTTCAGATTTAGCATCTAACTATTCAGTCGTAACAGAAACATTTGCTCAAGCAAGTGAAGAGTTAGATTATGATTTATGGCAACTCGTTCAACAAGGTCCGGAAGACGCGTTAAATGAGACAGACAAAACACAACCCGCGATGTTAGCCGCTGGTGTAGCTGTTTGGCGAGTTTGGAGCCAAGAGGGTGGTAAGCTTCCGTCATACATGGCAGGTCATAGTTTGGGTGAATACACAGCATTGGTTTGTGCCAACGCACTTAACTTTGCGGATGCAGTAAAACTCGTTGAAGATCGTGGTCGTTTTATGCAGGATGCAGTCGCTACAGGTGAAGGTGCCATGGCAGCAATATTAGGCATGGAAGATGACGCGGTTGTTAGTTTTTGTGAAACGAATGCTGGCACAGATGTGCTAGAAGCCGTCAATTTTAATAGCCCGGGTCAAGTTGTAATAGCTGGGAATGTGACTGCGGTAAATCGTGCGATCGAAAATGCGAAAGAGGCTGGCGCAAAAAAGGCGGTTTTGTTACCCGTGAGTGTTCCATCTCATTGCGCATTAATGAAACCTGCGGCAGAAAATTTACAAAATCGCTTAACGAATTTGAACGTACGATTACCATCAATTCCAGTCTTGCATAATGCTAATGCACAAATCAGTGAATCGATTGATGAAATCAAAGCCAATCTGGTTGCACAATTATATCAACCAGTGCAATGGGTAAGTTGTGTTAATTTTTTGTTAAAAAATAACGTAGAAACGATCATTGAGTGTGGGCCGGGTAAGGTATTGGCTGGGCTCAATAAACGAATTTCTCGTAAAACTCCGGCTTTACCAGTGTTTGATGTTGATAGTTTACAAAAGGCGTTGAGTGTTTAGTTTATTTGAAAATACAAATAAGTCTGCAAAATAAGAAAAGCGGTTTGTTTAAAAATTGAGAAAAGAATTAGGGAGACAAATATGGAAATTGAAAATTCAGTTGCACTTGTGACAGGCGCGACGAGAGGAATTGGAAAAGCGATCGCAACTTCCTTAGCGAGCCAGGGTGCCATAGTGATAGGAACGGCAACCAGTGAACAAGGTGCAAAAAATATTTCATCGTATCTTGAAGAAATTCAAAACAAAGGTGCTGGCCGAGTTTTGAATGTAACAAACAGTGATTCAATCGATGAGTTGATAAAAGAAATCGCGGCAACGTATTCCACTCCCACCATTTTAGTTAACAACGCTGGTATAACCCGTGATAATTTATTGATGCGTATGAAGGATGACGAGTGGGATGACATTATTAACACTAATTTGACGTCGGTGTTTCGATTATCTAAAGCCTGTTTACGCGGCATGATGAAAGCAAAGCAAGGCCGGATTATTAGCATTGCATCAGTTGTTGGTGCGAGCGGAAATGCGGGACAATCCAATTATGCAGCCGCAAAAGCCGGCATCGTTGGTTTTTCAAAATCACTAGCGAGAGAAGTTGCTTCAAGAGGAATAACGGTTAATGTTGTCGCGCCGGGATTTATCGATACGGATATGACAAAAGACTTACCTGAAGCACATAAAACAGAATTACTTAAATCAATACCATTAAATCGCTTGGGTGATCCAGCGGACATTGCAGAAGCAGTTTCTTATTTAGCGTCATCACGAGCATCCTATGTAACTGGTCAAACATTGCACATTAATGGTGGGATGTATATGAATTAGTATTTTTGATTGTGAATAATATGCTCTCTGACTTGAATAAAGAAGCGGAGCAATTAGTAATCAGAATTATCGTAAAAATACATCAATTTTGGTTGGAAAATCGTAAAAAATAAGTGAAGTTATTCGATTAAGTTTTTGAAAATTAAAATGTTAATTAGATTTTAACTTTTTTTTTATTTTAGGTTGCGTATGGACTGGAACTACTAAACACTTTCCAATACAATACGCGCAGTTAGAATGTCTCGATAAATTGGAGGAAGGGGATACTTATGAGCAACGTCGAAGAACGAGTCAAGAAGATCGTCGTTGAGCAGTTGGGCGTAAAGGAAGATGAAGTAGGATTAGAAGCGTCATTTGTGGATGATTTAGGGGCGGATTCCCTAGATACTGTCGAATTGGTAATGGCATTGGAAGAAGAATTCGAATGTGAAATTCCTGATGAAGAGGCAGAAAAAATCACTACAGTTCAGCAAGCCGTTGACTATATCAACGCTCATACTGAATGATCATTTAGCCCCTAGCTTAATAATTAATAATAAAGGCTGTTTTCCGTTTTTCGGATAAACGGCCTTTTTTAATCAGCATCAGCAAATCTTCGTATTCACATTCGTATGAATTTTTCGTTTTATTGTCCGGAGAGGTTTAGGTTTGTCTAAGAAGCGTGTCGTGGTTACTGGCCTAGGTGCAGTAACGCCATTGGGTTTATCTGTTAAAGACAGTTGGGATAATGCATTAGCAGGGCAATCTGGTATTGCTATGTTAGAGCATTTGGATACATCCAGTTTTTCTGTCCGTTTTGGCGGTTCAGTTAAGGGATTTGAAGTAACAGATTACTTGTCAAAAAAAGATGCAAAGAAAATGCATGATTTCATTCATTATGGCATGGCGGCAGGTATCCAAGCCATCAAGGATGCGAATCTCGAAGTCACAGAAGAAAATGCCGAACGCATTGGTGTTGCAATTGGTGCCGGAATCGGTGGTGTTGGTGGTATAGAGTCAGGTTATCAGGCTTATTTAAATGGTGGTCCACGAAAAATATCACCATTTTTTGTTCCCAGTAATATCATTAATATGATTTCTGGAAACCTTTCGGTTATGTATGGCATGAAAGGGCCAAACTACGCCATTGTTACTGCATGTACAACCGGTACACATAATATAGGTGATGCGGCACGCATGATATCGTATGGCGATGCAGATGTGATGATTGCTGGTGGCGCAGAAATGGCGACCAGTTACACTGGTTTAGGTGGATTTGCATCAGCACGCGCCTTATCCACACGAAATGACGATCCCCAAACTGCGAGTCGTCCTTGGGATGTTGACCGAGACGGATTTGTTTTAAGTGATGGTGCTGGCGTTTTGGTATTAGAAGAATATGAATTCGCAAAAAAACGCGGCGCAAACATTTATGCTGAATTAGTTGGATTTGGAATGAGCGGTGATGCATATCACATGACACTGCCGCCTCCAGAAGGTGAAGGTGCGCAACGATGCATGAAAATCGCATTAAAAGATGCTGGATTAAATACAGATCAAGTTGATTATATCAATGCGCATGGGACCTCAACGCCTGCTGGTGACAAAGCAGAGTCAGATGCTGTGAAGGCAGTGTTTGCAGATCATGCCTATAAACTTGCTGTGAGTTCGACAAAATCAATGACGGGTCATATGCTTGGTGCAGCCGGTGGTGTTGAAGCTGTTTTTTCTGTGTTATCCATTAAAGATCAAGTTGCGCCACCAACAATTAATATGTTTAATCAAGACCCGGAATGTGATTTGGATTATGTTCCCAATACGGCACGTAATAGGAAAATTGATGTTGCAGTATCGAATTCGTTTGGATTTGGTGGTACGAACGGAACATTAGTTTTTCAAAAAATATAAATCAAGTTTGAATTTTTTGTCCATGAAAACGCATAACAATGCGTTTTGGCAACTCCATATAAATAGGAGACATAAAGTCGTGGGCCAAAAAGCGTGTGTCATGAATACCTAAATTCATAACGATACAGGTATACTATGAGCGCGGAGCAACTCCATTATAAAAAAATCCCTGGTGTATATGATCTCACCCATATTCAAGATAAAAATCAACAGCGTTATCCCTTTTTATTAGAAAGTACGGCGCATGGATCGGCTCACAGTCGATTTGATATTTTATTTGCATTTCCTCAATCCGTAATCAAGTTGGATAAAACTGGATTGGTTTTTGAAGATGGTCAAAAGATAAATAATAACGAATTTCTCACAGCGTTAAACCGTCAATATTGCCGAGAAAAAAAAGACCTTAAAAATAAAAAAACGGAACATCTGCCCTTTATCGGTGGCTGGTTTTTTTATTTGTCGTATGAGTTAGCCCAAGAAATTGAGCCAAGTTTAAAATTATCATCCTCGAACAATATGCCTTTACCACAGGCAACTGCTGTTCGAGTACCTGCTGCCATTATTGTAGATAAAAAATTAAAAGAAACTTGGCTCATTGCAGAGTTAGAGTTTGAATCAGTATTATCTCAATTAAATGATGATATTAATCATTACCAAGAAAGTGATGTTAAGCAGATTGTAAAAACCACTCACATTAATGAAGAAATCGAGTCACGTTATTATGATTCTCTGAAAAAAATTCACCAATATATTGTTGATGGCGATGTGTTTCAGGTTAATTTGTCTCGATTGTGGCAGGTGCAGGTTGAAGAAAACCAGTCCGCATTTGATATCTATCGACGATTACGAGAGAAAAATCCCGCTCCATTTTCTGGATTATGCTTTATTGAAAATGTTGCCATCATTTCTTCCTCTCCGGAAAGACTATTTAAGGTGGACAAGGGTAGAGTTGAAACTCGACCCATTGCTGGTACTCGTCCGCGGGGTAGAAGCAAATCAGGGAGTGTCAATCAGAATGCCGATTTACAACGAAAACAGGAATTAATTTCTCACCCTAAGGAGAGGGCGGAACATGTCATGTTGATTGACCTTGAAAGAAATGACCTTGGTCGAATTGCACAGCCTGGTAGTGTTACTGTGGATGAATTTATGGTGCTTGAAACCTACGAGCATGTGCATCACATTGTTTCAAACGTCAGTGGGACAAAACGCGACGATGTGTTACCCGGGGACATAATTGCAGCGGTGTTCCCGGGTGGAACGATCACAGGTTGTCCAAAAGTTCGATGTATGGAAATTATTGCTGAGTTGGAAAAATCACCAAGGGAAGCGTATACCGGTGCCATTGGTTATTTGAATCGAGATGGTAGTATGGATTCCAATATATTAATAAGAACAATGATAATGCATGAACAAGAATTGCATATTAGAGCAGGCGCGGGTATTGTTATCGACTCTGATCCCATCAGAGAATTGGAAGAAACTCGAGTAAAAGCAAAAGGAATGTTAGCCGTATTTGAATAGAGGGCTGTCTAGTTTAACGGATACAAAGTAATGATATTGATTAATGGGGTAGAAAAAAACCAACTATCCTGTAAAGACCGCGGTTTGCACTATGGCGATGGATTTTTTGAAACCCTTGCAGTACGCAATGGTCGCCTTTTGAACTGGGATTATCACTGGGCACGTATGCAACATGCTCGCGACCGATTGTTTTTTCCAGACTTGAATCATGATGTCATTTTTTCTGAAATTCAAAAATTGAAAAAAGATTACAATGATATTGTTATAAAACTAATTATTACACGAGGTGAGGGGAATCGGGGTTATGCTATTTCAGATGTGTCAGTTTCACGGATATTGATTCGATATCCATGGCCTAATTTTAACAAACACAATGAAACTAACGGCATAGAACTTTTTAGCTGCAAAACAAGGCTAGCGCATCAACCGCTGCTCGCTGGAATAAAACATTTAAATCGACTTGAAAACGTTTTAGCAAGACATGAATGGCAAGACGACAATTATGCAGAAGGCATTGTTAGTTGCCAAGCAGGAAATATCATCGAGGGTACGATGAGTAATGTATTTATCGTAAAGGACAATATGTTGAAAACGCCAGAATTATCTAACTGTGGAGTAAAAGGCGTAATAAGAGAAAAAATAATAAAAATCGCGGAAATGCAAAAAATAGCATTGTCGGAATGCCAAATGACGCATCACGATGTTAACGATGCAGATGAAATGTTTATGTGCAATAGTCTCGTTGGAATATGGCCTGTTAAGAAAATAGCATCAAAACAATTTGCAATCGGTGCTGGAAAAAATCCGGTAACACAATTACTACAGCAACAAATTTATTTGCCATGATGAATGCGATTTACAAAATAATGGGTTTAGGCGTGTTGATCATCAGCATTGGCATTGGCTGGTTTTGGCAATCACTAAACAATTTTTCAAGCAAACCCGTGCAATTGGAAAGCCCAAGTATTGATTTTGAAATAAAACCGGGTGTTCCATTGACGACCATTGCGCGCAAGCTAAAAACTGCCAATATAATAAGTGATGATTCCTTGTTTTTGTGGCTAATTAAATTGGAAGACAAGGAGAAAAATATAAAAGCTGGCGAATATGTCATTAAAAATGGCAGTACGCCTAAGGACATATTGTTGTTATTTGTGTCTGGTCAAGTGAAACAGTATCCATTTACCATTGTAGAGGGTTGGTCGTTTAAGCAGCTTATGGTGGCGTTATCCAGTAATTTACAAATGGCGCATACGCTTAAAGGTAAAAGTAACAAAGAAATTATGGCAAGTATAGGTCATGAAAATGAACACCCCGAAGGCCGATTTTTACCTGATACATATAAATTTCCGGCGGGCAGTAGCGATGTGGCTTTTTTAAAACGCGCATACAACGCAATGAATAAATTGTTGGAAAAGGCTTGGCAAAACCGGGCTGACGGACTGCCATTGAAAAATAAATATGAAGCCCTAATTTTGGCGTCCATTGTAGAAAAAGAAACGGGCTTTGCAGGCGAGCGCGCACAAATTGCTGGTGTATTTACCAGGCGGTTGCAAAAGAGAATGCGACTACAAACCGATCCCACTGTTATTTATGGTCTAGGTGATGAATATGATGGCAATCTAAAGAAAAAACATTTAAAACAAGATGGACCCTATAATACCTATCGTCGATTTGGTTTAACACCTACACCCATCGCAATGCCTAGCGAAGCAGCGATTCATGCAGCCCTACATCCAGAAGCGGGTGATACATTGTATTTTGTCGCAAAAGGTAATGGTCGACATTATTTTTCGAGTACCATAAAAGAACACAATAAAGCAGTAAGAAAATTTCAAATAAGACAGCGAAAAGTTAATTATCGCAGCACACCAGAAAAGCAGGAAAAATAATTCAATGTTTATCACGATTGAAGGGGGAGAGGGCGCTGGAAAGTCCACAAGCATCGAGTTTATTGAGAACTATCTGAAAAAGGCAGGTAAAACTGTTTTAGTCACTCGAGAGCCAGGTGGAACTGCGGTGGGGGAAAAATTGAGGGGTATATTATTGGATGCGAAACAACAAAATATCGATGCATCCACTGAGTTGTTATTAATGTTCGCAGCAAGAAATCAACATATCGTGGAAATCATACAACCCGCATTAGACGCTGGTAAATGGGTAATCTGCGATAGGTTTACTGATGCAACCTATGCTTATCAAGGTGGTGGGCGAAATATTAACACACAACGCATAGGGATCCTGGAAGATTGGGTTCAAGGTGAACTACGCCCAGATATGACATTGTTACTAGACATTAGCGTTGAAGCTGGCTTGGAACGAGCGAGAGAACGTAATGTGTTAGATCGATTCGAACAGGAAGAAACAGAATTTTTTGAACGTGTTAGAGCGTGTTATTTAGAAATGGCAGCGGCGTCGCCCAATCGTTATCGCATTATTGATGCTGCGCAGACTATAGGGCTAGTACAAAAACAGATTTCTCACGTTTTGGATACAATAATTCGAGAAACCGTGGTTGATCGCACTGAAAAAGGATAAATCGTGATATTCAAACGTCTTTTACATTCTTCTGATAACACCCATTTACAGTTCCTAGGATAATGTAAATGAAGCCTTATCCATGGCAAAAAAAGCAGTGGGAAAAAATACAAACCAGTATTCAAGCCGGAAAAATCCCTCATGCCTTGTTGTTAATTGGGCCGCAAGGGCTAGGGAAAAAGAGTTTTGCAAATGCGATTGCGTATGATTTATTTTGTGAATCCAAAATCAATCAAATTGCTTGTGGAAAATGTGGTGCGTGTCATTTATTGAAAAATAATTCTCATCCTGATTTAAAACAAGTTAACTTAGTTGATAAAAAACAATCCATCGGAATTGACCAAATTCGTGCGTTAATTGAATATGTAAACTTAACACCACATTCTGCCAAACGAAAAATTATCATTATCGAAAATGCTGAATCCATGACGGTCCAAGCATCAAATAGTTTATTAAAAACCCTAGAAGAACCACCACCGAGTGCCATCATTATTCTGGTAACCAATCGCCCTGATCGATTATTGGCAACAATTCGTAGTCGATGTCAAACAATTGAATTTAGTCCACCAGAGATTGATTTGGCTGAATCATGGTTACAAGAAAAACTCAAATCCAAAGATCAAATTAAGCCCTTGCTGGCATTTGCAAACAATGCACCTCTGTTGGCGGAACAATTTGCAAAACAAAATGTGTTAGATGAACGAAACGCATTATTTTCTGATTTAATGACCATAAGTCAGGGTCAAACCAACATTGTCAAAGTGGCACAAAGTTGGTTAAAGAAGGATTGGGATTTGACGTTATATTGCCTAACGGGCTGGGTAGTCGATATGATACGGCTTAAACTTTCACCAAAACCACCCGGATTGTCAAATCCTGATTTGAAACAAGCCATGTTGAAATTGAACCAACCCGGATCTTTAAAAAGCCAGTTGATTTTTTATCAACATTTAGTTGAACTAAACGAAATGAAACTGGCAAATATTAATGTTCAATTGATGCTAGAAGATACACTTATTCGCTGGAAAAAATTGACAACAACGTAAAGAAATGAAAGCACCTTAATGTTTGAATCAGAAGACTCACCCCATAAAAGTGGCGGTTTAATTACATTAAATTATGAAAGTAAGCCAATACTGCTAAAAGCGTTTATGCCGTTTATTAAAAATGGTGGGTTATTTATCCCAACTGAAAAATCATTTGAATTTGGCGATGAATTGTTTCTCGTGCTAAATTTACCGGAAGAAAAAGAACAAGTACCAGTTTCAACAAAAGTCGTGTGGTTAACGCCAAAAGGTGCGCAAGGTAATCGCGTGCAAGGTATTGGTGTGCAATTTAGAGATGATGGTATGGCGAAAACAAAAATTGAGACCATACTCGGTGGATTATTGAAATCCACTGAACCTACCTATACTATGTAGTTCTTTTTGTTTGTTAAGGTTCTCGCCCATGTTAGTGGATTCTCATTGCCATATTAATTGTTTGAAAGGTGCTGATTCAGCTCAAGGTATTCAGCACTATCTTGATAACGCAGAACAGGCTGGTATAAGCCATATGTTATGTGTTTCCATCGATTGGGAAACATTTCCAGAAGTACATGCCATTGCGAATGCACATGAAAACGTGTATGCCTCAATTGGTGTGCATCCAAATTATGATGAAGGTTATGAGCCCACTGTTGACGATTTGCTTGAAAAATCAAACCTGAATAAGATTGTTGCAATTGGTGAAACTGGCTTAGACTACTTTCGTACCAGTGGTGACACCCAATGGCAGCGGGATCGTTTCCGCACTCACATAAGAGCGGCAAAACAGTGTAAGAAACCATTGATAATTCATACCCGTGAAGCACGCGAAGATACTATCAAAATTTTACAAGAGGAAAGCGCAAGCGAGGTAGGCGGTGTTATGCATTGTTTTACCGAAAGTTGGGAAATGGCAAAAGCAGCATTGGACTTAAATTTTTATATTTCGTTTTCCGGTATCGTGACATTTAAAACAGCAACTGAATTACAAGATGTTGCAAAAAAAGTCCCGCTTGATCGCATACTTGTCGAAACCGATTCTCCCTACCTTGCACCAGTACCACATCGAGGAAAGCAAAACGAACCCGCTTATACCTCACACGTGGCAGAATTCGTCGCGAAATTGCGAAATCAACCGGTTGAGGAAATTCATCAAAAAACAACGGAAAATTTTTTCCGCCTTTTTCCATGTTAATTAGTCATCCATGTCTTTAAAAAAACTGGTTTTAAAAAAGCGGGAAGATAAACGCCTTCGCGCTGGTCATTTGTGGATTTTCAGTAATGAGATAGACACAAAAAAAACACCACTTAAGGATTTTGATCCTGGTCAATGTGTTAATGTTTATTCCGATAATAATAAATACATTGCAACAGCGTATATTAATCCAAATACGTTAATAACAGCCCGTGTATATTCTCATAAAATTGACACTGGGTTAGATCAAGCCTGGTTTGAAAATCAATTTTCCACTTGCTTATCATTGCGGGAAAAAATTTATCAAGAACCTTATTATCGGTTTTGTTTCTCCGAAGGGGATTATGTGCCGGGATTGATCATTGATCGGTATGATAAAACATGGGTGTTACAAATTAATACCGCCGGTATGGCGTTAAAGCAGAATTTAATCATAGATGCATTGAAATCCATTGCAGACGTTCAACAAATTATATTACGCAATGATTCTGCTGCAAGAAAACTGGAATTGTTAGAAATGGAAACATCCATCATTCCTGAAAAACCCATTGAACCCATCGTAATAAAAGAAAATAATTCATCGTATTTAATCGATCCGATAAAAGGTCAGAAAACGGGATGGTTTTATGATCAAAGAGTCAATCGATCTAATATGTTTAAATGGGTACGAGATAAAACCGTATTGGATGTGTTTTCCTATACCGGTAGTTGGAGTATTTCAGCAGCAAATGCTGGAGCAAAATCGGTAATTGCAATTGACGCGTCTGAATCTGCTTTATCTTTCGTTAACGAAAATGCAGAAATAAATAAAGTGCAAGATAAAATAAAGACACTTTGTGCTGATGCGTTCAATGCACTGCAAAAGCTTGTCGATGAAAAACAACAATATGATGTAATATTCGTAGATCCACCCGCTTTTATTAAACGTAAAAAAGATCTTAAGCAAGGTCAGCAAGCTTATTTACGAATTAATAAATTAGCGATGAAATTAGTAAAACCCGGTGGAATATTAATTTCCAGTTCCTGTTCGTACCATATGAAGCAAGCGGAATTACAAAACACATTACTGATGGCAAGTCGTCAACTTAATCGCCGATTACAACTCATTGAAATTGGTCAACAAGGGCCAGATCATCCCATTCATCCTGCTATTACTGAAACTGCTTATTTAAAATGCATTACATGTCGAGTGATGTGATAACGTGCATTTCAGATAGATTTCTTTGAAGTTTAATAGCGATATGTCGCGCAGTTTTCAGCATAAATTGCATAGGCAATTCACGTGGATCAGTGCTAAACTTTAGTGCTTCAATACGGTACGTGGTTTTCGATTTGGAATTGTTAATTACAAAATCTAGTCACCCGCTTAGCAGCAATAATAAACAAAAACTCATCCATCATTCTTTTCTCGGAAGGACATAATGTTTACTTACCCAAAAATTGATCCTGTGGCGCTCGACCTTGGAGTTGTGCAAATTCATTGGTACGGACTAATGTATCTAGTTGCGTTTGTATTAGCCTGGTGGTTGGGTAAAAAGAGAGCATCCGCGCCTAATTCCGGCTGGACTCATGACCAAGTTAGCGACATGATTTTTTATGGTGCACTTGGTGTTGTTTTAGGCGGTCGAATTGGATACATGTTATTTTATAGTTTCGGTTCGTTAATTGACGATCCGTTAAATTTGTTCAAAGTTTGGCAGGGCGGAATGTCATTTCATGGAGGCTTGCTCGGTGTATTGATTGCAATGTATTTGTTTGGCCGACGACATAAAAAGACATTTTTTCAAACAACAGATTTTATCGCACCTTTAGTTCCTCTTGGTTATTTTGCAGGGCGAATAGGAAATTTTATCAATGGCGAATTATGGGGCAGGGTTACAGACGTACCTTGGGGTGTGATTTTCCCCCATGCTGGGCCCGATCCAAGACATCCGTCGATGTTGTATCAAGGTCTGCTCGAAGGCCTATTGTTATTTATCATTGTTTGGATCTATTCAAGTAGGCCCAGGCCTCTCATGGCAGTGTCTGGAGTTTACGTTTGTGGTGTTGGTGTCTTCCGATTTTTTAACGAATTTTTTCGACAACCTGACGCGCACCTGGGTTTCATCGCGTTTGATTGGTTAACCATGGGGCAGTTGTTATCTGTACCACTTGTTATTCTTGGAATTGTATTATTGGTTTTAGCCTATCGAACGCCTACTCAGGAAGATAAAAAACCAAATTCGGGTAAATCCAAAAAACAACGGAGTAAAGCATGAAGCAGTATTTGTCCTTGTTACAAAAAGTGTTAAACGATGGTGAAAAAAAATCTGATCGAACAGGTACCGGTACTATCAGTTATTTTGGATTGCAAGCACGTTATGATTTAAGCCAAGGTTTTCCCGTTGTTACTACAAAAAAATTGCACTTACGATCCATTATCCACGAGCTACTCTGGTTTTTAAAAGGCGATACCAATATAAAGTATTTGCACGACAATGATGTCACCATATGGGATGAATGGGCAGACCAAAATGGTGACCTAGGTCCCATCTATGGATATCAATGGCGAAGTTGGCCAACACCTCATGGTGAACATATTGATCAAATTTCACAAGTAATAGATCAAATTAAAAATAATCCAGACTCCCGTCGATTGATTGTGTCTGCTTGGAATGTGGGAGAAATAGAAAACATGGCTTTGCCACCATGCCATGCCTTTTTTCAGTTTTTCGTATCCAATGGAAAACTGTCTTGTCAGTTATATCAGCGCAGTGCTGATTTATTTCTTGGTGTGCCATTTAATATTGCGTCTTATGCTTTATTGACACATTTAATTGCACAAGAGTGTGAACTGGACGTAGGCGATTTTGTTCATACCATGGGTGACGCTCATATTTATCTGAATCATTTAGAGCAAGTGAATACACAATTGTCTCGTCAGCCAAAACCCTTACCAAAACTTGTTTTAAATTCGAATATCGATAGTGTATTTGGCTTTACATATGATGATATTCAATTAGAAAATTACGAAAGCGATGCGCCAATTAAGGCGCCTGTAGCGGTATAATCACATGATCATTTCGATGATCGCTGCAATTGGAAAAAATCGAGAGTTAGGATTCGAAAACAAGTTATTATGGCGTTTACCAGCCGATATGAAACACTTTCGTCTGACGACCATGGGTAAGCCAATTATTATGGGTCGTAAAACTTACGAATCCTTTGGCGCCAAGCCTTTGCCCGGACGCCGGAACATCATCGTGACTCATAATGCTGAATATTCAACACAAGGTGCTGATGTGGTTTTTTCCATAGATCAAGCATTATCATTGGTGAAAGATGCTGATGAAGTGATGATAATTGGTGGTGCGAATTTTTATGAGCAAATGCTGGTTAAAGCTAACCGATTATATCTCACTTATGTTGACGGATCCTTCGAGGCAGATACCTGGTTTCCAGAAATTAATCAGTCACAATGGATTGAAAAAAATCGAGAATCCCATGTGGCCGACGAGAAGAACTCATTCAATTATGATTTTGTTGTGTTAGACAGAATTGAATAATCAGCAATGTAAATTTTGTATGACTCTAGCAAAATCCATTTCAATTTCCCTGTTTTTTCTTTATTTTGTTGCCTGTAATGTCTTCGCATCAAGTTTGAATTTATTAAAACCACTTCTGATGAAAGAAGAATTTTATAGCGAAACATTTAGTTTTTTTCTGGACGCTAAAGATGGTACCTATTTCTTTGTTCAAATGGGCGTGAGCAACATTGGGCCAGGTGACAAAAAAGGCTTGTGTGCATTATTAATCGTAAAACCAAACACAAAAGCAATTTATCATTCACAAATTCTTGATGAAGATGAGTGGCTCTATCGCGCTGGCCGAATAACGGAATTGTTTCAAGTGAATGCGTGTCAGCTTAAACGTAATTTAAATCAAAATAAAATTAAGTTTACTACGAAATATGATGGCATGCGTTATGAGTTGGTATTTGATGAAGAAATTAAAAAGCAAAAAATACCACATGAACTATTTCACAATATTAATAACAATTATCGCTCAGAAATATTAATCGCAAAAAGTAACGGAATACTAAAAATTCGAAAAGGGGGGAGTGTTGAAAATATCAAAGGCATGGGTTACATGGATCACACCATCACTGTCGCGTTACCACAAGATATAGCGAGAAAATGGATACGATTTCGTTCAATTAATCAAACTAACCCTATTGTCATGTTAGCTCACCTACCATCAGATAAGAACTTAAGCAGCAAAGCATTTATGTGGCGAAATACAATGCATCATTATAATGAAATATCATCTTTTATTGATAAAACTCAGTCGCGAAACGATAAAATATTTGGTAACGTCAATTGGACTTTTCATATTAATCGTTTCTCCGTGATGCCGGGTAATTTATTATATCGAAACGCACCTCTGGAAAATAGTGGTTGGATCGGGCGTCTTATCGCACCCATAACCGGTAATCCTGTCACATGGATCTATCGCGCAATATTACAAATTGATAATGGTGAATCAATTAATGGGATACTTGAGGTTTCAATGGTGGAGTAAATATTCCAGGTAAAACCAATTATCGCAAATTCTATATAAAACTATTACGTACTTGTGGCTCACCTATTGCAAATCCCTGCACATAATCTACGCCTATTTCAGTCAGCGCTGCATGAATTTCTGAATTTTCAACATACTCTGCTATGGTTTTCAAGCCCATAACGTTTCCGACTTGATGGATAGCTTTTACCATTGCGTGGTCAACTTGATCGTCAATTATATCTCGAACAAAATGCCACTATTAAAATTTTTAGTCTAGCATTTTGTTTTTAAATAAACTGCGGTGCGCGTCTGGATCCCAATCAATGAAATGATCGGATAAATCGGCTTCCTGATTGCTGCTGTGTTGGTTGTTTAAGGCCTTGGTTAATAATTTACGAGCGATTTTTGACATGCCACGCATCGTGCAAAATGTCTCTCCATCAATATACAGTAATTTTTTATCAATGCCTCTTTGAGAAACGACACTGTCGATTTGTGACTCAGTTATCGTATTCGCATCGATTACATCACTGGCGATAGTATAACGCCACTTGGCCCAAAATGATGCGACAAACGAACTGTAAGAGCAGACATGTTTAAAACTATGTGTCATTTCTCGATACACATGCCAGTCATCTCTTGAGTCCAATTCATTCATTTCCATACTTTGTACCACGACGATACCATCTTTTGTTAAACAATCTGTTTTAAGAAATTGATAAAACTCTCGGGTATACAGTTTTTGTGCAGGCCCTTCTTCAATCGCATCGACAACATCAATTATTATGACGTCAAATTTTTCTTGAGAATTTTTTAAATAAGAATAACCATCCTCAAAAACGACTTCAACCTTTGGATGATCAAAAGCGCCTTGATGGATGGGTTTTAAGTGTTTACGCACTAAGTCTATCAGTTCTTTATCTAAATCAATCAATACCACTTGCTCAACTGTTGGGTGGTATAAAATCTCTCGACCAGTTGCGCCTTCCCCCGCACCAATCACTAACACTTTTTTTGGATTAGGGTGTGCAAGCATCGCTGGTTGTACTAAGCTTTCATGATAAATAAACTCATCTTTCTGGGCAGACTGGATATAACCATCTAGAAATAAAACGATGCCAAATGCAGTGGTATCAAAAATTGCATATGATTGGAATTCCGTTTCTCCCATGGCTATGGTGTTTTCTATCTTATAAAGATGTTGTTCACCTCCATAATCATCTTCATAAACCCATTCAATTTTTTCTCCAGGGGCTAATGTCGTGATTTCTGACAATTGATAGACATTATCTTTATATGATTGACTCATCTTGTTCCCCTCAAATATGGTAATTTTGATTTAGATGCTTTATTCTAGCTTGACATATATAGATAAGCAAACGAGTACGGCTAATTATTATAAGTGATACTTTATTAAAAAATTCAATATGAAAGTTAACATTATTGGAGCCGGTATCAGTGGTTTAACAGCAGCAAATATATTGCAGCAAGCTGATATCGAAGTTGGAGTTCTTGAGGCCTCAAGTCAAGCAGGTGGTCGTATATTGTCGTGTTTTGAAAATGACAATGAGTTTTATGAATTAGGGGCAGAAATTATTTATGGGACAAACTCACCACAAGCAGCTTTGTTAAATCAATCTGATGATCAACTCATTCTTGCACAAGGTGAAAACCTTTACTGGTATCAACAACAATTACTTCATTCAAGTGAGGTTGAGAAAAATACAGCAGTCGACAAATTATTAACAATTTTAGGGGATATTGAGTCGTGCAAAGGGGTTTATCATAACCAAGAAATGAGTTTGTTAGATTTCATTCAACAAGAAAATTATTACACGGAAGATATGCGAGGCATTGTAGAGGCATTTGCGTGTGAGTATGGTACTACAGCGGATAAATTGGGTATGCAATCTTTAATAGCTGAAGAAAATACCTGGTCCTGTGGTCAAAAGGAGTATTACACGCAATATCCCATGCAATCGGTTTGTGAGCCACTCCTAAAGCAGGTTGGCGATATAATCGAATATCAAAAGAAAATTTCCCAGGTAAACTACAGTGATGAAAAAGTTATATTAACTGATGAGCAGGGGAATCAGTATGAATCTGATGCAGTCATAATTTCTGTAAACCTTGGTGTATTAAAATCACAAGACATCATGTTTAATCCTGCCTTACCCTCAGATAAGCAATCCGCGATTGAATCTATTGGCATGGATACAGGCATTAAAGTCATATTACGTTTTACTGAACGTTGGTGGGATGAGAGCATGCTGACATTGGAGGGTGGCGAGTTGTGTCTTGAGTATCTTGTCAGTCGAAACTATCAAACTCCTACGCTAACGGGTTTTATCATGGGCGATAAAGTTAAGCCGGTTGAAAATTTAAATCATAATGAGCTTGGTAAACGTTTAACACAGGAAATGGATTCCATATTTGGTCATCAATACGCTTCAAATACATTATGTAAGGTTCACGTTAAACACTGGGGCAAAGACCCATTGCACAAAGGTGTATATTCTTACCCCGCATTAAATGCAATAGATAAGCGTGAAATATTGTCAACACCCATTAAAAATAAACTTTATTTTATTGGTGAAGCATGTAATACCCAAGGCCACGCATCAACTGTACATGGTGCGATAGAATCCGCAAAACAGGCTTGCAAGCTAATTATAAGCAGCTAAGATTTCAGTTGTTCCAAACGACTTTTTGCATCAGAATGATTTTGATCTGCCGCTTTGCTATACCAATCGTGTGCTGTTTGTACATCCTTATTATAAAACATTCCACTTTCGTAAATATAACCCAATAAATACATTGTATCAGCGTAACCATTATTAGCGGCTTTTTCTAATTGGTGAATAGCAGATTTTGGATTCCTTTCCACGCCTTGACCACCAAGATAAGCAACACCTAAATTATGTTGAGCATATGCATCATTTTGCTTAGCCGCTTTTTGCCACCATGATATCGCTAAGGCAGGATTTTTTTCAACACCTCGGCCACTAAAGAGAAGCACGCCCAAATTATTTTGTGCTCTAATATGATTTTGTTCTGCGGCAAGTTGGTAATAACTGGCCGCTATTGCTAAATTTTTATCTGTACCTAAGCCATATTCATACATAAACGCTAAATTAGCTTGGGCACTACTGCATTGTTGTTTAGCCGCGTCGTATAACAACTGAAAAGTTTGCGGTAAATTGTTTTCCTTAATTTGATTGGTTAAGTTTGCTTTCGCAGTTTGACAGTTGATTGCATTTTCGTGATTATTTTTACATGTCGTTAACATTTCATGATATTTTGCCAATCGAATAAATTGACCTTTATTTTCAGATGGGCTCGTTTCCGATTCTTGTTTATTGATAGTATTAAATGTTGATTGCTTGGTTTTAAAAGGTAAGATTTCTGCCTGCTTTCGACTTTCAAGAACTGAATTTTGATCACGCTCAACATCAATATCGTCAACTAATACACCATTGTGTAAAGTAATTACTCGGTCTGCTAATTGAATAATTTCTTCATGATGGGCAATAATAAATGTGGTTTTATCTTTTGTTAATTGTGTTAAAAGGGCGGCGAATTCAATTCGAGCTTGTTTGTCGAGTGCTGATGTTGGTTCATCTAAAATGATGAGTTTCGGTGATTTCAAAAATAATCGAGCCAAGGCTATTTTTTGTTTTTCACCACCGGACAATTTATTGCCATGATCCCCAACGATGGTATCCAAACCTCGGCGAAGTTTTTTAATTAATGGCCCTAAAGCGGCTTGTTCCGCCGCTCTTTCAATGGCTTCTCGATCAGCGTTAATATCACCGTAGGCAATATTCTCTGCTACGGTTGCATGAAATAAAAATACATCTTGTGACATAATGCCAACTTGTTTGATCCACGCTTGTGGATCTAACCGGGCAGAATCAAGCGTGTCAATATAAATTTGGCCTGAACTGGGATCATGCAAACCTAGCAATAAGTCCATCAATGTACTTTTTCCCGAACCATTGGTGCCTGTTAAAGCAACTATTTCGCCAGGCGCAACGTTAAAGCTCACTGATTTTAAACTTGGATTTTGATTGCCCGGATAAACAAAAGTGAGTCGGTCAAACTCAATACCATAACTTGGCAATTTAGGATCAAGATGATAGTGTTTTTGATCTGATGGTTTTGCATCAGAATGTTCTAAAAAATTATTGATACGTTCGGTAATGGCTTTAAGCTTTAACCAGTTTTCATAATAATCCCCGGCTCGACCCATAGGCTCTGATAATAATTCCATGTAAGCTATAAAGGCAACCAGCGCGCCGGGCGTCATCTCACCTTGGATGAGTAATCTTGCACCAAACCAAACAATAAAAATAACCCCTAGCATTTCAACTAAATCAAAAACAGGTTTTAAATGTGCGTGAACTCTTCCGCCATGTTTTTGATGTTTCGCCAAACCCTGATTCATTGTTTCGAGATGTGCTAATTCATGCTCAGTACGGTCATAGGATTTGACGGTGCGAATACCCGAAAATACTTCTTGTAGTTTTACCGACATTCTACCGCCGTAACGTTGAATTTTTTTCGTTAGAGTAGGTAGTGGCTCCCCAATATAATATGAAATGACGCTGGTGACGATAATAAATATTGTTATTACCGAAGCCAGTTGCCAATTGGTAACGTACATTAACGTTAATACGCCAATGACGGTGAGAAATTCAAATGGAAAGTCGCTTAGAATCTGGCAGGAAGCTTGTCGATATTGATCCGCATCATTAATAACGCGATGAATTAGGTTGCCGACTTTTTCCCGATGAAAATAACTTAACGGTTGCTTCAAGATGTGCGTGTAAAGCATCTGACGCAAGCGATACATGCCATCGTACAACAAGCCTGCTTCCAGGCGTAGATAACCGACGTGTACACTAAATAATATAGCAACGACGAAAGCTAAGGCTGCACCGAACAAATTTAATTGAGATAATTTATCTTCGGTATCGCCTAGAGCCGTATCAATGGACAGTTGTAATAAGTAGGGAATTGATAATTCACATGCAACAACTGCGACTAAACAAACGAAAAAGGCTGCTACAACATGTCCCTTGCATATAAACAGCCTTGCCGCAAATTTAAGGATTGATGGCTTCTTCGAACGGTTCTTCGTCGAATGACTCATGATGATTTATTTGTTTTGATTTACTTAATCCAATATACGCTTTAGGATCCCATTGTGAATAAGATTCGTGGATATCCACTTGCTTGTTACCTAACTTAGCATTGCTCAAAGCATAGTTAAGCGAACGACGTGCAAGTTTTGATAACCCTCTTATGGAACAAAATACCTCACCATTCATATAAAAAAGTTTTGATTCTATATCACGATCCTTAGCTGCTTGATCAATTTGAGATTCAGATATCTTTGCCCCGTTGACCAGATCACTCGCCATCGTAAACCGCCATTTACTCCAAAAGGAGGGGATAAAGGTGCTATATGAGCAAACATGATCAAAGCATTGATCCAATTCACAATGCACATGCCATTGATCATCAATTGCTAATTCATTGTTAATCATACTTTGCACAACAACAACGCCACCTGGATTCAAGCAATTTGTTTTCAAATACTGATAAAATTCTCGTGTATATAATTTTTGTGATGGTCCATCATCGAGTGCATCAACAACATCCAGAATGACAATGTCAAATTGTTCATCACAATTTTTTAAGTAGTGATAACCATCATCAAAAATCAATTCGACTTTGGGGTGATCAAACGCGCCTTTATGAAAACTGGGTAAATGTTCTTTACACATCTCAATGACTTCTTGATCTAAATCCACTAGAACAAGTCGTTCTACACTGGGATGATACAAGATTTCTCTGGCTGTAGAGCCCTCACCGGCGCCAATGACTAAGACTTTTTTAGGGTCTGGGTGACCTAACATGGCTGGTTGCACCAAACTTTCGTGGTAAATATATTCATCCCGTTGAGCAGATTGTACAAAACCATCTAAAAATAACATTGTGCCGTAAGTTTCGGTATCGACAATGGCATAAGATTGGTAAGCAGTTTCTCCAGTAACAATGATATCTTTGGCGCGGAATAAATGTTTTTCGCCGACGAAATCTTTTTCATATACCCAATCGATTTTACCAGGTGGCATAACAGAGTGTTTATCTGCAAAACTATGACTCAATTCGTAATTGTCGACAACATAAGATGGCGATGATAGTTCTATTGTCGATTTGACAGATTTTGGTAAAGCGACAACAGTATTTTTTCCAGTGATATTTTTTGGTAAATCACCACGAGAAACTTGTTTGAATTCCCATTCTTTGGGTTTGAAATGACTCACAATGTGTGACACGGCGAGTTCGTTTTCCATTTCATTGCCGCATGTGAAAATATCAACGGCTGAAAAGCCATACTCTGGCCACGTATGGATAGCAATATGCGAAGTGGATATGACAACAACACCGGAAATCCCGTGAGGATTAAAACGGTGAAAGAATTGATCAACAACGACCGCGCCAGCTTTAAGTGCAGCGGTGACAAGAACCGATTCGACGAATTTCAGATCATCAATGATATGATCGGCACTTCCATGTAACTCAAGCAACAAGTGAGTCCCTAGCATATTCTCACCAGGTTTCTCGATTTGCAATGTAGCAACGTCTGGATTTACTCTATGCATGACTTCCCCCCTCTTATTTAGTTTTAATTTTTACTTCCCCATAATTCTTTTTTCTTCCATGTAACGCAGGTAGAAACTCATGTTCAGAGCTATCTGATATTGAGGTGCATTTAACACAGCTACACAAAGAACAGCAAAACTTAAAAGAGTAATAAATCGTTAAAACCTAGGCCCACGGGATGCATCAAATTTATTTTTATTTATCGAGAATTTTTTATTTTTCTTATACTGCAATTTTTGCAGTTTCTGATGTTGTAATTGGTGTAGATTAAAGTATGGCTTTAATTATTATGTTTTAGATTGAAGTAATTTTAAGCAACTGTTTTTATTTTCAGTAGGATGTCAATATTCCGTCAAAAAGTAAAGTACCTACTAAAACATTTGGTTTTTATAATGTAAATCTAAGATGAATATTAACTGAATATAAGGTTAATTTTCGTCACGGTTGCATAAGCACAAATTTTCCAATCAATCTGTAAGAATAATACAAAAAATATACATAATGTGTTTAAACTTGGTAATTCCTGTGTATAGTGATAGAGTTTTATTACATACATGCCGGATAATTTTTCATTTGTAGGGTAATAACTTACATATAATAAAAAGGCTTTTCAAAAGCCACGCCTAATAGCAATTCACATAAATTAATTTACTTGGTAAAGATTTAACCTAAATGTATGTTTAGGTAAAAACTGGGGAGGTATGTCATGTTGTGGAGATTTTCAGTTGCCTTTATTTTTCTGATTCTGTTGGGTTGCAACCAACCTTTTACACAAACAAATTCAAACAATGATAAAAACGCATCTGTCGGCGCTAGATCTTCTGTCATTAGTCCAAAAGCCACTTCGTTTGATCAAGTGTTATTTGATAATTCGAGCTTAGCATGGGGAGGATTAATGTGGGACAAATGGTGGACATTGAATGAGACGGGTGAGCTAAATACGACACCGGTTGTCAACCGAGAACATCCATTATGGTTTAGTGAAAATGCGTCTATATCAGGTTTAACAACTTGGCGTTGCCAGCAATGTCACGGTTGGGATTATTTAGGTCGTGCCGGCGAATATGGTCCGGGTAATCCGAATTTTACTAATATAAAAGGCATTCTCCCAACGGCTACGGATAAATTGAAGTTTACAACGCCAGCTGAAATTTTTGCATTTTTAGATAATGGTACGGTTAAGTCAACAACCGATCATGCTTTTAGTTCCTATTTGTCCTCTCAAGCGTTGCATGCATTAACTAAGTTCATCTGGACAATTCAACAGGAAGCTAGTGTCAATATCTCTCCAAATAATTTCATTGATAATTCGTCACCGCTTGCAGTACAAGGTAATTTAACTGCTGGACGTGAAGCTTATAACGCACCGACTAATGCCTTAGGATGTGTTGAGTGTCATGGTGCAACAGGTAAAGCAATCGATTTAAATACGCCACAAAATCTTTTTCTCACAACAGTTGCGTGGACTGATCCTTTGTTATTTTTGCACAAAGTGCGTTTTGGTCACCCTGGTGCTACGCCAACAATGCCAGGATTAGTGACATCCATAACACCACAAACACAAACATTGCAAACCGCAGTTAATGTTTTGCGTTATGCGCAACAAGAATTAACACCCACTCCGGCTGGTTTTGATGCTGCACGAATTTATAATCCTGCGTCTTCCGGTTCTGATGTCGCTCGAGGTGGTATTTTATATGATACTTGGTGGGCTGCCATTGATGAAACGGCGCCCGTGGCCTCACCAAACTTGGGAACCCATGTACTTTATCCAGCTGCGTCAACTATTGCTGGGGACAACACATGGCGTTGCCAACAGTGTCATGGCTGGGACTATCTTGGTGTGGATGGTGCGTACGGTGATACTACCAATGTTAATTACACCAGTTTCAATGGACTGGTTGCCACGCCGGATCAAACCACTCTGCCCGTACGAACTGTGGCGGCGGATATATTTGATTTCATTGCTAATGGACAAGTGAGAGCTTCTGGCGACCACAGTTTTACAGGTATGATTTCAGATGCGGATATCAATGCGTTAACGCAATTTATTATCACAATTCAGAAAGAAGCGTTAGAGATGCAAGGGCCGGGTAGTTTATTAGAGCCCTGGACTACAACCAATGCTTTTCCTCGTGCTATTGGAGGTTATGGTCCTAACGGATTAGCGGTTTATGATCGTGAGCCATTTAATCCTGGTTCACCTGATCCCAGTACCCAAGGTGGTTGTGGTGATGCGTTGTGTCATGGAAAAAAAGGTAATCTTATCAGTATAAATGGTATTGAAGGGCGTACATTACAAGATGCGTCTCGGGATGCTCCTTGGCAAACGTTACATAAAATACGATTTGGTCATCCCGGCTCAGCCATGCTGGGGACTGAAGACACACACTTCCCTGACATGACTGTCAAGACGGCCATCGATGTTGTCAGTTACATACAATTTGGAATAAATAGAACTGCCGTCAAAGGAGGGCGCTTATATGATGATTGGATGGCAGAAACGGAAACTGCTGCGCCGGGTATCCGACATGATATATTTGATTGGGGTGAATGGTGGTTTGATCCTTTATTAGTAACTGACGCAGATACATGGCGTTGTAGTGTTTGTCACTGGACTGATTTTCATGGCGTTGAATGTTGTTTATGGAATGACTTGCATTGGTTTATGTCAATGCGTAAATGGACGTATGCAAAATTATTCACGTCACTGAAAGAAGGATTTGGTGTTTATGATGAAGGTTTTTTCTTTGTTCAGCATAATTTTGGTGCTTATGCTTCAGATGAAGCGATTTGGAACCTTGCACAATTTTTGACGCAAATGAAAGGTGGTTTAAATAATCCATATGCATACGTTAAAGTGCTCGGGTCGTTTAATGATTATGATGGCGGTGGCATAGCTGATAATTACGAACGTGGCAAACGAATTTATAATGGCAATGCAAATGGTATCATTGCTGAAACCGGCGAACCTTATAATTGTGTGAGTTGTCATGGTGCCGATGGGCAGAAAATTGTAGGTACGGATATTTTTCTGTCATCCTGGGAAGATGGTTTTCGTTATTTGTTATTATCGCGTTACGGTCGTGCTGGTGTATTTGACATGTACGGTGTCTTGTCTATGGCATTTTTAGATGCCAGCGGTAGCGTCCAGCGTCCTGGTGATGATACGGACGCGGCGGATTTGCTGGCTTATGCTCAAGAAGAATTTTTAAAACGTCCTGGTGCTGTTGCCATCGTTAGTCAAATCATGCAGGAACGTAGTTTAATACCACCAAGAGCGAATGGTAATGGGCGGTAATCTAATATAAAAAAATCTTTAGTGGTGTAGTGCATATTATTCAATGCACTACACTTGTTCGAATTTAATCAGACGTTAACACTTGATTTAAGACTTCTTGAATGTGTTGGCGGTCAAAGTATTTATCGAGAGTACCCATAAACCTAGAAAAATCAGTTGAATCACGATTTCTAGCACAAGCTCTTGTTTCCATAGCACTTGTACTTGTGCCCTTTGGGTAAAAAATTCCCGCTTAACCGAATGGGTGAAGCTAAGATTATTTACAAGCACTCTGGAAACAATATGACGTGCATGGATGCACTAATGCAGCGATTACAGGAAGTAATGGAGCTGTCTTGCACTATAAATTCGCTCTCAACTGATTTTTCTAGGTTAAAGCCATTTTTTTTATAATTTTCGATTTTCATCCAAATTGCCAATGATGGCGATCTAGATATTGTTGTAGGAAAAGTCGGAAGTCCTATTGTTGTACACGAAAATCTAAATAAATAACGATGCTTTATTTGTATTATTTTTCATTGGATACGGCTGAGACAGAAACGACTGCATGCGAGAAATAGATCCACTTCGCTTGCCAATTATCACTGGGCACCATCATTTATTTATGTATGTATGTATGACTAAGCCATCGCATCGCGTCACCTAAGTTTACATTTTATTTTGTGTGAGGCTCAATATTCACCACGGTATTGTCAAACCCGTTTGTTAATATCACCAACTAGATAAATAGAGACATTTAGTTTATGAATCAGATACCGGAAAAAGATTGGAGACTTCTCAAAAAAATAAAAAGTGATAAACTCAATCTGGCATGCGAACGAATTCTTAGTGAAATTAAACACGAGATGGAGATAAAAGGATCTGAAAACCATAAGTCTTATCTTAGTATTTGGAAAATCATGAGCAATGCCGATGAAGAAATTGTGGCGAGTTTCGATAATATAAAACGTAGCAATGCGATAATAAAACTCTCGCTATGGAAACGAAGTGGTTTGTTAACGGACCAAGAATTGAGTAAATTTACCGCCGATACGCGTGACACGATAACCCAAATTGTTAATCGCTAAGTTAAAAACGTTTAATCGAAAGACACCCCATGGCTGTATAAACGAAAAAGCCCACACCAGTTCAAAGTTAGCTAAAAAAGACAGACGACGAACTCACAAGACTATTCTATCTAGGTTTATATTTAACTTTAAAGCTTGTTTAAATTACACTCGAAAATTAGCTATAAAAAGCAGTATTCTTAATCGTTTTATATAATGTATAATTGATGCTCATTTATTTAATTTGGGAGGAAGTAATGATAAAAAATAAACAATATAAGTTAAAAAGTGGACTTTTTGGCTTTGTTTTAATCCTGTTTTTAATTGTAGGTTCGTCCAATTCTCATGCATTTTCACTTGATTTTACTGTGACTCATGGGGTTGTTTGTCCAATTGACCAAGCCTGCACATTTGGATTTTATGATCCAGTTGGGCAATTTCAAGCGGACATTCACGCTAATGGTAATATGGTCTTTGCTGATCCTATTACCTTTTCATTTAACAATGGTACGCAATCATTTTCCATGGATGTCGATGGCGGTTTTCTTGATCCGATCAGTAGTAATGGTCCAGTGCAAGATGGAGTAATACCCGAGGGCAATTGGGATGGCGTTTTGTCATATACAACATCTGATGGGGGAACTGGGGATTTTATTTTGGACGGGGAAAATTCAGGATATAACTTATTTATCGATAATCTTGATAAAAGTTTTACACTGAGTGTAGGTGACCCATATGGTTCGAATTCTCCAGGTAATAACGGAATAGGGGCAAGCTTTATTATTGTCGGTACGATTGCACTGGAAGCGACAGGATCTCAGTCAACTGGTGCCATACCAGAACCATCTAGTACGGTGCTTTTAGCATTGGGTATGATGGGGCTGGTATATTCTCGCCGAAAAAAACTGACAATCCAATAGGGAAAAATGGACAAACTATCCAAATTCCAATTTGCACAGGGATGTGTAAATTTAATTAATACGACTAGCCCGTATTTCTCACAGGATCGCGAGATAATCACGCAGAGATTTGATCCCACAAGGGATTTTCTGACTGAGCGGAATACAGACTGTATTTCCGAAAGAAGAAAATTCCTTGTGGGATCAAAGATCAAGTGAGAATCCGTGAACCCTGTGAGAAATGCGGGCTAGTTGTGTATTCTAAAAACCAATAATCCACCTTGTTTTGGTTAACGTCACCAAATTAATTCGTTCGATTTAACTCGTGACGAATCGTAATTGAATGGCTTACTTTTGCATGACCATTCGTTGCAGTTAAGAAAATTTCTACGATATAATTTCCTTCGGCTAAGAGTTCTCCATTTTCATCACTTATCATTATTTCATCTTGCACATTAAATTGACTACCTGGGGCAACTAATTCTGTATTTGAATATTGAAGAAATATTTTATCTCTAGACCAGCGGCTTACGACTTGGTTATTCTCGTCCCGAATGACAATATCAAAATGTTGAGATGTGCCGAAATGATAACTCATTGACGTGCTTTGATTGTTTTCAATTTGTAATCCGACACGAATTTTTGGAAATTGCTCTGGAGATGAGGGCATGTGACGAATCACAACATTTTGATCGGGAAAATATCCTGTTATATTGATGCCCTGTGATGTCGGGTAAAACCTACCGGCAATAAATGCTTTGGATAGTTGATAAGTAATTTCACCTGCAATATTCAATTCCGTCCATTGTATTAATCCGATATTTTTCGCGAACCACATTTGCGTAATACCTGCATCGGAACAATTTGTTTCAAGATTTAATTTAATGACATTGTCAAATAATCCCGCTTCAACTTGCAAGCTTTCGTTCTTTCCAGTGATTCGTAATATACCCGTGTTGCATGGCAAAATATCAATGGGGATTTGTGAACCGATCGACAAGCTAAAATCTACAAAAGTTTGAAAGTTAATCGTATTGGGTGCATATAATTTAACAGTTTCAGAATGTTGTCCCGAGTAAAGCCAAACAGGTCCAAAATTTGAAAACTGAGTTAAATGCCTCCAAACGCTAGACGTTTGATCTATTTCCAGTGTAACTTGATTGTTGTTTGATTTGTAAATTGCGTAATCATTTATTTGCCAGGGGATGTATTCGCTTGCAAAACCTCTTGATGAAAGGATGACTAAACAAAGGATAACAGGATATAAGATACGTTGAAATTTGTGCATTGAATTTTCTCCCACAGAAAAATGAACATTATGTTTGTTGCAAAACATTTTTATAATGATGTTATGGATCTAAAATACTATTCTTATTGTTTGTTAGCAATATTAAAGTAGGAAAATGAGTTAGAATCTATGCAATAATCACAAAGTAATGGATTGTTTTTTGATTTCAATTTTAATAAATTAAATACCATTTAGTAAATTTATGATAGGTGATAAAAGAAGTTAAATTCGTTTGGAAAAAGGCATTGATTAAACCTAGAAAAAGCAGTTGAAAACGATTTATAGCACAAGCTCTTGATCCATTAGCACTTTCAAAAAATGCTCGCTTAACCTAAGGGTGAAGCTAAGATTTTTTACCCATAGGGCACAAGTAAAAGCACTAATGAATCAATTTGACGTGCATGGAGGCACTAATGCAGCAATTACAGGATGTAAAAGCGCTGCCTTGCACTCTAAATTCGTGTTCAACTGATTTTTCTAGGTTAAACAACTTCATTTATTCCAAAGAGACGTTGCGAGTTTTCGATTTTTTCTAGATTTGATAAATTGTGGTAAAAATTGATTGCTGTTTTGGCAAAGTAAGTTATTTTTTCTTTTGTAATATTTTCGCTGTGACTGATTAATGGTATGGGATCAGTATTGCCATTTGTATGTGCTACTACATGCGGTGGTTTATCTGTTTTGACATCACTATTTGATTGAATTTTGGTTTTGGATGAATTTATATTACGATTGTTTTTTCGCAAGTTGAGTTTATCCAAATGAATATTGCTATCAATAATCAATAGTTAACGTCCAGATTGTTGAGATAACACAAATATGTAATAACACAGTGTGTTATTAACTTTTTCGCAATGGATAATTATTTTTGAAGTGTGTTTATGTGAGAGTGCATGTATTATTTGCGTCACAATCAATTAGCCGCTTGGGGCATCTGAGATTTTTAATATTGTGGAAATAAACCGCACTCTCACGAGAAAAACATAAAAACATTTTGTACAACAAATATGAAAAAAACAACGTAGAGTTTTTTCGCTAGGCGCCTCCTATTTGCTAAGCGTTCACATTTAACTGCACTGCAATTCTATGGCATTTCTTTGTAACTGAATTCTCAATGAATAGGTTACATTTCTAATAATAGATCAATATGACAGGTTGTCCAGAAAAAAAATAACGTAGAAAATCAATAGGTTATTATTTTTCTCAAGATTTGATGTGAAAATGTTAAAAATGAATTGCAAACAGAATTGATTCAATTTTCTCGGGATTGCTGTGCTGTTCCAGGGGGAGTGAAGTCTGATGCTTTATCAAAACCAATGGCAGTTGTTAAATTTTTAACGTTTGAAAAGTCGGTGTTTTTTAACGTAGCGCCTCTAAAATCCGCTTTATGAATGTCAGAATATTGTAAGTTACTGTCAGACAAATTACACATTAAAAAACTACTCCATTTGTTAACGGTATTGCTTAGTTGACTGGAAATCAGTTTTGCACGTCGAAAACTGGCTCGACTCATATTACTTTTCGTTAGATCAACAGATTCAAAATGTGAATAAGTGAATTTACTAAAGGATAGTTTCATTTCACGCATTGAACTGTTAACGATGTTTGATTCCTCGATAATTGCTTCTCTCATGTCTGCAAAATCGAAAACAGATGAGTTTACATTGGAGGACTCAATGTGAATTCCAATGGATTGACTTTTGTCAAAGTGGGAGTCAGATATGTTTGAATCAATAAATTTTGCATTCGTTAAGTGAGATTTAGTGAAAATCGTTTTATTTAAATTGGTATTATCAAATCCAGTTTGTTTAAAATGGCTTCCTGAGAAATTACTGTTGACTATTGTGCTACCCGTAAAACGACTAAATGCAAGGTCTTGGTTCTTAATGTCAGTGTCAGAAATATTGCAATAATAAAAAACTGTATTTTTTAAATCGCTGTTCTTGAATTGAGTAGAATGAATAATTGCATCTGAAAATTTTGCATTCCGTAAATTACATTGACTTAAGGTTGAATCAGTAAAATTACTTTTTGTTAAAATAGCGTTATTCAAATTAACGTTAATTAACGTTGTATTACTAAAATTCGCTTCCGATAAATTTGTACCTGAAAGGTCTACATTGACTAAAGTGGAATTCGAAAAATCAACACCTACCATGTTACTCGCGTGAAAAATAACGTTGTTGAAATTCGCATGATTTAGTTTTGCATGACTCAAATTACTTAGACTTAAGACTGCAAAGTGTAAATTGACATAACCTAAATTGATGTTTGATAAATCGAAGTTGGATAATTGGCTTGGGTTTTCAGCGGTATTATTTTGATCATCATCAAATAATTTTGCAAATGCATCTTCGTGATTAATTGTATTATAGGTAATCTGCGTATTGTCTGAGAACAAAGCGCAGCTGCACAAAAATGTGACTAATAAAGTCAAAATGAAAATTTTCATTGTGCGATTATATACTATACACTGTGATTTAGTGCAAAAATATTTTGTCAGAAAAGTTAGCTATTGAGAAGAATTGATTATTGATGTTTTGGTAGCGTTATTTTAAATGTTGTACCAATATTTTTTTCACTTTCTACTGAAATTTTACCATTGTGAGCATCAATAATTCTTTTTGATATGGCCATGCCGAGTCCAGTACCATTTTTTTTACCACATGTGACAAACGCATCAAACAAGGTGTCTTTGATTTCTTCTGGTATACCACTGCCTGTGTCTGAGAATGTGATAATAATTTCACTTTTGTCATCTGATTCGGAAACATCTATTTCCAATTTTCCACCATTTTTCATGGCATCTCGCGAGTTTCCAGTAAAATTGTAAATCGCTCGTTGAATTTTATCTGGATTGATTTCAATGTTACCTGAATAATTAATCTCGTGAATGAATTCGATGTTATTTTCTTCTAGTTCGTTTTCGATAAATTCAAACGTTTCTGAAAAAAAGTCGTTGCAGTTAGTTGCTTCAAATTTAATGGATTGCTCTATTCCTTTTGAGAAATCTAACAGTTCCTCTGTCATATTCATCAACCGATCAACAGATTTGACAATGACATTGGCATGTTGAGCATTTTCTGGGGAATCCATTGCAATAATTTCTGCAAGACCTCGGATTGAGGTCATTGGGTTTTTGATATCATGAATTATAGTACTCGCCATATTTCCTACCATTGCCATACGTTCTTTTTTTAAATTTTCTTCTTCTAAAATTGAATTTTCTAGTAGAATGGCAGCGAGGGAAGTAAACATCATGAGGATTTCTCGGTCACTATCGGTAAAATTACCTGAGCGTTTGTTCAAGACCTGAATGACGCCGATCAATTTTCCCTGTAAATTTTCGATGGGTGCACTGAGTAGGCTAGTTGTTTTAAACCCTGTTTTTTCATCAATTTCAGAATTAAATAATTCATGTTCGTAGGCGTTATCAATGCTCATGATTTTTTGGGTATTGGCAACGTGTCCAGCAATCCCTTTATTCGCACCAAAGCGAATTTCGTTTATTTCTTGTTTCTCAGATAGTTTAAGCCAAAGTTCGTGATGGTCCTCGTCGTACATGAATAAGGAGGTTCTATCTGCTTCCAATATTTCACTGGTTTCCTTTACGATGATCTTCAATAAGGTATCAAGATCTCGTTGGGTCGACATGTACTTGCCTATTTCCAAGATCTTTGACAACTTTTGGTTGCTTTCTTTTAATTGTTCAAATGTTGGTTCTGACATCGCTTCCGTACTATAGTGTGATTTGGAGTGTTCCTTATGCCTTTTTATCGACAGCATTAACCGGAAGTAAAATCCAAATCGGAAAAAATCGATTATTTATGAATATTTTGAAAAATGAGTATTGTAGTTCCTAGTGTTGTATCTAAAATAAAAATATTAGTAAAATTTAATATACGTCAAATTGCGCAATTTGGTACTCGATCAGCTAGTTTTTACTTAAAAAACGAAAATTAAATAAAGTTTGTATGAAATATTGCCGAATAGTGAGTGATGGGACCATCTACGTTGAAAGATGGGTTGAGTAGTTAAACTGATTTGTGTTTTTCAGGTATCTAAAATGTGTACAATGTTAGGAACGAAAACCAAACTTAACGTTCTTGTGCTTTGTGGTTTGTTTTTGTTTATTGATACCGCTGCTTACGCATCAGATGAATTGCTGATGGGCATTTTCCCACGTCGCAACTCAACCGCCACCATTAAAATGTTTACGCCGTTAGCAAAATATCTTGAGATTGAATTGAATCAAAAAGTAAAAGTTCAAACAGCGAAAAATTTTCCGACTTTTTGGAAAAAAGTTCAAAGTAGGGAATACGATATAGCACATTTTAATCAAGTCCATTATATTTTGAGTCATAAGAACTTTGGGTATCATGTGTTTGCTAAAAATGAAGAATTTGACCGATCGGAACTGAGACCCACTTTAGTTGTAAGAAAAGACAGTGGTATTGAAACAGTTGCGGATTTAAAAGGCAAAAGCATTGCTTTCGGTGGTGGTAGGCTGGCAATGATATCCTATATTGGGGTAAAGCGAATTTTACAAAATTCGGGTTTGGGTGATTTAGACTATAAAAGCACAATCGCTAAAAATCCACCGAACGCAGCCATGGCAGTCTATTTTAAAAAAGCCGATGCATCAGGTATTGGCGATGTCGTGCTAAGGTTACCCTCCATTCAAAAGAAAATTGAGATTGGTGAGTTAAAGGTTCTAGCACGTGGTGGTTCGCAACCTCACATTACTTGGGCAGCAAACTCAAAGCTTGGCAAGGCAAAAATTGAAAAAATACAAAACGCATTTCTAGGTTTAAATGATTCGGAAGATGGTAAAAAGATTCTGAAAAAAGCCGTTTTAACCGGAATTCTTAGCGCACATGATTCTGAATATAATATATCTAGATCAATTTATAAAAGGTATAAAAAATGGAATGAAGAATCTGAGTCAAACAAATAAAGTAATCTTGTTTCAAACTAATGTTTACGATTTACAAACCTGCTAAATATCTTACACCAATTTTATACCCAGATCTTGCAGCATCTCGATAGTAACTTGCATGCAACACGGTCGCATTATCAATTACCGCGATTTCGCCAGTTTCTAATGGTTCATCCCATGGCTGTTCAAGTACGATTTTCCCAATGAATTCATCAATTGGTGTTTTATCAAATAATTGAATTGATGTTAATGGCGCCTCAAAACTGCCTCTTTGAATAGATAGTTGTTTTAAACCTTGCAGATATGCTGCAATATTCGCAATAAACAAGGTAGAAGATGTTCTCGGGTATTTTTGTTCGTCATCAAACGGATTGCGTGTGTATAAGGAATATCGTGTTTCCTGCTTTGCACTACGATCGATGTGAAATTGAAAATTAGGAAAACGATTTCGATGTCCATCATCACGAATAGATGATTCAAAATAGGCGTTTTTAAAAATGACTGGACCCACATCTGAAATTATCTCACACAGGCCTTGATCCAAATGTAAGTTTTCGTCATACAATTTTATTTCGGTAGGTTTGCTAAATTTAATGACGAGACCAAAATGCGTGAAGTTGCAAGCCATGTCTATTTTATCGCATTCAGTTTGCAATGATCCATTTATGGTGTCTTTGAAAACGGTTTCAATTGTGTTTTTATATTGAGGGATAAGAATGTTGGCACAATATTGAGATTGCCCAAACTGGCCAGAATTGGTGAAATTAGGTGTAGCTAATAAATTGTTTAACCAGTTACGTCCAATGGGAATAGTTTGTGCCATAATATTTATAGGTGCAAGATTGTAAAATAAAAAAGTTCTTAATGGGTATCGTTCTACTCAGTTTTAAGCTTTAAAAAAAACATTGTGATGGAATCATCTATTTTAACAAATAGATTCAATATTAAATTACCTTAGCCGATTAGTGTAATTGATTTATCATTTATCATTAAATAATGCACATACGCCAGCCTAACCAAGAACTTGATTATATAAGTCATACACGTGACGTATTAGTTGAATTTATTCAACAACCTTTACCAAGTGAGTTGCCACCGTGTATGAATTGCAAAAATCATATACCACAAGATTGCACGTCAAAGTGCAAAGCTGCTCCAGCTGCTTTGTCATCTGATCCAATTAAATTTCCATTAGAGAAAACGGTAGTGCCGATTGTTTTTGAGTTGATGTCTACTAGAGTAATTCAACCCTGTTGGTCTTGTGAAGGGCATTTCAATCATCTCGGTGAACTATGGAAAATACCACAAATTAATTTTTATTCTGATTCACCTATTTATCCGCAATTGCTTTTGCGCTATTTAAAAAGTTTGAGTATGCAAAAACGTTTATCGTATGAGTGGCATATTGTTATTGCAGATTTTGGTCAGTCCTGGAGCTTCAGTTACAGCTTAGAGCCTAACTTAAATGGCGTGAGTGAGCCCAGGTTAGGTAACTTACAACAAGATTTAACGACCATCTCAACGGATTTGTGCCAAAATTTAAAATCCATTGCACAGAAAATGTTAGATGAAACAAAACAGATGGCCAGTTAAACCTAAAAACCGTAGTTGACCGCTCCAGTAAGAGTATAACTTATGGAAACTCAATTGATTTTCCCACAAATTGAAATCACCCATTTGGTGGCTCAACGCTACACGCCAGATTGCACAGATTTCAAGGCACATGACAGCGTTGCAACTCCTTGGAATAGAATAACTATTCCGCCTCGCTGCGCCTTGTCCTGTACCTTGAAATCTGCACACTCTGCCGTGTTCAACTGCGGTTTTTAGGTTAAAACACCCGTAATATTCTTTTCCAGCAATAATAATATATGACTCGGTTAGCCTTTTTCGAGAGTGGCGAAAACAAAGCCAACTATCTCCTGTAACGAAAAGTGAAACCTATGGCATTGCCTAGGATGATCCAAAAGCAACCGAACCAGATAAATTTCGCGTCGATATCTGTGGAACTATTCATTCTGATGTGCCAGAAAACGAACAAGGTGTAATAACAAAACGGATTCCAGGTGGTCGGTGTGCCTTTGTTTACCATCTTGGCTCACTGGATACTATTGGGGAAACGGTTCATTGAGTTAAGAGACTATCCATGTTTTTTTCAATATATGAACTTAACGCCAGAGCTTGCAGAAAAGGATTTGAAAACGAAAGTTTTTTTACCTATTGAATGATTAGCTCGAATTTTAATTGTAAATTGAATTAAAAAATTAACTTAGCAGAATTTTTAATCCTATTTATGATTTATTGGAGTATTGATTGATCAGATTTGCCTGATAACTTACATAATAATTTATGGTTTTAAATGGTCCATAACGTAATTTTTCAATTTCACTTTATCTGTCAAAAACGAATTTGTTAAAAATTGTTTCACTGCTTTCCTCGAATAATTTTGAAACATTAGGGTTAACTACCGAGAAGTTATCTCGTTTTGTGTCATATCTGTATACGTTCTTTCAAAAAGGCATTATTGTTTGTGAATTATTTCTAATTGATGGTATTGTAATTAAAAAAAATTTGTTTAAGAATTGAAATCGTATTTCAGACACTACAATCAAACAAATTGAAAGAATGATGAAATGAAAAATGTAATCTCCCCCTTAGATTATACGCGTTTTCTGATAATCCTCTGTGCGATATTGCTTAGCGCGTGTGGCGCAGGAGGAAAAATTGCTGATCCACCCTCTGCACCTAATCCGAGTGCAAGTGCAAAAAATCAAGAAGTTATCGTTGAGTGGGAAAATGTGGATGGTGCTTCTTTCTACTATGTCTATTGGGATGATAAGCCCGGCGTTAATAAAAATAGTGAAAAACGCGTAAAAGCCGATGACTCCCGTGTAACGATAAATGACTTAATCAATGATACAACCTACTATTTTGTTGTGTCTGCAGTGGGTGAAGGGAATGAAGGTAATATTTCCGAGGAAGTGCATGCTATGCCAATTGCAATTCCTATTGCGCCCGAGCAATTGCATGTAACTCGTTCGGATAAGGTGATTAATTTAAGCTGGCAAACCGTTGAAGGGGTAACTGAATATCGTGTTTACATCCAACGTGAAGATGGCACAACTGATGGCCAATCTCCCCGCATTGTAACAGATTCTGAAATTACAATTGATGATTTAGACCATGGCGTGCCTTACAACTTTATTGTAAAAGCAGTGAATTCCAGTGGTGAAAGTTCGGAATCTAAATCTATTTTGGTTGAATTGACGCCACCCGTAGCACCAGCCGAAATTGAAATTACTCGCAATGATACAATTATTGACTTAAGATGGAATGCAGTTGATCAAGCCAATGAATACCATATCTACATCAGCAGTGAAGACGATGATACTATCAGCAGTGATCCAATTATCACGACGGATTTGAGCCTTCATTTAGATAACTTTAAACCCGGTGCATCTTATCAATTCAATGTTAAAGCGGTGAATTCCAGTGGTCAAAGTTTGGAATCATCGCCAATTAATATTGAGTTAGGTCCACCATTGGCACCGCAAGTTTTGAGTTTTAGTCGATTTGATACTTTAGTGGATTTAAGTTGGCAAGTAGCAGAACAAGCAAAAAAATATCATATCTATGTGTCGAGTGAAGACGACCCTTCACTAAGTAGTGATCCCATCGTGACGTCCGAACCGGTTTATCATATTAGTACTTTATTGCCAAACGTTATTTATAAAATTAACGTTGTGGGTGTTAATTCCACTGGAGAAGGTGCGTCATCTAATGAGCTTGAAATTAAATTAACACCACCACTTGCACCGGGAGGATTAGTATTCGAAAAATCCGATAATGTCGTAGATCTGGATTGGCAAGCGGCAGAACAAGCGACACAGTATCATGTCGCTGTGTTTAGTAATAGTGACCCAACAATTGGCGAAACGCCATTCGTCACCACGGATTTACATTATCAATTGGATATGCTGCAACCGATGCTAACCTATCGCATTAGTGTGAAAGCTACGAATTCCAGTGGGGAAAGTCAGGCGTCTAATTTGATTGATGTGACATTGCTTCCACCCGATGTACCAACTTCTCTAACAGCAAAACGAATGGGATCGAGTATCGAATTTAGTTGGAATCCAGTGGATCAAGCGAATGAGTATCATGTGTTTCTGTTAAGTGAGGATGACATTTCAATTAACCTAGATGCCAATGTGACAAATACCGCTAATTTAGTTTTAGCAAATTTTGATCAACAAAGTACATATCAGTTTTATGTGCAAGCAAAAAATTCAAATGGATTCAGTTTAGATTCTGAAATAGTTGAAATATCCCCTATAACGGTACTCAAGGTGGAGAGCGGTGCGTTTCATTCCTGTGCTATTCGATCGGACCACAGTTTGTGGTGTTGGGGTGATAACAGCACTGGCGCAGTTGGTGACAAAACAACGAATAATCATGTGTTGCCAGTTCAAGTGGGGATTGATTTTGATTGGGCGGAAGTGGGCGCAGGGACTCAGTATACTTGTGCTGTTAAGCTGGATGGCAGTCTTTGGTGTTGGGGGGATAATTTTCACGCACAATTGGGATTTGCCACTGAGGACGCAATATTAGAACCCAAACTAGTTGAATTAGACCATCAAGTTTCAATCCTTGGCATTTCATCTCAATCCCAAACAACGTGTGAAGTGGAAATCAATGGCTCACTGTATTGTTGGGGGCAGAATTTCTTTGGACAAACCGGCGGAAATAGTGATGAACCTTCGTTGTTGCCAACATTGGTGGGTGAAGCGGGGGAATGGGAGTCCATATCAGCTGGACCGTTGCATACCTGTGCTGTAAAAAAAGAAGGCACATTATGGTGCTGGGGTGCTGGATTTTTTGGTCAGTTGGGAAATGATAATTTTGGAGGAAGTACGATTCCAACTGGTGTTGATGACTTGGACAATTGGGTGTTTCCAGCCGTTGGGCCATCGAGTAGTTGTGCGATAAATACTCAAGGGAAGCTGTGGTGCTGGGGTGATGGTTCTTCTGGTCGCTTAGGAAACGGTGCGGAAGATAGCGAATTTTCTCCCGTTCCGGTTGCAGAAGAGGAATCATGGCTTAAAGTGAGTTCCGGTGGATTGGGATTTTCCTGTGCGATTCATACAAATAATAGTGTATGGTGCTGGGGAGATAATTCTAAAGGACAGTTTGGTAATGGCAATGAAATTAACAGTAATGTTCCATTACAAATGGATGAAACCTATCACTGGGAAACGATTTCATCCGGCGATTCACATGTTTGTGGTCTAACATTTGACGGTGAAATGTATTGTTGGGGTGGCGGTGATGTTGGGCAGTTAGGTGTAGGTGATGAATTGGATATAAACAGTGAGAATGCTTGGATAAATATACCAACATTAATTCTGTTTCCATAATTTAGGATAAACATTATTCATTGGGTTTAACCTAGAATAATCAGTTGAATCACGATTTCTAGCTCAAGCTCTTGTTTCCATAGCACTTGCAAAAAATACCCGCTTAACCGAATGGGTGAAGCTAAGATTTTTTACAAGCACTCTGAAAACAATATGACGTGCAGGGATGCACTAATGCAGCGATTACAGGAAGTAATGGAGCTGTCTTGTACTATAAATTCGCTCTCAACTGATTTTTCTAGGTTTAATTGAAATGTAACGGCGTTAGATTGTAATTGTGATTTTCCATGAGTTAATACGTTACTATAGAATCATATTCATTGGGTGCTTGCTAATAATAATTGTCGCTTGCACACCGGGTGGCGAGTTCGCGCCAATAACTTCACCAACTATCGTATCTGCTGTTTCACGTGATCAGTCCGTCATTTTGGAATGGACTTTAGTTGAAGGTGCAAAACGCTATCATATCTATTATTCAAATAATCAATCCAATATAAAAAATGCGTCTGTTCCCATTCAAACTGAAAATCCGACGGTTGTCGTTAAGGAATTGGAAAATGATAAACCCTATTATTTCGCGATTACTGCGCTAGGCGATGCAGGTGAGAGCGAGATTAATCGGGTTGTAGAAAAAACGCCTCGCGCCTCTCCATTAACACCGCAAAATGTGTCTGTCTCTGCTGGCAATGAGTCACTCACTATTGCTTGGTTAGCAGAACAAAATGCTCAGCAATACAATGTTTACATTGCAAGAAGTCCTAATATTACTCGCGATACCATTACAACACTAACCGGTTGGATGATCATAAAGGATGCCGAAAATCCGTATACCCAAACAGGTTTGATTAATGGAGTGACACATTATGTGGTTGTTAGCGCAGAAGATGAACGTGGTGAAAGTGCTTTGTCGGAAGAAATCAGTGCTATCCCTTCCATCTCCCGTGGATTATCAGTCGGGGGTAGTCATGCGTGTGCAATATTATACGATGACAGCTTGTGGTGTTGGGGCAGAAATAGCGATGGACAATTGGGTGATAATAGCTTAGCTAATAAATATTTACCAACGCCAATTGTGAGTGATATTCATTGGAAAAAAGTATCGCTAGGTAGTGCGAATGGCTGTGCTATGGATTTCGATAATGTCGTGTGGTGTTGGGGACGTGATTTATATGCAAATTCACTTGGTTTGTCCGGGACGAATGTGATTCCTGTAAAATTTCCGCTTGAAAAAAATTGGTTAGATTTTGAAGTTGAAAGTGACGTTTTATGTGCATTAAACCAGGAAAAACGAGTTAACTTGGAGTGCTGGGGAACGTCGGAAGGCCTACCAGATTTTGATAAGATTGGTGAATTAGAATTAACAACTTATGAGGATCAACTCTTTTCAAATTCATATGCGATGAATTTAGTTAGCAGTTGCGCCATTGATTCAAATAAGCAATTGTGGTGTTGGGGTACGAATAATGATGCTGAATTAGGTTATGGTATCGCGACAGAAAAAGTGACTTCAAAGGAACTGGGTCCAATTCCCGGTGAGTGGTTGAGTGTTACAGTTGTTCGTGGATATTCAAGCCGTGATCAAGGTCACGCTTGTGGTATCAAAAAAAATAACGGTTTATGGTGTTGGGGTGGAAATCTATATGGCCAATTAGGATTGGGAAATACACCGCTCCAATCAACTCCTGTTGAAGTCACGCCTGGTTCAAAATGGCATCAAATAGCGTTAGGTCCTTTGAGCAGCTGTGGCATTCAAACTAACAATACGTTGTGGTGCTGGGGATCAAACGAGTTTGGGAGAATCGGATTAAATACCCTAGAAAATACGCTCTTGCCAAAACAAGTTGGCACGTCCAACAAATGGCGAGATGTCTCTGCTTATGGCTACAATAAATGTGCCGCTCAATTCGATGGAACAATTTGGTGTACTGGTGATAATTCTTATGGCCAACTCGGTATTGGTGAATGGAGTTCTCAGGTGGATCCATCAAAAATAATGGTTGATGTAAAATTGATTCAAGGGAATAGCTCGCAAGTTTGTGCGTTAAATCAGGATGGGAAATTATTTTGTTGGGGAGGCGTATTGATTGACGGTTCTGGAAAAACAAGCATTTACAAGCGACATACTCCTCAATTGATTTCAAACGAAAATATTTATCGTGAATTTGGCATTAGTACTTTCATTGGTTGTGGATTAACAATCGCGGGCAGTATTCAGTGTTGGGGTAATGTGGGAGGTGGATTCGACAATCCTGTAACTAAATTTTACACGCCCATTGTAGTTGGCGAGCCAGGCGTGTGGTTAAATATCGCCGTCGCAAATCATAACGTATGTGCAATAAAAGAAGATAACAGTTTATGGTGCTTGGAAGATTTTGATTATTTTGATCGATCCAATACAAAAAATCCCGACAACGTCAATGTGTTCAGTTTTAAATTAATTGATGATTCTCAAGAATGGCAAACAGTTTTTGCTAATACTGCCTTTGCATGCGCAATGGATGTAGAGCAAGACTTGTGGTGTTGGGGGGATGCAGAAACAGATATAACATTGGGATTAACCGAAGAGCTCTATACCGATATTCCCTACAAAATTAAACCAGATGTTAAATGGATTTCAGTAGATATTGGTGGGCGCCATCGATGTGGCATAAGCGTAAATAACAAAATATGGTGTTGGGGCAGCAATATTTATAGTCAACTGGGTAATAATATCATGCGTGTTTCAACCATTCCGGTATTATTGGAGAGTGACAAAAATTGGATTTCAGTTTCGGTTGGAGAATTTAGAACTTGTGCCGTAGAGGAATCCCATACACTGTGGTGTTGGGGTCTTTCCTTTCCAGACTTATTTGGTCAAGATGATTCAAATAAAGTTAAATTAATCCCTAATGAAATTGAAGGAAATCCTATCCCAGCGCAAATGGGGAATGCTCAGGATTGGAAGTCGGTATTTACCAAATCAGATTATATTTGCGCAACTAAGTTAAATGATGATTTGTATTGTTGGGGTAATAACACAAATGGCAGAATTGGTAATGGTAAGGCATGGTCTGATTCATGGCAGCAAGTCGATTTCAGTAATACAAATATTATGTTGAATTAAAATGTTAAATGTTCAATGCATCCGAATAGGTTTATTTATCACTCTTGTGATTTGTGCTGTTAGTTCCGTTCACTCATCTGAAGAATACGCAGCGTATCCCGGCAGTCGTGCAGCAGCAATGGCAGGCGTTTTCACCGCACAAGCGGATGACAGCACAGCCATTTGGTACAACGCTGCTGCGTTAGCACAATATGATTTTGTTAAAGGCGACGCCACTCTTGAATTTGGACAACGGCCTGTTTCTGATAACGGATCACTATCCACAGAATCCTTTTTAAAATATGCTGCAGCCTATTCCCGGCTAAATCTGCCAAATTTTCAAAAAACACCCGTTGGAATTGGCATATCTTATTTTTCACCCATTAAATTAACGCGTCATATTGACGCGCCTCAAAGTTTGGTGAATGACAATGAATTTGGAAACATAAACACAACCTATCATCAAATATCCAGCATGGCGACTGTTGCTGTGGGGCGTTCACTTTCCTTTGGTGCGACATTGGATTTCATTTGGTTGTCTATCGACTGCGTAAACTATAGTCCCTGTGTTGACAACGGTCCCACTGCATTGGGTTCGAGTTTAAGCACTATGTTAAATTTGATTGACAATAAGTCAATTAAAATTCAAATGGCGGCGACTTGGCGAACAAAAGCAAAATTAGCCTATCGCTCAACACCGCAGTCAGGCATTGGTACAGTGTTAATCGATTATGTTCCTGACCGGCCAGACAGTAAAACCTTAGGGTTTAACTTGCAAATTCCTAGTACTTGGGTTCTTATTAATACAAATATAATATATGAACGCGTCGCATGGTCATCATCCATAGAGCGCGGAGATTTATTAAACGATTTTCAAAATGTCGGGGCCAGTGTTGAATTCGCGTCACTCACTGGGTCGGGTAAAACCTATTCATTACGAGCAGGTAGTAAATTGTCTGAGAATCGTCGGTCAGGTGAGATTGATATAGGGATTGTTGCAATGGGAATAGGATATGAAGTGAAACGGACTCATGTAATCGATATTGCCTATGTGTATACAAAGTTTCGCCATTTAAAAAATAACGCGCAAATTTGGTCACTGTCGTATTCTTGGCAATTTAAATAGTGTATAAAATGGAATCAGACACTTTTTATTGCAGTAAATTAATTAACGCAACCCTCCTAATGGGAATGCTTTTCTCACTCGCGTCTACCCTGCAAGCTAATCAAGAGATCGCGCTTGAATATTATAAAAATGCGGAAGAAAAAGCGAAAGCCAATGAATTAGAACTTGCGCTAGAACTGTATAATAAGGCCATTTCACTATATTCTACTGATGGGGAAATGGTTGTTGAAAAAATTGTTGACCGAAAAATTATTTCTCAAGGTAGAACAGTAAAACAAGTTGAAAACATCAAAATTAAAAAAGCACCATATTATCCAAATAAAAGGCTTAAAGAAGTTCAAGATCGTATTGCAGAAGAATTTCATGCCTCTCATCCCCCCGAATTACAACTCAACTGGATTTCATTTCAAGACCCCACAAATGATAATGTATTGGATGGTGGAGAAGTTGGATCAATTGCAATTGAATTAAAAAACGTTGGTGAGTCAGCTGCGCGGCAAGTCAAATTAACATTAAAAACAGATAACACAAATGGACTAGATATCAATCTTAATCCATACATTGGTGAACTTGGTGTTGGAAAGTCAATTATCAGAACAGTGTCAGTCAATGTGAATAAGTCTGTACCAAATATGATGCAACAACTAATTGTTCAAGCGAAAGACAAAGGCGGATATCAAAGCAACGAATTAGAGATTGTGCTACCAAGCAAATCACATCAACCTGACAAAATCATTGTCGCAAAATTACAAATCGAAGACTTAAATGCGGATGGTTTGATTGAACCCACTGAAATGGTAACGGTGAAAGCAACTGTCGCAAATGTTGGTAAGGGAATTTCAAATAACCTGGTTGCGAAATTAGTGCTAGGCGAAAATGTTTATATGGCGCCAGACAGTAACAACTCAGTATTGCTTGGTAAAATATACCCGAACGGTGCTAAAAATATTCAATTTTCTTTTTTGACCAATCACAAATTTTTCCAAAATCAACCATTACCAATTAGTTTATTAATAGAAGATCAAGTGGGTGACGAAAAAATGCTGTCTGATCTTGGTCTCTTCATTAATATTCCCAGTAAAAAAGTTGTCGTGAATGTCTTACCGAAGAATAGTAAAGCGTCCCTCAGGAATACGAATTTAGTGGATGTGGATATGCTGGTGCCAGAAGGGAATCAGGTGAATGAGAATGCCATTGCCGTTGTCATCGGCAATCGTAATTATCGTAAACCAGGATTGCCTCGTGTCGAATATGCGCATAACGATGCGCGCACCATGAAACAATATTTAATTAAAACCATGGGGTTTGATGAGGGTAATATTTTTTATTTTGAAGATGCAACAACAGCAAATTTTACAGAATTATTTGGAAATAAAGAGAATCACAAAGGTCGTGTGTTTAATCACATAAAACCAAATTTATCTGATTTGTTTATATATTATTCTGGACATGGTGCGCCAGACATCAAATCACGAAATTCCTTTTTTGTACCAGTGGATGCAGATCCGAATTATATTGCGCTAAGTGGATATTCATTGGATTTGTTTTATAAAAATATGGCAAAAAATGCCGCGAGGAATATTGTCGTTGTATTGGATACTTGTTTTTCAGGAAACTCTGATGGTGGGTATTTGTTAGGTAATATTAGTCCTGCTATGGTTAATCTGAATAAAGTCAAACCACAATTGAAAAATTCAGTGATTTTTTCCAGCACTCGAGTAGATCAAGTCAGCGTTTGGTTTCATGATAAAAAGCACAGTCTTTTTACCTATTATTTTCTTAAAGGACTCACAGGTGCTGCTGACAAAAACAATGATTTATTAATTACCTCATCTGAATTAGGAAACTATGTAAAAGAATCTGTTCCTTATCAAGCAAGGCGATTAAATGGATTTGAACAGGATCCGACGTTGATACAACAACAGGAAGTCGATTTAGTGAAATTGATGGATTCAAAGCAAAATATTATACATACGGTGAATAGCTTCTAAATATAGCCATGTTGAATGAATCACTCTCAAAATTGGATCAACAAAATGATAAACAGATAAATTTATCTGAGAATCTGGGCAGCGATTTACATTGTCTTCCAGCTGAAGTCAGTGCAGAAAATAATGAAATAATTTCTCAAATCGTTAGTGAAAATTTAACGACATTTTGTAAAAAATTGTGCGCCAATAATTGTGTTAAATATCAATGCACTTTAGATAATAATTTAAAAATCGTCGAATCAGACAAATTATTATGCGAGTGGGGAAACGGTAGTTATGACTGGATGGTTGGTGAGTTACATCAGATCCAACATCAGAATGACTTAAAGAATCGAAAAATTTATTTTAAAGATCGTTACTTTAGAAAAATAATTCATTCTGTTCCATTTTGGGAGCGATATAAAAATTGGCGATTCCAACGAAGGATTCGAGTACCAGAATACATTAAAGCGTTAGACCCAGATGCCAGCGTTGTATTTTGGCGATTGTATGACAAAGACAGTATTGAAAATATTGCACAGCAATTATGTCGCCATACATCAGAAATAAAAAATCTAGTCAAACAAATATACGCGGAATTGGTATTGAGAAAACGCAGCCATATGCTAGAGCAGGTTGTTAACTACTCTTTACATGGCGACTATGTGCAATTTGATAATGGTAATACTTACCCACTTAGTTTTCAGCCTTCAGTTGATAATGTAGATATTCATCATTCAGTTTTAACGGCATATCAACAATTGGATTGGCAAGAGCAATATATTTTAGATGTAATGGTAATTGACAATTTGTCCGCGACAGCAGTACTAAAAGTATTAAAAGAGCAATCCATTCGTTTAGATGATAAGACTGACGTGCAAGATTTGAATATTCAACATGTATACTATTTTTTACGCAAAACGATTTTAAAGCTTAAACAAAAATCAAATTTAACCGGTGGAAATCAATGATGCACACAATTGAACATCCACCATTAGAAGACCTGACAAAATTTATTTATTCTTCATATACTGATGAATTGCAAGACTTAAATGAACACATATCTGAATGTCATGTTTGCCAAACAAAAATTGTTGAGATTAAAAAGTTATTAATAGATTTAGAACAGGGTAAGAATTTATCCAATGAAGATGTTCCTGGGTTTTATCATATATCAGATCAACAACTCAATGATTATACTTACCAGCGTTTAAGTAGCACAGAAATGGAACTTGTTAAGGCACATTTATTAGATTGTGATTTGTGTTTAAAAGCATCTATGCGATTAAAAACCCATTTGGCTGATAAAAAATTAAAAGATTTGGAACAAATGGACTCAGTTTCAATTTCATTTGATGAAGGTAGCAATATTTCCAACGAACAAAAAAAATATAACCTTCATGAAATCAGTCTATCCATTGCGGCTGGTGCATTGTTGATTGTGCTTGGGTTTTATGTAAGCAAATACCTGGAAACAGAGAAAATGCTAATTGATCGCGATATTTCCACGAAACTTGTGTCGTCTCAACAGTCAACTCATCTTAAAGCAGTCTCTTTGGATTACAGTTCCCATGCTGGGTATCAGAAAACCGAAAATGGTTTGTTGAATTGGTACGAAGGCTATGTTGAGACAACTGCAGTCGGAACGGTTGATATGTCAAAAATGGTAAATGAAGTGCAAGCAGAGATTGTCGCAGAAAAAACGGCAAGGCATATCGCTTACGCACAACTGGCGGAAATGTTAGGGGGTGTTCACGTAACGCAAAATTCAGTATACAAGGAATTATTAGTCAAAGCGGATGATATTTCTATCAAGAATGAAAAGTTCATTAAAGGCGCAAAATTGATAAATAAAAAAATTGATTGGCTTAAAGGATCTCCAAAAGCGGAGGTAACGATGCGGTTGCCATTGAATGGAAAAAGTAGTCTTCAAACCTTGATCGAAAAAAATGATATGCAAAAACTCGATGGCAAACGTAGTGAAAAACTATCTAATGTTGTAGCAGCTAATTTAAATTATTCTAGTGTACTGCTGGATCTACGGGATACTGAATTTACACCCTCTCTGTATATTAATTTGGAAAGTCAAAATTTGCCGCCGATGCGTTTAAAAGCGCAATATTATACAGACCACACAGACAGTGAAAAACGTCGATTTATGGGTAATGAACCATATGTTATTAAAGCGAAATCGCTGGATAATCTAGATAAGATTGTGCTAAACGACCAGGACTCAACCATAGTTGCCTCCCTTTTGAAAAAACAAAGAAATTTGAACGAAGTCAGTTTGCCTGTATTATATTAATTTAAACCATTCCCTGGTGAGCCTTGATTAGAAATGCGTAACTATTTTTTATGACAAAGTCCACGGTCAATTGTACGTATTTAGTGATGACTATCGCTAGTCTCTTTATTATTTTTTCTTGTTTTATGTCTACAGTGTATGCCGAGAAAAAACATGTCACTGTTAATGGGCGGGCGAGTATCTCCAATCACTTGACTTATGATCAAGCAAAGCAGCAAGCATTAAACATGGCGAGAAGTTTAGCCGTAGAAAAAGCAGCCGGTGTTGCCATTAACAGTTCAGTACTAATTCAAAATTCACTGATTGTGTCCGAGTTAGTCAATACAGTATCCCATGGTTTTTTAATCGAAGAGGAAGTGCTCTCCTGGCGTGGGGAGTGGATTCAATCCCATAATAAAAAAACCTTGGGTATACCCGTGGTGGAAGTGTCACTGCGTGCTGTGGTATCAATACCCGATAAATCGTTTTACCGTGATTTTGTGTTAGATGCAAAATTGGATAAAAAAAGTTATCAAGCTGGTGATTCGATCTCAATGGAATTAAGTGCAAGCGAAGATATCTATGTGTTAGTCATCAATTATACAGCAGACAATAAGATTATGGCGGTATATCCCAATGAAATCAGAAATGAAAATATATTATCTAAAAATACTAAGGTTATTTTGCCGGGGAAATATGCCAAGGAATTTAATATTACCGTTCATAACATTCCAGGGCATAAGATAGATACAGAAGCATTTATCGTTTTTGGATTTCCAGTTGATCGAAATACAGCGAATATTAATTGGTTGCAACGCTTTCCCGTTGGCAAACAAATTGACTATAGCCATTTTTTCAAAAAAATTCTTCAGTTACCCATTTCTTGGATCGCTCAAAAAACGCTAATATATACTGTGCTAGAAAATTAGCGCCCCAGTTCTGCTCGTATTTCCACCTTTTTCCGTTTAATTATTTTTACTTCAAAATTCTTTTCAAAAAAAATCCTTTTTGGACTCTAGATAATGTAGTACGACTTGGAATGCTGTCGGAAGAGGTTAATAGATCCTTTTTCTCCGTTTTATCATATATGAAATGTAAAAGGGAAGTTATATGAGGGAATTGGCGTGCATTAACGTAGATGAGAAAATTGGATCATATTTAGAAAATGACTATGTCCAATTTAAAACAGTGTTTTACAAAAATCTTTCTGTCTTTTTTAGTTCAACGGATACCTCGGTATTAATTATTAACTTATTTACGTATGACAGTAAAATTTTAAAAATGCTTAGCGCGATAAAAGCATTGCATCCATCGTTAGCGGTTGTGGTGAGTAGTGAAAAATATATTGAGCAATTGGCATTTTGGTGTTTGCGAAATAAAATGCTTGATTATATTTTATTGCCTAAAGAGATTGATCATTTAAAAAACACTTTAAAATCATTGGGAATTATTTCGAATAAATCCTGTCAGGAAAAGCGAGAGCCACTAGCACAGATTGATTTAGATCCGGATTATAATGAAATTTATTCTGCCGAAAAATCAGAATTAAAAACAAAAAATGCCATTCGATATATACATCATAATTATCATTCCAAAATTAAAATCGAGACTCTAGCTGCTCAGTGTAATTACAGTGTTGCTGCATTTAGTTCGATTTTTAAAAAAGAGAATGGAAAATCTACAACGGATTTCATAAATGGTTATCGAGTGGACGTCGCGAAACGTTTATTAACTGAAACAGTGTCGTCCGTATCCAGCGTGGCTACACGATGTGGATTTGATGACGCGTCTTATTTTGTTAAAGTATTTAAAAATATTGAGAAGGTAACACCTGCAAATTTTCGCAAAAATTTGTAAAATATTACCATAAATTAATAGAATTTTTATATTATACTGCGTTCAATATCTGATATGCTAGTTATAGTACTTCTAGCGAATCAAATAAAAATAGTGAAAAAAGGAAGTATCTGTTTCTCTGGTAAACGAACCTAGAAACAACAGTTGAAAACGATTTATAGTACAAGCTATTGATCCACTAGCACTATCAAAAAATTCCCGCTTAACCTAAGGGTGAAGCTAAGATTTTTTAATAGCACTAGTGAATCAATTTCTTGCACTCTAAACACGATTTCAACTGCTGTTTCTAGGTTAAAAGCAAGACAAGTCGAGCATTATTTGTTTGATTGGTATTAGGGGTATCAATTCAAACCAAATTTAAATTGATCGGATAGGGAGGGGTTTCACTCTGGTCAAATTGAATTTAATATTACTTAACTTGTCTTGTTTTTTATTTGATATCGAAAGTTCGAGGTTCACGATTCTCGTCAATGGCAACGTACGTTAACGTTGCATTGGTTACTTGAACACATTCCTTTCTGCAATGGTCTCGTTCAGAAAATACTTCTATATTAATGGTAATTGAGGTTTTACCCGATTTTATCACTGTCGCAAAACAGCTAACGACATCGCCAACAAAAACGGGTTTTTGAAACACAAATTCGTTAACTGCAACAGTTGCAACTCTACCATCTGTTACCTGATGGGCTAATATGCTGCCAGCAAGATCAACTTGCGACATAATCCATCCACCAAAGATATCCCCAGCGGAATTGCAATCAGCGGGCATTGCAAGAACACGAGACGTTGGAATTTTATTGGGTAGTAGCATGTTGGTTTATCTTTATGAGTGATTCATATTGGTGACTAATGCTCACATCTTTATTCGGCGAACAAATCCATGAATTCCCTAACAATCATGGGTTGTAGGTCTCCCTCCATGACTTTTTTAATATTATCTCGCTTTTCTTTTTTAAAATGATTATCAACATTATTTTGAAACTTTTTCATTAATAATGGAATACCTTCATCCCGTCTGCAACGATGCCCAATGGGGTAGGAGACTTCAATTCGTTCAGTTTTACTGCCATCGCTAAAAAATATTTGTATGGCATTTCCGATAGCACGTTTGCTAGGGTCTAAATAATCTTTACTAAACGCCTTATTTTCCACAACTTGCATCTTGTTTCGTAAATTGTCAACACGTGGATCAAATGCAATTTCATCCTCATAGTCTTCGGCAATCAAGCGGCCAAAGATCAATGGAATAGCTACCATATATTGAATACAGTGATCGCGATCTGCGGGATTGTTTAGTGGGCCAGTCTTGTCAATGATTCTTGCACCCGCTTCTTGTGTTTCAATTACAATTTTTTCAATGTTGTCTAGTTTTTCAGATACGTGTGGATGTAGTGTCAAGGCTGCTTCTACTGCTGTTTGTGCATGAAATTCCGCTGGAAACGAAATTTTAAAGAGAATATTTTCCATGACATAGGTGGAAAATGTTTGATTTAATTCAAAGGGTTTTCCATCAAACAATACGTCATAAAATCCCCATTGTGTTGCGGACAAAGCCGATGGATAACCCATTTCATCTTTCATAGCCATTAGTGCTAAACGTACACCTCGGCTAGTTGCATCCCCAGCGGCCCAACTTTTACGAGAGCCAGTATTGGGTGCATGACGGTAAGTACGTAAGGCGCCGCCATCGATCCAAGCGTTGCTGACTGCATTGATAATTTGATCTCGATTACCACCCAATAATCCCGTTGCTGTTGCAGTTGTTGCTATTCGGACCAAAATAACATGATCCAGGCCCACGCGGTTAAAACTATTTTCCAATGCCAATACACCTTGAATTTCATATGCTTTAATGGCGGAATCTAATAACTGTTTGATGGAAATATCCTGGCCATTGCGAGATAAATAATCACACAATGTGAATAAGCCACCAAAATTATCTGAAGGATGTCCCCATTCTGCTGCAAGCCAAGTATCGTTGTAATCCAACCAGCGAATCATTGCACCCAAATTAAAGGCTGCTTGCACAGGTTCAAGTTGATATGGTGTGCCAGGGATTTTAGCGCCGTTTGCTAACTCAGCACCCGGAACGATAGGGCCAAGTAAATTTGAACAAGCAGGAAATCGTAAGGCTTGTAATGCACACCCAATGCTATCTAATAAACAAAATTGGGCTGTGCGATAGGCGTTGTCACTAAAAGTTGACGGCTCCAATACATAATCCGCAATGTTTTGTAGAACAGTATCAGCTGGTGGTCGTTTTGCTGAGCGGTAGTCTGACATTTTCTAAAATCCTATCGTTGATCCATGGGAACAAATGCACGAACATCCGGTCCGGTGTATTCCGCGCCAGGTCGAATTAAGGCGTTATGCTCTCGTTGTTCAATGATGTGTGCGGCCCAACCTGTGATTCGGGAACAAACAAAAATGGGTGTGTAAAGTGGAATGGGAATATTCATAAAATAATACGCTGATGCGCTATAAAAATCTAAATTGGGAAATAATTTTTTGTCGGACCACATTTTATTTTCAATGGCTTCAGATATGGAAAATATCGATTCATTGTGGGTTTCTTTGGATAAATTTCGAGAACACTCCTTTATGATTGGGCTGCGCGGATCTCCGATTGAATAGACTCGATGACCAAAACCCATTATTTTTTCTTTTCGACTTAACATGTCTTCCAATTTCCTGACAACAATTGATACATCGTCAAATTGTTTAATTAATTCCATTGCGGCCTCATTGGCGCCACCATGTAACGGCCCGCGTAAGGTGCCAATTGCGCTCGTTACTGCTGAATAGAAATCGGAAAGTGTGGAGGCTGCAACACGCGCGGCAAACGTTGAGGCGTTAAACTCATGCTCTGCATATAACGTTAACGATATATCCATTACTTTGGTTTCTAAGTCAGATGCGGTTTCGCCTTTAAGTAATTGCAAAAAATGACCAGCAATATTATCGTGATTAGAATCAGTTTCAATTTCCTTATTTGAGTAATGATAATGATACCAATACAGCAGCATAGAAGGATAAATTGCAAGTAGTCGATCGGCGATATCATGTTGCTGTGTAAAGGCCAATTCAGGCTCGATACATCCCAAAGTGGATGTTGCGGTACGTAATACATCCATGGGGTGACTTGACTTGGGCAAGGCTTGCAAAACAGTTTTTAATTTTTTGGGTAATTGACGATTTGCTTGTAATTTATTTTTATATTGGTTTAGGGTTTCTTGATCTGGCAATTCGCCATACAATAGAAGATAAGCAACTTCTTCAAAACACGCATGGCTTGACAAATCTTCTATTGAATAGCCTCGATAACTCAATCCTTTGCCTTCTTTACCAACAGTGCATATTACAGTGCTGCCCGCGATAATATTTGCTAAGCCAGCGGTTTTTGCTATGCTCATTCTGACTCTCCTGATTTATGAAATTGGTCATCCATTTCTTTTTCAAATTTTTCATAATTTAAAACGTCATACAATTCAGCTCTTGTTTGCATGTTATCCAAACAGGATTGTTGTGATCCTTCGTGTTTTATTGTATTGTAAACTTGCAATGTGGCTGCACTCATTGCACGAAATGCTGATAGAGGATATAACACCATATCGACGCCAACAGTGTTGAAGTCTTCTAATGAATAATAGGGCGTTTTTCCAAATTCAGTCATGTTTGCCAAGACGGGAACCGACATTTTTTCACAGAAAAACTTGTATTGATCTAGTGATTCAAATGCTTCAGCAAAAATCATGTCTGCTCCCGCGTCAATGTAAGCGAGAGAGCGATCGATCGCCGCGTCAAAGCCTTCAACAGAGCAAGCATCTGTGCGCGCCATAATAATCATTGAATTGGAATTTCGTGCAGTAACGGCAATTTTTATTCGATTTTGCATTTCATCGCATGTGACAAGTTTTTTACCATCGCGATGTCCGCAACGTTTCATTGAAACTTGATCTTCCATGTGCACAGCAGACACACCTACGTCAATCATGGTGTTAATTGTCAAAGCGGGGTCATCCCACGCGGTATCGATATCGACGAGAAGTGGCAGGTTTGAAACATGACAAATTCGCCTAGCATCCTCAGCAACTTGTTCTAGCGTGGTGAATCCTAAGTCTGGTATGCCAAACGACGCATTAGCAACTCCCGCACCTGATAAGTAAATTGCGTTAAATCCGGCGCGTTCTGCAAGTAAGGCGCTATACGCGTTGATTGTGCCGGCAATTTGTAACGGTTTTTGATTGCTGAGAGCAGTTAAAAAACTGGGTGTTGGTTTGTTCATAAATAGTTTAGGTTTCCAGTTCCGGGAGGTTTTTGAAATTTTCCAGTGCTTGAGGATTGGCTAAAGCATCTGTATTTTTAACGACTTCACCATGAACGACATTCTTAACTGCCAATTCAACAATTTTTCCACTGATTGTTCTGGGTATATCATCGACCTGGATGATTTTAGCCGGTACGTGTCGAGGCGTTGCGTTGGTTTTTAAGCTGTGACATATTGCAGTTTTTAATGTATCGCTTAGTACATCGTTATCACGTAATTTAACAAACAAGATGACCCTGACGTCATTTTCCCACTGTTGGCCAATTGCAATACTTTCAACCACTTCATCAAAACGTTCCACTTGACGATAAATTTCAGCAGTACCAATGCGAACGCCGCCGGGATTTAAAATTGCGTCAGATCGACCATAAATAATTAATCCGTTATTTTCTGTTAATGTGGCGTAGTCACCTTGAGACCAAATATTCTTATACTTTGAAAAATAGGAATTTTTGTATTTAATCTTGCTTTCGTCATTCCAAAATCCAATGGGCATGGAGGGAAATGCAGACAAACACACCAGTTCGCCTTTTTGCTGTTTAATGGAATTTCCACTATCGTCAAATATTGCTACGTCCATCCCAAGGCCTCGACATTGTAACTCCCCTCGATAAACAGGGACTAGGGGATTGCCTAACGCAAAACAGGAAATAATGTCAGTGCCACCTGAAATGGAACAAAGTTGAAATTTATGTTTTATTGAATCATAGAGATAATCAAAGGATTCTGGTGCCAAAGGTGAGCCAGTGGATAATATCAGCCGAAGATTTAAAATACTGCGGTTAAACAAATTATCTTGATTCGATTTTTGTAGTGCAGCAATATATTTTGCACTGGTGCCAAAAACCGTAACGGCATCTTGTTCCACAATTTCCATTAATCGTGATTCGGATGGATAAAAAGGAGAGCCATCATATAAAACTAAACTACAACCGATTGTTAGAGCAGAGACCATCCAGTTCCACATCATCCAACCGCAAGTGGTATAGTAAAATAATATGTCTTGATCAGATAAATCGCAATGTAAACTGAGCTCTTTAACATGTTGCAATAAGGTACCACCCGCACCGTGAATGATACATTTTGGTACACCCGTTGTGCCCGATGAAAACATGATATAAAGCGGATGATCAAAGGATTGTTGAGAAAACTGAATGTCATCTGCCTCAGCGTCATTCAGTAAGTCGGGATAACTTATCCAATTGTTGTTTTTTGGAATCGACACATTCTTGTCATCGTAAGGTACAACGATTGTTTGTACTAACGACGGTAGATTAGATTGAAGATCTGTTACTGTTTTTAAACAATCGATTTTTTTATGTTTAAAATAATAAACATCTGCAGTGAAGAGTATTTTCGGTTGAATTTGACCGAATCGATCCATAATGCCATTGTAACCAAAATCCGGGGAGCAGGATGACCAAATTGCGCCTAAGCTCGTAGTTGCCAGCATTGCAACAATGGTTTCGGGCATATTTGGCATATATCCCACAATGCGGTCGCCGGGTTTAATTCTCAATTTTTTTAGTGTGTGAACAAGGCGTTTAACTTGATTTAGCAACTCGGCATTACTGAGTTGTCGCGTTGTAATTGATTCGCCGTGAAATCGAATCGCAATTTTATTTGGATCACCTTGTTTAATCTTGCCAAGTAGGTTCTCAGCAAAATTGAGTTTCGCGCCTTCAAACCATTTTGAATCTAGCATATGCTTGTTTTGATTAAAAACTTGAGATTCCGCTTGGGAAAAATGAATATCATGAAAGCTGACAATACTTTTCCAAAATTGATCTGGATGGGTAATGGACCATTGATAGAGCCCTTCGTAATCTACAACATTCTCTGTACATTGTTGGTTAACATACTTTAAAAACGACCACATGTTTGTGTGCGTTTTTTCAAATTCTGTTGGTTGCCAAAGAATGTTCTTCATAGACTGTGTGCCTTAATTCATACGCAGTGCACCGTCTAATCGAATCGTTTCTCCATTTAACATGGTATTTTGATAGATATGGCAAACCATCGCAGCGAATTCATCTGGGTTGCCTAATCGACTCGGAAACGGTGTTGCACTTTCCAGTGCGGTGACGGCTTTTTCAGGTAATGTATCGAACATGGGGGTGCGGAATAATCCGGGTGCTATACACATGACGCGAATACCAATACGTGCAAACTCACGGGCAAGGGGCAATGTCATGCTACTAATGCCACCTTTAGAAGCGGAATATGCAGCTTGTCCAATTAACCCATCGAATGCAGCAATGGATGCCGTGTTAACGATAACGCCTCTCTGGTCATCCGCGTCGGGTGAATTGTTTTGCATCTTGTTAACCGCTGCACGAATGACGGTAAATGTCCCATTTAAATTGGTTGAGATAACAGATTCAAAATCAGATATCGGCATAAGACCATCTCGTCCCAATACTCGCTTACTGGGTGCGATTCCGGCGCAATTCACCACTAAATTGATTTCCCCGCTGTGTTCGCAAGCCTGTGCAATGGCATTATCCACTTGCTCTTCAGATCCCACATCAGTTTCGACAAACAATGCATTAGTGCCTAAACTGGCTTGCGCGCTTTCGCCGGCTTCTTTATGAAGATTAAGTAGGGTGACTTTACCTCCGGCTTCTACTATGGATTTTGCCGTTGCGTATCCCAGGCCGGATGCGCCGCCAGTGATGACAGCTTTTATTTCATTGGTAGCTCGCATAATGATTTGGTACTCCTGCGTTTCCTACGTGACTTTGATTGACTCTACCCAGTTTTTGGCTGATAAAATTGCCGATCTCAATAAGCTTATTCAAATCGATTCCGGTGTGGTATCCCATGCCATGTAGCATAAATACAACATCTTCAGTTGATACATTTCCAGTGGCACCAGTTGCATATGGACAACCCCCTAAACCGGCAATGGAAGAGTCGATGTTTTCTACACCCAATTGTAAACAGGCCAATATATTTGCTAATGCAGTGCCGCGTGTATCATGAAAATGAATCGCTAAATTATTCATGCCAATTTTATTCGCACAGGTTTCTAACATTATTTTTGCTTGAGTTGGTGTGCCGCCGCCTATCGTATCGCCCAGGGAAATTTGGTAACATCCCATCTCCTTTAACGATTCACACAAATTTGAAACGTGTTGCGCAGGAATGAATCCTTCATAGGGACAACCCAGAACACAAGAAATGTAAGCACGCACCCTGATGTTATGTTTTTCTGCTAACTTAACAACATCTTCAAAGCGCTGGAGTGATTCATTAACACTGCAATTAATATTTTTCTGACAAAATGTTTCTGAGACTGCGGTAAATACCGCAATTTCATTAACCTGAGATTCCAGTGCGCGTTCAAATCCTTTAACATTGGGTACTAATGCACTGTAGATGACATTGTCATCTCGGTTAATATTTTCGAATACCTCTGTTGCGTCTGCAAGTTGCGGAATGCGTTTTGGATTAACAAAACTACTGACTTCGATATTTTTTATACCACAGTCCGTGAGTTGATTAACGAGTTCAACTTTCATCCCTGAACTAATGACTTGTTTTTCATTTTGTAAACCGTCTCTGGGTCCGACTTCAAAAATGTTAATGTGAGAATTTGTCATTTTGCCGACTTATTTTATGGATTTAACCCAAGCCGGATTTCGTTTTTCTAGAAAGGCATTCAACCCTTCTTGGCCTTCCTCAGAGACTCTCAGTCGAGCGATAAGTTTTGCGGTGCTGTCTTTGATGGATTCATCTATATTTATGATGGATCGAGATAGCCCTTTAACTTCTGATTGTGCCAAAGGTCCACCTAACAATAATTTATCGGTTACTGTAGCAACGTATTCATCTATCTCTTCTTTTGATATGACGTGATTAATCAATCCCAATCCCATTGCCATTGCAGCAGAAAACGTTTCTCCAGTGAGAAAGAGTCGATTTGCATGTCGAACGCCGATTGCAGCAATGATGTAAGGAGAAATGACAGCGGGCACAATCCCCAGCTTGACTTCGGAAAAACAAAAGATCGCGTCTGGACAACTGACCGCTAAATCACAACAGGATATTAAACCTAGTGCGCCACCAAATGCGGAGCCATTAATTTTAGCAATAGTTGGTTTTGAGTTATTGTATAAGGTATACATTAACTCCGCTAACGCCAGAGAATCTTGGTAATTACGTTGTTCATCGTAATTGACCATTGATTTCATCCAGTTTAAATCGGCTCCACTGGAAAATGACTTTCCTTCACCGGTTAAAACGATAATGCGTGTTTCTTCGTGCTTATCCAGTTTGACAAGTTTTTGAGTAAGTTCGGAAATGATGTCTGCGTTAAATGCGTTGTGTTTATCAGGTCGATTAATGCTTAGCGTGGTGACGCCGTTATCATCAGTGTTGGTAAGAGTTAGTTGAGCCATTATTACCTCAATGTAATTTCAGGTTGACTACATTCGAAAAACACCAAAATCGGTTTTTTCTTTTGGTGAATTAGATGCAGCTTGTAAACCACGAGACAACACGTAGCGTGTATCTGCCGGATCTATAATACCTTCGTCCCACAATCGTGCTGAAGCATAGTAGGGATGCCCTTGAGTTTCAAATTGATCTAAAATTTCTTGCTCAAACTGTTGTTTCTCGGTTTCATCCCAAGCTTGTCCTTGTGCATCCAAACCCTGTTGTTTAACCGTGCTTAATACCGATGCTGCCATTTCGCCACCCATTACGGAAATTCTTGCATTTGGCCACATCCAAAGTTGACGTGGCGCATAGGCTCTTCCACACATGGCATAATTGCCTGCACCAAAAGATCCACCAATGATAACAGTGAATTTAGGCACATTAGAGCATGCGACGGCGGTTACCATTTTTGCACCATGTTTTGCAATGCCGCCTTGCTCAAAGTTTTTTCCAATCATAAATCCAGTAATGTTCTGTAAAAACACCAATGGAATATTCCGCTGGTTGCAGAGCTGAATGAAATGGGTACCTTTTTGCGCAGATTCAGAAAATAACACCCCATTATTTGCTAAAATGCCAACGGGAAAACCATCAATTTTTGCAAATCCACAAACTAAGGTTTGTCCCCAGAGTGATTTGAATTCATGTAATTCAGAATCATCAACAATTCTAGCAATGACTTCTCTAACATCAAATTGAATACGTGGATTTTTGGGTATAATGCCATACAATTCATCAGCGTCGTAACGGGGTGGGACACTTTCATCCCGCGTTAGTGAACGATGTCGAGGATAATTAATGTATTTTACAACATTACGAGCGATGTCCAAGGCAGATTCATCGTTATCCGCTAAATGATCAGTCACGCCTGAGACACGACTGTGCATGTTGCCACCACCCAATTCTTCAGCATCAGCCACTTCTCCGGTGGCCGCTTTTACTAACTGAGGTCCGCCAAGAAATATAGTCCCTTGATTTTTTACAATGATATTTTCATCACACATGGAAGGAACATAGGCACCGCCAGCAACACATGAGCCCATGACAACGGCAATTTGGGGGATACCTTTTCCGGACATGCGGGATTGCATGTAATAAACTCGACCAAAATGATCACGATCTGGAAACACTTCATCTTGTTTTGGTAAAAATGCACCACCAGAATCCACGAGGTAAACACAAGGTAAATGATTTTGTTCAGCGATTTCCAGTGCGCGCAAATGTTTTTTTGCTGTCATGGGGTAATAGGTGCCACCCTTTACCGTTGCGTCATTGGCAACGATTAGCACATCCTGGCCGTGAACTTTTCCTAAACCAGTAATAACACCGGCACTGGGAACTTGATCACCATACAAACCATAGGCGGCAAGTGCTGAAAATTCTAAAAAATCATTTTTGTCATCCATGAGTTTATAAATGCGATCACGGGGTAATAGTTTTCCCCTGGCAGTGTGTTTGTCCCGCGCACGTTGAGAACCGCCTTGTGCATTACGTGAGACTTTGTCGCCGAGATCCGCTAACAAACTTTTCATGTAGTCGGTGTTTTCAACAAATTGTGTCGTAGATAAATCAATTAGTGCGGTTATTATTGCCATAATTTTCTCGTCTATTTTATGGTTTCAATGGCGATTGCAGTTGCTTCACCACCACCAATACACAGAGATGCGATTCCGCGTTGCTTATTTTCCCGATTTAGTGCATGAACAAGTGTCACAATAAGTCGCGCGCCACTTGCGCCTATGGGATGACCCAGTGCACAAGCACCCCCAAAACTGTTGACTTTACTATCGTCTAAGGCTAACTCTTTAATGGCTGCCATTGCGACGACAGCAAAGGCTTCATTTATTTCAAACAAATCGACATCTTCCGTTGTCCATTGTGTTTTTTCCAATAATTTTTTAATTGCGCCCACGGGCGCGGTGGTGAATTCTTCCGGTGCTTGTGCGTGTGTTGAATGAGCGACAATTTTCGCAATGGGCTTAAGACCCAATTCTCGTGCTTTTTTTGCACTCATTAATAATATAGCCGCCGCACCATCGGAAATAGAAGAGGAGTTGGCAGCAGTGACAGTGCCATTGGTTTTTCTAAAAGCGGGTTTTAGATTCGGAATTTTTTCTATTTTGCACTTAAAGGGCTGTTCATCTTGTGCAATTATCGTTTCGCCTTGTCTTGACGTAATGGAAACTGCGGTGATTTCTTGGTTAAACTCGCCCGCTTCAACAGCTTGTAATGCACGTTGAACAGATTCAATGGCGTAATCATCTTGTTGCTGTCGGGTGAATTCAAATTTGTCTGCGCATAATTCAGCAAACGCGCCCATTAGTTGATTATCTTTTGCGTTTTCCAAACCATCAAAAAACATGTGATCAACTACCTCACTGTGTCCGAGCCTTAAGCCACTCCTGACCTTTGGTAATAGATAAGGTGCATTTGTCATGGATTCCATTCCGCCGGCTATGACACTTTCCACTGTTCCTGCTTTAATGGCGTCATGTCCCAACATGACGGTTTTCATTCCTGAGCCACAAACTTTGTTCACCGTCGTGCAAGGTGTGCCGAGGGGTAAGTCAGCTTTTAATGCCGCTTGACGAGCTGGCGCTTGGCCTAGTCCAGCGGGTAAAACGCATCCCATCAAGACTTCGTCAACGTGAGTTAGATCCAGTGATACATCAGATAGTGTTGCCTTAATGGCTTCTGCCCCCAAGTCCGTTGCAGACACAGCAGTGAAAACGCCTTGAAAGGATCCCATTGCCGTTCGTTTAGCAGATACGATTACAACATCATTGTCATTCATATTAGCGTCCATTTTAATTGAATAGTGGGTTTTGACTCATTATTTGCTAAGATGCGGATTTGCAATTTTTGATTAAATCTCTAGCAATAATCATTTTGCGAATTTCATTGGTGCCACCGCCAATTTCATAAATTTTTGAATCTCGTAATAAGCGACCGGGAATTTCTTCATTCATATATCCGCGTCCTCCCATTAATTGTATTGCATCAAGGGAAACCGCAGTTGATGACTCTGAAGAAAATAAACAGGCCGCCGCTGCATCGCGATTACGTGTTTTCGTTGTTGCAAATTGTTCACCTAAAGAATATACCATTGCTCTGGATGCACTTAATCGAGTGTACATCTCTGCGAGCTTGGCTTGCACCATTTGAAAGTTTGCAATGGATTGTCCAAATTGTTCACGTTCAATAGAATAGGGCACAACAAGGTCAATTGCCGCTTGCATGATTCCGAGTGGGCCACCGCATAGCAGAAGACGTTCAGAATCAAGACCATTCATTAAAATAGAAACACCTTGATTCACTTCACCCAATACATTTTCAGTAGGTATTTCACAATCCTTAAAAAATAATTCACAATTCCCCGCGCCACGCATACCGAGTTTGTCTTTTTTGGGGCCTTGCGTAAATCCGTCCATGCTTTTTTCAACGAGAAAAGCGGTAATCGTTCTTGAGCCTTCACTTTTATCCGCGGTTCGCATGTAAACGATAAAGGTGTCAGCGTAGGGGCCATTTGTTATCCAACGCTTCATACCGTTTGCGACCCACACATCTCCTTTTAACTCAGCATGACAAGTCATGGAGCCAACTACATCAGATCCTGCATCTGGCTCAGACATGGCTAATGCACCGACTTGTTCTCCAGAAATTAAACCAGGCATGTATTTTTTGCGTTGTGTTTCATTGGCATTTTTATATAAATTGTCTAAACATATATTTGAATGCGCTGCATAGGCAAATCCCGCAGAGCCAGATGCGCGGGATAATTCTTCTGTTGCAACAACATGGTGTAAATAACTCAATCCAAGACCGCCGTATTCTTTTGGAATAGTGACACCCATGAGATTTGCATCACCGATTTTTTTCCACATGTCCACTGGAAACTCATCATCACTATCAATTTTTGCAGCATGAGGCGCGATTTCACTGCTAGCAAATTCTTTAACTTTTTCACGAAAGGTTTCGATATCAGTGCTCATACTTTGCTCCTTTTTATTGACGAAAAACTTGATGTGCTTCTTCTGGCCGATCACTACGATAAACCAGCAAAGCAACAACTGTTGCTTCGGCGGTTTTTTCGTCCTTTACAAATACATCACAATGTACTGTGTATTTTTTATCATGTTTAATGTTGCTCACATTCGCGCGTAGAATCATGGGTTCATCAACTGAGGCAGGTTTTAAATAAGTGATATTTAATGAGCCGGTCGCAAACAAATATTGAGGTTCTGAGTCCAATGAACGATTTTCATTTTGTTTTGCTGTTGCCATTGCGGTTGCGATGCAATGACAATCGACTGCAGTTGCTATAATGCCACCACAGGTTAAGCCATTCCACCCTTGATGAAATGGTTTGGGATTCCAAAAACAAGTGGCGATATCGTCTTCCCAATAACTTCGAATTTTTAAGCCGTTTTGATTGTCATTGCCACAGCCAAAGCAACTATTACCGGGCATGAAATCTTGAAAATATTGGATTTCAGTCATGACTATTCAATTGTTTTCCGTTGTTCATTTAAACCTGTCCAAAAGGCTGAGACACCTTCTAGCATTTCATTACCGTGTTTAATAAATTTATCTTCATCGATGTCTCGATCAAAATACAATTCTTCTAATTCTTCTTGTGTATGTGCCGCATGTTGTGCTTCAATGCGAGCATGCCAAGTGAAAAATGCTAGGGGTAGTTTATTTGCCGCTGTTTCATTGTACTTGGTAAAGCCGTTAACCAATTCATCCCAAAAACCTGCTGCTGCCCAATTCTCAACAGCGTAACTGGCAGCTTGAGAAATTAAATAGTCTTCATTACCGTATAACCGAGATAATTCATCACAAAAAAATAATGTTGAGCGTGTTCCGTGAATTCGTTTACCAATGTCATTAAAGGTTAATCCTAAATTTTCAGCCATACGCAGTAACCATTCAAAATGTGCCGCTTTAAAACGAAATACACCTCCTTCAACAGTACCTTCTGTTGAGACGATACCGGTTTCTTCACTTGAATTGGTATCATTCGCAGAATGACTTGCTTTTTTGTTATTGAAAACGACGCCAATTTCATTTGCCAAAATTTCTTTTGATGCTCGCATACCTTCCAATGTATCAGCATTAATGGTTTTTTTGAGTTGAGCAATAAGAAACAAATTGGAAAAGACAGAAAACTGAACCACAAACTCTGATATTTGTGCTTTACTGATATTGCCTTCTTCAAACCATTTAGTATACAAATTTTTTGTGATGACTGGATGTTGTAACAATTCCTCATTAATACGAGTTTGAAAGGCCAAAAATTGTTGCGCTTTCTTGATGGAGTACCCTGGGCTATTGTCGATTACCGCTTGAATGGATATTTCTGTTAGGCCTTGGATATGGTGATCAAGTGCAAATTTTTCGATTATTTCCGGATTACTATGTGCCATAAAACACCTCCGATAGTGTATTAGCAAATTATTTAAATGGACTCAAAGTCGCTTTGTTGCTCCGGTGCTGCTAGTTTAAAAGCGGAAATTTCCATACAATTTTGATAAATCGAATACAGCTTTTTATGTTGTTCAAAATGACAATTAAAACGAATTGCGTTGTAAGCTTGTGGGATTAAACAAATATCCGCTAATGTAATTTGTGATCCAAAACAGTAGGGTCCGTTTAAATCTAACCGAGTGAGTTGTTCTTCAATGGCTTGAAATCCGATTTGTATCCAGTGACAGTACCATTCATCTTTTTTTGATTCATCTATCTTTAAATTAGTTTGCAAATATTGGAGTACACGTAAATTATTTAATGGATGTATATCGCAACATATACTGTATGCAAGCGCTCTAACTTGTGCTTTTAACATGATATCTTTGGGAAATAAGGATGGGGTAGGATAGCATTCTTCTAGATATTCTAATATTGCGAGGGATTGGTTAATATTATCCTGGTTCACTGTTAATACGGGAATGAGTTGTTGAGGATTTATTTTTTTGAACTCATCCGTTTTTTCTTCACCGCCATTTTTAATTAAATGTATGTATTTTTCATTAAACGGAATATTTTTTAAGGCCATTGCAATCCGCACCCGATAAGCAGCGGAGCTTCGACAATAAGTATATAAACTTAATTCTGGCACGGGATAACTTCCTGTTCGATGGCGCCAAAAATACTTTTTCCTTGCTCATCTAGCATTTCAATTTTAACGGTGTCACCATAATGCATGAATGGTGTTTTTGCTTCGCCATTTTCTATGATTTCTAAAACACGTTTTTCTGCAAAACAAGAACAACCCGTGCTTAAATCCTTATTAGATATAGTGCCAGAACCGATAATTGTGCCTGCCATTAAGGGACGAGTTTTTGCAGCGTGTGCTATCAGTTCTGCAAAACTAAATTGCATATCAACGCCTGTATTAGGGGAGCCAAATAAGGATTTATTGTAATGTGTTAATAAAGGTAAATGGACTTTATCATCGATCCAATGTTTACCCAATTCATCTGGTGTTATGGCAACAGGTGAAAACGTGGTAGGTGGTTTTCCATGTAAAAATCCAAATCCTTTTGCCAGTTCATTGGGAATTAAATTCCTTAACGAAACATCATTTACCAACATCAATAATTTGATATGTGAGCTGGCTTTTTCAGAGTTTGTGCCCATGGGTGTATCGTCAGTTATTATTGCGACTTCAGACTCAAAATCGATACCAAAACTTTCGTCGCTAACCACGATATTATCTCGCGGACCAAGAAAAAAATCAGATCCCCCTTGATACATCAATGGATCTGTTAAAAAACTTGGCGGCATTTCTGCGCCACGTGCTTTACGAACACGCTCAACATGACTTAAATATGCACTGCCATCAAGCCATTGATATGCGCGTGGTAGCGGAGAATTTAATTCGTCAATATTTAGCGGATATCCATCTTTAAAATTACTATTGAGTTCTTCATATTTATTTTGTAGTAATGGGGCGCATTTTTCCCAGTTCTCAATCACCCATTGCAAGTTAGGTGCAATGGGTTTTGCAGAAACATACGCTGTCAGCGCTTTATTGACAACGACGAGTTCACCATCTCGTGAGGCATTCTTAAGTGTTGCTAGCTTCATGTTAGTTTGACCGCCATGAGTTAACGTAATTTTTCCATTCCACTGCTTCGGCTGCTTTTTGTGTTTGCAATGGATCTCGTGTGTCTATCATTACCGCAACTTCATCGGTTTCTTTTCTAGCGGAATTTAATCCGGTTTGTAAGGCTTTTGGATGTGGCCCGTGGGTTAAACCACAAGGATGTAACGTCATCATCCCTGGGTGAATATTATCTCGAGAAAAGAACTCACCTTTATGGTAAAAAATGACTTCATCATAATCGTCATTGTTGTGGAAAAATGGTACTTTTAATGCGCCTGGATCCGATTCAATGGGACGAGGACAAAAAGTACAAACGACAAATCGTTTGCTTAAAAAGGTCGTGTGCCCAGACGGTGGAACATGATAACGGTGGCTCATGACTGGGCGAATGTCTCGCCAATTGATTTTCACCACCGTTAAATCACCATGCCAGCCAATGGCGTCCAGTGGATTAAATGGGTATTGAATATTTGTAATGTTGTTTTCTCGTTTAATTAAAACATGGGTTGTGTCTTCAGAATGTTGATCGAGAAATGGTGAATTTATTTGTGGGTGCTGTAATATGGCTGGGTCAAAAATGGCGTGATGACCCAATAATCCTTTGTCAGGTAGCGCATAACTTGCACCAGTTGCTTGAATCATTAACACAACGATCGGATTATCATTTTCTAAACGCCACATTGTGCCACGAGGTATTAAGACATAATCACCTTCGTTAATTTCCAGATGTCCAAAATCGCAGTATAAATCCGCATTACCTTGATGGAAAAATAATAGTTCATCACCATCTGCATTGCGAACCAAATTTTGCATGCTGGATTCGCAACGCCATAAACGAATTTGCGTTGCATGGTTTTCTAATAATACATCAGCTGACCAGGGTGAAGATGCGCTTGAGGTGATTTTTACTGTATCAAAGGCCCGAGGTTTTAGTGGACCTTCAATAGAATCCCAAGCGGTAGGAGGGTGTTTATGATGAAGTTGGGCTGAAGGACCAAAAAATCCTTCTTTACTCATTTCCCTTTCATAGGTGTTCTCTGGCAAATCACAATGTGCCTGACGAGATGCTTTACCTTCTACTTTTGGAAATGAGATCCACTTATACACGATTAAATAACACCTCGTCGTCGTTGGTCTTCTTCTATAGAGTCGAACAATGCTTGAAAGTTACCTTCACCAAAACCTTCATTACCTTTACGTTGAATAATTTCGAAAAAAATTGGACCGATAACGGTTTCGGTAAAAATTTGCAATAACAAACCTTGTTCATTTTCCAAGTCACCATCAATTAAAATTCGATCTTTACGTAAACGTTCAACATCTTCGCCATGACCTGGAATTCTTGCGTCAATTGCATCAAAATATGTTTCAGGTGTATCCAATAACCTAACGTTGTTAAGTTTAAGTGTTTCCACTGAATCGTATATGTTTTTTGCACCCAGAGCGATATGTTGAATGCCTTCGCCTTTATACGCATCAATATATTCTTGGATTTGAGATTTATCATCCGAAGGCTCATTAATGGGGATGCGAATTTTACCACAAGGGCTAGTCATTGCGCGGGAGAGTAATCCAGTGGATTTCCCCCGAATAGTAAAGTGTCTAATCTCTTTAAAATTAAAAATGCGTTCGTAAAAATCCGCCCACTCATCCATTCTGCCTTTTAAAACATTATGGGTTAAGTGATCAATGTATTGTAATCCAACACCTTCAGGCTTCTGTGGTGCGTTGTCAATTGGGACAAAATCCACATCATAAATTGATTTGTCACCGTAACGGTCAATCAAATAAATTAATGAATCGCCGATTCCCCGTATCGCTGGAATATTCAGTTCCATTGGTCCATTCTGACCAATATAGGGCTTAGCATTGTGCGCGAGCGCGTTATTGTAGGCTTGACTCGCATCATTGACACGAATTCCAAACGCGCATATTGAAGGGCCGTGTACTTTTGCAAATGCTTGCGCAAAACTATCTGGCTCGTGATTTATAATAAAGTTAATATCGCCTTGTCGATAAACGACGACTTCTTTAGAACGGTGGCGATATACCGCTTGAAATCCCATTGAAGCAAAGAGCTTTTCCAATGCTTTGGTATCTTCTGCAGTGTATTCAATAAACTCAAACCCATCAGTTCCCATGGGATTATTGATGTCACTCATAGATCTACCTCCATTTGTAATTGAAAGGTAAGACGCATGTTAGATGCGAAGCAACAAATAAAAATTCCCTTTTCTTCTTCATTACCTTATAGATTGACTATTTCTAAATCAATATTTAGAGAGATAAAATTATTTAGTAGTTCATGATAAAAAACGTTTACTAAGTCGAATTAATGACACGTAAATAGTTAAAAATAAAATGAATCGGTCGAAAACTTCAATTGTCTATATTTAAAATTAGCATTTGGCGTGCCGAACAACAAAAATTGTACCAACCTGACTGTGTGTTTACCCAAATTGATTTGCTATTAATCACTTTTATTTGCTCACTGGGATTTTTGAACTAAGCTGGAACAGTGAGTGCAAGCAAAAGCTGAACGAAATTATTGGTTTAAAACGATCTAATTGTTAGATCAAAGACAAACATTGTCGTACTTTGAGTATAGGAGAAATTCTAGCTCAATTTGTAAAGGAGGTAGTGTCATGTCTAGTGTTGCCAAGTTCGATATACAGTACACACAAATTCTAAATGAAAATGCAGAACTCACTCAAGACTTACCAGAATTTGCTGAGCAACCAGATAATTTAATTGAAATATACAAAGCGATGGTGTTAACCCGCGTCTTTGATAAAAAAGCTGTCGCGTTACAACGAACCGGAAAACTCGGTACATATCCATCTTCTCTAGGGCAAGAAGCCATTTCTGTCGCCGTCGGTCGATTAATGCAGCCACATGATGTGCTGGCGCCTTATTATCGAGAATACGGAGCGCAATTTATTCGCGGTGTCACAATGAAGGAAATTTTGCTTTATTGGGGCGGTGATGAAAGAGGTATGGATTTTCAAGGTCCAAGAGAAGACTTGCCTATTTGTGTACCCATTGCGTCTCAAGGTCCTATTTCTGTTGGCATTGCATACGCCATGAAAGTTCGTAAAGAACCTCGCGTAACAGTCGTGTTTTTTGGTGATGGTTCAACATCAAAAGGGGATTTTTACGAATCAGTTAATGCGGCGGGTGTTTGGAATTTACCACTCGTATTTGTCATCAACAACAATCAATACGCCATTTCAGTCAGAACGATCGATCAAACCCATTGTGAAACCATCGCACAAAAAGCGTTAGCAGGTGGTGTATCCGGTGAGCAGGTTGATGGTAATGATCCCATTGCACTGCATGCCGTTGTGGAAAAAGCCATGGAAAAAGCAAGAAATGGCGGTGGACCAACAGTAATAGAAGCACTCTCATATCGTTTATGTGATCACACCACGGCCGATGATGCGAGTCGCTATCGTGATGAAGCAGAAGTGAATGCCGCATGGGAAAAAGAACCGATCAAACGCTTAAAACAATACATGGAAAATCAAGGTGTTTGGGATGAGAACAAAGAAAGTGAATGGTTAGAATCCTGTAGCAAACAAGTTGAAGAGCAAGTCAATGCCTATTTAGATACACCACCACAAGCACCCGAAACCATGATGGAATACATGTATGAATCCATTACTCACGATCTCGCAGAACAACGCGAATTTTTAAAGGGTAGGGGGTGATGCATGGCTGAAGTTGCATTAATTGAAGCAGTTAACATGGCCTTGTCCCGCGCGATGGTGGATGATGATAGTGTTATTTTACTTGGAGAAGATGTCGGTACCAATGGCGGTGTTTTTCGCGCGACAGCTGGTTTGCAGGAAAAATTTGGAAAAGAGCGTGTGCTCGATACGCCACTTGCAGAAACATTAATTGCAGGCATGTCCGTGGGTATGTCCGTACAAGGATTAAAACCTGTTTTTGAAATGCAATTCATGGGATTTATTTATTCTGCTGTGGATCAAATGATTAATCATGCCTCACGCATGAGAAATCGAACGCGCGGTAGATTAACTTGCCCAATGGTTTTACGAGCACCCTATGGAGGCGGTATACACGCACCAGAGCATCATTCAGAAAGTACAGAAGCATTATTTGCACATATGCCCGGTTTACGAGTTGTCATTCCTTCATCACCGGCACGTGCCTATGGATTATTATTGGCTGCGATTAATGATCCGGATCCTGTTATTTTTCTTGAACCGAAACGAGTTTATCGTTTGTTAAAACAAGATGTCGAAGACAATGGTGAAGCATTACCTTTGGATACTTGCTTCACATTACGAGAAGGAACCGATATTACTTTAGTCAGCTGGGGCGCAAGCATTCATGAAACCTTGCAAGCGGCGGATGACTTACAAAATGATGGTATTAGTGCGGAAGTCATCGATTTGGCAACCATAAAACCATTGGACATGAAAACAATTTTGCAATCGGTGGAAAAAACAGGTCGATGCGTTATTGTACATGAAGCTGCGCGGACATGTGGTGTGGGTGCTGAAATAGCGGCTCAACTGGCGGAAAAAGGCTTAATGTTTTTATTGGCTCCCGTGAAACGTGTTACCGGTTTTGACACGGTGATGCCATTATACCGAAATGAACCACATTATATGATTGATAAAACCCGAATCATTGATACAGTCAAAAAGACAATGGAGTTCCAATGAACATATTCAAATTGCCCGATCTTGGAGAAGGCCTTACTGAGGTTGAAATCGTTGAATGGTTGATTAAAGAAGGTGACATTGTAGAACTTGATCAGCCCATCGCATCGGTAGAGACAGCAAAAGCGATAGTTGAAATTCCAAGTCCACAACAAGGAAAAATTTATAAATTGTATGGTGATGTTGAAGATATTATCAACGTTGGCGATCCTTTTGTAGAATTTGAAGGTGAAAGTAAAGCGAACGACACACCAACACCTGAAGCCGAAACACGCTCTGATACAGGTACTGTGGCTGGCGAAATTGAAGTGAGTAATGAGGTTAAAAATGATAAAGCGACAGCAGTTGGTGCAAGTGGTGGCGCATTAAAGGCGACCCCTGCTGTGAGAGCATTAGCAAGACGTTTAGATGTGGATCTTTCTGTGGTAACTCCCAGTGGACCTAATGATACCATCACTGCGGCGGATATTCAGCGAGTAAAAAAGATTTTCGAAGAAGTGGGTGCATTGGAGTCATTAAAAGGTGTGCGTCGTTCAATGGCGAAAACAATGTCGTTGGCGAATGCTGAAGTAGTTCCCGTTACCATTTACGATGACGTTGATATCGATACATGGAAACATAATGGTGATATAACAACACGCTTAATTCGAGCGATTAGCGTGGCTTGTAAAGCGGAGCCTGCATTAAACGGTTGGTACGATAGTCATGCGATCGGACGGCGTTTGCTTAAAAAAGTTGATTTAGCCATTGCGGTTGATACCATTGATGGATTATTTGTGCCCGTATTACGGGATGTTGGTAATCGAGATGAAGCGGATTTGCGCAAAGGATTGGAAGCCATAAAAAATGCAGTACGAGAACGGAATATCCCGCCAGAAGAAATGCGTGGTTACAGTTTTACGTTATCTAACTTTGGAACCTTTGCGGGTCGCTATGCCAACCCGGTGGTGGTCCCTCCAACCATTGCAATACTTGCCGCAGGAAAAATCCGTCAGGAAGTGGTTGCGGTAAACGGTGATCCAGTTGTGCATTGGATTATGCCGTTATCATTAACATTTGATCATCGAGCAGCGACAGGTGGCGAAGCGACTCGATTTGTTGGTGAGTTAATTAAGGATTTGAGTTTACCAAAATAAATTTGACTAAATTAATAAAAATCATTTTGTCATTGCTGAATTTGCTGTCTGGATTTCATCGGCCCAAATTAGTTTTTCTTCAATTCGACATTCATATTCTAATTGTAATTTTAAAATAAATCTAATTATCAAAATTAATTCAAAAATATTCATTTTTTACTCTTGAAAAATAAAAAGCTGTCGTTATTTTATTTATCGAAACTTTTTAAAGACAAATCTGTCTTTAAATATTGACAGCAACATTGATATTGCGCTGTTCAAAATATGACTGAATATATTGTTTTTGTTTACAGATAAGTGTAAGGAGGAAAAACATGAGCAAATTCATTTCACGCATCGGTCATTCACTTGTTAAAAGGTCTAAAGTAATTCTACAAGCAAGTTTTGCAATATCTGCATTGCTTCTGGCTTTTTACCCGCTTATTAATAATTCCATACTCAGTTTATGGTTCATACCAATGCTTGGTGTTGCGTTTTTTGTGGTATCACTTACGGCATTTGAAAATGTTGATACTCGATTAGTTTCCTTGCTTAATCGGCACAAAAAACGCCATGAATTGGAAGACGAAAATTACGTTGCGCCAGTTATGGTGACGAAATTTGCTAAGCAAAAACAGGCAAACTGATGTTGGGTTAAACATGAGCTTGAAAACCTGCATTTAACATAATTTGTTGAAATATACCTACGTGTAATAATACTCACTGATGCACTGAGCTGTGCATCAGTGAGTTCGGAAATCAGTTAGGAATTGATATGAATAAGGAAATAGATTTTTTTATCGAAAATAATCCACTAGCGACACTTTTGATTGATGAAACAGGAAATATTATATCTGCAAATGGCCACTGGAAATCTTTAAGTCCAAAAAAAGCCCTCATAAATCAGTCGATCAATGATATTTTTAACGCTGGATTTAACCAATCTGTTTTGAGTTTAATTGAGCAAACGTATGAAAAGAATAGTGATAATATTTTATCAACTAAATTGACCAAATCAATTGGATCTGACGCTATCCATGTGGAGTTAAGGTTTAAAAAAATTGAGTTTAAAAATCAAAAATTATGGATTGTTATTGCATTGGATGTTAATAAATATGTTAACGAAATTGAAAATCTGAATACTGTAGCAACAAAAGATTCACTAACCGGCATCAATAATCGTTGGAGTTTTTTCAACAAATTGGATGAGGAAATTAAAAAAGCAAAACGATATTTTCATCAAGTTTCACTGATACTTATTGATATAGATCATTTTAAAAAAGTCAATGACACATATGGCCATCAAGAAGGAGATCGTTTGTTAATTAATGTGGCCAACAGCGTTGATAATCTTCTCAGGGATTGTGATGTTTTTGCTCGTCTGGGTGGAGATGAATTTGTGTTGCTAATGCCAGAGACAAATTTAAACCAAGCAAACCGAGTTGCCAATCGTATTAAAAATGCAATAAACAATTTGTCGCATAGAGTAAATGATAAAAACATTATTGTAAGCGCTAGTTTGGGAATCGCAAGTTTGTCTGGGCATGATGTCAGTCGAGATAAATTGATTGCCTTAAGTGATTCCGCACTTTATCGTGCTAAATTTTCTGGACGAAACAAAGTAGAGACGAAAGAATTGGATGTTGCATAAAAAATTCTGAGGTTAGAGATAATCAAAAATTATTGGTTCAACTTAACATCCTCATATATCAATTGTTAAATCGTTTTCCTATTTATCCCAGTAAACCATTGAAAAAAACGATCAAGACAAATGGAAATTTTCGTTTTCAAGAAGCAGAAAATCGTTGTATATAGCGATTCTGGTTCAAATTAAATTTAGTGATTCCCTTGGAGATTGATTGCTATGGAAAACGAAGAATTGATTAGTGTGGATTTCGATTATCATTATGTTAACGAATTTATTGCCCCCTCCCGTTTGCAAAAAATGGAGTCGAGTCGAGAGGTTCGGCGACGACTTGAAGAATTATTGTATCAGCGGGAGCTTAAAAAGCAGCTAAGTGATTTTCTAGATGACCCTATGTAATCTATATGGTCTACTCCATTGTCAGCTTAGTGAATAAACAGGCAATAGAGAGTTTCAATACCGTTGCGCTAATCAAATATTTTTAAGAGATTTACGTGATTGCGCGCATACTTTAAGATAACGATATAGGTTGTCTTTCGCCAAACCATCTCATGCTTAATTTATCTTGTTAATTGAATCAACCATCCAGCAGATACTGATGAATTGTACAAGTGTCAATCTTTTGATGTTTTTTTGGTATAAGTTCATTTAACGCCTGCGAATTGAAAATACGTATTTTAATTATGCAAACGAAGTTGATATGTGCTGCGAGTTTAATTATGCTGAATAATCAAAGTGCTTATTTAATATAAAAATGTTAGGTATATAAACATTATTTTTTCAAAACCTGAATGCTTTGTTTATTGTGAGAAGTCGGCATTACCTGAAACCAATCAAACAACTTAGAAAAGGACCTTAAATGAGAATTGCAATTTTGTCACGAAACAAAAATCTCTATTCAACTCGTCGATTGGTGGAAGCGTGTAGTGAACGTGGTCATGAACCTATGGTGCTTGATGTGTTACGTTCGTATATGGAAGTTGTTCCAAGTAAGCCCGAAATCCATTTTAAAGGTAAGTGTTTGGATCATTTTGATGCAGTTATACCACGAATTGGCGCATCAGTTACCTTTTATGGTACTGCCGTATTGCGGCAATTTGAAATGATGGGATCCTTTCCATTAAATGAGTCTGTCGCAATTAGTCGCTCACGTGACAAATTGCGATCATTGCAACTATTGGCTCGTAAAGGTATTGGCTTGCCGAATACGGGGTATGCGCATCACCCTGACGATATTCAAGATTTAATCACGATGGTTGGCGGTGCGCCGCTCGTGATTAAACTACTTGAAGGTACCCAAGGAATTGGCGTGGTATTAGCGGAAACGAAAAAAGCAGCGGAAAGTGTTATTGAAGCGTTCATGGGATTAAAAGCACATATCATGGTTCAAGAGTATATTAAAGAAGCAGGCGGTGCAGATATTCGATGTTTGGTGGTTGGGGAAAAAGTTGTGGCGGCGATGAAGCGTCAAGCCTTGGCAGGGGAGTTTCGTTCCAATTTGCATCGGGGTGGCAGTGCTTCAATTATAAAAATTTCTCCAACGGAAAGAGCAACAGCAGTCAAAGCGGCGAAAGTGATGGGCCTCAATGTCGCGGGTGTTGATATACTTCGGTCAGAACGTGGTCCGTTGGTCATGGAAGTGAATTCATCCCCAGGACTCGAGGGTATTGAAACCGCTACTGGAAAAAACGTCGCAGAAATGATCATAGAATTTATTGAAAAAAATGCAAAACCCAATAAAACTAACACACGTGGAAAAGGCTAAGGCCGACTGCAATGTCCGAACACGAATTTACCATTAATGGTGTAACGATTCCACAGGGTGCGACAGATACAATCGATTTACCCGTTGGCCGGTTGTATACCCATGCGCCTGTTACGATGCCGATTCACATAATTAATGGCAAAAAAGATGGGCCTCGATTGTTTGTCAGTGCAGCGATTCATGGAGATGAAATCAATGGCGTCGAGATTATTCGACGATTATTAAAGTTACCAATTTTAAAACGATTGAAAGGGACAATCATTGCTGTTCCCATTGTGAATGTGCACGGTTTAATTAATCATTCTCGCTATTTGCCAGATAGACGTGACTTAAATCGCTCATTTCCAGGTAGTGAGAAGGGCTCATTAGCAGCGAGACTTGCTAACCTTTTTATGAAAGAAATCGTAACAAAAAGCACTCATGGAATTGATTTACACACCGGTGCAATTCATCGCAGCAATTTGCCGCAAATAAGAGCGAACATTGATGATGAGGAAACATCAAAGTTAGCCCTTGCCTTTAACGCGCCGGTCATCCTATCATCAAATTTACTGGATAATTCACTCAGGGCATCAGCCGCTGACTATGGAATTCCGATGTTGCTCTATGAGGCGGGGGAAGCACTGAGATTCGATGAGGTTTCCATAAGAGCGGGTGTTAAAGGCATAATTAGTGTCATGCGCGAATTAAGTATGCTGCCCAAGTTAAGTCGCAAATCGAAAAAAACCATGGAACCGGTTATCTCAAGAAAAAGTTCCTGGATACGAGCATCAGAAAGTGGCATTTTAAGAGCAATGGTACCATTGGGTGGCAGGGTAAAAAAAAATACCTTACTGGGCGTCATTGCTGATCCGTTTGGAGATCAAGAAATTAATCTGCTTTCTCCATTCAGTGGAATTGTCATTGGAAAAACAAATTTACCCTTAGTGAATGAAGGTGATGGTTTATATCATATTGCACGATTTGAAGATATAGAAGAAGTGGAAGCCAAAGTGGACGAGTTTCAAGAAGAACACATGCCAGAGCAATTACCCAAGCCCCATTCAGAAGGTCCAATATTTTGATTCAGATAAAATAAAAACAAGTGCATACCTTTAATGGAGATAATCTATGAATAACAACATAATCACAGTTGGCTGGTGCGAATGGGTTAGCTTGCCTGAATTAAATCTACCCCCAATTAAAGCAAAAGTAGATACCGGTGCTAAAACATCTTGTTTGCATGCATTCATTGTTGAACCCTATTTGGAAAATGACATTGAATGGGTACGCTTTGGTATGCATCCTCATCAAGATGATGATAAAACAGAAGTCTATTGTAATGCTAAAGTTGAGGACAAACGAGACGTAACTGACTCTGGTGGGCACAGGGAATTACGATATGTCATAAAAACTCCAATCATTTTAGCTAAACAGCAATGGAATATCGAAATGACATTAACTAATCGAGATTCGATGGCGTTTCGAATGCTACTGGGTAGGAGGGCGATGCACAAACGGATATTAGTTAATCCAACTGAATCCTATTTATTGGGGCATGTCAAAAAAAGGCGAAAAATTGAAAGCTAATATCTTAATTTTGTTTAAGTGTCGTAGTGATAATGTTGTTTTTTGCTGAATAATGATTAATACAACTTTGTTCCTATCGGGTAAAATTCAATTTGGCGGAGAAGAATTAATTGAAGTTTGGAAAAACGATGTAAATGCAAAAATTTGGGTAAATTTATGTGATGAAAATCAGGTAAAAGAAGATATACTTTTAAAAACACTATTCGGAATTCATACGTTAGCCATTCAAGATGCTCAACGTCTACGACACCCACCTAAGATTGAAAATTTCGATGATGTCACTTTTATCTTGTTAAGGGGGTTATCGTCAGAGTCTATCGATATCGAATTTAACACAATTCAATTGGCATTATTTGTCGGAGACAGATTTCTCGTAACACGCCATTCCGATAAGTCATATAGTGTTAACAATTTACAGGCGCATCTGAAAAAAGACAATGCCGTTTTTGTCGAAAGTACGGCTAAGCTTGCGTTACAATTGTGCCGATTATTGGCAAATCGCTATGTGGATATTTTGTTAAAGTTGGAGCCTCGGCTGGAAGAAATCGAAGACTTAATGCTAGAACAACCAAATGATTTAATTTTAGCTGAACTGATTTCTTATAAGAGCCGATTAAAAAAATTAAATCGGGTTGCAACTTACCATGAGAAATTGTTTAGAGAATTAAAGAATAAAGCATTCCCGCATTTTGGTGTAGATGAGAGAGAGCATGAAATTATTGATGTATGGGATAAGCAGGAGCGTAGTCAAAGCTTGTCGCAGCTCTATTATCATAACGCATCAGATTTAATAGATGGGTATATTTCTGTCGCCTCACATCGCTTAAATCAGATCATGAAAGTGCTGACTATTGTCATGTCTATATTTGTTCCACTCAGTTTTCTAGCCGGTATATATGGAATGAATTTTGAGAATATGCCGGAGCTACATTCCAAATCTGGATATTTCATATTATTAGGTGTAATGGCTTTAATTGCCACATTTTTAATTGTTGTATTTCGAAAAGTTAGATGGCTCTAATTTTTCAATAAAAAATCTTAAAATCTGCAATTAAGTGAAATTTCTAAATATTTAATGGGATGGATAAACGCATGTTAATTCGATTTATTGTTTGTTTGTTTTTAGGCAGTTTGTGTCAGTTTGTCTATGCGAAATCAGTGGTAGGCTGGGTTGAAAAAGCCGTAATTATGGAAGGCAATATTCCAATAAAGGCAAAAATTGATTCTGGCGCCCGCCATTCTTCCATGCACTGCGGCTGTGAAATTTTCACTAAAAAAGATGGATCAAAATGGGCGCGACTTTCGGTTGAAAATTATAATGGTGAAACAGCTGAGATCGAGACAAAGATCGTTCGACAAGCCAAAATTAAACGTCATGATGGAAAAAGGCAAATAAGAAATGTAATTAAATTAACCCTCTGCCTTGGCAATGTCGCAAAGGAAGTAGAGATTAATTTGATTAATCGAGATGGACTCAATTATCAATTGTTGGTGGGAAGAAGCTTTTTAAAAGAAGATTTTTTAATTAATACCGCAAAAAAGTTTCTACACGAGCCAAGATGTAATAAGCTTCAAAAATAAATTAAATCAAAATGGTAGTTACATTTTATTCAATGACTGAATTTTAATATAAAATTCCATTTTGGTTCCAAACGGTACTGTTGCTTCGTTACCGTGGGTTGCGGAAAACGAATAATTTTCAGTATGGCTATGAATAATGGGCGAAATGGCTTTACATTTATTTTTAGGTAATGCGCGAATTTCTGAAAATTTTGAGGTCACTCTACTTCGAGTCACAATCAATTCTAACGTATCATTAACAACTTGGTGTGCAATAAATAACCCGGCAAAACGGTTGTCCGCTGAAATTCGTTTTTCCACTTTTCCTGAATCCAACTTGGCACAACTGGATTTCAAATAGCTGCGCTTGTAACCTTTTTTCCACGTGTTTGATTTACTCGTTACAAACGTGCTACCGAACTCAATCTTTTTTTTGTTTTCGAGTAGCTGAAATTTAATGACAAATCGTTCATTTGCAAACGCTGTTATTGACAGTGTCATTAAGCATAAGAATATCATTAGGTGTTTCATTGAATTATTCATTTGGTTTAATCTGATCTCCGTAGTTGAGCAACCTGTAGTGTGCGCCATATTGATGTGATTCGTGTATCAGTTTCCATATCGTCTTTCGACGAATACCGATAGTATCAGGGATAACGAATATATTACATAATCGGATCTTCAATTTTCTCTTTGGTTTTTTTCTTACTTTTCGGCTCTAACATCCATTGCAATTTACTGTTTCTCATCCATGGATTGCCTTTGTATTGACTAATCAAAATAACCAAAGCAGCGGTGATGAAATGGGCTTCGGGATATTCTAATAACCATAATCCGAATAAATTTAATTGTAAAATGCTTACTACGAAAACGGAAACAATAAAAGTCCAAAATAATCGAATTAAAGCGACTTTGCTCCCGTCTGAGTCTGCTAGTGTATAAATTCGATCAATCATAAACGTTAATATAACAATGGGGAGTAATACCACATTTCCATCGGGCACGATTCCGTAAAAAACCAATAATGACACACTAAAAATCATTGAGATCGCTACTAGTATGAATACGAAAGTTAAACGAGAAACACGGTTTAGTCCTAAATGGGACGCAAACCAGCGTCCCAAAAATCCAATGATGACCACTAAAACCACTATAATACTGCCCGTTTTCCAGCCTACATGGTTGAAAGCACCGGCAATAAATGTGGGTGTAAATGTTCCATATACGTTTGGGCCAACTATCTGACGAACAAATACTGTAAACAATGCGCCAATTGGCAGCAACATCAATGATGCCAAGGTAAGGCGAGTGGTAAGAGACAATCGATTTAAATCAAAAATATCCAGTAGATTTTTTTGTGGTTGTGACATTAAGCTTGCGGTTAAGTCTCTTTCCACCACTTCCAGTATAGAATAATCTAAATTTATTGAATCTTGTGTCATAACAATAAACTCACCATCCTTTCGAATGGGAATGTAGTTTTGAGGCATTTCTTGTATGTAACCTTCGGTTGGATCATACCCTAGCCATTTTCCTGCAACATTGACTTCAACCCAGTAATGTAAATTCACGTCACTACTTTCATCCAACAGAATACCAGTAACGACTCGGGCTGGAATTTTTGCAGCACGCGCCAATGTGGTTAGTAGTCGAACTTTGCCTAACACATTTGCTTTTTGAGATGAAATGATATCGTGTACATTGACCAAGTCAGCTTGATCGACAAATTTAATATTACGAGTGCTATAATCAAAAATTGAATTAAATAATTTTTCTGGATTTTCCAGTTTGTCTCCCAGGGTTTTGATCAGCTGTATTATTCTCTCATCATTTGCAGGTAAAGTTTCAGTGCTTGCAAGATAATTCTGACGACGCGTTGAATTTAAATTATCTTCATTCGTTATAAAATGTGGATTTCCCAATGCACTTAGATGTATAGCAAAGTCTATGGTTAACGAGGTTTCGCCTTGCTGTACTCCTCTAGCTAATACTTCACGTGTGCCATCCTTTAATTGCCGACTTGGCTGAATTTTCATATTTTGCACAGAGATGTTTTGTTCAAACACCTGTGTAAATCGAGTGTCAATGGGTGTTGCGATTCTGACTAACGAATCGGGTGAATTGTTAATAAAAGAAAATTCCCAATGTAATTCCCAAATGCTGTCTCCAGCTGGCACATTTTCAGGATCATCTAAAAAATATTGAAAAGAAATTGATGTGATACTGATTATGATCAATATTATGCTAAATAAAATGGCTTTATTCGATGTCATCATTATGTGTTGCTAGATAGTCTTATTTTGGTCTTTTCCTAACAACCAATAAACGATTCCCAAGGTTAACATCACTGCTGCATATGCTGCGATTGCCGCTGGTTCGATTTCTTTTGAATCTAAAACGAGAAATTTTCTTGCTAGGGCAATCATGGCGATGAGGATGACGATTTTAACTTGCACAAGTAAACCATTACCTTCAACAATTGCATTGATCGAATTTTTGAATTCAAATGCAATTAATAGTGTTAACAACATGCCAAACGTAATTTGGATAGTTTTAAATTCAACGTTTTTATTCAATGATGTAATAATCAAATGATATACATTTACCATTAATCTCTCTAATGCAACGAGGATGATTAATGCTAACAAAAAACTCACTATCATTAAGACAACATATTCAAAACGTTCAAATACAGTTTTGTCTTGCCAGTTTTGTTCAAATTTTTCTTTCATTGTAGATTGTTGATGTTTTTCCATGTGATTCCCAGTTAAAAATGTATTCGCTTGTTGTGAATGTCTAGCCCGCATTTCTCACAGGGTTCGCGGATTCTCACTTGATATTTGATCCCACAAGGAATTTTCTTCCTTCGGAAATACAGTCTGTATTCCGCTCAGTCAGAAAATCCCTTGTGGGATCAAATCTCTGCGCGATTATCTCACGATCCTGTGAGAAATACGGGCTAGCCCGCATTTCTCACAGGGTTCACGAATTCTCACTTGATCCTTGATCCCTCAAGGAATTTTCTTCCTTCGGAAATACAGTCTGTATTCCACTCAGTTAGAAAATCCCTTGAGGGATCAAATTCCTGCGCGATAATCCCGCGATCCTGTGAGAAATGCGGGCTAAACTAGACAAAATCATATCAAGTTTGCGGTTTGAAATTATCAGGCATCGAGCGTATATGAATATCCCGTTGCGGGAATGCGATCTCAATACCAGCTTGTTTGAATTCATTATCAATTTTCATCAATAACTCGTGGCGCATCGGTATCCGTACATCTGCATTAGGCAGAAATACACGCAAATCAAAGTTGAGGGTACTATCCCCAAATCCGGCAAAAAAAGCTTCAGGTTCTGGATCCTTGAGTATGAATTCACTTTCGTTTGCAATTTTAATGAGAATATCATGTGCTTTTTGTGTATCCGATCCATATGCGATACCGACGGGCACAACCAGACGAATAACTGTGTCGGATAGCGTCCAGTTAATTACCTGACCGGTGACAAATTCTTTGTTCGGTATAATTAATTCTTTTCTATCCCAATCGATTATGGTTGTTGCGCGCATTTTAATTCGAGATACTCGACCACTGATATCACCAACTGTTACTGCATCACCAACACGAATTTGTCTTTCAATCAAAATGATGATGCCAGAAACGAAGTTAGCAAAAATTTCCTGTAAACCAAACCCCAAACCAACTGTGACGGCCGCGACTAGCCATTGCACTTTTGACCATCCAACGCCAATTGCGTTAAATGTTAAAATGGTACCGATGATGACAATGATATATCGCGTAATAGCGGTAATGCCGTATCGTGCGCTTGGCGTGAAGGGCAAGCGTTGTAGAATTGAAATTTCTAAAAGACCGGGAATATTGACTCCAATTAATGCTGTCACAAGTAAAATTGCTGCGGCTGTTAATGCGTCAGTGAGAGTAATTATAGAGATAACAATTTGTCCGTCTGATTGGGTTGTGGTGGATTCCCATAGCGTAATATTTTCTAGAATATTAAGTGCAGGTAATATATCACTCCACAATAAATACAAACCAATAACGATAGAAAACCCAGTAAAATTATTTAGCAGTTTTATGGTTTGATTGCTGATTTGGTCGACGTCGATACTGATTTCTTCTGGGTTTACTTGGGACGACGGGTCGCTTTCGGGTGCAGTATGTTCTTTGCTTTCCGATTCATTACTGGCAGCAGCTTTTTTGCGAATTTGATCTAATGTGAGTTTGCGCTGTGCTATTGAGAGCCAGCGAATCAAAAATTCTCGTACGATAATGGCAATTACGATGATCCAAAAGCTGTTAATTAGCATCAACATCAGTTTTGTCGCGGTATATAAATAACCTAGAATTGCAAATGTGGATAAACCAATGGGTAAGGCTAATGCGAGTGGAATCCAAATATAAAGCGTTTTACTTATCCATCCTTCCTTATTTTGTGTAAACGTTTCTTTTAGCAATCCTTTTCGTGGATTCAATAGACGAATCATCAGTATGCAAACTAAAACACAAATGGTTATAAAACTGATTCGACCCAAACTATCAAAATGCTGTTGAAGCGGTTGATTGTTTGTCAGTTGTAAAATAAAAACCAGCGGAATTAGTAATGGTCCGAACCAAAATAGATTATGTTTTACTAGATCAATTGTATCGGGTTTCCATCGGAAATGTGATTCTGCTAAACCAGAGCTGCGTAGCATTTGTAGAAAGAGTAAAATCACAAATAAAACGTTTGCGGTGGCTAATAATGCATGACCGACTGCTTGGGTGAAAACATCTGTATTTTGATGTTCCAGTAAACTATATCCGACTATCCAAAATAAAAATGGCCAATATGCAGCGAGCACTAATGTCAGTAATCCAGACATTAGTGCGTCGCTAAATTTGGCTAAACTTAATTTAGTTTTGAAACGGCCATAGTGCTTTAATTTATTAATGAAAAATTTTCTGAACAAAAATGCAATGATTAACAGTGATAAAAGAGATATGGAATAGAATGTTTGAGTTTTTGTCCTTTCATAGAGGTTCTCAAAAACCCTAAACCAAGATTCGGGTGAGCTTAGCCAGGTAAACGATTTGATGGTTTGAACAATGTCATAGTGAATTAATATCTTTGAACTTTTAATCCACAATATTCGTTCATCGATAAAATTAATATACTCGTCAATTAGCTTGATATATTCTTTTTCGCGCTCGATTAGCGGAATTAGTGTTTTTTCAAAATAGTTGTCGTAGGCTTTAAGCGCATTCGGTAAAAATTGCGATTTCTGTTCTTTTAGAGTTTTTATTAATTGATTTTTTACGTCTTTTGCTTCTTGCTCGTTGGAAAAGGCGATGCCATTGAGTTTTTCCTTGATATCCTTTTCAATATCGACCAATTGAAATAATTTGTCTTCTAGTTCAATTCTGCGCAATTGTACATTTTCAATTTCGTCGATACGCTTACTTAGTCGAGCAGAAAAAGCAGACATATCTGGCAGCTGCGATTTTGCGTTGCGCAAGCGTATACCAATGGTTTCTGATAAGCCGGCAGAGTTAATTTTATCTCGAATACTGGTAAATGATTGGCGGTAATATTCAAACGCTTGATCCAGGTTTTGCTTTTCTGTACTTAATGACGTAATTTTGAGAGAAACTGCTGCACTTTCATTTGCTAAAGCTTGATTGGTTGAGAGTGGCTCTTCTAATACTTTGTGCGTTGAGGCAAATTTCTTGGTGGCGATATCCGCAGAAGTTATTGATTCAGTTGCGACCTTAGTACGCGCTAAGTTCAGGGTTTCTTGAACTAGTGCGGCATTTTTTTCAAATTTAATGACATTTTTTTCTGAAATTTGACGCTCATATCGTAAAATATCTCGTCGAATATCAAAGCTTAGTTGTTCCCACTTTAATTCCAATAATTTTTGATTCGCGAAAAGAATTTCGATTTCATTGAGTAAGCTGATTTGTGATGATGGTTCTGGTGTTGGACTTGCTGGTGTGCCATTTTTATGTTGGGTGGTACTACTGCTTGAGGTGAGTTGTTTGTTGAATTCAGTGATTTCCAAACCGAGTTTTTCGCGCCGGTCAGTTAATTTGTTTAATTGGAGCTCAAGTTCACTACGTCGATTTCGTTCGTTTTCTAAATCTAAAATGACTTGATTATTCGTGCTCGTTAACTCATCAATTGATAGTTTATTTACTTGGTTTTGTGTAAAGTATTCAATGGGTTTTGCCAAACTTTTTTTAACACTATTCGTTAATACATGGGAATTTAGAATAACATTGGCGTATTGGCGCGTTAGTTCAATTGACGAGCGAACTTGATTTAACCTTTTTTGTGATTTCTCAAGACTATCAAATTTTTGAAGTTGAGTGTCATCCGCTGATTTACTTTTTTTAAATTTCTCAAGAGAGGCGGTAACCTCTTTGTTTAAGATTCGCAATTGTTTTTCATTATTGACAAGTGATGTTTCAAGATCAGCAACATTTTTATCAATCGTTAAATTATCCGCTGCAAACAAAACGGAATGCTGAAACACGCTTGTTGATGTTAGGAAAACTAATATGAAAATGAGTCGATTGGTCATGGATGTGGTTAGAGTAAAGAGAAATGTTAGCTCAAAAATGAAGAATTAAGCGCTTTGTTCCTGAGCGCGCCAAAGGAAAGTTGAAGCGTTTTTTTCAATTTTACCCTGCAATTTTTCGTTATGACGTTCAAGCGATGTTGTCATAAAGTCAACAAACACTTTTACCCGCGCGGTGGATCGTAAATCCTTGTGAGTTAATAACCAGATATCCCCACAGGTTTTCGCTTCAACATCACTGATACGTTGTAAATTGGGTTCAGGATCTGCCATAAAACAGGGTAAACGTGCGATACCCATTCCTGCTTTGGTGGACTCAAAGATGACAAAAGGATCATTTATTACATGGCGAGTTGGCACTGTGTCATATTGGTTTGTGACCGCTACTTCGCCTTGTTCTGAATTTGCTAAATAACTTATTTTTTGCAAGCCATCAGTTTGTTTTTGTAAATCGAATTTTGCTAAATAGTGTTTTGCACCATACATTGCGAAGGACAAATTTGCCACTTTTTTTCCTACCAAATAATCTGACGGTTCATTGGTAATACGTATTGCAACATCTGCTTCCCGTTTTGACAAATTCAACACATCATATGAAACATGTAAGTCGAGCTGAATACCCGGATAGGTTTGTTCGAATTTTGCAAAATCATCAATTAATAAGTGGGTAACGAGGGGTGCAGGCAGGGTAATTCTTAATACGCCATTCAGTTGTGTATCTCTACCTGTCACTTTACGATCAAGCGCAGCGACTTCATTTTCGATTAACTCCGCTGACGCGACCATGTCGTGTCCCGTTTTCGTTAAAACGTAACCTGTGGGTAAACGTTCAAACAAACGTACGGCAATTTTTTTCTCAAACCCATCGATACGTCTCGCAACTGTTGATGGATTAACCGATAACTGAAGGGAAGCACTCCGAATGGAGCCTTCTCTTGCAACCGCTAAAAAAAATCGTATGTCATCCCAATCCATGTGTTGCATTATTGCATTTACCATTTGCAATTATCAAGGGTTCCGTTGCGAATTTGCAGTCTGTAAACTTCATGTTGATTCGTAGATTTCAGTGGTAAATTGGATAATTTCTACCATACTCTACATTCAATTGTGATCAACAAATGAGAATAAAATTATGACAGAAGCGTATGCAAAGCAGCTTATTCGATGGCGTTGGCTTGTGATACTTGCAACAGCGATTTTAGTGTTCGCAATCGCAAGTGGTGGACGATTCCTCGGATTCACTGGTGATTATCATGTATTTTTTAGTGATGATAATCCACAAATGTTAGCGTTTGATAAATTAGAAAAAACGTACAGCAAAGATGACAATGTCTTATTTGTGTTGGCACCCAGTGATGGTAACGTTTTTACCCCATCCACACTGGCTGCAGTGGAAAAAATCACAGAAATGGGATGGCAAATTCCATACTCTAGTCGTGTAGACTCCCTTACAAATTTCCAATACACCTATGCGGAAGAAGATGATCTGATCGTAGAGGATTTAGTCCAAGATGCCGCGTCACTTACACCGGAAGATTTACAACGAATTAAACAAATCGCGTTGAAAGAGCCGATGTTAATTAATCGTAATGTATCGCCCGAAGCGCATGTAACCGGAATCAATGTCACCATTCAATTGCCGGGTAAACAAATGGAGCTGGAAATGCCCAAGGTAATTGAATATGTCGATAAAATGACAGCGACTATTCGGGCAGAATATCCCGATATAAAAGTGTATCTCACGGGTATGGTGGCACTGAGTAATGCATTTTTCTCTTCATCGCAAAAAGATATGAGCACCTTGGTTCCACTAACATTTTTAATTGTTATTCTTGCTGCTGGGTTTCTATTAAAAGGTTGGACAGGTACCTTTGGTACCTTTTGGATCATCGTATTCTCGATCATGACAGGCATGGGATTCGCGGGTTGGATGGGCATTAAATTAACTCCACCAAGTGCAGTTGCACCAACAATCATACTGACATTGGCAGTCGCTAATGCAATACACGTGTTGGTTTCGATGTTTCATCAAATGCGCAAGGGTTTGGGTAAACACGATGCGATTGCGGAAAGTTTACGTATTAATTTCCAGCCGGTTGTCATTACCAGTCTGTCCACAGTTGTTGGGTTTTTGTGCATGAATTTTAGTGAGTCACCCCCATTTCATGATTTAGGAAATATTGTTGCGGTGGGTATGACAACGTCTTGTATTTTGTCCCTCACGTTTTTACCCGCGTTAATGTCAGTCTTACCCATTAAGCAACCTAAATTAGCGCCACCGGGTCAATTGTCTTATATGGAAAAGCTCGCTGTTTTTGTTATTGAAAAACGGACTGTTCTGTTGTGGGGTATGGCGTTCGTGGTAATTGTGCTGGCATCATTTTTACCAAGAAATGAATTAGGTGAAAACTTCGTTGAATATTTTGACGAAAGTATTCCGTTTCGTGCTGATTCTGATTATGTTTCAAAAAATTTGGGGGGAATGTATCGAATCGATTATTCAGTCGATTCAAAACAAACGGGTGGTATTTCAGAACCGGCATTTTTGAAAAAAGTGGAAGAATTTACGGATTGGTATCGAAAGCAGCCCGAAGTGATTCATGTTAATACCATTACAGATACCATGAAGCGTTTGAACAAAAATATGCATGGCGATGATCCGAGTTATTATACGTTGCCCAATGACCGGAATTTGTCCGCACAGTATTTACTGTTGTATGAAATGTCATTACCCTATGGCTTAGATCTCAATAATCAGATCAATGTGAACAAATCTGCAACTCGTATCAGTGCTACCATCAAAAATATTTCCACCACGGAAATATTAATATTAGAAGATCGTGCTCAAGCTTGGTTTGCGGCCAATGCACCTGAATTGCAAGCGGATGGTTCAAGCACTACCATTATGTTTTCTCACATTGGCAAGCGCAATATTAAAAGCATGATCACGGGTACCACTATCGCGTTATTTCTTGTTTCATTAATACTTGTTATCGCGCTGCGGTCTATTAAAACAGGCCTGATTAGCTTGGTACCCAATCTGGTACCCGCTGCAATGGGATTTGGGTTGTGGGGATTAATGGTGGGTGAAATCAATGTTGGCTTGTCCATTGTAACAGGAATGACGTTAGGCATTGTGGTGGATGACACGGTACATTTTCTCAGTAAATATTTGCGTGCACGGCGAGAAAATAATTTCAGTTCAGAGGAGGCGGTAAAGTACGCTTTTTCCACTGTGGGAACCGCCTTGTGGGTGACATCTACGGTTTTGATTGCCGGATTCATGGTGTTAACATTGTCGACATTTAAAATGAACTCAGACATGGGATTGCTAACCTCTATCGTCATCGCATTTGCATTGCTGGCAGATTTTCTCTTTTTGCCGCCCTTGTTAATGAAACTGAGTGGAAGAAAAGTCACTGCTTCAAAAACAGAATCCGTCGTTGTATCACCAAATAAACCGGCTGAAAGTAAAAGTTGAGGAAAATAATCCAATGAAAATACAATTGATTTTATTGTTAGTGGGAAGTTTGTTCGCGTTTTCGGTTTGCGCACAAACGCCAGAAGAAAAGGGTTTGGCAATTGCAAAATCGGTGGAAAAAGCCGATGAAGGTTGGGGAGATTCAACGGCAAATTTAAATATGGTATTGCGTAATCGACAAGGCGAAGAAAGTGTAAGAGCCATTCGCTTAAAATCTCTTGAAGTCCAGGGTGATGGTGATAAGAGCATGTCCATATTTGATAGCCCACGGGATGTGAAAGGTACGGCATTTTTATCCTTTTCACATGCCATCAAACCGGATGATCAATGGTTATATTTACCCGCATTAAAACGGGTGAAGCGTATCTCATCCAGCAATAAATCTGGCCCGTTTATGGGTAGTCAATTTTCTTATGAAGATTTGGCTTCATTTGAAGTGGAAAAATATAATTACAAATACATTCGTGATGAAGCGCATAATGGGATAAATACCTCAGTCGTGGAAAATTACCCAAATTACAAACACTCTGGATACAAACGCCAGATTGTGTGGCTTGATATGGATCGAAAAATTCCCCTAAAAGTTGAGTATTATGATCGTAAAAATGATTTATTGAAAGTACTCACATTTAGTGACTATCAGCAATACAAAGGTAAATTTTGGCGTGCCCATACACAATCAATGATTAACAAGCAAAATGGAAAATCAACCTTAATCACCATGTCAGATTTTAAATTTGATACTGGCTTAAGAGATAAGGATTTTAGTAAGAATGCATTAAAACGCGCGAGATAATAACAATTCTGTTTATGAAAATTTTCAATTTTAAGCAAACCATTTGTGCTACCGTACTGTTTTATGTCATATCATTTGCTGCTTTTGCAGGGCATTGGGATTACCGTGGTAATGTTGGCTTAGAAGGGCGAGGTTTTGTTTACACACCGGATTATGCTGCACAAAATACTTCACGTGTAACGGGCTCTGCTTCTGTTAATCCAGAAGTGTCATATGAGTTTAATGCAGATAATCGATTTTTATTTAATGTGTTTGCGCGATATGATTCAGTCGATGACAATCGCACTCACTATGACATTCGAGAATCCAATTATTTATACATTGGTGAAGACTTTGAAATTACATTAGGGATTTCAAAAGTCTTTTGGGGTGTAACAGAGTCTCGACATTTAATCGACATCATTAATCAAACTGATTTTGTTGATAATTTAAATGGCGAAGAAAAACTGGGGCAGGCAATGGTGCGTGTCACCTTGTTAAGAAAATGGGGCACACTGGGATTATTTGTACTACCTGGTTTCCGTGAGCGTCAGTTTCCACATAGTGGTGCCAGATTGAGTGGCCCTGTGAAAATTGATACCGATAATTCCACTTTTCAATCTGGCTCTAAGGAAAGTCATGTTGATTTCGCTTTAAGATGGACAAAAACCTTAGACGCTTGGGATGTTGGGCTTGCGTTGTTTCGTGGTACCAATCGAGAACCGTATTTGACCTTTAACAGCACGAACAACACCTTGGTCCCGCATTATGATCAAATTGACCAAGTGAGCTTAGATGCACAGTACACCGGCGAAACCATTTTATGGAAACTGGAAAGCATTTATCAATGGGGTAGTGATGATAGTTTTTTGGCGTTTGTTGGTGGCTTTGAATATACTTTTTACGGTGTAAAAGAATCCTCGGTGGATGTGGGTATGATTGTGGAATATCTCTATGATGATAGGAATTTTCAATTTTCGCCTGCAACCAATGCCAATGACGACATTGCTGCCGGAGTAAGAATCGCCTTGAATGACACGCAAGATACACAATTTTTAGCGGTGGCGATGATGGATAATTCTGATCAAACCACATTCTTAAACATTGAAGCAGAAAGGCGCCTCGGCAATGCGTGGAAAATTGCCTTGCAAGGTAGCTTCTTTTTAAATGTGGCTAGCGATGATGCATTTTCATTCATTAAAAATGACGATCACATAACAGCAAATCTTTCATATTATTTTTAAACTTTTCAAAAAACCTTCCGAAACGCATTATTAATTACAAAATTGTGAACATTCTTTGCATTGTCCACAATGAATTTTCTAGGCGTGTTCAATTCGTTTAGTGATTGATCATATGTTGTTGTTGATAAAGCATTGGCATTCATTTGTTTTTATGAGAAAAAATTTTATTTAATCTAGTATTTCAGTTTTCAATTGAGCTGCTAAAATAAGATTAATAGTTCCATTTCAATTGGATGGATATTGGACAGATTTATCGTTGAGGATCGTTATGAGTTTAAATAAAAAGTACCTTAAAACAAAGCCGGTTTGTAAGGTGAGTTTTGAAATTCAAAAAGAAGCGGCAAAAGATGCCACTAAAATTTATGTTGTGGGTGAGTTTAATGAATGGAATAAAACGGCTAATCCCATGAAGCGTCGCAAAAATGGATCTTTTGTCTCCACTATTGATTTGTCACCTGGAAAAGAGTATCAATTTCGATACCTAATCGACGACAGTAACTGGGAAAATGATCACCAGGCTGATAAATATGTACCGAATTGTTTTGGTGATTCTGAAAACTCGGTTGTGGTTGTATAATTTGTTTTGAATATTTCCCTTTAAATCATGCCATGATGGCTCATGGCATGTTGCATTGTGCCCGCAAAGTTGATCATTAAATATCAATATTGATTTTTTCCCCGTTTGTTGGTTTTAGTTTGTTTAAAAAATATTTGATAAACTTCAAAAATATCCCAAAATTTGTGTATTAATTTAAGAATTTCGTTCTTTAAGTCGATCTACAATAGTGGTTTTAAGGCGAGATCACGGAATTTTTGTGCTTAAAAAAGGGATGTATTAATGAGCGAAGTTGATTTCTCACGGATTCAAGAATTACTAGATTGGATTGATGATAATCAATTAAACTTTGAATTACGTGTTCATTCGCTTGAAAAAAATCCTGCCAGTTTAGTCGACATTCAAACGATTTTAGAATTATTACAATCGTTAAGAGCCAATGCATCAGATGTCCAGGTTGCTTTCATTTTATTTTACTCTCAATCGTTCGAAATGGTTTTTCTTAGCATCGCCAAAAATCGATATAAATTTAATTCCCACTTTGCTGAAATAAGTTTGTTAGTTTGGGATAATTTAAGAGATAACATCAATCGGTATTTAAATGATGAAGAGGTTGATATTGAGCGCAGTGATTCCATCGCGAGCGCTTTAATATTAGTTTCTCAAAGTAACGAAGATGATGTCCGAAAGAACTTGGCTGCAGCGCATAAAATATTAATTTCAGAAGTTTTCATTGCAGACGAAGACGAAAAAGCTGATGAAAGTCGGCAAGTTATCGCAGATATCTCGATTGCGATTGAGCAAGACCTCATTTACTTTCGACGTTTATCGACATTCTCTGAAAAAAAATATGATCGGTCACTGGATCGAATCAATCGAATGACATCTTATGCATTAAAAATGAATGAATTGGAATGCAATCCTGTGGATCCAATGCAATTGCAAGCCGCAGTGTTATTGCATGATGCAGGCATGATGATATTACCGGATTCGATTTTTTCAAAAGACACGAATCTCACGAAAGAAGAAATACAGACGCTACATCAGCATCCCGGTGTCATTGCAGACATGTTATTACGTATGTCTCGATGGAATGAAGCCGCGTTAATTGTTCGAGATCATCATGAAAGACCCGATGGTCGTGGGTACCCTTTAGGCTTGTTTGGCGATCAAATATCCGATGGTGCAAAGATAATTGCCATATTAGATGCATTTGCTGCAATTACGGATTATCGCGCCTATCGGCCAGACAAATTAACCATTGTAAAAGCCTTGCAAGAAATCAATATACATCCCGAGCAATTTGATAAGCGTTGGGTAAAAGTGTTTAAAGAAGTGATTAAGTCAGAGATTGTTGGTTGATCCTGTTACCGCGTTCATCGCTAATGCGGCAATTTAAAATGTAAAAGAATTGTCTTACACTCTCATGTGCACCCAGCTAATTTTTCTAGGATCAATCTAATTGTTTATTTGACGTTGGATTTTTCGGCCACAAAATCTTTTCTTCACGTTCGCGTTTTGTTTCAATTCGACTCTTATTGCGCTGAATTAAAAATCTACGAATATTGATTGCAATTTGTTGTTTTATATTTCCACTGGATGCTTGATAACTATTGAGTAGTTGCTCAAGACCATTTAGATGAGGCAAGTTAATAAAATTGTCTTTTTCATTTTGGGTAAATGATTTATTTTTGGCCTGATTAATGATCGATTGCCATTGCACAATGGCTTCATTTTTTTTAATGGCATCATTGTTTTGTACTCCCATTTCCCACTTGATAGCGGCATATTCAAAATAAGCATCTTGTAATCGATAATTTTGTGGTGAGTTTTTAATAATGTGTTCTATGATTTCCAGTCGACGTTGCCGGTATTTATTTTCAATATCTTGAAAACGCTTAATGTCTTTATTTTCGAGTATTTCTTTATAACGTTCACCCACCCGTTTAAGTGTCTCTACACGCAATCGGTCTCGTTTCTCTGGGGGAATTTTTTCATATAACGCGTTAAATTGAAAATAGCTGAGCCAGGCCCGTTGTTGAATTTTGTAAATTTCTTCAATAATAAACAAAAGTTCTGTTGCCGTTTTGCTGCCATCTAGTCGAGAGGCTTGATACAATGCGTGATTTAAAAAATCTTCCTTATTCAAATTTTCAAGATAATAGTCTAAATAAAAATAAGTTGGATCGCTGCTAAAGGAATAGAGAAGGCGTTCTAAATTTTGATAATATAACTCACGAATGGCAATTGGCAAATCGCCGTCATTCGGGTCATATTTAAAATAATTTTCTATGAAAGTTGCGAGTTGTTGGGTTTTATCTTCTTGCAGAGTGTTATCAAAATAGACTTGGCGAGCCGGTTCAGGAAAATCGAGAGCGCCCAAGCTACCGTCATTTGTATTCCTGACAATGTCTACTTGAAGTCTATCGTTATCTTTTTGTAGCTGTGGATCTCTATATTGCTCTATGATTTCATCTCTTTGTAGGTAATCATCCAATTTTTCTGGCGCGGCTTTTAATATTTCTTCAAATGGCTCATCGATATCATGGATTGTTGGAAATACTTCCTTGACGACAATATCCTCATGGTGACGATTACGATTAATATACACATCACTAATGGGATTTTCCTTGTTTAAATCTTCAATTGTTTGATTGAAATTTTGACTAAAGCCCGTGTTTTTTTCCAAACGCGCAATGAGATCATGCCATTTATTTTCATCGAAATTACTGAGATTGCCTTCTCCGGATATTTCACCTGGATTTTCCTCTACTCGCTCTTCTTGATTTTGTGGTTCATCAGTTTTTGAATTAGCGACTAATTGCATATTAATCGTTAACTCTGGCGGCGTTATTTTTAATAAATCCAAAGGAAAGTACATCACAAAAATATAGTGAAACACTGCCGAAAGAATAAGTGTTTTTATTATATTATCCATCATTATGGGGTCAGAGCCCTTTGTTTGGATTGCTTGGCCTACCACGCTTTGCATAACCCACTTTTTGTTTTAATGTTTTTTCAATCTTGGCTAAAAACTTGTCATTACCCAATGGTGTTCCGGTTTGCCATGCTGCTCGAATGCGAGTGATATCTTCCTCATCAAGTCTATGCTTAAATAATTCCCTATATGTCTTCCTTTTTTTTACGGAATCTTTGTCTAACGATTCATAAATGCCATGATGTGTAATAAGCGTGTTTTTCTTTCCATAAGCATTGCAAGCGTAACTCGACCAAGGGTATTCTTTTAAGTTTTTAGTTATGCCAGCCCGAATGGGATTTGATTCGATATATCGCATGCAACACAATAAATATCGGTCACCTTGTACTAAGCTGCTTTTAAATCGTCCCTCCCATAATGTGCCAGTACGACCGTATGCATGATTTATGTAAGGAACATAATATCTACCAACATATTGCATTAATCGACTAATACCGTCTTTTTCCGAAGAGGAAACTAACAAATGTACATGATTTGTCATAAGTACATAGGCGTATATTTTACATTGATAACGTTTTGCGCCAGCTTCTAGCCATTCTAAATAACTGAGATAATCGCATTCATCAAAAAAAATGGGATCACGATTATTGCCGCGTTGTACGACATGTGTGGGAATATTTGGTAAAAAAAATCTGGGTTTTCTTGGCATAGGATTGTATTTTTTGTGAGTAAAGTTGGATTATAGGGTCAATGGAGGCGGGAGTAAAGGGCACTGACCCCTTTTAAAACCCTATTAAAGTACCTATACGGGAAGGCACTGTGCAATCATTATTCAAAACAAACGTTTTGCATCACGTACTGACGGGTATTTTGGGTACGACAATTGTAAGTTGTGCAGAAAGTCCAAAATCCGATCAAGTTCCAGTTGCGAATCCTATCGCAAAAGAATCTCAAGATACTGAAAATAGTGAATCAGATGATAAAGAATCACAAAATACTGAGAACGGAGAATTGACTAAAGAAGAATCTCAAATTACTGATACCACAACGAAGAATACACCACCACAATCATCAAGTTTATCGCAATTTGCGAATTGGCAAGGCGTAAACTGCACTAACAATGTAAAAGATTTGTTTACCAATCTAAATCCCACCGATTCAATTGATGGATTATTGCTTTACACGCGGTCTTCAAATGTGCCTGCATCCTTTGAAGTCGTTGGAGGGAATCCTTGTGATAATGCATCCGATCCTATTAGTTGCAATTCACAACTGGAAACACCACCATCATTGTATACGAATGCATTGGTAACCACACAAGGTGATATCGTCAAAATTCTGGAAGATAAAGCTGAGATAAAAATATTTTTAGGCAATTTGGATAATCCACAAAAAGTATTTTCCTGGATGCATGTTCATGGTATGTCGCTAAGCTGTAGTATTGATAGAAGTGCAACGATTGCGAGTAGTAATAATCAATCTTGGGACGCGATTTTTATTGAAAACTCCAGTAACTGTGCGCCTATTGTTACAGATAAAGTGACTATTGAAATAAATGCAATGGATGGCACGATAACAGAAAAATTCCGTCAGGAGATCGATCGTATTCCCAATGTTTGTATTGGAAGAAAACCACCGGGCACGATTCAGTTTGAAAACACATTAGCAACAACAGTCTCGTTAGGCAGAGATTTCGCCAAACACGCAGCTTACGAAACGGCAAGTGTTATTGCTTTTAATCATCTTTATGAAGAGTTAAAAAAGCATAAAGCACCAGAAAAATTGTTAAAACGTATTAGAAAAGCCGCTAATGATGAATGTTTTCATGCGTCACAAGTTGCAATGTTAGCACGTCGGTATGGAGAAGAGCCTCTTGCCATTAAAATAAATCCCGCCCCAATAAGAGATTTGCTGACCATAGCGATTGATAACATGCGTGAAGGTTATATTGGCGAATCCTGGGGAGCGTTAATCGGATTGTATCAAGCAGAACACGCTCAGGACCCGGTTATTGCGACAACGATGAAACGTGTCGCCATTGATGAAATTGATCATGCCTCGCTATCATGGGAAATTCACGATTGGATTTATCCGCAATTGGATGTAGAAACTCATCATCTATTGAATTTAGCAAAAATTCAGTCGATACAGAAAATAAAAAATGGCGTTTGTAAAAATTTAAATCCCTACCAAACAACGCTGGCTGGCATGCCAGAACCGCATATGATGTCACACCTTATTTCACAATTCGAAAAAACGCTATCGTAAAAAATTCAAGTGGGGTAATACTGAATGTCACTTGTGTTTTGCGCCATTATTTTACATTTCAAACTGCGCAGAAATTTTCACCATAAACTGTGTATTTTGGAATAATTTTAAGTAAATTATTTTTGATATGCGATTTTGATTAAAAATGGGAATTCTAATCGTTTATTGAAAAATATTTGGATTTTGTTCACATGATACTATATTTAAATATTGTGAATTTATTTTAACCTAGAATCCAACTGCGGAATCTAGTTTAAGCCTCTTCAGAAAAATTTATGGATTGATTTCGAAACGTTAGGGTGAAGAGCGTTGATGAATTATGATTTTTTAGGATTCCTATGACCAAAGACAAAATTACAAGAGAGATTCGTTTAAATCCTGTTGTTCCATCTCAATCTGTTCTCATCACCACTGCGCGCGGTATGCGCCCCAAAAAAGCAGAAGCGCTTGCTCCGCGAGATTTGCGAGAACATGTTGATGATTGCCCATTTTGTCGGGGCAATGAAAATCAAACGCCCGATTCTATTATGCTTTATCCAGATTCTGATCAATGGGAGATTCGTATTGTAGAGAATTTGTTCCCCGTACTTGGAGATGATAAACAATCTGCAGATTTTGCTTTCGGCTTACAGCAAACCATCGATGGTTATGGTCGTCATGAAGTTATCATCGATCACAACAACCATGCCATTAGTTTACATAACATGTCTGAATCGCACATCACACACCTTTTCACTGTTTATAAAGAACGAATATTACAACTTTATTCACAAGATCAGCGTTTGAAATATGTTTTGGTTTTCAAAAATTATGGACCAGCAGCCGGTGGTAGTATTGCACATACCCATAGTCAGATTATTGCCATGCCGGTTGTGCCCGATAATGTTCAGCAGGAAATTGAACAAAGTTATAATTATTTCAGCAAGCATCATAATTGCATTTACTGCACATTGATCGATGAAGCGCTGACATACGAAGCTACAATTTATGATCGCGAATCAGGTAAAATAAATCGGAAAATTGATGTTGGCCAATATGTCGTTGAGAAAGGAAAACATTTTATTGCAATTAAACCGTTTGCCAGTCGTTATGAGTGGGAGTTACACATTTATCCGCTAGAACATGAAGATAATTTTCTTAATATCACTGAAGAGAAATTATCTGACTTTGCAGCAGTTTTAAAGATCACGATGAAAAGACTGGATGCTGTGTTGGGTGGTGCTCAGTACAATTATTTTTTGCACTCGATTCCGCACGGAGATCAATATAATCAATTTAAGGCTAGTTATCATTGGTATCTCGAAATCTGTCCACGCACTAGCATACCGACTGGGTTTGAGCTTGGTTCTGGGCTATACGTCAACACCATTAGCCCAGAAGATGCAGCAGAGCAATTAAGAAAGATAGATTTAAAGTAAGCGTGACTATTTTATAGTATTGTATAGGGGTCAGAGCCCAATAGAGTGATTTATGTACATGTTTCTGGAAATTCGAATTTTAGTTGGGTGTTTAAAAATTGTGTTTTTTGAGCATGATTTTGAAAATTGAGAGAGAAAAGGGCTCTGACCCCAATTAAAGAAAAATCGAAAAACGCGACATTGCCATTTTTGTTTTAGAAGATTTAGTTTAGAATTGTTTGTGAATAATTTACTTTAAAAAGGGGGGTATCATTTTACATTATCTTTTGACGCGGATGATTGCTGCTTTTATCGTGGTATTTGGCGTCACCTGTCTTGTGTTTTTTCTAATTCATTTTATTCCTGGCGATCCCATTGAATACATGCTTGGGGAGTCTGGACAAATTGCGGATCGAGAAGCCCTGCGTCACGCATTAGGTCTGGATCAAGCGATTCACCAACAGTTAATGACTTTTTTCAGTCGATTATTGGAGTTTGATTTTGGAACCTCAATTCATTCAAAAATCGATGTTGCCACGCTTATACAACTTAGATTACCCGCAACCATTCAATTGGCCGTAATCTCTATCATAATGGCGTTAATGATTGCGTTTCCCTTGGGTGTTATTTCAGCCGTGAGAAAAGATAGTCATTGGGATCGCGTTGCAATGGGGTTCAGTTTATTAGGGGTGTCAATTCCTAATTTCTGTTTGGGGCCAATTTTCATCTTATTTTTTTCCATGTGGCTTGGTTGGTTTCCTGTTAGTGGTAATGATGAAATGTCTTCCATAATCTTACCGGCTTTTACCTTGGCTACGGCGATGGCAGCCATTCTTGCGAGATTAATTCGTAGCAGTGTCTTGGAAATTTTACATGAAGATTATGTTCGTACTGCTAGATCAAAAGGATTGTCAGAGGCAAATATCATTTTACGGCATGTGTTACCAAATGCCTTATTGCCGGTGATTACCGTTGTGGGCATTCAATTTGGAACATTATTGGGTGGTGCAGTTATTACGGAAATGGTATTTTCCTGGCCAGGCATTGGCCAACTCACTATTGAATCCATTCAGCGCCGAGATTATCCAGTGGTTCAAGCGTGTATTATTGTGATTAGCGTGAGTTATGTATTGGTTAATGTATTCACAGATTTGCTTTATGGATTTGTTGATCCCAGAATTAGGCTATTAAAAAATTCATGAGCGTAAATCGAATCGCGTTAATCATTCTCTTATTGTGGGCTGGCTTAGCGATCTTAGCACCATTTTTACCCCTCTCGAGCAATGAAGTACAACTGGATAAAATATTACAGGCACCGCAATTGTCAGCCTGGTTGGGATATGATGATTTGGGGCGACCAATATTGCATCGACTAATCATTGGTGCGCAAACATCGTTTTACGTGGCAGTTTGGGTAACTGTTTTGTCGTTGGTGTTTGGTTGTTTTATAGGATGTCTGGCGGCCTATCTTGGCGGATGGGTTGATGAGCTTGTTGTGAGAGTAATTGATGTATTTTTAGCAGTGCCGGGAATACTTCTCGCAATAGCGTTTGCAGGATTTATCGGACCAGGTTTGAGTAACTTGGTGCTAGCATTGTCCCTGGTAGGATGGGTGGGGTATGCGCGATTAACGCGGGCGCAAGTGTTGTCAGTCAAGCAACGGGATCATGTTCAAGCGGCAAAAGCGTTGGGTTCTTCAACTGGATTTATTATGCGAAAGCATTTGTTACCGTTGATTAGTGCGCCATTGATTGTTGAATCCTCGTTCGGTATTGCGGGAATCGTCATTGCGGAAGCGGGATTATCATTCCTGGGTTTGGGTGTTCAAGCACCAGATGCGTCCTGGGGTAGCATGATACGAGACGGAACGATGTATATGTTAATATCATCCCATATGGTGCTTGCACCGGGAATTGCCATAATGCTAGTGGTATTCGCGGTAAATTATTTTGGAGACTCATTGCGAGATCGCATGGATGTGCGCAGTTAATCCGCATAATCCTCAGTACCGCAAGTTTGTCGCTGGAGAATTGATCCCGCAAGAATCAAGTGAGAATCCGTGATTCCTGCGAGAAGGGTTATTTTCAATTGTTATTTTTTAAAAAGGGGTAGTTATGACAATCGGGCCGGTAATGCTGGATGTGGATGGTTTAACACTAAGCGAAGAAGAAAAAGACATGTTAAAACATCCTCTGGTTGGTGGTGTTATATTTTTTGCACGTAACTATGAGTCCGTTGAACAAATTCGAGAATTGGTTAAAAGCATTCATGAAAATACAAGCAATTTAGTGATTACATGCGTTGATCAAGAAGGTGGTCGAGTCCAACGATTTAAAAATGAATTTACCCGGTTGCCACCACTAAGACCGCTCGGTAAATTCTATGATGAAAATGAAGAAGCGGGTATGGCAATGGCAAAAGCCATGGGATGGTTAATGGCAGTTGAAGTGTTATCGGTGGGTGTTGATTTTAGTTTTGCGCCGGTGTTGGATTTGGATTATGGCGTGAGTGATGTAATTGGTGATCGAGCCTTTCATAGTGATGCGAAAAAAGTGAGTCAACTGGCAAGGGCGTACATACAGGGCATGGAAGCAGCTGGTATGGCAAGTGTGGGTAAGCACTTTCCCGGACATGGCGCAGTGGTTGCCGATTCACATTTGGAATTGCCGGTGGATAATCGAAGTGTTTCAACTATCATTGAAAACGACATTGTGCCATTTGAAGATTTAATCAAACTAAATTATTTATATGGCATTATGCCAGCCCATGTTGTGTACGAAGAGCAAGATTCCAATCCCGCTGGTTTTTCAAAAATTTGGTTACAGCAAATTCTGAGACAAAAATTAGGTTTTCAAGGTGCGATATTCAGTGATGACCTCAACATGGCAGCAGCGGGTGTTGCAGGCAGTTTTACTGAACGAGCAGAATTAGCGTTAAAGGCTGGCTGTGACATGGTATTAGTTTGTAACAATCGACAAGGTGCCCTTGAAGTTTTGGATAACCTTCAATGGGAAATACCAGAAATATCCGTGCAACGATTGACCGCAATGCAAGCACATTCAACTGAGTTGGCTAGCAATGAATTAAAAACGGAAAAGTGGCAAATCGCAGTGAATGCGGCTAAGCAACTACTTGAATCCTAAAGTCCAAGTGGGCTTGACCGTTATCGAAAGCAAAGCATGATTTTGTGTTAAATAGTTAAGTAAATAGTATATAAATCGAATTTGGAGTGTTACATGGCGAATAAGTTAATGATCATAATGGTGAATACTGATCCCTCTAATCCAACGGAATTAGGTGCGCCGTTTTTTCAGGCAACTGTCGCCGCTGCCATGGAATTTGAAGTGGAAATCATTTTAACGGGTCGCTCGGGCGAATTAGCGAAAAAAGGATTTGCGGAAAACTTATATGTACAAAGCGATAGCTCTAAAAGTGTTTATGATTTTATTAAAGACGCACATGAAGCTGGTGTGACATTTAAGATTTGCACGCCGACCTTGGATTTGTGGGGAGATGATTTAATTCCTGAAATTGAAGAAACCGTGGGTGGCGCCTATGTCATCAGTGAAGCCATGGATGATGATACGGTAACGTTCACGTATTAATGACGGGGTTTACTTAGATTTTTGCTATAAAATCAGCCAAGCAATCACATTGTTGATTGCTTTATTCCAATATTACAAATTCATTTACCTCGTTTTACATTTTCTTTTTCTTCCAATCAAATCTCTGAAAGTGAAATTCTATATTCTATACCCGTAGCGTTATGAGATTCGGTGTTAATGTGCATCATTTTAGTTTCACAACAAGGCAAAATGACGCGTAATAGCCGGACTATTGCAAGGAATTTTAACGCTGTTGTGGAATTCAAATGGTGTGCAATAAGACCTAATTTTATAACGCTACGGGTATATATCATGGGATAAAGCCAATTTTGGATTCTTAAAACTAAAAAAAACGAGTTTACTTACGGAGTCAATTGATTCTTTATTAAAACAGACAACACAATTTCTTGCTAACCTTCTATCGAAAAATGAATCGTTTCAACATTCTGAAGGTGTGATGTGTGGAATTGTTTTGGGTGTTACCCAGGAAATCCAGAATCAACGGGAATTGCAAAAATATCGAGAGTATCTAGCCTGCATTTCTCACAGGATTCACGGATTCTCACTTGATTCTTGATCCCTCAAGGAATTTTCTTCCTTCGGAAATACGGTCTGTATTCCGCTCAGTCAGATAATCCCTTGAGGGATCAATTCTCTGCGCGATTATCTCGTGACCCTGTGAGAAATGCGGGCTAGAAGATTTAGTTTCACGAAGAACAATAGAAATTTCTGAACGTGCTCAAATTATTAATACTATTTCTGATCCAGTCTTTTTGTTAAATTCAGACTTTCAAATTACAACGTGGAATAATGCTGCTGTGAAAAAATTTTGTTTGATGCCAAAATTGATGAAGGGGCCACAATCTTTTTTACATTATCTTCGAGCTAATATGTAGGAGAGCTGACTTGCTCACGGGCTAGGACAATGTCAGAATACCAGGACTTTTTTTATTAATAATAAATTGAGGGTACACTATGGGGATAACCCCGAAACAAGCGGAAGCAGTATTATCACGTGCCAATTGTTTATATGACGATAACGCAGTACAAGCTGTGTTAGATGTCATGGCCAGGCAAATCAGTGAAAAAATTCAGCACGAAAATCCACTCATTTTATGTGTGATGACGGGAGGATTGATTACTTGCAGTGAATTGTTAAAACGTTTTTCGTTTCCCCTTGAAGTAGATTATTTGCATGCCACCCGTTATGGTGACGATATCGTCGGTGACGAACTTAATTGGATTTCACGCCCACATAAATCATTGCAAGACAGAACGGTGCTTATCATTGATGATATTTTAGATGTTGGCCAGACATTGTACCAAATAGAACAATTTGTTAATCAACAAGGGGCGAGACAAACCTATACCGCAGTTTTAGTTGATAAATTGCACGATCGTAAATCCGGTTTGTTGAAAGCGGATTTTGCTGGCCTCACGGTACCTGATCGGTATGTTTTTGGCTACGGAATGGACTATAAGCATTTTTTACGGAATGTGTCGGGAATATACGCAGCGGGTGCAGAAGATGAGTAGAAAATTGGGTGTGATTGGCGGTACGGGATTATCGGTTTTTGAAGGATTAACCATTGTAAAAAGGGAAATTGCGCAAACACCCCATGGGGAACCATCAGCTCCATTAATATATGGGGAAATCGATGACAAGGAACTGGTATTTTTACCACGTCATGGTTATGGGCATACTATTCCACCTCACAAAGTCAATTACCTTGCGAATATTTATGCATTAAAAGACGCTGGCGTCACCCATATTTTAGCAGTGGCAGCGGTCGGCGGCATACGTGCAGATATGGGACCGAAAAGTTTGGTCGTGCCTAACCAAATTATTGACTATACCTATGGTCGTAAATGCACTTTTTTCGAAGAGAGTTTATCGCAAGTAACCCATGTTGATTTTACCGAACCGTATTGTGAGAGTATGCGTCAGAGTATTCTTGAGGTGTGTAAAGGTCAGAACATCTCTGTGTTTGATGGTGGCATATACGCTGCTACTCAAGGACCTAGATTGGAAACCGCTGCAGAAATAAATCGACTTGAAAAAGACGGCTGTGACATCGTCGGCATGACAGGCATGCCAGAAGCTGCATTGGCACGGGAGTTGGAACTTAACTACGCTTGTCTGGCAGTCGTAGCGAATTTTGCCGCTGGAAGAGATGGTAGTGAGAATATTACTATGGAAGCCATCGAGGCAAATTTAGCGATTGCAATGAATGACGCGAAAGCGGTTATTGCGCAATTGGCAAAAATTATTTAAAAGCTATTCATTAGTTGATTCAGCGTCTGCCTCTAGTGGTGGTTCGTATCGGCTGACACGGGTAATTATGCCAAACAATGGGTGGTCGAAATAATAGGTTCTTGCCAAACGAATTCGTTTACTGCTCTTTAAACGATAGCCGACAATGGGCGGTTTTTCAGGTGTGATACTTTGTAAGGCTTCCTCGTCTTCTTCTGTTATTTTAGGCTCTAGTAAAAACGCATTTTCATTTTCACTTGCAGTCATTTCTTGACCATCATCTGTTTTCATGGGAAACGATTCTTCCAACGGTGCATCTTCTTCAGGTGGCGTATACGGTTTGCCACGAAACAGGAAATCTGCTTTTACGTGTAAGTAACGTTCTTGGTAAAGTTTAAAAATTCCATATACTAAATGTTGGGGTGGACCATATGGACTGAGTTCCAGCTGTAAATTATTTATATCATTAGGATCGGATTCCAGTGGTTCAATTGGATCAAATTCGCTGATAAAAAATGGGTTCCCGTCAAATGTCGGTTTATTTAAAGACTGTTCCTCGGCGAGTAAGGCGTTGAGTAATTGCTCTTCAGCAGAGCTGTCAGGATTCATCTCATTTATAAGCGAATCTGGCGTAGAGAAATTTGGTCCAAATTCAAGTTTTCTCTCCGCGGCATCATCAAGATAAATATAAGGTGTTTTTTTCTTGCTGGTTACCTTTTGGCGCCAGGTTTTATGAATGAGTAATTCGTAGTTTGGTGAGTCATTTAATTTGCGTACCATTTTACTGAGATTGTCTTCTGATTTATCCGTATCACTTGGCTCAAGATAATAGAATTTTAGTTTATCCATATTATCATCGAGTAATAATTGTTCTTGGCTGATCAGTTCAATGATATTTTTCGTTTTTGGTGAGCCTGGATTAACCGGCCAACTTTCCGCTTCATAATTGCGTAAATCTCGATTTGAAAATACCACCACTTCCACTTCATAATGTTTTTCTTTTGTTTTAGCAAAAGACACATTAACAAGAATTGAACAACTCAAAAGGGAAAGTAACAAGAAAAAGTGAAATGAAAAACGGTTTAGCATTAATTCTCAAATTTTTAATGAAAAGAAGGCTGTTAAGTATGCACTCTTTAAAAGTAAACGATACCATAATTATAATTGGACAATAGTGCAACCTGAACAATGAATTATAGAGGTATATCTAATGGCTGTAAAAGCGGTGTTAAAAATCGGAAATCCATTTTTACGAAAGATTGCCGATTCAGTTGAAACAATTGATCAAACTTTGAGAGACGGTGTTGTTCAAGACATGCTTGATACCATGGCTGCAGAAAACGGTGCTGGCATCGCTGCACCACAAATTGGCATAAGTTTGCGAATCGTAATATTTGGAATTGAAACTAATCCCCGTTACCCAGATGCAGAGCCGGTGCCGCTAACGATCTTGATAAATCCCAAAATTCAGTTGTTGACGACTGAAACTGAATCCCTGTGGGAAGGCTGCTTGAGTGTGCCTGAATATCGCGGTTTGGTGCCTCGTTGTAAACGCATTCACTACAGTGGATTTAATGAAATGGGTGAGCCGATAAGTGTTGAGGCAGAGGGATTTCATGCGCGAGTGGTGTTACACGAAGTTGATCACCTTGATGGCATTTTGTTCCCGGAACGAATTGAAGATCCCAGTCAATTTGGCATGTTGAAGGAATTGGAAGACGCGGGCATCATTCCAAAAGTGGCGACTAAGAAATAAGCGATGCGTTTCATCATAAAATGAAATTTCAAATCAAGCTTGTCAAACTGCCAGTTTAACTGCTCTCGTTTGTTGATTGTCGATAAATAGTTCTATTATTGATCGATTACGTATCAGGCAAACACATTAAGATGTGTAAAACTCAGTGGTTTTGTATACTATATTTGAAAGTGAAAAATAACACTTTATAAAATAAATATAAAAAATACATTTTTACGTCTTTCCCTAAGCTGTCATTGTTAAAAATTGAGTTGCTCTGTTTTTCCTCGCGACTGATTTTTAATTGGATACACATACGCAGTACCATATTTAGCCGATTGTAGTTTCATGATGTAAGAACAGATGTTGTTTTCACTCTGTTTTTTCGGCGTGACGATTGTCGCTTTCTGTTTGTATGACGGCAATATTCAAGTTTTTTTGGTGATATGTTTTGTATCGAACCGTTCGTGATATGCGAATGGGCATTAAACCTAGATTCCGCAGTTAGATCGCGATTTCTAGCACAACCTTTTGATGCACCTAGTAAATTCAAAAAGCGACTCATCACCAATAAGGTGACCACGCCGTTTTTGAATTTACTATGCACATCAAAATTTTGCACTATAAAGTCGAATCCAACTGCGGATTCTAGGTTAAAAGGTTTTGCAGTGAATAAATCTGATAATTACAATTCGATATTGTTGTGTTGCATGAGTGTTGTAATTGCTTGTGTTTTTTTGGCATGTTCACAAAATGCTTCCAACCACTCTTATCCACAAAAACCTGCAAATGTGTCATTGCAAGAAAATCCATTGCAACATCGATCGGTAAACGAAATCGCGTTGTGGGAACCGCCCAGTTTAATCGCGCAAGACAGTGTACCCCTGGCGGAAGAGGGTACTATCCTCGGACCCAATTTACAAATTGATAATCTTGGCAATCGATTTGTACTTTGGCGAAACCAATCCAACCTTGATCCACAAACTGGCAACTATCTAAACATTAATAGCCAATTTTTCCAGCAAGAATTAGTAAATAATACTTGGGTAGCAAGCACGGCAATTGCAGCGAATGAAATTAATGATACGCTAATGCCCGTGATAGTAAGTCATGCATTATCCCCATTGACTTATGCGTTTTGGTTATCTAACGGTGAAATTATTTTTAGTACATTGGATTCAAGTAATACATGGGCTGCCACTCAGACTTTAGGGGTAGGGCAAAACCTAGCGGTTTCAATCAATGAAAATGGTGATGCCTTTATTGTACTGGTAAACGAAAATGCGGATACCACTATTGAATTACGTGTTTTGAAAAACACACCCGGTATTGGATTAACTGCGCCCGTGAGTTTAACCCGTGGTACTGCAAATGCAACTACCCCCTTTGCAATTGAAAATATCGCAGTTGATCAAAAAGGACAAAACCAAGCGCTATTTGTTTGGCTTGAAAACAATAATGGTACGCGAGAAATATGGAGTAGTGAATTTTCTGAAGCCACTGGTATAAGTCAAAGCCAAGCGATTGTCGCACCTGCCTTACAGCTCAATAGTGATGTTTTAGATTTTGTCATCGTACAAAACCTTGTAAATCCTACTGCAGAATTACTGGTGAATGTAGAAAACAACGGCAATAGTAATATTCACACTCTCAATTATGCCAACATGCTTTGGTCCGACGCAAACCGTTTAGATGATGTAAACGCAGCAGTGAGCAGTGACCTGGATATCGCAATAAGTGCAAACATGAATGGCGATATTTTGGTGGCATGGCGGGAGTTGGAACAAGTAAATGCTGAATTATTCAATCGCATTGTTTCGCGTCATTACTCAACTGCTAATGCTTGGGCAGGAAAAATTACGGTAAGCGACAATACCGCCCAAGCGCAAGTCCTAAAACCCACCGCAAGCCTTAATAATAGTGGGTCTGGTGCCATTGCCTGGGTGGAAGAAAATGCAACCACAAGTAATTTAAACGTTAGCCATATTAATGCCGGGATCTGGTTACCGGTTGAAAACATTGTGTCCCATGATATTGCAACAGACTATGTGGTATCCGCTAACATTAAAGTGGATGATACAGGGGTGTTAAGTATTTCCTGGCATCAACGAGTTGCGACACAAACCACAATGGATCACTTTTTTTGGTCCAGCGTCGATGCTACAACATTAATAACAGAGCCATTGCTACCGGGTGTTTGGACAGAGCCACTGGATATATGGCAAGATCAAATTACTACGAATTACCCTAGCCAAGTGCATGGGCCAAATATTTCCTTATCCAGCAGTGGGGAGACATTACTGAGCATACATCAAAATACCAATTACGACGCGATTTCCGGTGGTTTCATTAATCGACAATCAACATTGTTATTGGGCACCAATGCCAGTGCATGGAGTGAGACGAATCCACAAGTCACTGGTTCAACATTGCAAATGTCAAACTACATTGTAAAGCGAATCAGTAATAACAACGATGCTTACACGGTGTGGACCGATGATGGATCATTGTATATCAATTTTTATGTGCAAGGCACGGGTTGGCAAACACCTGCATTGATCTGGCAAAAAGGCGCTGCGGATGTGGATTTGCGCCGCTTAGATTTAATGGTAGATGCCAATGATGATGCCTGGGTTTGGTGGGTCAATCAGGATGAGGTTAATTTAACACGCTATGCTGCAGTTGGTGCAAATGCCGGTGTTTTATCGACGTCGACTTTAACGGTTGGTAATGTGTTAATTTATGCGCCCCCGGTGATCAGTGATACTGGTTTGATTAGTGTGGCGTGGGTAACGGATCCGTCAAATGTGTTGGAGCCAAACACTTTACAACTCGTGCGATTCAATACTGCCGGTACATGGCGCGATAGGCAATCTGCACCGTTACTGAATTCGTTTAATCCCATGAGTTCTCATTTGAGCTTAATTACCATCAGCGGCGAAACAGTGATGGCAATGTCACAAGATGCTTTCGGTAAAATTTTTTCCATTGTCCATCAACCTGTGAGCGGCTGGGATGTTTGGTATAGTGTGGATTACAATATCAATAATGATGATCTTCCAGCACATTCTGCAAAAATTACGGCCAATGCCAATGGTGAAATATTTGCCATTTGGTCGGAAGAAACCATTTCGGAAATCGGTCAAGACGTTATTCGAATTTATACAAATCAATACAACGCAAATGCGCCGGCGGGTGAACCAAAATGGCCACTCCCCACACGGGTAGGAACTGTGTCATCGCAAATCAATCCAACCATACGTGACCAAGTGGATTACAAAACATTCCCACTTATATCAGTAATGGATGATGGCCGCGCCTTTGCGGTTTGGTTAGATATTAATGATGTTTCTAGTGCGTTATATTCAAAAGAATATGATCCGCTAACGGGTTGGGCAGGGGAGTCTGCTCTAATTGTGAGTTATGAGCGGGCAAGCGAAGGTGTGGTTAAATCCGCAGATTTGGAAATCGACAATACGGGTATCGCATATGTATCCTGGCAACAGGAATTTACCGGTGAGTTTGCTAATGACTACAGGGTATATTTATCTCGTTATCGGTTGCCTTAGGCAAAAAATGAGATATCAATGCATTTTAATTAATGCGCCATGTGTTTGAATTTTTCATAAGCTTCTCTACCTTCGTGGTTGCCCATGTCGGCGGCAATTTTTGCATTGTTTACGGCTAATTTGATATTACCACTGTGATAATATGCACCACCGCGTTCTACATATGCACGGGAATTATCGGGATGAAGTGTAATGTATTGATCCCAATATCGAATGATTTGGTGCCATGCTTTACGCTTTGCGAGTACCCAATCTAGCAGTGTGTAGGTATTGAAATTATTCGGATCCAGTTTGAGTGATTTTTTTAAATCTTTGTGCGCAAGTTTAATTTTATTCTCTGCTATATAAGCGTTCGCTCTTCTGTTATAGGTTTCTGCGTCGGCTGGGTTTAACAACAAAGCAGCGTTAAACTTTTTTATGGCTAATGCAGTTTTTTGGTTTTTATTTAAATCATACCCTTGGACCACAAATTTAGCCGCTAGCCATTTTTTATATTTTTTAATACTTTTACTATTTGGATCAAGTTTGTCTGCCATCTGGACATCAGATAATGCGTTTTCGTATTTTTTGAGCATACTAAATGCTCTTGCACGATCTAAATAATAACTTCCTTCGTCAGGATAAAGTGCAATGGCACGACTAAATTCTTTTATCGATTGTGAATAGTCTTCCCGTTTGTAATTATTTCTTCCCTTTAGTTTAAGGGTTTTATGCTCTTCGCCAAATTGCAGTGCAATTTTAAAAAATTTTTCTGCCTCATTGTATAAGCGACTTTCCGTTCGTACCTTGCCGGCAATCGCATAAAGATACCCTTTTAGTAGGCCAATATTTTTATTTTCTGCTTCATGCATTAGTGCTTCGTCAATGAACGCTAGCATTTGATCATAACTACCACCCCAACGTGGTTCGAGAAAGTTGAGTATTTTTAACCGCAATATGTAAGATGATGGATAAATTGATAATGCTTTTTTGGCAACTTTTGACGATTCTTTTAAGCCTCCTTGCATTTGTGCAATACCAAAAACAAGATAATAGGGAATTAGCGAAAACTCGTTTATATCAAGTGTGCGAGCGATATCATTTTGTGCTTTAATAAAGTGCATTTTCATTTCGTTAAACTGTTCTTGTTTGGTTTCACTTGCCCAGTTATTGCCTCTAGCCACCCAGCCCATTCGATAATAATGGGATGCTCTTGCTAAATAAGGTTGATAGTTTTCTGGCGTTGCCTGAACCCATTCATTTAACAAATTAGTAAATGAATTATCATTAATTTCAAATGCTCTATATAAAGTAAATAATTTTTCTTCATGAACAATGCTTTGTTCAACATTTTTTTGTGCTGCATCTAATAAATTGTTCAATTTAATAAATTGCTTTTCAATTAGTAGATCTCTAACTTTTAGTATACGGCTTTCTGATTTGGCTGGCTGATATGAATCAATAACTGATGTGGGTTCTTGTGCAACAGAGATTAGCGGGTAGATGCTACAAAGTATTATTAAAATCATTCGAAAATTGATCATAATGATTGCTCCGTAACGTTAGATGAGGTCTGAGTTTTTCACAAAAAGCCAAAATTCAAAATGTGGGAGATGATGTTCTGAGGAGATTTATTAAACCGAAAGTAATCTGACTCAGCCCGATAACTATTTCGGAACTGTGAGGGATTTCATTAATTTTATTCTTGTTTATTTTTAAATAAATTTGTTGCGACTCGGCTTACGTACTAACGAATCGGAAGAAAATAATACCAAACCCGTTAAATCCACCTAATAAATACGTCCATGTAGACTTGAAGATAACGTCTCTGTTGTCCACAGGATTAAATCGTTTGACATTCCTTTCTTCCGATTTGTTTGTGAAACCCGAATGGTATGATCTATACCCGTAGCGTCATGGATTTAGGTGTTTTTAATGTGCCAATATTTGTTCTCAACGCGACGCGACAACGCAGTATAGCCATTCTATACAAGACGGAGCAACAAAGTTGAGGGCGAATAGGGGCATGTTAAAAACACCTAAATCCATGACGCTGCGGGTATATATCTGCTTATCAATAAAGTATTGTCAAGAAAAATATTTTATATAAATTGAATGGGTTTTAAAATGCGTTTTATATCAATACTCAGTTAACACTAGCCGTCCCGGTTCGAAAAAGTTGTTACAAAAAAATAGAAGGGTACTTAAATGTTTTTAATACCCTATTTTTAGTCCCCTTGATTTATCACTTTATTCAATATAAAACGAGTTACATGCAGCGAGAGAGAATTAAGGTTCAAATTTGGGATAACAATATGGTTAAGATATCAATATCCATAACGCTGCGAGTATATTATAGTGATTACATTATTAACAGCCGGTTGCTCTGGCAGTAAAGATTTTACGCCGTCTCCAGACATGAGTGGTAAAGAAATATTTGCCGCTTCTTACGTAGAGTGCCATGCACCCGTTGATGGATATGCAATGGAAATCAGTGTCGATATGAAAGATACAGATAAAATTACCAATCAAGTATTAAGTGGAAGCCTCACGATGCCATCGTTTCCCAACATTCAGGGAGAGAGTATAATTAGATTGGCGAAATATGTCGTGGAAAATAGTAAAACTAAATAGCTAGTTTAGAAAGTGCCGACATCCAAAAATGATGAATTCCTAAACGTTAAAGACAATTTGCTAAACTTAGCCTATTGCACCAGGTTAGTTGGCACAATAGGGTTGAATCAGCTTACAATATTTTAATTACTCAAACCCAGCGAAATCTCATTTGTATAGATAGCATCGACACCCAGGGTTGCAAACCATGTCCATTCAATGGCATTGTCAATGGTGTAAACCGTGACGGTAAAGTTATTTTGATGCAGGGAATGAATTAATAGCTGTGCACTGCCCGGTATAGTGGCTTCCATTTGCTGAAGGATGAGTTTATCAAAGGTAATAATTTGTGAACCAGTGAATGCAGCAACTTGAATAAAGCCATTGATGTCTGCAAGGCCAGTAACTAAATCCACATAACCGGGGAGACGGAAAACGGGTAGGAATATAGGTCCAAACTCAGGACCAACCTCCGCCCATTGCAGACCAAAGCCAGCTTGTTTGTCGATTAATTCCACGTGTAATCCCGTTGTGGCTTCAATCATTGACGGCGTCATAAACTGTAGCGCGTTAGCTGAGTAGTTACGTTTTAATTCTGGTGCTTCTGTCATGAACATACCCATTAGAGCCGGGGAGACTGCTTCAATAATTACTTGTTCATGGGTTTGTGTTTTGTTCACTGCATCGATGACGCTGTGAACGAGCATCATTTCAGTGTAATCCAACGGATCACAAATTGGAGCTGGTGTTTTTACTTCTATATTTACCAGGCCACTCACTGTTTCACTTTTACGGGCAAACTTTTTTGCAGTGCGTAACACCTTTTTTAGCGTGGGAACATGATGAAAAATTTCTTTGAGTTGATCATAGGTTAACACATTCACGCAGACATAATTACTTAGATCACCAAAATAGTCATCATGTAAGGCAACTGCATGACCGTCTGAAGAGACGACGACGTCGACTTCAACAATGCTAACACCTTCGCTAAATGCTTGGGACACAGATTCAATAGTATTTTCGAGGGGTTTATTAGGATTTTCTCCCAGGTTTTCACCATAACCCCGGTGACCAATGGTTATTGGTCTCGCTTGATTTAACAGTAGGTCATCAATTGTCCATAACGACTTTTTGTGGTCGCTAGCGTTTACTGCACTGGTTAAAAAAACAAACCCACTCAACAAATTAAATAGTGTAAATTTTAAAAATTTCATAATGCCACCTCCCTGTGAAATCCATGTTTATCATATCAATATCGAGTGCAATTTCATAATCAACAAATGTTTGCTGCAAACGGTTGCCAGCCGTTCTTTACAAATTGCCGGAGATGACTATATAAGTAGGTATATGTTATGGGCGAATTTGCTTTAAAATTGTGGGCCATAGTAAGTGTATTTAAAAAATGTAAGAAAAACGTATTCGTTATTTTTTTGACAATAAAAATATTTTTTACATCAGATAAGCAAATATATACGTGGACTATTTAACTTACTGATATATAATTACCTTGCATCAAGGTCGTTTCCTAAGTATTACTAAAAATATAAACGCATTCTGTACACAATATAATAATAATCACCCCTTTTATAATCCTGTTTTTAATCTGTCATGTTGATTTATTTTAATTGATCAAGGGTTTCTGTATTTTCAGGAAAATTTGTAATTTTAAAATCCATTTTCGATGAGAAATGGAATGCTTCACATGTGAAATTTCCAACAATTAAAAAATAGAACACCAACTACGATGTTTATCTTAGTTTTGGCTAAACAGTGCTAAATTGGTTTTTATGAGGGAAAGAAAATGTGGCGGCGTATTTCTATTGCTTTATTGTTTATTATCATAATAGTAGGTTGTGAATCTAAACTAAAAACTGAAAGCTTTAGTGGATCAGGTCCAATGTCTCGTTCCATTCATGAGATTGATTTTGATCATACTACCGTCTTAGATACACCCTGCATAAATTGTCATAATAATGTCATCGAAGAGGGAAAACCCAATAATCATCCTGAAACTTCCGATGAATGTGGATCGTGTCACAATACCAAAGACTGGGATCAGTTAACAAATGATGATGACGAATTTGATCATTCTACTGTTGTAGATACACCCTGTATAAATTGTCATAACAATGACATCGAAGAAGGCAAACCTGAAGATCACCCGGAAACCTCTGATGAATGTGGGTCTTGTCACAATACAAAAGACTGGGATCAGCTAACAAATGATGATGACGAATTTGATCACACTACCGTTGCAGACACACCTTGTATAAATTGCCATAACAATGATATCGAAGAAGGCAAACCTGATGATCACCCGCAAACGTCGGATGAATGTGGAACTTGTCATAATACCAATGACTGGGATGATATAACGAGCACAATAGACGAATTTGATCATACTACAGTCGCAGGCACACCTTGCATAAATTGCCACAACAATGATATCGAACTAGGAAAACCGCAAGATCATCCTCTATCACCAGATGAATGTGAAATTTGTCATAGTGTCATAGACTGGGGTGAAATCATAACGGCACCATGAAAGGGGTGGTAGGAGAAATGTGCTTGTAAAAAAATCTGCCACCAAAAAAGTTATACTATGAAACCAAATTGCTGATTGTTTGCGTTTATAAGACTCTATCTTGGTATGTAACAGGATCAAGATCCATGAATTAATTTTACCTTAACGAAGTTGATTTATTAACGAATTGGAAGAAAGTAATACCAAACGCGTTAATCCATGTCGTAAATACACCCATGTAGACTTGAAGGCAACATTCCTGTAATCCACAGGATTTAAGCGTTTAGTATACCTTTCTTCCGATTCGATAGTATGATTGATTGGACCCCCGCCCAATGTCTCATTTTTTTGTTTACATTTTCAAATTCTTGTTGATCTGATTTATAAATTCTAAATATTTCCTTAACCTACGTACGGTAGGGTTTCAATCGTATTTAACGACTTATGTGTGACACACAGCGGTTGTAAAATGGATCTCCATCAAGCGATTAATATACGACATTGTCATGTCATGTTATCGAGAAAACAATATTTTTGCTAAACATTCAAAGTGAGGAAATATAGTGATACTAACCCAGCAACAAATAAAAGATTTTTACGAAATGGGTTGGATTGTGATACCTGACCTGTTTGATTTGGATGAAATTAAGATAATGCAGCAATGTTTCGACGATTTGCTTGTTCGAGCTCGAGGTCTTGAAACGACTCAACATTCCGATGGTTCTTATTTTGTTTTAGGACAAGACAGTAACGATGTGATAATTAAACGTGTTGTGTGGGCGGGGGGATGTCAGCCAGAACTCCTCAAAATTGGCGAAGACGCAAGGATTCTCAGCCCTGCACTCGAATTACTTGGTTCGAATTCTGCCGAGCAACTGCTTAGTCAAGCACATTTTAAATTACCTGGTGATGGTGTCAGTTTTGATTGGCATCAAGATATAGTCCATCGGGACCGGGGACCTGGTACATGGAAAGACGTTAACGGGCGTGGTAGTTATGTTCAAACGATATTGTGCCTGGATGACATGACACTCGATAACGGACCATTAATGTTCGTAAAAGGCAGTGCAAATTGGGAAAGAGGTAATTATGATCGTCATGATTATGATGAACAAACAGATTCCCACCCGCTAAACAAACTTGTCGATGAGCAGATAGTTACGGTAACGGGCAGCGCTGGATCAGTGTTGTTTTTCGGGCCATATGCTGTTCACGCTAGTTTCGAGAACAACTCAGATTCTTCACGTCGTGTATTAATCAACGGTTATGCTTATCCTGGGGCGAATCACTTTGATTATCCAGGTGATGGGTCTGGTCGAATGCTTCAACTAGTGGAATCCTAATCTGTTAGGTTTAGCTAAAAAAACCAGACTAATTTGATTAGACGTGAAAGGATGCACTAAAGCAGCGATGAAAGGATGTACGAGAGTTGTCTAGTACAAGCCATTGATCCGCTAACACCTTTAAAATACTTACTTATTCTAAATGCGGGCCAGCAAACTATATGAAGTGCGGAGTGATATAAATACGTAACCAAAGTTATATTCTAGGATTTTAATGGATATTTTAAAATAGCGGGTATTTTCGTTACTAAAACAAAAAGTCCCATGTTGTCATCATTGTAAGTGATACTTCGATGCCGCCTGCTTTTGCAATGTTTGCCATATTTTTTAAGGATTTTCTTCGACTTCCTTCCAAATAAGTCACTTTATTATCATCCAGAGAAAATCCGTATCCGGCGCTCCCCAATAATGCAAACTGCTTGTGCATGTTAAATTTTATTCCAAATTTTGCGTGGATCACTCGGTTTGAAGGAATTCGATAATGCGCGCTTTCTTCATCGCTTGAGCTTATCTCTAAATCATCAAATCCGGAATTAATTGAATAGTTAATTCCGATAAATGGATTGAATTTTCTTTTTACCGTGAAAAATAATCTCGAGCCGACACCAATTTTTAGACCGCTTAAGTTTATCCCCATCCCAGCGTTTATATCCACGCGATTTAAAATGAGGTAATTAAACTCGACACCAGTGCCATAAGGCGCGCCCCAGCCCGCGGTTAAGCCAGCCGAAAACAAACTTGGTACTTCCTGATTATTATTTTCCATCCCATGAGCCGCGGCAACAAATAAGCAGAATAAGAATAATAGTATATATATGATTTTTCTTTTGGTCATAATTAGTGTCAAATTTTGTGATTCAGTAATTCTAGGACTCAACAGCGGTGATTGTTTTAGAATTTAATTTATATTATTTTCATGAACTGACATATAGTCTCATTATTTATTATTGAAAATCGCGGTGGACAATATCATTCGCATATACCCTTGTCAAACACCGGAGCCCCGTCTTATTGTGTGCGATTCTTTGTAAGAATTTTGTTTTACCAATTAATAAAGATCTAATTCGTATTTACTAAGCTTAGTTAAAATAAGAAAAATCAAAAGAATAATAAAAATCAGAAGAATAATAAAAATTACAAGGTTAATGTTAAGACAAAAATAAGAATAATAATAACAATGCGATTACTCGATCTAACTAATTTTTCAAAAATTGTAATTGTTTTCAAAAAACCTGAATCCATTAGTTATATTTTCAATTTTCCTGTTTTAAATATTTTAGTCATTTATTTGATATTTTCATTGTTAACAGCTTGTGTTGGAAAAGATGAATATAATGATGACTTTGCAATTAATGCCATAAACGTTTCCAATAAAAGCCAATATAGAACGCTGTCAGAAAATAAAAATCGAGAACCAATTTCCTTTGAAGTAGTAGAGAATGTGGCGTATATGCAAGGGGTAATGGACTCAACAATTCCTCATCTTATCTCAAATTTAATAAGTCATTATCCCGAAGTGGACACAATTGTTATGACAAAGGTGTTTGGGACAATAGATTTTTCTGCCACATTGGAAGCAGGTCGCTTATTACGAGATGCTTGTTTAACGACAGTTGTGCCATCTTATGGAAAAATCACATCTGGCGGTGTACATTTTTTTATGAGCGGGTGTAAGCGCGTTGTCGAGTTTGGTGGGAAGCTTGGAATTCACACTTGGAAATATGCTACCTATGATGCTGCAGGAGAAATCACAGGTGGAATGACCGCCATGGATTTTCCAAAAGGTTCACCTGAACACAATATCTATTTAGATTATCAAGCAACAATGGGAATACCAGAATCTTATTATTGGTTTATGGCAAATACGCCGTTTGAGAATATGTATTTTTTACGGCCAAGTGAAATAGTCGAATTTAATATGACCACGTCAACCTCAAAATCTTGGGGAGCAAATTATCGTTTAGCAATTGCATATGAAAAACCGCCTAATATCGTAGCTGCAAAGTTTTTTGTTGATAATAATGTTGCAATTATGCATGGTAAAATAAGTTATCAAACGTCTAACGATTTACTCAATATGCTACAGGATAATCCAGGTGTTCATACCGTTGAGTTTGGGTTTGTCCCCGGCATTATTTCATCACATATCAATGATGCAATAGCGTTGGGATATGCCATTCGCGAAGCAGGTTTAAAAACCAAAATAGGAAAAAACAGTTACATTTTCGGCGGAGCGGCACATGCATTTATTGCAGGACATGAACTTGAGTTTGATCCCGATGGTCAACTGGGCGTTGGATCATGGGTAGATGATGAACTTATTTCCAGGAATCTTTCATTGACAGAAATTGAAATTGCTCACTCGGATTCTCTCGCATATTATGATGAGATGGGAATTTCTCAATCATTTTATTATTATCAATTGGATATACCAGGTTCGCAACAGAAATTTATCAACGCTCAAGATTTAGTTGAATTGGGTATCCATTTACGTTAGTGATGATGTAATTTGTGATTTTAATATAACTTGCCATCTCAAATGTTTGGTGGAATGAATGCCACCAAAAAACATTTTTCCTCTTTTTTTTCTATGTGATAATTCCGTATTTGAAATGGTTTGCCTTGTATTGTACCCCTCTATGTAACAGTTTTTATCATTCTAAATTATTGACAGTGTGAAACGAATTTAAACTTCAGGCTGTATTTCTAGTAGTGAGTTTTTTCTTAACCTCTCATAAATATGGATTACCGAATCGTCAGTATGCTTTTCGAGCGAATTAGTGACATCCCGTTACTCCTCCCCAGCTATTGTGCTCTCTAGCCCGCATTTCTCACAGGATTCACGGATTCTCACTTGATTCTTGATCCCTCAAGGAATTTTCTTCTTTCGGAAATACAGTCTGTATTCCGCTCAGTCAGATAATCCCTTGAGGGATCAATTCTCTGCGTGATTATCTCGCGACCCCTGTGAGAAATGTGGGCTAGGGAAATGTAATGGATAGACTTACGCAGGTACCAGGAATATTAGCAAGTCAGTCATGAAAGTATCACTACTCGGACGAGACGATTTCAGTTTTGATTGACTAGGGACAGGCCAAAATTGAGTGATTTTACTCTGAAAATATATATAATGTTTTATTCGGATGCTCTTTTAATACTTCAAGTAAACATAAATGGATATGCTGTTATTCTTATGCTATTAATAGTATATGCGTCTGAAAATTAATCTGATAGGTATTCAGTTATGGTGAAAGTCATTCCATTTGTTTTATTTGTACTATTACAATTAAGTTTTTTTACTGCCATGGCAAATGATTTAGCCAAGGGGCGCGAAATATTCATCCAAAAATGCATGGGCTGCCATGGTGAAGCAGGGCAAGGCAAATTGCCTGGCCAACCTAACTTTAATGAAGGTGAAGCCTTTTTTAAATCAGAAAGTGTGCTCATTGATATTGTTCGTGATGGAAAAGGTGTTATGCCAAGTTTTAATGGACTATTGAGTGAAGAAGATATTCGAAATGTTGTTGCTTATGTGAAAAATTCATTATAAATACGTTTAAGGTTGATCGTTGTCATCATAAATCAATTAAAATTATTAGATTGCTTTGACAGATATGAAATTTTCTAATTGTGATTTATTCTTTATCCGAGTAACTGGTATTTCCCTTTAATTCTTTTTTGTATGGTCCGTCGTACCTTGTCATAGACAATAAATGGCGCACTTAATCTATAACAGATATAAAACCACCCTTGTAAATTCAGCTATCACATCTTTTTCTCATTCGTCATCACTAGATGAGCCATTGTAATGGTAAAAGTCATTACGTAAGTTGATTAGAATTGTTAAAATTTATGGAAATTCGTTTCTATTAAAACGATTAATTACTGAGATACAAATGGAGCCCTGGTACATGAAAATGCATTATCGATTGTTAATTTTACTGTTTCTTTTTAGCTTTTGTATTTCAGAATATTCCTTAGCTGGATCTGTAAAGGTGACACCATTGGGAAGTCATGATGGTGAATTTTGTAATCGAGACCGTGCGTTAATATTTGAAGATCCTAATGGTACCCGTATATTGTATGACGCCGGTAGAACAGTCGCAGGGGCAGGGGATAAACGACTGGGTAAAATTGATGTTGTTTTAGTGAGTCATATGCATGGCGATCACGTAGGCAATGCGCATATTAGTAAAGTTAACGAGGGAAGTTGTGATAAACCATTAACGTCTGTTAACGCATTACCCAACACGAATACCGTTAATATCGCAATTGCTAAAAAAGCCAAAATAATTACGGGAAGCGAAATGCCAAAATTTTTTGCGAGTAAGATTAGATCTGCCGGTGGTGATCCAAGCGCATCACAACTAGTTCGATTCGGTGCGTCTACTCAGATAGGGGGCGTTACCATCACCACAGTGCCTGCTGTTCATTCAAATGGGATTGCGGGGGATATGATTGGTGGTGATTTAGGTGAAATGCTAACTGCCGCGGGATTAACAGCCTATGCGGGACCACCGACAGGTTATGTTATAACATTTAGCAATGGCATGGTTGTTTATTTGTCAGGTGACACTGGTATCACCGCAGAACAAGAAACCGTGGTTAGGCAATTTTACCAGGCTAAGTTAGCTGTCATGAATATTGGTGATACCTACACTAATGGGCCGCAGGAAGCTGCATTTGTGGTAAATGATTTAATAAAGCCAAATGCAGTAATCGTATCTCATGCCAATGAAGCGGCAACAAATCGAGGAAAGGTGATTGCAGGAACACGCACAGAAGAATTTATTAATGCCACCGGAGTTTCTGTTCATATTCCACTAAGCGGCCGTACAATGGAATTTAATGCAGATGGACTTTGTGAGAAGGGCTGTAATTAACAAATTATTAATACTATATTTTTGTAAGCGAGAATAAACGTTTTATGGATACTGAAAAATATTATAACACTCTGCCACTATGGCGAAAAAAAATTGTCGATTTTTTTCAACGAAAAATAGTTGAACAAATTATCATTGCAGTAATTGTAATAAATGCAATAACGCTGGGTTTGGAAACATCAAAAACGGTGATGGCCAATTATGGTGAAATAATATTTTGGCTTGATAAAATTGCATTGACTATATTTGTCATTGAAATTAGTTTTCGAATTTTAGGCCATGGATTACATTTTTTTCGTGATCCTTGGAGCATTTTTGATTTTATTGTAGTCGCCATTGCATTAGTCCCAACCAGCGATCAATTTTCAGTACTGCGTTCGTTGCGTATTTTGCGAGTACTGCGTTTGCTGACGATAGTGCCGCAAATGAGAAAAGTGGTGTCAGCATTGTTAGCTGCTGTACCGGGCTTGTCATCAATTATACTGGTATTGCTACTAATATATTATGTCTTTGCCGTTATGGCGACAAATCTGTTTGGTGCGGCATTTCCCGAATGGTTTGGTACGATAGGCGACTCAATGTATAGCTTATTCCAGATAATGACACTAGAAAGTTGGTCGATGGGAATCGTACGTCCAATTATGGAAGAATACCCCATGGCTTGGATGTTCTTTGTACCTTATATTTTGATTGCGACGTTCACCATGTTAAATCTATTTATTGCTATTATTGTCAACGCCATGCAATTACAAAACGAACAGGAAACGGAAGTTACCGTTGCTGCAGTTAAGGAAAACACGCAACGTGTTGATGTGAATATTTCACAAAAACTGGATGAAATGCACGAGGAAATGAAAGAACTTCGCGGTTTAATACATAAAGTATCGCAAAATAAATAAATTTAAATTTGATTGATTTGGAGAAGTGACCTAATAGGGCATCTTAAAAACGTTTTGACTGCTTTTTAGTAATTAAATGGCTTCAAGCCGACAGGTTTTGGAAAGAACATCGTCCGAATTAAACCAATCTAAATCTAAACCCGGCCCAGTATACGTTTTTGACAAGATAAAGTGTCCATTAATGTCGTAGTCATAATCCCAGTAAAAGTTAATTTCATCATCAAGCGTAAAACAAATTGCATCTGCACCAGCTAACGTCCCAACTGTGTGACTCATTTCATTAATTGCATTGAATTCATTACTATGGCATTGGGTGATCTTGTCATCTGCGGTAAACCAAGTTGCATCAGTTCCTGCCTCACCATACTTTACGCTTTGGATAAATAATTGGTTCGCATCATATAAATAGTCATGATAGAAGCCAACTTCATCATCCTCTGTAAAACGTATACCATCCGCGCCTGGATTGAAATAAAATGTCCGACGTTCAAATTTTCCAAAGGCGTTTGGTATTGACTGTACATAATGGCCAATTTCATTATCGGAAAGCGTTGACCAATTTGAATCAGGTCCGGATGAAATATATTGTGTCCATTCATAATTCCCATTGTCGAGGGTATCTTCTGTATTTGCAAAAATTATTTCGTCGTCAGCACTAAACCAGATTCCATCTGTTCCTGCAGAATTGAAGCGGGCAAATGCGACGTACGTACCATTGGTGTCTGTTACATCTGCCATATAATGTTGAACAACGTCATCTGCCGTGAACCACTCAGCATCGACACCGGCACCTTTGTATATTATCGCATGAGCTAATACTTGATCATGTTGAACATCAAAAAGGGAATAATTTGAAATGACATCGTCTGCAGTGAACCAAGCACCATCATTACCGGCTGCATTAAAATAAGTCCGTTTTACTTGTTTACCGGAAATTGGCTCATAATCAAAAATTGAATAACTTCCGATCTCCCCAGCTTTATAGTAAATGCGCTCAATAACGCGACTTTCACCTGTTGTTTTTTTCGTAATGGGTGAGATAGCTCTACTTTTGATCAACTGATTGTTTTTGATTGCTGAGCTATCAAATTCGTTAATAACATCATCTAGTACAAGAACGGTATTCTCATCGATTGGTATTCCGTTTGATATTTGAGAAATGTCCATTTCATCAGAGGAAACCAACACAGGTGACCGGTGAACGCTAGAAAGATCGATGGATTTTTCTACTTGCTTGTTGGGTGGCTTGGATTCTGTACACCCCATAAACATTGCAAATATCGTCATATGTAATATGACTCGATGCATGTCAATTCCCCTAGATTATATCGTAGTTAATTTTTCGTTATTATGATTCTATTTTTAGTCGATTTAGGGATGTAAAGCAAATTGTTTTAGGGAAAATGCCTGATTTAGATTCACTGTCAAGCTATCCTGAGTGTATCTGAAAGCTTTAAAAATTGGATTTAAAATCTAAACTAGCAAACCAGGTTTTCTACAAAAAACATCATGTGATAAATTTGCGGAAAATGATGACTTATGGATTAACAAACAAGTTTGCACATCAGTGTAGTTTGTAATGCGTCTGATTTCGTTAAAACAGGTAATGGCTTGATGGTATTGAAGCCGTAACATGCCCAACCATTGTTTAATACGTGCAATGGTTTTTTTCTCGCAAACCGTCGTACGCATTTTTTGGGAAAAGTTGATGACTAACGTGATGACTTGAGGCCAGCTCAAAGGTTCTATCGTTTGATTCATTAAATGATGGGATAGTTGTCTACCCAAATCCGGGCGTGCGACAGCACCTCGTCCAATCATAATATTTTCACAATTACTAATTTCAATACAACGATTTAAATCTTCTACGCTATTGATGTCACCATTGGCGATCACAGGAATATTCACAGAATCAACTATTTTTGCTAACCATTCCCAGCGCGCAGGTGCTTTGTAACCATCTACTTTAGTTCGTGCATGAACGGTAATGAAGTCTGCTCCGGCTTCTTGAACGGCCAACGCATTATCAATAGCAAGTTCAGTGTTCTCATACCCTAAGCGGATTTTAGCCGACACCGGAATGCTATCATTTACTGTTTTACGGACAGTGTTAACAATATTAAAAATAGTGTCTGGTTCTTTTAGCAAGACAGCACCCCCGTTTTTTTTGTTAACGCATTTAGCTGGACAACCAAAGTTTAAATCAATGCCGGGTGCGCCCAAGTTAGTCGCTAATCGTGCATTTTCAGCCATTATGTCGGGATCAGAACCAAGTAATTGAACGATCACAGGGGTACCACTAGGTGTGTGTCCACCTTGTTTTAATTCAGGGCACATACGATAGAAAACTTTATTTGGTAAAAGTTGATCAGTTACACGAATGAATTCGGTAACACATGCGTTAAATCCGCCAATGTTAGTTAGGATCGTTCGCATATAATTGTCAATGATACCTTCCATTGGTGCTAGTATGATTTTCATGAGTGGTTTGATTTTAGGAAAATAAGGAGTAGTTTCAATTTAGGTTATAACAGATTATTGTATCATCTCAGGATAGCATGGCAAAATAGCTTCTTTTCTACGGATGTGATAACAAACTTTTCTTATTTAGAATATGAAAGAGATTAAATTTTCAGATTTACCAGATGTTTGTGACGGTCTTACACAAAAAGATCGAATCGTATTATTTTATTTTGACAAATTACAAAAAGAATTAAATGGGCAAAGAGTGCCAGTCGCGATGCTATATGGGCGAGTGTTAGAACACATGGATATTAGTTCTGAAGAATTCCAATCAATATTAAAAAAGCTAACAGGAAATTAGTAAAATTCTCATTTTTTCCACACACATGTTTGGTCCTTTATGGTGATCACATGCCAATGGTCTACTTATCACTTTGTTATACATCTGGACTATTTTTTCCCCGTTCAAAAAGATATTGAAGTATTAAATACTTAAATAACAAGCGTATATCTTGTTTTTTAATTCTGTAACGTTAACTGGACAAGATGATATTAAATGTCTAACATTGTTATATAGGTGTAAAACAATTTTTCAGAAAATATCAATGAGTATTTCTGGATGAGTGAAATACTATTAACGCCTTAACATGAATGAAGGAGACCTTTAGCACTAACATTTGCATCGTTGTACATGAAATGTTAAGCAAATTAATGAAAGCAGAAAGTCTTTTAGATTTTTTAAAAACAATTTTGCCAGTAGGAATTCCCAAAAAGAGGAGAGATAGTCGTATGAAAAAAATATCTTTAATAATGATAGTATTTCCTTCCTTAGCATGGTCTGCAGAATCAAATAATTCAATTGTTGACGAAATTCAAGTGTCGATTACAAATACGAGTTTATTTTTCTCTGAAATTGATGACAATAATACACGTAAGTTAGCAAGTGCGGGCATAGCAATTAGTACATTCAAGCAATTAAATAAAAATAAGAAAATTTATATTGGAATATCATCATCTGGAATAATTGGTAAAACAGATGATTATGATCAACATGGATTTTCAATTGGCGGATTTACTGGTTTACGACACCAATTTTCAAAGAATTTATTAAACGTGTTTATGGACAATGAACTTGGTTTTGTTTATGACGAACAAAAATGGGAATTCAATGACGGTCACACGCAACATCATGATACTAAATTTTTCAAATATAATTTCTATTTAGGAAAATCGTTAGAATTGAATAAAAATAATAAAATAGAAGGAAAGTTTGGTGTCGAAGTTAATTATAGCGATACAAATCGTGGATGGGATTTCAATATATTTTACCCAAAAAGCGCACTTTCCTGGACCTACCAATTTTAAGTGGGGTCAGACTCGATTTATTGCAATTACTAGAAAATTTTCCTACCCTATAAAAATAGATTTTTAACAATATAAGTGAGTAGAGAATGGCCCGTTTGCCGAGATTTTACCTAGAAGATCAGCCGCAGCATATTATTCAACGTGGTAACAATCGCGAGAATATTTTTCTTCAAGCTAAAGACTATGTGTTTTATCTAGAATGTCTGCTGGATGCGGTAAATCGATATCAAATAAACATTCATGCCTACGTATTAATGACGAATCATGTTCATTTGTTAGCATCACCACAAATAGAAAGTAGTATTCCTAAAACATTGCAATCGGTTGGACGGAAATACGTGCAATATTTTAATCGTAAATATAAAAGAACGGGCACATTGTGGGAGGGGCGATACAAAGCAACGCCAATTGATAGTGAAATCTATTTATTAAAGTGTATGCGTTACATTGAATTGAATCCAGTGCGGGCCAAAATGGTTCGTCATCCAAAAAATTACCGTTGGTCAAGTTATAAGAGAAATGCATTGGGTGAAAGTGATGCCTTAATCACGTCTCATGTGTTGTATAAAAATTTGGGAAAGTCAGTGAGTAAATGCCAATCAGCTTACGGTATATTATTTAATGAAACACTACCCGCAGGTGTCATCGACACTATTCGTCATTCAACAAACAAAGCGTGGCCATTGGGTGATAAAAACTTTGCTCATAAAATCGAGGAATTAACCAAAAGACGCTGCTTGCCAAAACCAAAAGGCAGACCCAAGAAAGTCGAGTCTGACCCCAAACAAAAAAAGATAAGAAAAAGTATTTAAAAATCAATATATTATGTTGATAATACTTTTTTTGATTTGCGACTGATTGCGTTAAATTACGGTGCATTAACGCGTTCAGAAATCTTCCTCATATGCCGCTATTTTTGTATAAACACATCAATTACGGTACTCATAAAATGATCCTATGTAAATTCAATACGCTTCTGCGAGTTTTCATCTTTGGTTTAGCTTTCTGGGCAATTTCATTCAATGCATTGGCAGTAAAAAATAATTTGATTTTTGCCAATGTTCCGGACGGTGAAATGATAACAATATCTTTGCCAAATGGTGCCATATATGAGGGGCCTGTTGTATCAAAATTATTTGAAGGCAAAGGCAAGTTAACCTGGCGCAATGGCGATAAATTTGAAGGGGAATTTTATCAGGGGCAAATGAATGGTCAAGGTGAATTGAATACGAATACTGGGGATAAATATGTTGGTGAATTCAAAAATGGATCGCCTCACGGTGTTGGTGAATGGATTTATCACAATGGCGATTCATACAAAGGTGATATGGCAGAGGGTGATTTTCACGGAAAAGGCGTATATAAAAATAGTAATGGTGAAATTTATCAAGTTGAATTTGTCAAAGGAAACGCTACCGGCTATGGCACAGTTACCTGGCCCAATGGCAATGAGTATCAAGGCGATATTCTAGATTGGTATGCACATGGTGAAGGAAAACTGACAAAAGTTGGAAAAGAAACTTACACAGGTGGATTCAAATTCGGAAATTATCATGGTAATGGATTGTTGTTGTATTCGAGTGGAAATAGTTATCAGGGTGAATTTTCACAGGGACAATTTCATGGTATTGGTGAATTCAAAGATGTACGAGGAGTAACTCACAAAGGAGAATTTGTGCGTGGATTCCAACGTGGAAATGGAGAAATCATCTATTCAAATGGTGATCATTACAAAGGTGATGTGAAGAATTGGAATCCCACGGGCAAAGGGATTCTAACGATGACAAATGGTAGTCGTTATATTGGTGACATCACCAAAGGTGTATTTGATGGAAAAGGTGAGTTTTACTTTAAGAATGGCGATCATTATATCGGAACGTTTAAAGCAGGATATTTTCACGGAAACGGTGAATACTATTATGCGACACCAAAAGGCCGGAAGCCATCTTATAAAGGTGTGTGGGACGAGGGCAATTTATTAGAGAAAGATGGTGAAAAATTACAACAAGTCATTGTCGAAGAAGATAAGTTTTACGTAGAGGAATCACTTTATCAGCAATCTACTTTGGTAAACTTAGCCTTAAATAACTTAGAACAAGGAAAGCTCGGTAGCCCTGAACTTTACTTTTTATCATTTGGCGCATTTGGCGATCAAGATGTTTTTATGAAAGAGGCAATATTTTCAAAGCAAGTTTTTGAACAACATTTTGATACACGCGGTAAATCCTTAAGTTTGGTAAACAACCGAAAGACGATCAATGACTTTCCAATGGCGACCGTGGGAAATTTGAAACGGGTGTTGGAAAAAATGAGCCATAAAATGAATGTGGAAGAAGACATATTGTTTCTTTATATCACCAGTCATGGTTCAAAAAAATATGGTGTGACTGTTAATTTTGGCGGAGTTTACTTGCATGATTTAAGTGTGTCTTCCTTAGCAACATCTTTGAAAGAATCCAATATTAAATGGAAAGTCATTGTTGTTTCTGCATGTTACTCTGGGCAGTTCGTTGATGAACTAAAGGATGACCACACAATGGTGATGACATCATCTCAAGCAGATCATGTATCATTTGGCTGTAGCGATAGTGCTGATTTTACTTTTTTTGGCCGTGCTTTTTTTGAGAAAGCTATAACCAAGCAAAAATCCTTTAAATCTGCTTTTGTTGAGGCGAAGAATGTGGTTTATCAATGGGAGGAGGAAGAAGGATTTGATCATTCGATTCCTCAATTGGCGAGTACAGATAAAATTGAGAAACAATTGCATTTGTGGCGTCAGAGTTTAAAAAACTAATATATTCTAATAGGTAGTTATGTCTTGTGTTTTTAATATTGAAAAATTCGTTTTTTTGATTATTATTAATCTATTAAATATTTTCTTACCTCTTTTCTTTTTAGAAACAATTTCCTCTAGAAAATCCTTTCGATGATATTTGCACCCTAATGTAGAAATTTCGCACTGAACCAAACATTGATTTTTACAAAACCAACATATTGTTGTTCACCTTCTTATTTGCTTTGAGTATATTAACGTTTGTAATTTATTCTGAAATAAGGAGATATGTGCATGGCGTATAAATATGTTTGTGGCAAATGTGGATTAAAAACAACAAAATCAGAACCCTATGGTGATTATGATTGCAATGTGAGTGGATGTGATGGGCATTTAGCATACTACGTTGAAATGCCAACGGCTAAAGTGGCTGAAGGCTTAGTCCATGAAGATGCCGTCAGTGAAATAGAAGGGGGTAATGCTGTGATGGCAAAGGCGGTCACTATGGTTTTTAATAAATCAGCTGGTGGCAGAACAGCACCGGGAACCACCAATGTTAACCACATTCATGTTGGCGGAAATGCGCAATTAAATTTACTTTTCGACACGATTACCTATACCGTACTGGGTTTAGTGTACGGTCATATGGATAAAAATATGACAACAAGCATACGAAATCAAGCGGACAAAGTGACTAAACGTTTTGCTAATCGAAGTGTTGCGATGTTAGTGGATGGCGATAACATTATGCGAGCAGATTGATGGATAACAATATCAATTCAAAACATTAAATAGAAGAACACATTTAAAAAATGAAAAAAATTACAATTGTTTTTTTTGTTTGATTTTATTTTCTTGTACTACACCAATAAAACAGGGACCTATTCCGTCAGAACCGGACGATTTTACCCTAGCACCAGATGTACTTTTGAAAAAATTTCCAATGGTAGAAGCGAATCACAAAGAATTACAACAGGGCAAGTATGAATTACTACCCTATGATGATGTTGTGAAATTATGGGGCGAGCCACATTCGTCAAAATTGTTACGATGCATTTAAGTTCAAATAATAAATGGCGTTTTGGAGTTGGGCCCACATACACAATGAATTCTTTTTTCACGACTGACAAGAATTCAAAACACATTCGAGTGGACCACAAGGATACACTGGGATTGGTATTAAAACTCGAATATCGCGACACCTTATACGGTGCACTCGGTATTCGAGGTGAATACATCGGTTTAAAAAGATCGAACGGCAAAGTCGATCGAGCTGATAATATTGGCTTTTACCTTCGCCAATATTTTTAGCCAGATATCACACGGTATTTTAATAATATTTTTAGGAGAGAAACAATATGGGAAAGCGATACAACAATGTATTGGAATTAATTGGTAACACACCAGTCATTCGAATAAATAAATTAGCACCAGAAAGCATCAATGTTTTTGTTAAAGCAGAATCATTTAATCCAATGGGTTCGGTGAAAGATAGACTAGCGTTAGGCGTAATTGAAGACGCTGAACGAAAAGGAGAGTTAAAACCCGGTCAAACCATCGTAGAAGCCACCAGCGGAAATACCGGAATTGGACTTGCAATGGTATGCGCGGAAAAAGGTTATCCATTGGTGGTTACCATGGCAGAATCTTTCAGCGTCGAACGCAGGAAGTTAATGCGATTTCTTGGCGCAAAAGTGGTGTTAACACCGGCGCCTTTAAAAGGCACTGGTATGGTTGCGAAAGCAAAAGAATTGGCTGAAAAACACGGTTGGTGGCAATCATTGCAATTTGAAAATCCAGCTAACGCGGATATGCATGCCAAAACCACTGCTCAAGAAATTCTAGAAGATTTTTCCGATGTTAGTTTGGATTATTGGGTTAGTGGAATTGGGACTGGCGGTACAGTTAATGGTGTTTCTCGTGTGCTCAAAGAAAAAAGCCCCAATACAAAAATAATTGTATGCGAACCAGAAAATGCTGCTTTAGTTGCAAGTGGCATTCCTCAGCCACTTTCAATTACCGGGGCAAGTCAGACACACCCTGCATTTAACCCTCATCCCATGCAAGGCTGGACACCGGACTTTGTGCCAAAGTTGGTAAAAGAAGTGGTCGATGCATCTCATATCGATTCATTGCATTCTGTAAAAGCAGATGCAGCAATGAAATGTTCAAAAGATCTTGCGCAAAAAGAAGGATTGTTCGTTGGCATTTCAGCAGGGGCGACATTGGCATGTGCGTTAGACGTTGCAACGAATGCGGCTAAGGGAAGTAATATTCTGTGTATGTTACCTGATACTGGAGAACGCTATTTATCAACGCCATTATTTGCGGATGTATTAGTTGATATGTCAGAAGAAGAAAAGGAAATATCCCGTTCAACACCCGGATTTCAATTTGAAAAGGATGCGCAAACTGCATAATAAAATAAGCTGAAAATTTAAAGAGAGAAGTCCTGGTTAAAGTACATTAATCAGGACTCTTTAGAAAAGGAATAAATTAGTGATTACTGGTTAGTTTGGTACCCTGACCTTTTTTACCAATTTGTGCAATGTGTTCGACTACCTCAATGAGTTCAGCAGCTGTGCGATCCAAGTAAGCCGTATTACTCGTGCGCTTATATTCTTTTAGGGCAATGTACGCTGTGGCGGGGTGAATGATGGAATCCATTAAACTAAATAATTCACCAAAATGATCCATTTGAGTGACATCATGACCATGGCTTTTTAAAAATTTACCTTGATGCCATTGATCTTCAATTTCATCTAGGGTCATTTTCATCATGTTGTCTGCATTGTCAACAACCAAACCCAAGATATCAGCGTGTTCGGGGTGCTGCATAATGTATTCTTTACTACCAGCGACACCCAGTTGTACCAACTGTTTTTGCATTTTAATGTATCGTTTTACATTGGGAACAAATCCACCTCGGACCTCATGTACAGTATCATTCACCATTTTGGTGTATAAAACTGTGTCCATGGCTTGCGCACTGGTGCCAAGTGCAAGTGCTAAAGCCCCAATAAAAATAGATTTTTTGATGATTTTCATAAAACTCCCCCAATAATTCACGTTATTTGTCTATCTTCTCTGAACCCTCTTCAGTTTAGCAACTATATTTTAGTAATTAAATTACCAAATGGTAATGATTGTAGAAATTCAAGCTAAATTTAAGGAGGTGATAGGCAATGAATGGTTATGCCCATAAAATAGCATGGTTTATATTAACGCATTTGATCATCATTGCAAAAACTGCTGTTCAAATAAATTCAGTTTATCACATAGCATAAACACCATTATTTTACACAATCAGTTTCCTGGTTTAGTAAATGCAGGTCAGTAAAATATTTTTTCTCTTCATGACGTTCCTTCCAATATGATTTTTTAAGGTATGTTGAGACAAGTTTTGATTTTTCTAACCACGAAAAAAGGTGGATAGATGTCTTCTACATTACAAGCAAATCCTACCGATACAAAATCGAAAACTGAACATATTCATGAACCCATTTTTAGAATCGCTTTCGTCCTCATTATTATATGGTCTTTATTAATTCTATATTCCTATTTTTCCAATGCGTCCAATTTGCGAACTGAAATTATAAAACTAGCGATTGCTGAAGCAAAAGCGAATTGGAATAAAGACCAAGCATTTCGAGGCTGGGCAACAAAACACGGGGGACTATATGTCTCTCCCGATGCGCGAACACCGCCGAATCCCTATTTAGCACATATTAAAGATCGTGATATTACGACGACGGATGGAAGAAACCTGACGTTGATGAATCCTGCTTACATGCTACGTCAAATGATAGATGAATATGAGAAAAGTTATGGCATAAAAGGTAGTATAACTGGGGAGATATTGTTAAATCCCATAAATGCGCCGGACGAATGGCAGTTGGCGGCATTAAAAAAATTTAAGCAAGGTGCGACTGAAATAATAGATCAGACAAACATTAAAGGTGCGCCCTATGTCAGATATATGAAGCCAATGTATATGAAAAAAGGGTGTGAAAAATGTCATGGACACTTGGGATTTAAAGAAGGCGATCTCAGAGGTGGTGTAAGCGTTTCAATTCCGCTATCAAAATATTTTACAGAAGAAAAAAATACACTAAATCAGTTTATGATAAGTCATAGTGCAGTTTGGGGATTCGGTTTTTTAGGAATTTTCAGTTTTGTCTTATCCGCTCGAAAACGAGAGAAATCGCGACAGTTAGTACAGGATAAACTGAATCAGCAACAAGATATTCTAGAAGATCGAGTAAAAGAACGCACCAAAGAATTAATGAATGCAAAATTAATTGCAGATAAGGCAAGCTTAGCAAAAACAGAGTTTTTATCCCGTATGAGTCATGAACTGAGAACACCACTCAATGCAATACTGGGTTTTGCACAAATTTTAGAGAAGGATTTTGAACAAGAACAGAATAATCATAGTGAAGATGTGGGTGAAATATTGCACGCAGGTAATCATTTATTGGAACTCATAAATGAAGTATTGGATTTAAGTTACATTGAATCGGGAAAATACAAATTAAACATAGAGCAGGTAAAAATTCACGAATTGATTGATGATTGTATCCCGATAGTGCGAGCAGAGGCGGATGAGAGAAACATATCAATCGTTTCAAAATTTAGTCACTGTCAGTGTCAAATATACGTGGATAAAAAACGTTTAAAACAAATTTTAATTAACTTGTTAAGTAATGCAATAAAGTATAATAAAGAACGGGGAGAGGTTGTTATTTCCTGCATGAAAGCGAATGAAAACAAAACACGCATTGCATTAAGGATACTGGCGAAGGCATTAGTCAAGACAATCTTGATCTTCTCTTTGAGCCATTTGAGCGATTGGGCAAATTTAATGCTGAGGTTGAAGGTGCGGGCATTGGTTTAACCGTTTGTAAGGCATTGGTTAGGATGATGGGTGGGGAAATAGGTGTTGAAAGTAATTTGGGTGAAGGATCCATTTTTTGGGTTGAATTACCCTTGTCTAATCCAAAAAAATAGCCTAAATATATACCCTTAGTGTTATGAATTTAGGTGCTATGTGCGTCATTTTTTGTTCACGACAAATCAAGATGATACAGTATGGCAGCCCTATGCAAAGAGGATTATCACCGTAAATACCCAAATTCAAAACGCTACAGGTACGCATACGCTATTAATTTTTCATTCTTCTTCGAAAGGCAGGATATAATTGATGGGTCAAAAATTAGAGCAAGAATTTACAGTATTATATGTAGAGGATAATCCTGCGAACTTGCGTTTGATCATGCGCTTGTTTTCATCTAAACCTGAAATTAAATTAATTTCAGCCTTAACACCATCGCAAGGGATAAAAGAAGCCTTAAAAAATCATCCAGACTTATTTATGTTAGATATCAATTTACCAGAAATGGATGGATATGATTTATTGGAAAAACTACGCGAATTTCCTCAGTTTAATAACACGCCAGCCATTGCTATTAGTGCAAATGCAATGACGGTTGATGTTTTAAAAGGCCAAGATTCTGGCTTTGATGACTATGTTACCAAACCAATTGATATTACGCTTTTTGAATCCTTGATCAACCAAAAGATTAACAAAAAAATGCAATTAAGAAATAACTCCTTGAATTGATCATAGCTTAATTCTCCACTCCTTCCTCCCATCTCGTTAGAAAATATTTTGTGTCTTTATCCTTTATAGAATTTCAATTAGTCTGCTTATTAATCCAATAGGGTTATAACATATTGAAATGTAAGAGTAATATGTTAATTCCAATGGTGCAAATGAGAATCGATACGATAACTAAATGAGAATCATTTGTATTTAGAATAATTTCTGTGTAAGCTACTTGCTATGGATTTTTGAAACAATAAATGTATTTAGCACTTTTTAACCAAGGACACAGAAAAGAATGAAAAATTTTTCAACTCTCATCAGCGCGTTATTAATATGCCAAGCGAGTGTGAACTCAGCACTTGCTGCTGACGTTTCTAACAAGGATTTTGAGCAACTTAAACAACAAATGGAAAAACAAGCAACAACAATAGCGTCACTCAATGAAAAATTGGAAATGACAGCGGAAATGATCGATCAATCTGCATCATCCAAACCTGTTAGTAAAACGACCATCGGTGGCTATGGAGAATTACATTACAATAACCTAAAAAATAAAAAATCAGGCGAAGATGATAAAAAAGAAATTGATTTTCATCGAGCAATCTTATTTGTAGGGCATGACTTTAATGACACTATTCGATTCTGGTCAGAATTGGAAATTGAACATAGTCAGGCGGGGGATGGAAAATCCGGTGGTGAAGTTTCTATGGAGCAAGCTTACGTTGAATTTGATATCGGCAAGAGATTGAGTATACGATCTGGAATTTTTCTTGTACCAGCGGGAATCGTTAACGAAACACACGAGCCACCGACATTTTATGGGGTTGAAAGAAATCCGGTTGAAAAAAATATCATCCCAACAACGTGGCGTGAAGGTGGTGTTGCTGTGACAGGAAGGCTTTTTAAGGCCTTCACAATAGATGCTGCTATCCATAGCGGATTAGAAACCGATTCCGCATCCACCTACGCAGTGAGAAGTGGCAGAAATAGCGTGCGAAAAGCAAATGCAGAAGATTTGGCTTTTACCACACGATTTAAGTGGAGCGGTATTGCAGGGCTGGAATTGGCAGCGACACTGCAATATCAAACTGATGTGACACAAAGTGCAGACGCCACAGCCGGATCAGCACTGCTAACCGAAGCACACATGGTTTGGAACAAAGGGCCCTTTGGTTTACGGGCATTATATGCAAATTGGATGTTAGATGGGAGGGGGCCAGAATCAATTGGTGCAGATAAACAATCGGGTTGGTATGTTGAGCCATCGTTTCGAATAAGTGAAGCGTTTGGTTTATTCACACGATACAATCAATGGGATAATACTGCGGGTGATTCCTCGGATTCGAAATATTCACAAATTGATTTTGGGATAAATTATTGGCCTCACCCTCAAGTGGTTGTTAAAGCAGATTACCAATTACAAAGTACACCATCGGGTAAAAATGATTATGATGGTGTCAATCTTGGAATTGGTTATCAGTTTTAATACTATGGTGCGCAAGCTTCTACTGTTAATCATATTGTTAATTTGGAGTGTTTCCTATTGTGAAGCACTTCAAATTTTCCAAACACCAAAGGCATTTGTTAATAACACATTTGAGGATAATCCACCAAAAGCGAAGGTATTATGGTTGACAAAAAATCTACGCCCAATGGTGAAAGAAATATTACATCATAATTATATAAAGCGTCGAATTCAATATTGGTCAAAAGGATCAAAAAGTACTTGGATATTACAAGAAACAGGGAAAGAAAAATTAATTACGATTGGCATAGTTGTAGATGAGGACAAAATTTCAGAAATAAAAGTATTGGAATTTAGAGAAAAACGCGGAGATGAAATTCGTCATGCTTTTTTTACTGATCAATTTGTTGGTGCTTTTTTAAAATCATCAACTCAATTGGACCGTCATATCGATGGTATTTCAGGTGCTACATTATCTGTTAATGCAATGAAAAAACTGGCGCGATTAGCACTGTATTTGGATAGAATTATCAATGAAAAATGACAATATGGAAATACACGCAGTATCAAATAATAAACTAAACTATAAAAAATTGTTTAAGATATGGCATCGGAATATGGGCATAATGGTTGCTCTGTTTGTCTTGATTTTCGCAATGAGCGGTTTATGCCTTAATCACACGGAAGCATTAAATCTAGATAAAAAATTCATAGCGTCCGAAACGATTTTAACGATGTATGGATTAGATTCACCCGACAATATACGTGCTTTTTATGTAACTAACGATTGGATTTATCAGCTAGACAATCAAACTTATTTCAAACAGATAAAACTTAAAACAGACAATGATGATTTGGTTGGTGCGATTGAATTTAATGACATTATTGTCGTTGCTTTGTCTAATCAAATACTGTTGTTGACACCTGAGGGAGAATTGATTGATCAACTAACGGAAGTATCTGGATTGCCAAACAATATTACTGGGATTACCAGTTACGAAAATAAAGTATGGATTACGAATTCATTACAATATTATTCAATTGATGAAGATTTTATAAATTGGCAATTGGAACCAAATCTTCCTGATATTTCCTGGGTTAAACAAGCTGACATATCAGCTGAAACGAAGCAACAATTTCTTCAAAATTATCGAGGCAACGGACTAAGTTATGAAAGAGTATTGCTTGACATCCACAGTGGCAGAATTTTTTCAGTCGGTGGCGTTTGGTTTATGGATTTTATGGCAATCTTACTCATATTAATGAGTTTATCGGGCATTTGGATTTGGATAAATGGGAGTGGTAAAAGTCGATCAAAAGGGTATAGTAATTAGACACTCTAGATTTCAATAGTGTGGCGTATATTATTTTTACCTGATTTTTTGACATCATACATTAATGCATCAACTTTATTAATCATATCTACACTTGCTTGTGACATGGAGTCAAATGTAATTGCTCCAATACTAACGGTAACTGGCCAATTGTTATTTTCCATTTCTGCGAGCAATTCAGATTGCAATTTTTTTAATAACGGGATAGTGGACTGAGTTTCCAGTTGAGGAAATAAAATAGCAAATTCATCACCTCCCAAGCGGGCAGCACAATCGGATGCCCTGATGTTTTGACAAAGTGAATCTGCAACAATCTGTAATAAATGATCTCCTGTATCATGCCCCATCGAATCATTCACCATTTTAAAATTATCGAGATCTAAATAGGCGATAGTTATAGGGCCGGGGTATCGACTTAATCGTGCATGTTCTCTATCTAACTGTTCGTAAAAAAAACGTCGATTGGCAAGATTGGTTAAATGATCAGTATCGGCAAGGGTTTCTTCCAATACAAGCTTTTGTTTTACTAAATATAATAACCACATAATGATGAGAAAAAAGCTCAGTCTCACTAAGCTATTCCAAATAGGAATAAAATTTGAAGAATATTGAAATCCAGAAGTTAAATCAGCTACAAACCAAACAAATGCAGAAATAATTGCGATCATGACACCAATGTCTTTTCCAGCGTACCATGTACTGACCATGATAGGAATGATGTAAAAAACCGAGAAAGATAACTCTGGTCCAATAGAATAATCGACAAATCCTAAAATGATTGTGCAGATCAGCGCAATGATTAAGTGTTTTGGTTTATTCAAACCTATCAACCAAATGTTGAAATTGTGCAAACCCAATATTTTCTCCGGGATTTATTATGATGATTGGTTTATTCTATGTCTGTAGCAAGTTTTATACTAATTTATTTAACAATGTTTTTGCTTGTTCAGCTAGAAGTTTGGACTCATCTGATGGGACAATCCATATGCTACAAGTACTAGTAGGATTTGCAACGTTTTTCAAGGTTCCCACTATGTTATTATTTTTTTCCGTATCTAACACAATGCCGAGCCAAGACAAATCGCCTAAAATATTTTTTCGAATCTGTGGAGCATTTTCACCAACTCCGCCGCTGAAGATAATTGCATCTATTCCACCCAATACCACAATGAATGCACCGATGTATTTTTTGATGCGATAACAATACATCTCTATTGCTAATTTTGCTGAAGGCAAATCCGATGCAAGTAATTGGCGCATGTCGCCAGAAAGCGAAGAGATACCGAGCAAACCAGATTCATTATTTAACAATGTATCTAACTCCCTTATGGAGTAATTTAATTGTTGCTGCAAATAAAGGATCAAACCTGTGTCTATATCACCACATCTTGTCGACATGATGAGTCCTTCCATGGGTGTGAATCCCATGGATGTGTCCATTGCTTGATTTCCGATACTCGCAGTGATGCTACATCCTGAGCCTAATTGCAACGATATGATTTTGTGTGAATGGGTATTTTCTTTTTCAAGTGTATAGTATTGCTGTAGCATGGACTGATGCGCTAATCCATGGAAGCCATAGCGCCTTAGATTGTGTTTTGTGCAGACGTTTTTGGGTAATGCATATTCGCGCGCGACATTGGGCAAGGTGTGAAAAAATGTTGTATCAAAAACGGCGATTTGATGAGTTTTAATAGGCAATAATTGTTTGAAATACCGAATCCATTTTAACGCTAGCGGATTGTGCAACGGTGCGAGAGCGGATAACCTGTCTATTTCTTTTTCAACTTCATGATTGATAAGACAGGGTAGGGTTAATTTGTCACCACCGTGCACCACTCTGTGACAAACTGCAACAATATTTTCTTGATCTATAGATGCAACAAATGAATTTACCCCTTGGTTTAATTGACCTGATGAATTTTGAAATACTTTGGATTCGTGTAAGCACACAGCATCATTTTCAATTTTGTACAATGCGAGTTTTAATGTTGAACTACCGCTATTAACAGTGAGTATGATCACAAAAATCTCCCCAATTCGATGTTCTAAAATTGATTCATGTCTTGATTAAATTAGTTTTCGATAAATATTATTAAAATAATTTCAAACTAATTAATGAAATTGCTCTAACAATTGTAATATTATTCTATAACAATTTTATATAATGATACTAACAGGGAAAAATATATCGCTTAAGTTTGTAATATTGAAACTGAGCTTCGGAAAGCCTGACTAACATACTTTGATAAATTTGGAATTACCTCTAATGAAAAGTAAATCCTCGATTGCTTATTTTTCCATGGAAATTGGACTTGATTCGGATATGCCAACCTATGCTGGTGGTTTGGGTGTACTCGCTGGTGACACGATTCGTTCAGCTGCTGATATGGGAATACCATTTGTCGCCATTAGTCTTTTACCAAGAAAGGGATATTTTTATCAATCCATTGACGCAACGGGTTGGCAAACTGAACAACCGGTCGTGTGGCCGGTTGAAGATTATCTGATAGACACAGGTATCGTAATAGAGCTTGAAATTGAGCAGCGCTTAATTAAAGTGCGATCCTGGTTGTTTGAAGTTGAAGGTAGTAAAGGTAATCGCGTTCCGGTTTACTTTTTGGATACGAATTTACCAGAGAACAGTGAATTTGATCGTACCTTGACACATTTTTTATATGGCGGCGATATCTTTTTTCGCCTTTGTCAGGAAGTGATATTAGGCGTCGGCGGCGTGAAAATGTTACGCGCGTTGGGTTACGCTAATTTAAAACGCTTTCACATGAATGAGGGGCATGCCAGTTTACTTGTTATTGAATTATTAAATGAATTAATGGCACAACCTCATGCCGAAGAACGCTCCATTGACGATTTATACGCTCACATTCATTCTAAATGCGTTTTCACTACCCACACACCCGTGCCAGCGGGGCATGATAAATTTCCCGTTGACATGGCAAATCGGGTTTTGGGTAATAAGGTTCCATTTTGTAATTTAAATGAGGATTTTTATTATAAAAATGAGTTAAACATGACGTATCTGGCACTAAAATACAGTCGATTTGTTAATGGTGTAGCTAAAAAACACCAAGAAATTTCGCAACATATGTTCTCAGATTACAAAATCGATTCCATAACAAACGGTATTCACATTGGTACTTGGATAGCAAAACCAATGGAAAAAATTCTTAATCGTGCCATTCCTGATTGGTGTAATGATAATTCCAGTTTGCGTTATATCCTTGGAGTGGATTTGGAGTCCATTAAACAAGCCCATCGTAGTAGTAAAAATAAATTATTGCGTGATATAAACCAACATACCAATGCTGGGTTAAATATGAAACACTTTACCATTGGTTTTGCCCGTCGAATGACACCCTATAAGCGGGCTGACTTAATATTTTCAGATCTCGATAGGCTAAAGAAAATCGCAAAACAATTCCCATTACAAATTATTTATGCAGGTAAAGCTCATCCACATGATCATAACGGTAAAGATATCATTCAACATATCTATCGTTTAAAAGAAGAGTTGAAGGATTCAATTAAAATTGTATTTCTGTCCGGCTATGATATGAATTTAGCGCGAGAATTGGTATCAGGTTGCGATATTTGGCTTAACACGCCTCAGCCACCCATGGAGGCATCTGGAACCAGTGGAATGAAAGCGGCTATAAATGGTGTGCCCTCATTAAGCGTATTGGATGGATGGTGGATAGAAGGCTGTATAGAAAATGTCACCGGATGGTCATTTGATTCTAGCGAGGAACATAAATCCACCCAAGAAAACGATGCAAATTCATTGTATGACAAACTGGAAAAAACCATATTACCTTTGTTTTATAATACTAATGATGAATATGTGAAAGTCATGCGCAATGCCATCGCGATCAATGGATCTTTTTTTAATACGGAGCGCATGTTAAATCAATATATCAGTAAAGCCTATTTTGGGGAATAAATTTCGTAATGTGATTTTCAGTTTATTAAATAACGTTTAAAGGGATTTTCACCATGAGTACGAAAACAGCTGTAGAGTTCGATACCACCACGATAATTAATGAAGCACCACTTGATTCAGAAGAATTACGAAAAATCGATGCCTATTGGCGCGCTGCCAATTATTTATCGGTTGGTCAAATTTATTTGTACGATAATCCATTACTCAAACAGCCATTAAAAGTTGAACATATCAAACCACGATTGCTGGGTCATTGGGGCACGACGCCTGGCTTGAATTTTATTTATGCCCATTTTAATCGCATTATTAAATCAAACGACTTGAATGTGATTTACATGACTGGTCCGGGTCATGGTGGTCCAGGATTAGTGGCAAATACCTATCTTGAAGGCACGTATAGTGAGGTGTATCCAAACATTCCTCAAGATGAAGATGGCATCAAACGCTTATTCAAACAATTTTCATTTCCCGGTGGAATACCTAGCCACGTTGCACCGGAAACGCCTGGCTCAATCCATGAAGGTGGCGAATTGGGTTATGTTGTATCCCATGCGTTTGGCGCAGTGTTGGATAATCCCGATTTGCTGGCGTGTTGTGTTGTTGGGGATGGTGAAGCAGAAACAGGGCCGCTGGCGGCATCCTGGCATTCCAATAAGTTTCTCAATCCGGCTACTGATGGTGTTGTACTGCCAATTTTACATTTGAATGGATACAAGATCGCAAATCCCACATTACTCGCACGAATGAGTCATGAAGAGTTGGAGAGTTTGTTTATCGGTTATGGTTATAGTCCTTATTTTGTCGAAGGTGCCGAACCAAATGTAATGCATCAAAAAATGGCTCAAACATTGGATATGGTCATCGCAGAAATTAAAACGATCCAACGCCAGGCTCGAGAAAATGGTGATATGACTCGCCCGCGTTGGCCTATTATCATTTTACGTAGTCCGAAAGGTTGGACCGGACCCAAAGAAGTGGATGGTAAAAAAACCGAAGACTATTGGCGATCACATCAAGTGCCTTTTTCCGATACGCAAACCAATATCAAACACGTTAAATTATTAGAAGAATGGATGCGCAGTTATAAGCCTGAAGAGTTATTTGATGAAAACGGAACGCTAAAAGCCGAATTAGCTGAGCTTGCGCCTCAAGGTGATAAGCGCATGGGCGCAAATCCCCACGCAAATGGTGGCGTGTTATTGAAAAATTTAAAAATGCCAGACTTTAGAGATTATGCATTTAATGTGACTAAGCCTGGACATCAATTTGCTGAATCGACGCGCATTATGGGGAACTTTGTTCGCGACATAATGAAACTCAATATGAAAAGTCAAAATTTTAGAGTGGTCGGCCCAGACGAAACAGCATCCAATCGATTGGGCGCATTGTTTGAAGTCACCAATCGCGCTTGGATGGCAAACAAATTAGAAGAAGATGACAATCTTGCCCCTGATGGCCGTGTTATGGAAATTTTGAGTGAACATACCTGCCAAGGTTGGTTGGAAGGTTATCTACTGACTGGCAGACACGGTTTATTTTCCTGTTATGAAGCATTCATTCATATAATTGATTCCATGTTTAATCAGCATGCGAAATGGCTAAAAGTTACAAGTAAGGAAATACCCTGGCGTCGGCCAATTGCTTCCTTAAACTATTTACTCACATCGCATGTTTGGCGACAAGATCACAATGGGTTTTCACACCAGGATCCAGGTTTTCTCGATTTAGTTATAAATAAAAAAGCGGACGTTATTCGAGTGTATCTCGCACCAGATGCTAATACCTTGTTATATATCACCGACGTGTGTTTACGTAGTCGGGATTTTATCAATGTCATTGTGGCTGGTAAGCAACCGCAACATCAATGGTTGGATATGGACTCTGCTATTAAACATTGTTCAGCTGGAATTGGTATGTGGGAGTGGGCCAGTAATGATGCCGAAACAGAGCCCGATGTTGTCATGGCCTGTGCTGGGGATGTGCCAACATTGGAAGTATTAGCTGCGGTTGATTTATTACGACAGTTTGCGCCACAGATTAGTATTCGCGTGATTAACGTTGTGGATTTAATGACATTACAACCCAAGGAAGAGCACCCACATGGCTTATCTGACAAGGATTTTGATACCTTATTTACCACGGATAAACCCATCATTTTTGCATTCCATGGTTATCCCTATTTAATTCATCGATTAACCTATCGACGTACCAATCACAAAAATTTACATGTGCGTGGATTCAAAGAAGAAGGCTCGACAACCACGCCGTTCGATATGGTTGTTCGCAATGATTTAGATCGCTATCATCTGGTTGCGGATGTGATTGATCGTGTTCCAAAGTTAGGTTATTCCGCTGCATATTTAAAACAAAATATGCGTGATAAACTGATTGAACATAAAGAATACATCCGCAAGCACGGCCAGGATATGCCTGAAATTCGTGAGTGGGTGTGGCCGTATTAATTGTAATTTACTACGCAAAGTAGGGTAGAGGAATATTCGTGATAAGAATTCAGTCGGCGATCACTATTATTCCCTCTATCCGGTTATCGTGTTTACGCGAGATGATAGTGGTCTTTAATGATATCCCAAGCTTCAACTGCTGTTTCAACGTATTCGAATAACGAAAGGTCATTTTCGCTAATCGTACCGTCGTCAACCATTGCGTCAAAATTAATGATACGTTGCCAATATTCGCGGCCCATCAATAGGACAGGCAGTGGTTTAATTTTTTTTGTTTGTATGAGTGTGAGTGTTTCAAACAACTCATCCAATGTGCCAAATCCACCGGGGCAAGCCACTAACGCTTTTGCGCGTTTTAGAAAATGCATTTTGCGGATAGCAAAATAGTGAAATTGAAAACATAATTCCGGTGTGATGTATTCATTTGGTTTTTGTTCAAACGGTAGTACAATGTTGAGTCCAATGCTTTTTCCGCCTGCGTCTTTCGCACCTCGATTTGCGGCTTCCATAATTCCGGGACCACCGCCAGTGATGATGACCATTTCACATTTTGAGGGTGATAACATTTCACGAGTGATTATTTCACTGAGTTTTCGCGCTTGTTCATAATATTGACTCAATGAATGTAATCGTTTAGCGATCTTTAGTCTTTTTTCCAAATCAGGATTGTTTGGATCTGTTTTCAACAATTCTTTAATTTGTTTAAGGTCTGCTTTTGTGGTTTTTTCGTCGTGAATGCGTGCACTACCAAATACGACAATCGTTGCGTTAATACCTTGGTCTTGTTGTACCAGTTCAGGTTTTAGTAATTCCAATTGAAGTCTAACCGGACGTAATTCTTCTCGTAACAGAAAATCCTGATCATTGTATGCTAAACGGTAAGTGGGAGAAAGAGTTTGTGCATTTTCAACCACTAATTCAGCTGAGTTTACATCATCGGCGGCTGTGGGAAATGCGTTGTCTTCGTTTTCAATATCAGCCATATGTGAGCCTTTGGATAATGCGAATGATGGAAATTGCAGTATAAATCATTTTTCCTAATTGACATACGCATAGAAAACGCTTAATTATGAAATTGACTGAAGAGTATTATTCAATTCAACATAGTTATGAATAAAAAACCCCGGCGTGGGCCGGGGTCAAGGTTGCAATGCAGCAATTAGGCAGCAATGTTCAAATGTTCTGTCGTAGGAATCGACTCGACATTTGATGATGTACTCGTATCGCTCTCCATTAGGAAGCCGTATCCTAATATGGCTTTAGTTACTAGCACGATACCCGCAAAGTGTGCAAAAGCAAACCAAGTTGTGTTGACAGGCGGTAACGCGATGGCAAGTACGATAACGCTCAATCCAAATACTAAACCAAAGGTATTCGTTATTAATCTTGATTCAACTGGAATGCCTGTTCCATCTAGCACTGGCAAGATTCGTTTTCCAATTAATCCCATTAACACAAACAAAATACCTAACAAATTTGTCATAGCAAACCAAGTTGTCGACACAGGCGGATAGGCCAAAGCGGTAACAATTACACCAAAACCTAATACCATATAACTTGTTCTTTGTATTAAATTTGTATTTATCACTAAAGCAGTGTGTGGTCGAATAGTCATTACATTGTTCATTTAAATCTCCATATAAAATCTTAATTTGTTTCGACAGTCCGAAAACCATCTGTCTTGAGATAATTATGGTATTAGGTAGCAGATTTGAAAAATTGATAATGTAAAACCCCAGAATTGACTTTAGTCAATTCTGATATCAATTATCCTGTCTGCTGTAGGGTGTGGGATAGTCATTTTATTCCATGGAGCTGTAAGTACGATACCTTGAAATCTATGCATAGAGACGTGTATGGACGCATTAATACAGCAATGACTGGATGTGCAAACGCTGCCTTGCATGCTAAATTCATGTTCAACTGCCGTCCAGGTTGAACCCATCCAAAGAAGGAAAAATAAAAATAAATTTAATTGAGGAAGCGTGAAACGACCTTAACTATTAATAGGCTAGATCGCATTGTATATAGGGAAAGAGAATTTCGTAATTTGTCGTTTTTAAACTGAATTTTCAATAACTGCGCAGCACATTCGCTGCGCAGTTAGTTCTAAAGTACTACAGAGGACTAGACTTAAGCCTTAAACTGGTGCTTCCACTTTTTCTGATAGTTTCTTTTTTGCCTTTTTAGCTTCAATAGTAGAAGTAATTACGGCGTCGAATATCAGCAATAATCCAATCAAATTAAAGTAAGCGTACCAAATTGATGCTACAGGTGGATTGATCATCGCGGCAATAATAATGGCAATTCCAATAGAAAAAGTAGCTGCAATATGAAATCCTGAGTTGTGAATCAATTTACCAAACGCACTTATCCTTAATCGAGGTGTTAAGCCAACCATTGAATAAAGGATTAAAAATATTCCAAGTATATTACCCAAACCTGCCCACAATGTCTTAATGGGTGGATTTGTTAATGCCATAAATATTAAGCTAAACCCAATGATTAAAAATATTACTCTCGTCAAAACCCGAATGCTTCCTGATTTTTTGGTTGAAACTTTTACAATTGTAGTCATAGCCAATCTCCTTTAAGTTGTGGCTGTTCATACTTAACAAGCGTATCAAACCCAAACGGTGATCTGGCCCAAACTGGCCAATGTCCGAATAACGTCTGACTTGTCATAAGTATTGTCTTGATTTGCTATTAAGAAAAATTGATTTGTTGTGATATGGTTATTGACTGAAATCAATAGTCATAAATCGAGAAATGTAGAACTTTGAACTTATGTTTGGAGGTGGAGAGGTATTGTTGTTTTAACCTAGAAAACGCAGTTGAACACGAATTTAGTGTGCAAGAAATTGATTCAATAGTGCTTTTAAAAAATCTTAGTTTCACCCTTAGGTTAAGCGGGCATTTTTTGAAAGTGCTATTGGATCAAGAGCTTGTGCAATAAAACGTTTTCAACTGCGTTTTCTAGGTTTAATATTGGTAATTTTGGTAATCAATTTATTTTTTACCAAATTTCCGAAAACACATTTTTTCGATTTCCACAAGAAACAATACAGAAGAAGCAACGGTAATGACAATTAGCCATTGAGTGAAACTCATGGCACTGGTATGAAACAGTGTTTGCATTATCGGCAGATAAGTGAATGCGAGCTGGATGACGAGGAGTATCGTAATGGCGTAAAGTATATAACGATTGCTAAAAAGCCCCTCATAAGTTAACGATGGCGCAAGTAAAAAACGGGCGCTAAATAAATAAAAAATTTCAAACATGACAAGCGTATTCACAGCGATTGTACGAGAAAGCTCTATGGATGCACCGTGGTCACGAAACCAGATAAATAAGCCAAACGTGCCTATAACAATAATGAGTGAAACAAAAATGACACGCCAAATGAGAAAGCGGGATAGTAAGGGTTCTTTTGGATTACGAGGCTGACGTAACATCACATTACGTTCAGATGGTTCAAAGGCGAGAGTGAGCGCTAATGTCACTGCCGTTATCATATTAACCCAAAGTATTTGTGCTGGTGTAATGGGTAGCATCCGTCCCATAATAATGGCTGCAATAATCGTCAGCGCTTCACCACCATTAGTTGGTAGTATAAAGAGAATGGATTTCCTAAGATTGTCGTAGACGGTACGACCCTCTTTAACGGCGTTTGCGATAGATGCAAAATTGTCATCAGTAAGTACCATTTCTGCTGCTTCTTTGGCAACCTCAGTTCCCTTGAGTCCCATTGCTACGCCAACATCAGCACGTTTTAATGCGGGCGCATCATTGACGCCATCACCTGTCATGGATACCACTTCGCCTTCCGCTTGCAGCGCGGTTACCAGTTGCAGTTTTTGTTCTGGCGAGACCCGTGCAAAAATATCTGAGCGTTTAACTGCATCGCGTAATTGTTCCGGATTGTAACTTTCTAAATCGCTACCACTCACTACCGTGATACCGTCACCAATTCCCATTTGTGAGCCAATCGCGCGTGCGGTAATCGCGTGGTCACCGGTTATCATTTTTACCCGAATTCCAGCCGATTGGCAGGCTTTAACAGCGTGTGTCGCCTCTTCACGAGGCGAATCAATGATGCCAACAATGCCAAGTAAGGTTAGTCCAGTTTCCACATTTTGAAATGTCAGGTTCTGATGTCCCGCATCATAAGATTTAAAAGCGATGGCCAATAGTCGTTGACCACGATTTGCCATCTCTTCCATACAAGATTCAAAATAAATTTTATCCAGCGGAACATCATCGCCACGCATGCGTTGCAGCCGACACATTTCCAGTACCCGTTCAGGTGCACCCTTTACGTAAATAAAACTATGCCCTGCATGATCGTGGTGTAGCGTTGCCATGAAACGGTGTTGAGATTCGAATGGGATAGCATCAACCCGAGGGTATTGGCTTTGGATATAATGATGAACTAAACCAGCTTTTAGCGCTAAGGTCACAAGAGCGCCTTCAGTGGGATCACCTTGTATTTGCCAAGAACCATTATTTTCACTTAAGCTCGCATCATTACAAAGCAGTGCTGCTTGCACTAGTTCCTGCATTAGAGGAAATTGTTCTAATGTTATGTCTTTATGATTAAGCGTGAAGCTACCGTGGGGAGAATAGCCAGTGCCACTGACTTCGCATAAACCTGCGCAAGTTGCCATTGTATGCGCGACCATTTCATTGCGCGTCAGGGTACCAGTTTTATCAGTACAGATTACGGTCACCGATCCGAGGGTTTCAACGGCAGGCAGTCGTCGAATAATGGCGTTTTTACCCGCCATGCGTTGTACACCAATTGCCAATGTTATGGTTACAATTGCCGGTAGCCCTTCTGGAATTCCGGCAACGGCTAAACCCACTGCAGCAAGAAACATGTCACTTGCGGTGAATGTTTGAAATAAAACTCCATAAGCGAAAGTAGCCATAGCGATTAGGCCAATTGCTATTGTTAGCCATTTTGCAAAGGTGGCCATCTGGCGTAACAATGGCGTAGTGAGTGTTTGAACTTGGCTTAGCATACTGCTGATGCGGCCGATTTCGGTTTGATCTCCTGTTTCTACCACAACGCCCTGTGCTTGCCCGTAGGTTACCAATGTACCTGAGTAAGCCAAACATTTTCGATCGCCGATGCCAGCTTGTTCATTTACTGGCAGTGTATTTTTTTCTGCCGGCACGGATTCTCCCGTTAACATGGCTTCTTCAATTTGCAATTCACGTGTTTTAAAAAGACGTATATCTGCTGGAACTTTGTCGCCTGATTGGAGCAAAACGACATCACCTGGAACAAGTTTCTCTGCTGGAAGAAAAATAAATTGTCCATCGCGTTTGACCATAGCTTGTTGCGAAAGCATATTTCGGATGGCTTCAAGCGCTTTTTCTGCTTTGCCTTCCTGGATATAGCCAATGATGGCGTTGATAACAACCACACCAAAAATGACACCACTGTCAATCCAATGGCCAAGCATTGAAGTGATGAAACCCGCACCGATTAATACATAAATGAGTACATTATGAAACTGATGTAGGAAGCGCAGCAGTGCACTTTGTTTTTTAGGAGGACTGAGGAAATTGGGTCCATATTGAGATAAGCGATTGCTAGCCTCTTTGGATGTCAGTCCGTTTGCTGTCGTTTGAAGATGCTCGAAACTATAATCGTGATTTAGTGCATGCCACAGAATTTTTTCTTTGTTGAGATGATTTGCATTTGCCATGTCATCAGGTGCCATTTGATTTTGGTAAAAAGTGAGATAGCGGTTTATATTACCTTTTTCTGTTTTTTTCTGCTAACGCTTTTTGGGAATTAATTCATGAGAGTTTTGTATCAATGATTGACTAAATGAAATAGTAAACCCCGGCGTATGCCGGGGTTTGGTTTAGGATGCAACGATTAAGCTGCGATATTCAAATGTTCCGTAGTAGAATTCGACGCAGCATTTGCTGGTGAGTAACTCTCTTCTACGCTTGCTTGGGTTTCACTATCCATTAGGAAGCCATATCCCAGTATCGATTTGGTCACTAACACAATACCTGCGAAGTGAGCAAAAGCAAACCAAGCGGTACTCACGGGTGGTAGTGCGATGGCAAGTACGACAACGCTCAATCCGATAAGCAAACTTAAAGTGTTCGTCATCAGTCTTGAATCAACTGGAATACTGGTTCCATCTAACACAGGCAGGATTCGTTTTCCGACCATACCCATGAGCACAAATATAATACCCATCAAATTTGCAACAGCAAGCCAGGTTGTTGTGACTGGCGGATACACTAATGCAGTTGCAATAATACCAAAACCCAATACCAAATAAGTTGCTCGTTGAATTGAATTTGTGTCAATTACTAAAGCAGTATGTGGACGAATAGTCATTACATTGTTCATTTTAAACTCCATATAATCTCAATTTGTTTCGACAGTCCGAAAACCATCTGTCTTGAGATAATTATGGTATTAGGTAGCTGGTTTGAGAAATTGATAATCTCGAAGATAAGGATTGATGGGAGTCAATTGTTTTGGTTGTGTTTGTTGAGATCTAATACCTCAATTCGATGATTAACCGCTTGGTTGTATTCTGATGGACCTTGGGTTAATAATGCGATTCCTTCTTTGATATCTTGCTTTTCTAACCAGTTAAAACAGAAAACTTCCCAATTTGACACATCATTATTAACAAAAACGGGAAAAACACCGTAGGAAAATTGTAGTGTTTTACAGGTGTGTTCATTCAAACTAAATGCGGTAATCCAAATTGGTACTCGATATTTGGATATATTTCTTGCTGTGGTGCCATGCAAGGTAGGGATCAGCACGGCCGCTGGTTTAACACGATCAATGGCATATTGAATGTTAGATGCAATCAGATCATCAATATCAATACTCGATTGCTGGTTCAGTTTTTCTTTCAAAAGCGCTTTTGTATGAAACTCAGATCGAAACGGTTCTGTATAAGTAGCGATTTTAGCTAGCATATTGGTCGCTTCTACAGGGTATTTTCCCATAGCGGATTCACTTGAGAGCATAATGCAATCCGTCCCGTCGAGAATGGCATTTGCTACATCTGTGGCTTCTGCGCGGGTGGGGCGTCGATAGGAGACCATGGATTCCAGCATGTGGGTTGCAGTAATGACGGGTTTGCCGTGAGCATTAGCAAGTTGCACTAACTTTTTCTGTGTGACCGCCATTTCTTCAATTGGAATTTCAACACCTAAATCACCCCGAGCTATCATGATGCCATCTGCTGCTTGAATGATTTGATCAATGTTCTTCAGCGCTTGTAATCGTTCAATTTTAGCAATGACAAACGTTTGCTTGTTATAATCGGATATGAATTGTTTTATATTATAAATGTCATTGGCATTTGATACAAAGGATTGACTCACCGCATCAACCTGATTTTCTAATGCAAATGTTAACAATGTTTTATCGTTTTCAGTCAATGCGTGACTGTCCAACTCAATTCCAGGTAAATTCAACCCTTTTCTTGAATTCAGTTCTCCGCCCACGAATATTTTGCAATGAATATCTTGATCAACAATGGATGTCACTTTTAATTGCACAAATCCATCATTAATATAAATATCATCGCCAATGGAGAGAACATTAGGTAACGTACTAAAATTGACTGAAATTCGTGTCTTATCGCCTACAATATCTTCGGTGGTTAATGTCAGATTATCACCATCCATCAATTGGAGTGGGTCTGTTGCAAGTTGTCCAATTCGAATTTTTAAACCGGGCAAGTCGGCCATGATTGCAACGGGGATATCGATATTAAATGACGCTTCTCTAATATTTTTGATGACTTGCCTATGGCCTGTCATATCACCATGCGAAAAATTCAATCGTGCGACATTCATTCCGGCACGCAATAGATTTTCTAATGTGGAAATTGAATTTGACGAAGGTCCAATCGTACAAATAATTTTGGTTTTATTCTCAGGACAAAATTTCATGTTTAACCTAACAATTATAGTGATAAGTCGGTCTATTATAAAGAAGAAAGTATAAAACCAAAGTTGTATAACAATTGGTCTTTATGCTTGATCCCGAGTTAACGTAATATCTTAAAAGTGGTGAAATCGGGCTCTATCAATAAGTTAAGTCTATCATTTAAAGCAATGATTATGAGAAGATATTTAATATGAAAAGCAAGCAAAAACATATTGTTTTAGTGGGTGCAGGTATCATGAGCGCGACGCTGGGTATCTTATTGAAAAAAATAATACCGGATATTCGCATTTCAATTTATGAACGTTTGGATCGTGTGGGGGCTGAGAGTTCAGACGTTGGCAATAATGCCGGAACTGGTCATTCGGCGTTTTGTGAGTTGAATTATACGCCATTCGAAAATGGAAAAGTTGATATCAAAAAGGCCTTAGAAATTGCAAATAGTTTTGAAATTTCAAAACAACTTTGGGCATATTTAAAAGAAAACGAATACATTGATTATACAATACCCTTTATAAATGATATCCCACACATGAGTTTTGTTACGGGTGAAGAGAATGTGGAATTTCTGAGTAAGCGTTATGATGCCATGTCCTGTGTTCCCATTTTTCGCGATATGAAATTTTCATCTAGTCGACATGAAATATCTGACTGGATTCCTCTGATGATGCAAGGGCGAAATGAAAACCAAAGTTTGGCAGTCACAAAGATGGACATTGGGACTGATGTTAACTTTGGGCGGATCTCTCGCGGTATGGTTGATTATCTTTGTCAATGCGAAAATGTCAGCGTTTATCTAAATCATAATATCAACGAATTTTCAAAACTAAAAAATGGCGGCTGGGAAATTGAAGTGGAAAATCTCAAAAATGGTGATGAGCTCGAAATTGAGGCGGACACCATATTTATTGGTGCAGGTGGTGGAACACTATCTTTACTTGAAAAAGCTGACATAGAAGAAATCAATGGCTATGGTGGTTTTCCTGTCAGTGGGCAGTTTTTAAGGTGCAACAATCCAGACATTGTTAATCAACATAATGCCAAGGTTTACGGCAAGGCGGATTTAAATACACCGCCTCTTTCAGTGCCACATCTTGACACTCGTTTTATTGATGGAGAACGAGCACTATTTTTTGGCCCCTATGCTGGCTTTACCACAAAATTTTTGAAAAATGGCTCCTATTTTGATTTTCCATTGTCCATTGATTCCCATAATTTCTTACCCATTCTTGCAGTTGGGATACACAATGTTGATTTAACCAAGTATTTACTCAAACAGGTTACTCAGTCTGATGAGGATAGAATTGAAGTATTGCTCAAATATTACCCTAATGCGGAAATGAATGATTGGGAATTAACAACTGCGGGACATCGAGTTCAAATTATTAAAAAAGATAAAGACAGTGGTGGTGTGCTGAAGTTTGGAACTGAAATTGTTTGCACAAAAGATAATACCATGGCAGCGTTGCTTGGTGCATCACCTGGCGCATCAACATCAGTTGTTGTCATGCTAGATGTTATTCAAAAATTATTCACTGATGAGATACAGGCCAGTGAGGGTCAAAAACGCATACGAGAAATGATTCCCAGTTTCGGTGAGTCGTTGATTGATAATGAAGATTTATGTCAAAAAACCAGGCAGTGGACAAGTGCAATATTACAGTTAAATTAGTTGCTCATGTTTCTCACTGCGATGCCTCGTAATAATCTGCCAAGAATGTCAGTACCAGTAATAACACGTTTGTTGTTGCCCCATACTAACACCAGGTCTTCATCAATGACATCATCGCTTAATGTCGGGGAGTTTACCTTTAAATTGGCAATCACTTTTCCTAACAGGATTTTTTCATCTTTAATGATAATGGGACGATGCGAGTAAATGTATGGGTTGGTTTTTCCTTGTTCTAACAATGCATCACGTAAAAAGGCGTTTGAATTTAACACTAACGCAGGTTCATTGTTTTCATCGGTAATGATAACCCATTTCTTTCCGGAAGCATTTACCCGTTGCAAAAACGGATCTGTTACGTGGTGTTTGAATTCGGGATAAATGGGGCGGCCATCTTTTGATGGTAATGAAATTACGCTGGCAGGATCAATCATTTCACCTTCATCTTGGACCAATATATCATCCAGCGCTAAAAAATTTAATGCGCCGATGCCTTCAATTCGATCAATGTCGGTTTCTTTTGATGCGATGTGTTTTTTGAGTACTGCACGTAAATCTTTTTCATTAAAATACTGTATACCTTCTTTGCCCAACCATTTATCTAATATTATTGCTGACGGTTTTGCAACGGGATAGAGCAGTAATTGATACATGCGAAGTAATGGGGACAATGCAGAGCCCATGCGTAACGCGTTTCGGGAAAAATAGGCTTGCGGTGCAATTTCACCAAATAGGGTAATGAAAAAAGTTGAGAAAAGAAAAGCACTCACACCCGCCATGACTGAGCCGGATAACTGTGTGAGTAAAACATTGATGCCGACATTACCCCATAGAATTGTTGTTAACAAGAAATTGGAATCTTTACGCATGTTTAGGATGCGAATCGCTTTATCGTTGCCGTGGCTCGATTCGATTTCAAGGCGTAATCGACTGATCCCAAATAGTGCCAGATTCAGTCCGGAAAACATAGCAGATTGACTAATGCAGAAAATAATGCCTAGCCAGATAAAAGTTGTTGTCGTTACAGTTACGGTTTCAATCATAAAATTAATTAGTGAGATAATGTTAGGATATTAAAAATTATATAAACTAAAAAAAATAAGAAGCGTCGCAAGGAAGCAAACGCCGACGATATACCAATGTTCAAATAACCTTTCGAAAGAAGCGATTTTTTGAAATGTATTTGGCATATTTAAAAATTTAATAAATATTTCTGAAACCTGACGTATAATTTCCAGCCTATTTTCGATTGTTAAATTCAGTGAATTTTTTGCAGCTAGACTGAGTTTTTCAATGCTGACAATGATATCTCCAGCAGGAATAGGTTTATTTAACAAGGTAAATCCGGGATTTATTTTAATTGCATAATAGGCTATGCAACATCCAGTTATAATAGGCCAGCACAGTGAAAACCAAATCGCAGCATCCCACCCTTGTAGCATGATGGCTTGAGTGCGTTGCCATGTCCATGGAAAAATAAGAGTGACAAGCCATAATCCAAACCAAAGTGCGAATAATCCTGATTTGCGTTGATCTACTTTTACAGTCATCTGAACTTTCCAAAGTGTACGAATAAAATGAAAAATAATCAATGTCGTTCCGATTGCACCAACTCCAAGTATAAATATTAATATTGGGAAACTTTCTAACGATTGTTTTACTGCTATTTTTGCAGCCATACCACTGGTTAGTGGTGCACCCGCCAGTGACAAGGCTGCAATTCCGAAAAGAATTCGAAAAGATAATTGATCCAGCCATCCTTTAACACTATCAATGGCTAAAAATAATAATCCTTTTACAAGCCCATGGTGGATTGCGTAAACAATGATACCGAAAGCGATTTCGTCTCCATATTCCGGTTTAATCAATGCGACCCCGAATAAGGCGATAATGGTACCCATTTGGCTAACACTGGAATACCCAAGTATTGTTTTACAATTTTCCTGCTTTAAACCAATGATTATTGCATAAAAAATTGCACACACGCCGAAACAGATCGCTAGGATGCCAACCCAATCATTTTCAGTGATTCCCAATTGTAAAAATCGCAATCCACCGAGTACGCCGGCGTTTATCATTGCTCCACCCATTACAATACAGGCTGGTAGGGGAGCTGCGCAATAACTGAGAGGTAATCCAAAATGAAACGGAATCATTCCAAGCTTAATACCAAATCCTATTATGAATAATATTTCAATATTTGCTTGCCAGGAAAATGAAGTAAATTCCGAAAATGTTATACTGCCAATTTGATCATAGATTAGTATGAAAGCAGAGAATATTAAAAGCTCGCCTAAAATTAACAATGAAATATAGATTCGGCCAGCGCGTCGATGGAATTCGCCTCCCTTAAAAACAATTAATCCTAATGTGGCGAAACTCATTAATGCGTAAGCAAGATAAAACGAAAACATATCTGCAACAACAAATAAACCCAAATTACCTGAAAGACTAAGGGAGAAAAAAATCCAAAACCGGCGGGTTAACTTTTGCGTTTGATAAAAATACTTACCGTAAATATAGCCAATAGCCCAAATTAAAATAGTCGGTGCTAACAGATTTAATGCAGTATGATCGATACTGAGTTGCGTACCCATAAATAACCATGGAATAGACACTTCGGTATGACTGGGGAACATGACTAAGAGCATTGCTGGTATTAAGCTAAAGGGTATCGCTTTTTCCCAAATGGAATGGCGATTCAAGATTAAGCCAATGGCGATAATCAAGGGCAAAACTGGCGTCAAAATGAGTAACGGTTCGGTCAAAACTCGTATTCCCTATTCACAATTAATTTTACCCAGGCGAGGGGGCTGATCGGTGCAGCAGCAAATAATCCAACCAGGAGTACCAACATTGCAGTAAATATGGGTGGCAGTAGTAGCATCCAATGTGTTTCCCATTTACCTTCGTAATGTGAGTGGTGTTCTTTATTCGCTGGCCTGAACCATGCGGTATAGAGTATTGGCAAAAAATAGGCGGCATTTAATATGCTGCTACCGACAAGTACCCAAATTACCCAGGGGTTTCCTGAACTAACTCCACCCAATGCGAGATACCATTTACTAATGAAACCCGCCATGGGTGGAATGCCAATCATTCCGAGTGCTGCAATAGTAAAAGCTGCCATTGTCCACGGCATGCGTCGACCAATTCCTTGCATTTCACTGATTTTGTGGATGTGATATGTCTCGGCAAAATTTCCAGCACAAAAGAAAAGTGTTATCTTCATCAACCCTTGATGAATTAAATGAATGAGTCCACCGATAGCCGCAATTGGTCCAGCTAAACCAACGCCCAACGCAACGTAAGAGACTTGGCTTACAGTAGAATAAGCCAAACGTTTTTTTAAATCATCTTGATACAGTGCGCGAATAGAGCCATATATAATTGTCACGGATGCTGCCCAAGCGAGTGGATTTAGTACATCCAGAATTTGCGCGACTTCAAACCCATATACATCATAAACTACCCTGATAATGCCAAATGCACCGGCTTTAACGACGGCAACAGCATGAAGTAACGCACTCACTGGTGCTGGTGCTACCATGGCTAGTGGTAGCCAACCATGTAATGGAACTAGCGCAGCTTTTACGCCTAAGCTTATTACCATTAGTGCAAATATGATTGTCAATAAATTGCTATGCTGTTCTATAAAACCGACAAGCAAACCGGCAGAGCTGAAGTCCAATGGGCCGGCGATAGAACGCAACCAAACGACAGCAAACAATAATATTGCACCACTGGTCATTGTGTATATTAAATATATTCGACCTGCGCGCAGCGCTTCATGGGTGCCCTTGTGTACCAAAAGCGGATAAGTTGTTAATGTGAGTAATTCATAAAACAACACAAAGGTAATCATGTTTCCAGCAAGCGCAATTCCAATGGTCGCGCTAACACAAAGGCTAAAAAAACCAAAAAAACGACTTCGATGGGGGCTTTTTTCTAAGTAACCGACTGCATAGATTGTGGTGACAAACCAAAGTAAGGTTGATAGTGTTGCAAACAACATTGACAAGGCATCAGCTTGTAAAACTAAATCAAAATCAAGAAGCAAGGGGATGCGAGTTTCAAAATTTTCACCGCGATACACACCCATGATCATCAAAATCATTAAAATGATTTTTATAACCGCACCACCAAGGTTAAGAAAAGTTCGTAATTTATGATTGCGTTCATTTATGGTAAAGATAAACAAACCGGGTATTAATGAACTCAAAATAAGTAATAATGGTAAGGTATTGTTCCAACTCATAGTTTGATAACCATGATAGAGTCAAAACCAATAGCAAATAAATTAAACAACCAGTTGGAGGCAAACCCCAAAATCACTGACAATAAACTAAGAATAAATGCGGGCCATATCATGAGTTGCCATTGTTTTTCATCTTCGATATCTTGTCCAACACCTCGCTGTAACAACGCAGGGGAAATGAGTCGAAAAATATAGGCTGCTGCTAGCAATGACCCTAGCAATAAAATGATTGCCCAACCCCATTGGCCACTCTCAACGGCCGCTAACAACAATGACCATTTTGCAACAAATCCACCACTGGGTGGTAGGCCCATCAAGCTGATTCCTGCTAAAGTAAAAGTAAAAACAGTGACTGGCATGTGTTTGGCGAGACCTTGTAATTCATTGATTCGATCGTGACCCGCGCTGTGTAATACTGCACCGGCACCCAAAAACATAGCTGCTTTGGCACAGGCATGGGCCATTATTAAATATAAAGCACCCCCGATAGCTGCCGTACTCTGGCCTGCTACGGCAAGTGGGAATACTAAAAATAAATACCCTAATTGTGCAACAGTTGAATAAGCGATCATCAATTTTATTCTTTCTTGCCGGAGCGCCTGGATCGAACCCCATAGAACTGCGATTGATCCCAATATACCAAGTAAATTAGCAATGCTTGGAATAATAATTTCCGGAAAAAGTTGAAACCATAATCGCAGTAAAATGTAAAAAGATGCTTTTACAACGATTGCAGATAATAATGCGCTGACGGGAGCGGATGCATTGGAATGTGCTGGCGGCAACCAAAAGTGCATAGGAAAAAGGGCAGACTTCGTGAGTAAGCCAAGCGTCATTAACGCAAATGCAACATAAGTAATGGGATTTGAAATTAGCTGATTAGAGAGCAATGTTATGTCAAGTGCGCCATATTCTTTGTATAACAAGGCGACACCCAATAAATAACAACTAGATGCTATCAAGCCAACAAATAAATATCGTAGAGCTGCTTTTAACGCTTTCAAGGTACCATTTAAGGCTGCTAACGCAACCGCGATGATGCCGATAAGTTCTAATGATACATAAATATTAAAAATATCATTCGACATGAAGAGTGCGTTAAGCGCACTCCATAATATGAGAGCAAGCGGCCAAAAATAAGAAACGTTTTTTTCGTGTTCGTAATAATTTTTAGCATATATTAAGACTGCACCACTGATAATTAAGGTAACCAATAACATAATGGCACTCAAGCCATCTACGCTTAAGTCTATTCCCAAAGGGGTTCCCCAGCCGCCAACAGAATGGCGCACCGGACCAATTTCAATTAATATTTTTATTAAATTTATCAAAAAAACCGGTGTAATGATTAGGCAAATTAATGTGAATAAACGTGTACGTTGCGGAAAGATAAAACAAGCAAAGGCAGTTAACAACGGTGTTAAAAGTAATCCAATGAGAGTGATAGATTCATTCATGAGTGATCTGATTCATCAGCGGCATTGTGGTTAAGAGCATCTTCCTGTTTTTGTGCATCTTGAATACGAATGGTCAATACTAATGCCAGTGCTGTTGCCGCAACAGTGACAACAATTCCTGTTAACACTAATGCATGTGGGATTGGATCCGTCGCGATCGAAACACCACGGTAAGCGATTGCAACGATAACCAGTAAGATACCCGTTCCCATAATATTAAGGCAGAGGATGCGACGAAACGGTTCATTTACCAATGTTATTCCCGCTAGGCCCATACAAAATAAAACGATGCCGGTGAAGATGTAAAGCATTCCATTCATTTGTGGGCATCCTTGTTTTGATCGATGATGGGGCGCCCGCCAAGAAATAAAATGATCATAATACTGGCAACAGATAATAAGGCGGCACTTTCGATGAATAAAATCCAAGTTGCTGCAGAGGTTGAGGAGAATTGTAATAATAATCCGTTTTGAAGCAATAGCAGTATTGAAGCCAAAACGAATGTCAATGGTCCAAGCACCAGAACGAGGCGCCACTGCCAGGGTTTATGCAATATCCTAAGGGGTTGACCTGACATCAACCAAAGTAATCCCGCTGCCGCGAGAACAGCGCCACCTTGAAATGCACCGCCGGGTTTGCTTGAGCCAATCCATAATAAATAAATGGAAACGATAATAATGATTGGAATGAGTATTTGTGTTGCAAGAGAAAGGGTTTCATTAATTGGTATTTTTGGTAATGCCAAGCTGGGTCCGAGTGACCATACCGATAACGCTGCTGCAAATAAAACGATCAGTTCTAGCATGGTGTCATAACCTCGAAAATTTAATAGTACAGCTGTTACTGGATTGCTGACACCGCTTTCTGGCATTTTATTATTTAATGCTGTTTGCATTACATCTGAAACAACGGGAATATTCATAGATACTGCAAGGATAAATATTGCAACAGCGACTGTGAGACAGCTAACAAAACCCACAGTGAATTTTGTTGTGATGGATTCATAATTTATTTTATCATCCAACCGGCTCAATGCGACTAAGAGTAATGCACCGGTAACACCCGCACCAACTGCTGCTTCTGCTAATGCGACATCAGGTGCATTTAGTCTAACCCATATCAAAGAAATCAATAAGCCAAAAGATATAAATAAGACAACAGCCTTAAATAAATTTTTACTGGTGATAATAATCCATGCTAACACTAATAATGTGTAACAAAGCAATAGATCAAATAAGTTTAATACTAGTGTTTGGACCACGGTATTACCCCGCGTTTATGGGCCTGCTGTGCGAGTAAAAAACTGCCTAAGGTACTTGCCGTTAATACTAGCAACCAAATGACAATTAAAAATAGTGATTGATAAATCGTGTCTGCTTGAATAGCAAGACCCATTAAAATCAGTCCCAAGCCCATATTGTCAGCTTTTGTCAGTGCGTGCAGGCGTGTGTACAAATCAGGGAAACGCAATAAACCCACAGTACCTGATACAAAAAATGCAATACCACAAATGATTAATAAAGAGCTAATTAAATTGATCATTTGCTAAATCCCGTGAACAATAACAAATAAAGCCAACGAGAGTGACCAAAACGAGTAACGCAAAAACCAATGCTACTGAATAGAGGTCGGGTTTTTCAAATCCGTTTGCTAACAAAACAATGATTGCCACACCAGTGGTGCCAAAAAGTTGTGCTGCAATCATGCGGTCAAATGTTGTCGGGCCTTTAATTACGCGCCAAAAACCGACAATAATTGTGATGAGTAGTAATAGTGAGCAAAGTAAATAAAATGCAGTCATATTCTTTTTTCCCCAAATAAATCTGCTATTAAATTTTCCAGCGTGTGTAATTCCTGGGTGACATCTGTATTGCTGTTGATGGAATGAATGAGTAACGTATCCTTCTCATAATTAATACACAATGTACCAGGTAATAATCCCATGATTGCAATAAAAAATTGTTTTGCTTTTTTATTTGATAAATAGGTAACGTAAGTAAATTCTCCTGGATATAAATCTAATTCTCGCTTAAAAGCAGATTTGGCGACATCAAAACTTCCGACAAAGGCGTTAATTAAAAAATAGTAGATAAAGCGGGGTATAACGGACCATTGAAGTGGGTTGGGTTTGGGTGAATATTTCGTACTGATGTATGCTGCAATGGCAGTGGCAAGTACACCAAGCCAAATAGAATCGAGATCACCTCCATTTATGATCCACCAACAAAAAAGAAAAATTCCAAATCTGGACAGCATTAATTTGAAACCAACATTTGATGGATTCCATGGCAGTGACGTTTTCAAATCACAGATTCCTTTCAATTTGTAAATGAATAAAAATTTGAAATTAATGCTCTATCGAATAAAAAACATCCGCACCGGTTTGGCTACCGGTTTCGGTCTGTAATATCACTTTTTTCGAAAGATTATAACGAAGCTGTACTATGTTGCTTCTTTCAACGATTCCGGTTAAATAACGCAAATACAGATTAGGCGAAAGATAGCTGCCAATGACGAGTGAACTATTTTGCGAATCCTCACTGGTTTCTATAAGAATTTCGTCAATTCCCAGTCTATTTCCTATGGATTTCGCCAATATCTCACTTCCTACCATTCCAAGTGCCGTTGCTGCGGCCATTAAACCTGATCCTTCTCGTTTGTTGATTTCTATTATCGGTCGGCCAAGTAATAAATACGATAAGGAATCGGATTCGGCCATGGTTGGTTGGGAGAATAATCTGATTTCCGGTGATTGTAAATGAGACGTGACATTCATACCTACGACTATATCCTCAATCTGGCGCTGCGCAACGAAATCGAGTGTTGGATCGTCTACTGGGGTGTTAGCAAATATGAACCGACCCTTGGTGACTTTGAGTTCTTGGCCAAACGCACGGTAATGTGCGTTAACTAAATTTATTTCACCTTGACCTGTTGTTACTTTTTCACTTTCATCAATGATTAACATACTGCCGCTTAGTGCGCTACGTAAACCAAAACCCTCGAAATTAACTCTATCCCCTAAAACAACACGAATTTTTGAATTAAAATTCCAATTATTCTTTTTATCACTCACTTTGCTTGATACTTCCTCACTGACAATAACAGTATCGGACGATTCTCTTTCTGCGGTAACCGGTATTACGCTAGGTCTTAAGCGCGCAAATGGGATTAAAATCTCCCCTTCAGCTAGCAAGTTAGGGTATTGAAATTTGATATTGAGTGTTGGGCTAATTTCCACAGAGGCTTCTGGTATGTTAATGACTTGAAACTGATCGCCATTGATGTTTAATGTATTTTGCCATGTTTTATCTTTTTCCTGTGAAATTAAACCAGAAATTTTTAGATCTCCAGAACCAGATTTGACGCTCCCAGTAATTTCGATTTGATTTTTTTTATTCGATTGTGCTTTTACCTTTATTTTATTCAATTTTAAATTCAGTTGAGGCACTAATATTTGCTCAGAAGTTATTTCACCCAATCCAACTATATTAGGTTCCGACACGCTTCCAGTAATGTTAAATACAGAATGTAACTGGGCATTTTCTAGATTCTTAATATCTGTTATAAAAGGGGATAACATAATTAAGGACGGTAACGCTATGTGGATATCGCTCTTTAGTGGTTGTTGCAAAAGCGTTAAATCCAATTTGTCCGTTAAAATAAAGGCGTTTGCATATACCTTGGCATTATTCTCAAACGGAAGTTGAACGCTTAAATCTAACAATTTGGGGTTTTTAACCAGATATGCACTTCCAGCTTGTACTAAAAGTCGGTGTTCTTCATCATCAACAGTGAATTTTGCTTGTCCAGCAGTATTTGTAACGCCGGCCGAGACAATTAAGTTTTCCTTTTCTTGCAATAGGTTTACAAAACCGTTTAGTTTGCTATCAATTGTTATATTCTCAGGCAATAACCATTGTAGCGATTTGGTTGGAAATTCACCCCAAGATAAATTGGTAATTAAGTTAACCGAATTATGTGTTCCATCAAAACAAAACGTTGATTGTTCTTGAATGTAACAATTTTGTTCCACATGAAAACTATTTTTTGAAATGACGAGTTTACTTTTATTTTTAAGTTGATAAGTGCCTAATCGATGACTATTTATTTCACTGTCCGTTAGACTGGCATTCCATATGTTATTTTCAAATTCACCTTTTATATTCCAATTTGCAGAAACAAGTGGCTGAGTGAGTGTTAAAGAAAGTCTATGTTCTGCAGCGGTTCCATGGAGATTTATGGAAAAATCTCCAATTAGTGTGTCTTCATATTTTATCTTTTGAAATGCAAGTTCTATATTGGACGTTTGATTTTCCTGTATTACAACTTGCACAGCGCCATGCAACTTTTCTAGTTGGACTTCACCATATTTGAGTTGTTGACTATCCACATCCAGAGCCAAAGAAGGATTTTTCATTGAGCCGGATAAAGCGCCTTTTGCAGAAACTTTACCGCCGAATTCAGGGTAAAGGGTTGATAGGTCCGATGAGCGAATGTCATAAGCTAAATAAAGTTGATCTGCGATTTTTCCACTGATGTCGATAAAAGTGGCATCTGCGACATTAAATGAGAGAGTCTCAATGTCAATATCATTGTTTAATAGACCGATGTTTGCAGTTCCTGAAAAGGGCTTGCCATGTAATGCTCCACGGATTTTGGATAAATTTGTTTTTAGGTGAAAGTCATCCTTTTCTAATTTCCCGTTAGATATTACATGCAAACTGATATTTTCTGGTAGGTATTCATTGATTTCCCTGGCATCAATATTCAAGAGATCGACTTTAGTTTTCCAAGAAACAGCATCCTTCCAATTAAGTGTTGCGCTTCCATTCGCTGTTCCACTCAGTCCGTTAATCTGTAGTTGAGTAAAATTAAGTTGGGTATCTGATCCAGTGGCTTTTGTGTTTAACCGAATTTTTGGATACTCTTTTATCATTAAATCACCTTGGAGATTTAATGCATAATTTGTTAATGTTCCAACAAATGATAATTTCCCAGCTTCGCTGTTTGCAACCGGCTCAGTCAACCAGGGCCAGTTCATTTGTTGCCAATCAACGTCTAAATTATATCTTATGTTTTCTTCTGCCCAGCTAATATCACCTTTTCCTTCCAGTGTTGCGGGCTTGTTTATTTCTGTTAATGTGAGTTGTTTAAATACCACTTGTTTTTCCAGTAAAGTCAAGTCGTATTGTAAGGCTAGTTTTCCAAACGCTGGATAATCACTTGTTGCCTTTCCGACAAACTGTATGTTGCCTAGTGTTCCTTCGCTAGAGAAATTACCTTCAATATTATTGTTTGGTAAATCATTAGAGAATTGATCTAAAGATAATTTGTTAACGTTGGCGTTGGCCTTCCAAGACAGCTCTGACGCGACATTAAATAAGTTTCCGTTCACTTCGCCGTGAACAAAACCAGTCACCTTTGCAGTTGTTTTCAATTGATTTAAACCACCCGAAAATGTGGAATCTAAGGTAAATGGTTGATTCATTAAATCTTGAATGATAAGTCGAGCAGAAACACGAATGGGAATTTGTGCGGTAGGATTTAGCTCGCCATTTAATGATACATGATATGCCTTCCATTGCGCATCCAACTGTGAAATGTTAAGCACATTTTTAATGGAGGCATTTTGAATGTTAAATTTACTGATGACTTCTGGCGCCGAATCACCATTGATAATAACAATTTTCTCGAATATCGCATTAGCAATGACTATCCCGATTGGGAAGGAAAATTTGGGTAGTGTGAATTTGTCCTTTGAATCTTGATTGTCGGACTTTGGAATTTTCAAATTGATTTCGTTAGTATACAAACGGTCTATGTAGAATGTTCCCTTCATTAACTTTTTACCTTGCCAGGATAGTTTTCCGTTTTTGATTGTTAATTCAGTATCATCCTGTTTAAAATATAATTGTTTGAATTTAACATGATTAACCAGGGAGCCTGTTAAACCAGTAATTTCGAGCTTTCCTGGCGCAACATTAACCGCAATACGATACATGAGTTGTAAACCGTTTTCAGTAAATAACAATAACGGTAATGACACCACAAGAATAAGTAGCAGCGATGTGACTAATGTAATACTGACTTTTTTCATTACAAATCAAAACCAATAATAAAGTGTAGGCGAGGGTAGTCCACTTTTTTGTCCAATGGCCAACCAAAATCCAATCTTATTGGACCTATTTTTGATCTCCAGCGAAGCCCAATACCCACACTTCGATAGATATTGTCAGAGAACTGATTGAAACTGTATCCGCCATCAGAAAATATGGCAACTCCCCAGTTTTGAAAAATTTGGTTCTCATATTCTATCCCGGCAACCGCTAAATATTTACCTCCGATGATATTGCCCTGTGAGTCAGTTGGACCCAGTTCCTCATATCCATAACCTCGAATACTTTGGTCACCACCTGCGTAAAATCGTCTGGATGCAGGAAGTGAGGTGATATGTTTAATATACGTTCCCCCACCAATGGCCTTAAAGATAAATCGATTTTTGTTAAAAAAGGGAATAATGTATTTGGCTGAAAGTTTTATTTGGGAAAAATTCACGTCGGAATACCAAATTTTATTTGCCGTCCATATCTCAGCGGTAAAGCGTGTTCCAAATGTGGGATATAAGCGATTATTAAATTTATTACGTGTCCATTCTACATTTGGCATGATTAGATTGCTACTGCCACTTTCGTTCGCAATTTCGTAGGACTCTCTCTCAAAGGTGAGAGCAATGGACTGTTGCCACGATTTTAAGCCGGTAATTCGCCTAATATCCACAGCAGTTGCTTTGCTTTCTCGACTTTCGGTAGTTTGGCTTAGGTAATATGTGCTCAATGCCAAGTGTTCAGATGCGGGTTTTTTTAATGGAATAGAATAAAGTACGTCAACACGGTTTATCCGTTCAGATGTTTTACCTCGTAATGTTATTATATGCCCATTTCGATTAAGGCGTCGTTGATGTTCTATGGATGCCCGCGCACCCGAATTGGTTCCATAACCAATGCCAAAGTGATAACTTCGTTTTTTGCGCATTGTTAGGCGAATTTCCAACGGCACTGCCAAATTGTCTGCTTCGTCAATTAATGGGTTAACTTCAATTCGTGAAAAATATTCACTGTTTGATAGCGATGACTGCAATTCCAATAAAGCCGAGGCATCGTAAGTCGAGCCTTCTTTAAAAGCTATGTAGCGATATAATAAGGTTTCATTTAGTGGATCGCCTATTTGCAGAAATTTGATTTTGCCAAAGTGATAACGAGGCCCGGTATCAAATCGAATTATGATGTCAGCGATGTATTTTTCCAGGTTTATGTTTATTTTATTTTCCATAAATTTTGCATTTAAATAGCCAATTTTTTGTGTGTATTTAATTAATTCTATTTTAAAAGCTTCATATTGCTTGTGCACCAGTACTGCGCCGGGCTTAAGTGGAAAGCGATAAACAAATTCTCTAAGCGCATTATTCTGGCTGCCTTCACCAGTTATTGTGACATCACTGTTTAGGATTGGAATGGGTTGCCCGAGTGAGACATTATATTTTGCAGTCCATTCGGAACGAATATTTGATTTATTTTCTTCTAATGTAGATTCTATGTTAATCGCATAAAAGCCAAAGGGTTGTAATGCCTTTTTAAATTCTTCAACAGCGAGTTTATGTAAACGACGAACTTGTAATGCGTCAAGGTCCGCTGACTGTTGACTTTCCTTGTATATGCTTAAAAATAATTTCACATTTTGCAATAATGCTTTTTCATCCACTCCCTTGAATTTTACTTGTATGTTAGAAGCAAAGGATTGAAATGGAATAGTAAAAAGTAGGAGAATTAATATTCTTTTGAAATAGTTCACTAATTAAAGTTTTGTAGTGCTGTTAATGCCATTGGGTAATAGAAGATGATCATAAAATATTTAAACGACATGGAAAGATTAAATTCATATAAATATATCGATTAATTGTAATATTATTGATTAATAAAACTTCTGTTAATCTTTACGTCTTATGTGTCATTTAATCTTAATTAGGATTGACTCAGATGATATTTTGAGCCATCAAAAAAGTATTTGAGAGTTATGGCAATTTTATCAATTTAATTGGCTATATTCTCTTGTTCACTCATTTTACTCATGTTTGGCAGCTCTGGGTGCAAGCATGATAACGCAATATCTCTCCCTTGATTTCGAACAAAGTCTAAAAATGTGTTGCTTGCCAAAGATAATTTTTTACCCACTGGGTATCCAATGTACCACTGATTTTTGATCGGAAAACCCTCGACATCCAATTCAGCAATCATTCCAAGATTGTGTTCCAACTCGGTTGTAAATTGCGATAATATGGAAATGCCTAAGCCTCCCATGACGCCCTGTTTAATTGCTTCATTCCCGCCAAGAACCATTTTTTTATTGATTGTCATTTTTTTTGCATCTAAAAATCGTTGAATTTCTTTCAGTGTAGTTGAGCCTGGTTCCCTAACCAAGAAGGGTTCTTGCAGTATTGTTTCTAATGGAATATTTTTGCTATTAGCAAGTGGGTGATTTTTTGATGCAATAACGACAAATGGGTTTTCAACAAATGGGATGACTTTTAATGCCATGTCTTCGGGGATGCGACCCAGGACGTATAAGTCGTCTTGGTTCCTGGAAAACCGTTCCATTAACGCGGGCCGTGATACAACGTGAAAGTTGATGTTGATATCGGGGTATTTTTTACTAAAAGCACCAAATACTCGGGGTAGAAAAAATTGCGTTGTTATGGTACCAGAAATGTGCAAATCACCTTGTGGATTATTTTTAAATTCTGCAATATCATGTTCCATTTCATTCAGAATGGATATGATTTTCTGACAACTGGCTAATAACATCTCACCAGCAGATGTAACGTAGATTTTTTTTCCAACTTGTTCGATTAATGGTATTTTCAAGGTTTCTGCTAGTTGCTTAAGCTGAATAGAAACGGTGGATTGAGTAATAAATAGTTCTTCAGCAGCGCGAGTAAAGCTTTTGTGTCTGGCGACTGAATCAAATATTTGTAGTTGGCGAATGGTTGGACGAATCATGGTTTATGGTATCTTTTTGTCAGCTGTATTTGTGTAGTGTTATTCTGTTAACCGATTTTACGTGATCTATTTGTATAATGCACACTTGTTAAGTTTCATAAATTTAAGGATATTTAGCATTTTTAAAATAATGGAAAATAGTACCGTCGCCCACTTTCTACTATAAATAAGGTGTAAACAACCAACACACTGCGTCTCTTAATCGAATAAAGATGGGGCGAGCGTCCACTTCCTGCAACGTAAGTTCCATAGATTTGTTGCGAATATTGTTTGTGTAATCAATTAACTGAAGTATAAACTCATCCCCAAATATCTCCACATTCAGCTCGAAGTTAAGACGCAAACTCCTAGGGTCCTGGTTAGCTGATCCAATTTGTGCGTAACTGTTATCCACAATGAAGAGTTTTGTATGCGAAAACGGCGCAGGTTGATAAAACACCTTAACCTTATGTTGTAATAATTCCCACAGTAAATTTCGTGTTGCCCAGTCAATGAACCGCAAATTACTTTTGGCTGGTAAAATGATTATTACATTTACCCCTCTTAACGCAGCTGATTGTAAACTGGCTATCATTTCTCGTGATGGTAGAAAATACGGTGAGACAATGATGACCTGTTCCTGTGCAGATGATATTGCCCCCATCATGACGAGCGATATTTTATCCAGATCCTCGTTTGGGCCATCACTGATGCATCGACAAAAGCTATTTCCTTTTGAGTCATTATCAACTTTATTCATTGGTAGCGGTTTACCGGTTACGAATTGCCAATCTTCCGCAAATATTGTTTCAAGTTGAATGACGAGGGGGCCTTCGAGACTAAAGTGCAGGTCAGCGGTTGTGTGGCGAGAATCTCCGGTTATCATATGTCTGTCACCAATATTCATTCCGCCGGTAAATCCTTTTATACCGTCTATGACCAAAATTTTACGGTGATTGCGTAAATTAATTAAAAGCGTTGGTGGCAATAATTTGGGAGGCAAGAATCGAACGACGTTGATGTTCGCAGCTAACAACAAAGTGCTGATTCGGGGCCAGGAATAATATTCACCAACACCATCCACTATGACACAAACATTGACATTACGTTGTTTAGCAGAAACGAGTGAAGCAACAAACTCCTCACCAATGACATCTGTCTGAAAAATATAGCTGGTTAAAAAGATGGAATGCTGTGCTTCATCGATGGCTGTCAACATAGCTGGATAAGCTTGTTCTCCATTTTGGTACAGTTGGATTGCATTGCCTGCTACGAGTGATCTGGAGGTAATGTGATCTGATACTTTAGCAATACTTTCCAGTTTTGATCCTAATTCATTGGCAACCGTTGTTGGTTGAATGCCAACTAACCCTCTTTCATGACCAATTTATATTTTAAAAGAACGTAATCGAGCCAGCGGATGAGCTTGCGTTTGTATTCGGTTTATACCAAACATAAAATACAACAAAGCACCACCAAAGGGGAAAAACAAACACACTGATATCCATCCGAGGGCGGCGCGCGGATCACGCTTATATAATATGGCATGAATAGTGGCAAAAATAGCCAGTGAAAAATGTAAAATTACAATTGCCCAATGCCAGGCAAAAATTTGAATTATCGATGTTACATTTGTTAACAGTTGATTTATGTCGATATTCATTTATCCCTATTTTATTGCATAATTGGATATTATAATGTCAAGCTGTTGCTACTCGATTGTAGCCCAATATAATTATTAGCAATTGATGAGTGCATCCAGCATGTTTCAGCAACATACTATCGAAATTTATCTTATACTGACTTGTATAGCATTAATATCACTTTATCATTTAACTTTTTATTTAAAAATAAAACGACATCCGGAATTAACCTCGATTGGGCGAAATAATTCGGTTCGATTGAAATGGGTGCAAACGGTTATGGAGGAGCGACGTGATATACTTGCTGTACAAACCCTACGAAATTGGAGCATGGCCGCCACTTTTTTGGCATCTACGGCAATTATTATTAGCTTGGGTAGTTTGAGCATTGCCTTAACAACCGATAGGTTAACTGACGCGTCTCTGGCCTTTAATTTTATTGGTGAGCAAAGCAAAAAACTCTGGGCGATAAAGCTTCTACTCATATCCGTTAACTTTTTTATTGCTTTTTTTAACTTTATGTTAGCTGTTCGTTACTACAATCATGTTCCATTTCTCATTACTATCGCGCCAGAAAAAGATCCAAGTATTACCCCGGAAGTAACGACTCAAGTGGTAAATCGTGCGGCGAAATATAATGCATTGGGCATGCGAGGCTATTACTTTTCAATACCACTAACGATGTGGCTACTCGGTCCAAGCTGGATGCTGATTGGGACAGTCATTTTAATAATTCTATTGCATTATCTGGACAAAAGGGATTAATTCGGAATGCTAGATTTCCCTCAATATCTAAAATTGTTTATTGGTTTATTGGCCATTGTTAATCCACTGGGAGCCATTCCTATATTCATCAGTATGACGGCAGGAGATACGAAACAACGACGCCGTAAAACAATTAATTTAGTGGTTTTAGCCATTACGGTTATTTTACTCATTGTATTGTTCTTCGGTGAATTACTATTGCAGTTTTTCGGAATAACCATTCATTCATTTAGAGTAGGTGGTGGCATCTTAATTTTACTAATGGCATTAGGAATGCTAAATGCGAAACCAGGACAAACAATGTATTCAGGAACTGAGGGAGAGAATGCTGCTACCAAAGATTCAATGGCGATTGTACCCATTGCAATGCCATTGCTTGCCGGACCTGGCGCAATCAGTACAATTATTCTTGCGGCGCATAGAGGTAACGAAGTAGGGCACTATTTTACAATTGCGTTTGGTATATTAGTATTGAGTCTTATTATTTGGGCGTTGCTAAGGATGTCACCTTGGATAGAAAGTCGCATCAGTGCAAGCGGTATTAATATTTTTACCAGAATTATGGGATTAATTCTGGCTGCCATCGCAGTTGAATTTATCGCCAATGGACTAAAAGGATTGTTTCCAGTACTTGTGTAACGATAGATTTATTGGGATATTAGAATTTATTGAATTATTAGGAGTTAACATTGAAAGTATTTCAGCATTCGAATTTTATTTTTGCGGGCGTTAGTCTACTACTATTAATGGGACTTAGTAACGAACAAGTTTTGACTGAAGCAGAGCTGGAAGCACTGCTCGCAGGTAAAACTGTTAAGGGTATTTATTTAGATAACAAAACCGCGTTTATACGCCACTATGCTGAAGATGGAAACGTTCGGGAAAGTGTAAAAAATGAAACTCATGAAGGTAAATGGTTTATTGACAAAAAAGGTCAACGTTGTGTTATTTGGTCTAAAAAAGAGAAAAAGTGCCGCGTTATTATAAAGGAGGGTGAGACATATAAAGAATTTACGCTTCAAAAAAATGGGAAACCAAAGCTAAACGTCATTTACAAAAATATTATTGAGGGGAATCCTAATAATTTATAAGTTGGTTTGTTGTTTAACAAATGATTATAACCAATTTTTTCGTTTGAAAAATAATAGCATACTAACCACAATGATTAGCATGGTAGCTATCACGAGAGGGTAACCAAAATACCAGTGTAATTCAGGCATCGCCCATGGGCTTTGTGGATTGCTAAAATTCATACCATACAATCCAGCGATAAAGGTGAGTGGAATAAAAATTGTGGAAATCATCGTGAGTATACGCATTATTTCGTTAAGACGATTACTGACTGTTGAATGGTGAACATCGATTAAACTGGCTGAAAGTTCTTTGTAGTGGTCTAGTATATCTAGCAACTGAACTGTATGATCATAACAATCCCGGAGATAAATATTAGTGTCTTTTTGAATGAGCTGGCTTTCATCACGAAGTAATTCATTTAGTACCTCTCGATGTGGCCAAATATTTCTTCGAAATAAGACAAGCTCTCGTCGTGTCTTATGAATGTCCGCTAGTATTGTCTGATTCGTATTTGAATTTAGCAATTCTTCCTCAATAAACTCTAATTGCTCCCCAATTTTTTCCAGTGCTGGGTATCCTTGATCGATTAATGTGTCTAACAGGCAATATAAAAGATAATCTGCTTTTTGATTTCGAATTCGGCCAATTTTTTTATGGAGTCTTTTACGTAATTCATGAAATGGATAGTCTCCCTCCATGCAAAAGCTAAGTATTATGCCATCTGCAAAAAAAATCGATACTTGTTCAAATTTAAGCAATCCTTCCATTTTCAATGGCATTGACATAATGACAAAAAGTAAATTATCAAATGCATCAATTTTAGGGCGTTGACCTTTATTTAAAACATCTTCCAATGCAAGTGAGTGTAAATCAAAAAAGTCACCCAATTCTTTAATGGTTTCTGAATCGATGCCACCTTGTAAATGTACCCAGGTGACAGTGTCGGTATGTAAATACGGTTTACAATCTTGTATAGAGGATATTTGATGTTCATCTATTGTATTCGATGAGTAGTCGATAAGCTTTATTTCTAATGCGGCTGCTTGAATGTTTTCATTACTTATCAGTGTACCAGGTGGTGTTCCAGGGGGATGATAGGTTTTATCGAAATAGGTCATTATTTTTAGGTTCCTTTAATTTTAGTATCATTAACTTCATTTATTAAGGATAGTTTGTTTTCGAAGATTATTAAATATAATTTTTTATGTGATCAAGTTTTGGAGTATTTTTCTCGTCTGAAAGCAGTTTAAACTTACTACGATAAAATACCGTTAGTGCTTCACAATACCCCTGTGATTGAATCTAATTAATACAAAAAACAAGTAAAATTTACTCCAATAAAGTCTCACATTGATCCTCTAGTATTGTTCATATCCCTCCGTAAACAAGAATAACAGAAAACGACTATTGTGATAGTTTGTGTATGGTAAGCTTATGTGGGGACATATTATGAAATATATAATTCTAATTTATGTAAGTGTGGTTTGTGTTTTTTATTCGCTTAATAGTTCAGCTGCGCCGTATTTATATACGTTTACAGGTCCGATTGATTACGTTGAAGCAGATTTCGAATTTTATACCACGTATGATTTTGATAATGACTTCGGTACGCCTGAAGATACATTTCAATCTGGTGAAACCATTGAGTACACTTTTCTCGTCGATTTTGATTTGGCAGGCTTTTGTGAAGGTCCATTGGGAACCAGTTATTCTGAAACTTGTACAGGCGTAGAAATTCCCGATAGTGATGCAGCAAACTTCTTTTTTACAGATTTAGTGCATGCAACTAAACTCGCGCCTGGAATGGAAGAGGGCACAACATTTTATTATGGATTAAGTATGTTATCGTCTGGTTATTTAGTATCGGAATCAGCAGTATTCGTCTCTTCTATGAATAATGAGCCAGTAGAGGATTGGGTAGCAGAATCCGGTGCAGAGCCGGGTACCCTGGTCGTGGGAGCTGATGCTTGGTCGGCCGTAAATGGAAACGGCTCCTACGGTAGAGTTAATTCAACTCTGCTTCTTACATCCATTAAACCGTTAAATGTAGTTGATTATAATGGCCATTGTGGTGGGGAAAATAAAAAAGATCGAAATATAAAATCACGAAAAAATAACCGAAACCCAAATTTAGCGAATGATAGAAAACGAAGAAAGGAAAGAAACAAAGATAAATTATTGGTCAAGAAAAATGGTATGGAAATCTTTACCAGTGTAGTGGGGACGCATGCTAGTGCGATATTAAATCGTGAAGCGGGTTTGAATTGTGAAAAGAAACAGAAAAATAGAAAAAATAAAAGAAAATCCCGATAAAATAAAAAGGTATGGCAACATTATTTTGTCATACCTTTTGCCTGTAACCTTAATTCTAATTAGAAAAATCAACGCGATGAAAAATGCCACATTAACGAGATACTTTGTCATACTTAATTCGAATTATTTTTTCATTTTTAAATACATGTAAATGGACTTCTTCATAAAATATATTACATCTCCAATTCTAATTTTATTTTCATCAAGTTAGCAACAAAATTGTCATGGGCAATTTTTTCAAACAATCCTTAGTATGTTTTAGTCATAGACCGTGTCATTTTATTTGTATTTTTTAATCAAATAATTAGTAAATTGAATTGTTGACTCTGAATTTAATCTCGGATACAGTTCGCAAATGTTTTAGGTGTCCCAAGGGTATCCATCCAAGGGATGAAACGGGAAGCCGGTGCGTATAGATTTATTCTACACAATTCCGGCGCTGCCCCCGCAACGGTAATCGAGTTACAACTGATCAATATGTCACTGCGTATTTGCGTGGGAAGGCGATTAGTTTTTGGTTATATACCCAAGCTCGAGAGTCCGGAGACCGGCCTAATACTAATAGTTAACATTGCGGAGGGCGATGATGGCGGCTGAAGGGTTGTGCTATCGTTTCTCTGATTCCGTTTTATTTTCCTCTGACTTTGTTGTGATTTTTCAAATAGTCGTACGGGCGAGTACGTCAGAGGAAAAGAATGAAATATTATTGTGCACCAGCACTCTGGTTATTTTTAATATCCACACCAGCTGCTTATTCAAAAAACAGTTATGAATTAGATCCCATCATTGTTACCGCAAACCGTCTAGCAGAATCGGCAGACGAATCTTTAACGTCTGTTACCGTAATTAGTCAAGCAGATATCCAACGCCGCCAGGCATCTAATTTGGAAGAATTGTTACAGGGTATTCAAGGATTGAATATGAGTAACAATGGTGGAGAGGGAAAGGCGACATCTTTATTTATTCGCGGTACTGAGTCAGATCATATTTTGGTATTGATTAATGGCGCAAAAGTGGGTTCCGCTTCACTTGGAACGACTGCATTTCAGCACATTCCTATTAGCCAAGTTGATCGAATCGAAATTGTACGAGGACCTAAGTCCAGTTTATATGGATCCGAAGCCATCGGTGGCGTGATACAAATATTTACCCGCAAAGGTGGGGATAAGATGAAATATTTTGCAGATGTCGGCGTTGGAAGTTATCAGCGTATTTCAACATCTGCTGGTCTTTCTGGTGGTGGTGATAACGGATGGTTTAATGTCAGTGTTGATCGTATAAATACTGATGGATTTGATGCTTGTCGAGGAAAACCATCTCCGGGGGGAGCAGGCTGTTTTACGGATGAACCTGATAGTGATGGATACACTCGTTTGTCTAGCGCGCTTCGATTTGGCTATCGATTAAATCACCAAACAGATGCGGATTTTTATTTATTGCACACCACAGGCGATAATCAGTATGACGGCAGTTTTGTGAATGAATCAGAGTTTGTTCAACAATTGTTTGGCGGAAAAATAGCGTATTCGATAAACAATAGTTTGAATATGAGTTTAAGCTATAGTCAAAGTATTGATGAATCCGATAATTTAAAAGATAGTGGATTTCAAAGTCGATTTAAAACAAAAAGACAGTCTGTTTCTATTCAAGGAGATGTTTATTTTTTGCGAAACCAATCTTTGTCAGGGGGCATAGATTACCTTAATGATATTGTCGATGGCAACATATCGTATGAAGAAACTGAGCGGATGAATGTCGGTATCTTCGCGCAATATCAGGGTGAAGTTTTTTCTAACGATTATCAATTATCTTTTCGAGCAGATGAAAACGAACAGTTTGGTACACATACCACCGGCGGCATTGCCGTAGGTCGATCTCTAAATCGTAATTTACGTCTTTTTTCTTCAATCGGAACGGCTTACAAAAGTCCAACTTTTAATGAGCTTTATTTTCCAAGTTATGGTAATCCAAAGCTTGATCCAGAAAAGTCGTGGAGTGTGGAAACCGGATTTATTGGAAAAATCAATAATGGAAAATGGAGTATCAACTTGTTCAATACACAGATTGAAAATTTGATTGTATATGATGCGGCATCATCATCGCCAAAAAATATTGAAAAAACCCAGATTTATGGAGTCGAGTTAGCGCTAACAGCCCATATTAGACAATGGCGTTTTAGTACTAACATAACAATTATTGATCCAATCAATAAATCAAATGCCGCGAAGGAAGACAGAACCTTACCTCGGCGAGCCAAACAATCATTGCAATTTGATGTCGATTACGAAAAACAAAAATATCAATTTGGCTCATCAGTACAAGTCATGGGTAAACGATATGATGATCTTGCTAATACTCGTGAACTTGATGCTTATGCAACGATTGACTTAAGAGCCAAATTAAATATTTCTAAGGATTGGCAAATACAAACTCGAATGAACAATCTGTTTAATAAAGAATATGAAACAGCATCTTACTTTAATCAAATAGGGAGAAGTTACTTAGTATCACTTCGTTTTGAGCATTAATTATTTTTTATGAGGAATTTCAATATGAATTTAATTCAATTAAGATCACAGTATTTAGTCGGTGCATTACTCATATTCTTAGTTGTAATGACGCGAAGTCATCACTTTATTAGTCTGGATCAATTACCTGGCGCATCTTGGGCTGTTTTTTTTCTAGCCGGTTTTTATATTAGATCAAATAGGATGCTACCCGGGCTGTTAATTTTAGTCTGGTCACTTGATTTTGGCTCATATTATTTTGGTAATAGCAGTAGTTTTTGTATCACACCTGCTTATTTATTTTTATTACCCGCTTACACCTCGTTGTGGATTGCGGGCCGTATTTATGCTCATTATCATCGTAATACATTGCAATCGTTATTGTACCTTGGGGTTTTCACTTTTATTGGCGCGAGTGTTTGTGAATTATTTTCCAGTGGTGGATTTTACTTTTATTCTGGTCGTTTTGTAGATCCTACACTAACAGAGTTTTTAGATAGAGTTATTCTATATTTTCCATCTTCGCTTCAGTCAATGGGATTTTACGTGATAATGGCTACGATCGTTCACATATTATTTTATATGATTAAGGTGAAAGTAAATGAAAAAAATGGAATTGTTAAATCATGACCATAAGCGATCGCCAACAACGATATAAGGAGTGCATGCAACGTAAGAAAAAAAATATTGATAAATCGATCAAACATGCAGTTAAAGAACGAGGCTTAGTTTTAACGTTAACGGGTAATGGTAAGGGAAAATCCAGTTCTGCATTTGGCATGGTGGCAAGAGCATTGGGTCATGGCATGAAAGTGGGTGTTGGGCAATTTATCAAAGGCCGAACTGATACTGGAGAAGAGAATTTTTTTAGCTCCCATCAGAATGTGCTATGGAAAGTATTGGGAGAAGGCTTTACTTGGGAAACACAAAATCTTTCCAGAGATGCTGAAACCGCACAAAATAGTTGGGAAGAGGTGAAGGAAATGTTAATGGACCCTACATTTGATCTGGTTGTCCTTGATGAATTGACCTATCCAATAAACTATCGTTGGCTTGAATTAGAAAACATTATATTGGATTTGCAGAATCGCCCATATACACAACATGTTGTAATAACTGGTCGTAATGCTTCAATGGAATTATGTGAATTTTCTGATACTGTTACTGAAATGGGTGACATAAAGCATGCTTTTCGTGTAGGAGTTAAAGCACAAAAAGGCATAGATTGGTGAAATATAACACTACAGGCATAGCATGTTATCTAATACTTTAATGATTCAAGGAACCACATCTGACGCGGGAAAAAGCATGTTTGTCACTGCGCTATGTCGTTGGCTGAATAGGAAAGAAATTTCTGTCGCGCCTTTCAAACCTCAGAATATGGCATTAAACAGTGGTGTAAGCTCTGATGGAGGAGAAATTGGTAGAGCGCAAATTGTTCAAGCAAAGGCCTGTAATATTGAGCCTCATTCTGATATGAATCCAATTTTGTTAAAGCCCAATTGTGATATAGGTGCGCAAGTTATTATTCATGGTAAAGCCGTTGGTAATATGGATGCGACTTCTTATCATAAATACAAGACTATTGCCTTTAATTCAGTATTGGCTTCTTATGATCGATTGTTAAATCAACACAGGAAAATCATTGTTGAAGGTGCTGGTTCTCCAGCAGAAATTAATCTTAGGAATGGTGATATTGCCAACATGGGTTTTGCTGAAGCAGTAGACTGCCCAGTAATAATTATTGCTGATATTGATCGTGGTGGTGTGTTTGCACATTTGGTAGGTACATTATTACTATTGAGTGAAAGTGAACAAGATAGAGTGGTTGGATTTGTTATCAATCGTTTTCGCGGTGACATGGCACTGCTTGAATCTGGATTAAGGTGGTTGGAGGAACGAACCGAAAAACCTGTATTGGGTGTGCTTCCATTTTTTCAAGGCTTATATCTTGAGGCGGAAGATGCTCTGCCTTGTAATAGTAATAATTTAAGTGAATTAACAAAACCTCGTCTCAAAATAATTGTGCCAGCGCTTCCTCGTATCAGTAATCACACTGATTTTGATAATATGCGATTCCATCCAGATATAGATTTTATGTTTGTTGGTCCAGATCAAAAAATTCCTTCAGCTGATCTCGTTATATTACCTGGTTCCAAAAGTGTTCGTGCAGATTTAAATTGGTTGCGTCTGCAAGGTTGGGAAACCTATCTACAGAAGCATCTACGATATGGTGGAAAATTGATAGGAATATGTGGCGGTTTTCAAATGATGGGAATGAAAATATTTGATGAAATGGGTGTTGAAGGTAATAAAGGAATGAGCGAAGGATTGGGATATATGGATTTTACGACATCGCTTACCAAGGAAAAAGTCGTTAGAAACACGGAAGGTTATTTGATATTAGGCAACGTAAAAATAAGCGGTTATGAAATACATTCGGGCGTTTCCAAAGGCCCAGCATTAAATAAGCCTGCTACCATGTTAACTCATGGTCAGGATGGGGCAATTTGTTCCAGAGGTCAAATATTTGGGAGCTATTTGCACGGTCTTTTTGAAACAAATGAATCCCTTGCTGCAATAACATCTTGGGTAGGTTTAAAAGACTTTAAGTCTCATGATGAGAAACATGATACACAAGAAGAAAATTTCAATCGTTTAGCTGACGCAATTGACAAACACATTGATACTCAGCTATTAAACTCCATACTTGATATTTGAATATGACAAATAGAAAAACACTTATACTCGGTGGTGTCAAATCCGGGAAAAGTCTGTTGGCAGAAAACATGGCAATCGCAACTGGTTTAGATGTGATTTATATTGCAACAGCTAGAGTGGAAGATTCTGAAATGCAACTCAGAGTGGATGTGCATCGAAATCGTCGCAGTGAAAAATGGATAGTTATTGAAGAACCATATGCTCTTGCTAATGCTTTAGATGAATATTCGAACTCGAATCAGTGTGTTATCGTGGATTGCTTAACATTATGGGTGACTAATCTTCTAATGTTAAAGGATGAATCAAAGTACTTCATGGAAAAGGAATTTCTCATTAATTCCTTATCCAATATAAAAGGCAAACTAATTATTGTCAGTAATGAAACCAACATGGGGATAATACCTACGGGAAGTCTAAGTCGATTTTATTGTGATGAAATAGGCCAGTTACATCAAATTATTGCACGTTGTTGTGATTCTGTTTTGATAACCATTGCGGGATTACCAATGGTGTTAAAGTAATAGGAATGAATATACATAGAGAACTACCATGGCTGCGAGATTCAATTCAACCTTTAGATCTAAATATGCAGCACATTGCAGAAAAAAGGCAGGCTAATCTGACGAAACCGAGTGGATCACTTGGGGATCTTGAAAAAATTGCAATAAAACTCTGTGCTTTGCAACGCTCTGAAACACCTTGTGTCGATCGTGTAAGTATTACGATATTTGCCGCAGATCATGGCGTTGCTTCTGAAGGTGTGTCAGCATATCCTCAAACTGTGACGCTTGAAATGATAAAAAATTTCTCGCGGGGTGGTGCAGCTATTAATGTATTAGCAAATGAATTGAAAGCTTCGCTGGACGTTATCAATATGGGTACAATATCTGATACTAGAGATATACCAAATGTAGTGAACCAAACTATTGACAGAGGAACAAAAAATATTATTCATCATGCTGCTATGACCGAAAGTCAATTAATACGAGCTTTAAGTATCGGGCGGAGGAGTGTAGTGAGAGCGGTTGTGAATGGGGTTGATTTGTATATTGCTGGTGAAATGGGGATTGGTAATACAACATCAGCAACTGCCATTGCAACCTGCTTAACAGAATATTCTGTTAAAGAATTAGTTGGGCCAGGTACAGGACTAGACAAAGAAGGCGTTCTTCACAAATCTAGAATAATTCAGTTAGCATTGGATAAACATAAAAACGACACAAACTTACCACTCGATGTATTGAAAACTTTGGGTGGTTTCGAAATTTCTGCAATGGTTGGTGCATATATTACATGTGCACAATTGGGTGTGACCGTATTGGTTGATGGATTTATTGCAACAGTTGCTGCTCTAGTCGCGTCCAAGCATTCACCACATCTATCTGATCGATTACTGTTTTCCCATGTGTCATCAGAACCGGGTTATAAAAAACTTGCCGAACAATGTGGTGCGGAACCAATATTGGATTTGAGTTTACGCCTGGGTGAAGGATCCGGTGCTGCAGTAGCCGTTCCTATTTTACGTCTCGCATGTGCATTGCATAATAAAATGGCAACGTTTTCTGAAGCGAATGTATCAAATATCAATTTAGGTGCAGTTTGAATAAAAACGTTTTACACATTGATATATTACGCCATGGTGAAACTCAAAAAGGCAACATAATACGCGGTGCAATAAATGATGCACTAACGGACTTCGGGTGGTCTCAGATGAATTTTGTCATAGAGAATCAAAATTGCCAATGGGATAGAATTATATCATCGCCGTTGATTCGTTGTGAAAATTATGCGTCATCACTTGCTAAGAAATTGGATATACCAATCTCACTTGATAATGGTTTAAAAGAGTTTAATTTTGGAGACTGGGAGGGAAGGTCGATTAAGGATATCGCCGAACAAGATTCCAATTCTCTTTCAAAGTTCTGGAAAAATCCCATGCATTTTTCACCGCCCAATGCAGAATCATTTTTAAAATTTAAAGATAGAGTGTTGTCTGCTTGGATGGCGATTTCTGAAACGTATACATATGAAAATATTTTATTAATAACCCATGGTGGTGTCATTCGAATTATATTAAGTCATATCAGGGGTTATTCTATAGAAGAATTTCAAAATATCAATGTAGATCTAGCGAGTTTATTGAAAATTAGAATTGATGTTACAAGTGTAAATAGTAATTTGAAGCAGATTTACATCATTAAATGATTCGAGTATTTTTAGTCGCATTGCAGTTTTTAACATTGGTTCCAGTCACGTTAAGTAAGCGGCCATCGCGAATGGAAATGGCGAATTCCTTTTTTTGTTATCCATTAATCGGATTAATTATTGGATGTTGTCTTGTTATCATCACATTGCTGTTGTCGTCGCAATCATCTATGTTAGTCGCGTCAATTGCATTATTATTTTGGGTACTCATTACTGGCGGTTTGCATATTGATGGTTTGGCAGATTGTGCTGATGCGTGGGTAGGCGGAAGAGGTGATAAAAATAAAACACTCCTCATAATGAAGGATTCTTATTGTGGGCCAGCTGGCGTTACTAGTATTGTCTTGTTATTGCTCGTTAAATATTCGTCATTGTTCGTATTAATAGAAAACCAATCATACGTAATGATTTTGATAATTCCTATTTTAAGTCGATCGGTTGTTCCAATTTTCTTTTATTTAACGCCTTATATTCGAGAAGATGGATTGGGTAAGGATTTAGAGTTATATCGTTCGTCCAATTCTGTTCAATCGGTTAGTGTTTTTATTGCTAGTGTTTGTTTAATTTTATTGATAGTAGAGATGTTTTGGTTGATTCTCGTTTTGTTTTGTAACTTTGTGGTTCTTCGTCGATTAATAATTTATCGAATTGATGGAATAACAGGAGATGTTGCAGGTGCAGTTCTGGAAATTATCGAGTTGAGTTTGTTGGTGTCAATGTGTGTTTTTATATTGCCAGTCTGAGTATTTTTACCCGTATTATTCATTCTCATATTGTTTGCCACAACGTATTAATAGCAATATTTATTTTTCGCTTTTGGGAAGGAAATATCTTAATTATTTAGCTCACATTGTTTTCTCGCAGCATAAACACTATCGATGCGTTTTTGCCAATCTGAATCTAACATGTCGTAACCCACAGCTGCTTTGGATTTTGTTATGACAAATATGTAATCGTCGAATTTTACCTCTTTGTGCATTTTCTTATCAATACAGTGGCAAAATGTTTGATGGGAAAACGCTTTTATGCATGATGTTGTTCGAAGATTGATTTGTTTTAAATTTGAATTTTTATTCTCTTCTGCGTAAACAGATATTGCAGAGATTAATAAAATTACTATTGATAGGTTTTTCATAACGCGTTTTATATTGCCAATCCTTTGCGAACTAATTCGTCAATAATTTTTCGATCGTTTAAAGCACCGCTATCCCCGCCTCTAAATGTCAATGCGCCAGAACTGAAGGTGGATCCATATGTGCGCACTAAATTGACAACTTGCCCCAGTCCTTCAAGAAACTCTTTGTCATTCAATGTACCCAATGGGTGTATGAAAGTGCTCCATATTATGTCTTTCGCAATAGAATATCTCGCATCCAATGCGGAATCAAAATTCGCTTGCAATAATCGATACAATACGGCTTTATCTATGTCTTTCGTCTCCACAATTGGTGTGATAATGCGCATACGATCTGCTTTTTCATCGGTGATGATTGAAATGCGTAAATTTGCGATAATTAAATTCCAGTGACCTGCTTGTCCAGTCGCGTCAGGATCAATTTTGCGAATAATATTTTCTAGTCTTTTATTGTTCATTGATGGGTTAATTGCGGTATTTGGTTTATTATTTTTAAGTTCCGTGCTGTGTACAGATTCAATGAGTATAAAAAAACATACCATTACCGCCAAGGTTTGAAATATAACATTGTGGCATGATTTCATGTGATTCACCTTTTGATGTGTTATGGAATTATCGAGAGAGATATTATTTTTTGTTATGTGGACTTAGGGTAATGTATCACAAACCGTCGATTTTGTTACACATTACATAAGGTGTTTGTTTAGATTATTACAAAATAGTAATCGATTGGGAAAGGAAATTATTTTTGTAAAGATTGTTGAATTAAAATTGATAGTACATTTGTTGGGATTCGCAAAAGGCGCTCTTCCCAACCTACTCAACGGATTATTGCTGGTTTTTGTTGAGGCCGTTAAGGGCTGCTGTTTGATTTTATATTGCCTTAGGGTAATGTATCACAATCAGCTTGTATTGTTTTAAATCGGGTAGGTGTCAATTTAGCTATTAAGTGTGAGATCGAATAAAATGAAAGTTGCCATTATTGGTGCAGGACCATCTGGTCTGGTTATGGCCAAACAATTAAAAGACCGAGAAATTCCGTTTGCAATATTTGAACGCGACGCAGATTTGGGCGGCGTTTGGAATATAAATAATGAGCACAGTGTGATGTACGAATCTGCTCACACGATTTCATCCAAATTTTTGACGCAATTCACTGAATATCCTATGCCAACTGATTATAGTGATTATGTGTCTCATCATAAGATGTTGAGCTACTTTAAAAATTATGCTGCTGAATATGACTTGAAAGACGCCATTCATTTTAATCAAAATATTGTAGAAGTAAACCAGACAGCACAAGGAAAGTTTGCATTAAAAACTGAAGGGCAGCAGGAAGTTCAGGTTTTTGATTATCTTGTTATTGCAACGGGGCATGTGAGTCAACCACGCTTTCCTGATCTTGATTTATCCGCTTTTAACGGCGATGTCATTCATACTTGCGACTATGAAGAGCCATCTATATTCAAAGATAAAAATGTTATGATAATTGGTGCAGGAAATTCTGCTTGTGATATTGCTTGTGATGCCGTTTCAACTGCGAGCCATGTAAGCGTAAGTATGAGGCGCGGATATTATTTCATTCCTAAGTTTATATTCGGCATGCCCGCTGATGAATTCGGTGAAACATCGAATAAATTACGTGTGCCCATGTTGATTCAACAATATTTAAATCAATTCATTCTTCGTGTTATGCAAGGTAATTTACAAAAATTGGGCTTTCCTAAACCAGATCATCGCTTGTTTGAAAGCCATCCGATTGTTAATGAATTATTGATATATCATGTCCGACATGGTGATATTTTTATTTGTGGTGACGTACAAGAAATAAAAGCGAATTACGTGAAGATGAAAAATGGGACAAACATTCTTGCAGATTTCATCGTTCTTGCGACAGGCTACCAGCATGACTTTACTTTTTTAGATAAAAATTTACAGCCAAATCCCGATAATTTATTTTTGAATATCTTTTCAAAAAAACACGAAGGGTTGAGTTTTTTGGGGCTGCTTGATCCCAATAGTGGTGTTATCAGTATTATTGAGCAACAAGCTGTTGCTGTTGCAAAAGCCATTGAATCGAAAATTAATTTAACAGATTTACAACAATTGTTTCAATCGCAGCCTAAATTAAATGCTGGAATTAACTATATCAATTCTGATCGCCATGAATATGAAGTGAATTCCAGCATCTATCGTCGCGAGTTGAAACGTTTGCTAAAGAAATTGGGTGAGGCGTTTTAATTATTAAACAAACTGGTTTACACCATAATGTTGATAGGTGGTGCCTTCACGTTTCCAAACTTGTGTGAAAAAACCCCAAGTGCCTGTGCCACTGTTTCGAATACCAAACGTGGTGCCACTTTGGCCTGTTCCGAATGGGGTATATGCATGAGAGTCCATAATTGTGCCATGAGGCATTGCGCTTGTGAGCTGTGCGTTTTGCGTATTAACTTGTCCGTTAAAACCATGAGCAGTTGAATCAACACGGGACACATTGGCATGGCCAACCATGCGAGCGCCTTTGGCGTTTGCAGCTCCAACACCAAAAGAGCAACCATTCATGGTTGGGGTAAACATCAAGTCTGCATCTTTGTCTACTACCAGTAAATGCACTTCATCAGTTTCGTAATAACAAAAATATCCGACAAAATCACCTTCCGCATTTGCTCCATTCCAAGCATCCGGTTTTTCTAATCGGTAGATATCACAGACACTACCATTGCTGACTTTTGTCCCTTGCCGGGCGGATTTAATTAATCGCATAGTATAGACACCAGATTGCTGATGAATACTGTCTGATTGACTTGCGCGGGCAGGCGGTAAAACAATATTGTCTGCCATAAATTGTTGCGTGTGGTTTACAAAATCATCTATCGTGGCCATTTATCGTGAATCTCCTTGTGTTCAGATTAATAACTTAAGCGCAAAATTTATCGAGTAAACCTTCAACACACTTAAAACGCTTATCGATATCTTCCAGTTTTTTGGAAATACGCAGTTTATTTTGTCCGTCCAGTTTGTAGGTTGACGGTTCCGTTTGAATGAGTTTAATAATTTTCATAGGATCAATATTTGGCTGATCCTCAAATACGATTCGACCGCCGTTGGCATTCATGTCGATTTTTTCTATGCCCAGTGGATTGGCTCTTAACTTTAATTCTGTGATTCTAACGAGATTTTTGAGTGCATCGGGCATCAAACCAAATCGATCTATGATTTCAACTTGTAAATCTCGCAATTCTTCTTCTGCTTTAGCGCTAGCGATGCGTTTGTATAGAGTGAGCCGACTGTGTACATCAGGCAAATAATCATCTGGAATGAGTGCGCGCACTTGCATTTCAATTTCTGCACCATGGTCTAATGGTCTATCCAATTCCGGTTGCTCGCCTTTTTTCAATGACTGCACGGCTTTTTCAAGCAATTCGGAATACAGTGAAAATCCAATTTCATGGATTTGGCCACTTTGATCTTCTCCCAATAGTTCGCCTGCGCCGCGTATTTCTAAATCGTGAGATGCCAGCATAAATCCTGCCCCTAATTCTTCTAAGGATTCAATTGCATCGATACGTTTTTTTGCATCCGGTGTCATTAAATTCGGTGGAGGTGTAAACAAGTAAGCATAAGCTCGATGGTGTGAGCGACCAACACGACCCCGTAATTGATGTAACTGTGCCAATCCCAATTTATCTGCACGATTTATGATAATGGTATTGGCAGTGGGTATATCAATGCCACTTTCAATGATGGTAGTGCAAACTAAAATATTAAATTGACGATGGTAAAAATCAAACATGACACTTTCGAGTTGCTTTTCACGCATTTGACCATGGGCAATTTCAACTTTGGCTTCGGGTACTAATTCGGAAATTTCACGGGCAATGCGTTCGATACTACTCACATCATTGTGTAAGAAATAAACTTGTCCACCGCGTTTAATTTCCCGTGTGCAGGCATCTTTCAGGGTTGTGTTATCCCATTGGCTTACAAAGGTTTTAACGGCTAAGCGATGGGAGGGTGGTGTGGCGATAATGGATAAGTCACGTATTCCAGCCAACGACATATTCAAGGTTCTTGGAATGGGTGTCGCAGTTAACGTTAATAAATCAACATTATGACTAAATGCTTTGATTTTTTCTTTTTGTCTAACACCGAAACGATGTTCTTCGTCAACGATTAATAAGCCAATATTTTTATATTTTACCGAATCACTTAATAATTTGTGTGTGCCAATGACGATATCAACTTTACCACTTTCCAGCTGTTTTAATACCTCATCGCTTTCCTTTTTCGTCCGGAAACGTGACATGAGTTCAATGTTGATTGGCCAGTCGGCAAAACGATCACAAAAATTTTCATAGTGCTGTTGAGCAAGTAGGGTAGTAGGAACGAGAATACAAACCTGTTTATTTGCGTTAGCTGCAACAAATGCGGCGCGCATGGCAACTTCTGTTTTTCCAAAACCCACATCACCGCAAACCACTCGATCCATGGGGCGTTCACTTTCCATATCATCCAATACTTTATCAATGGCAGCATCTTGGTCTGGTGTTTCTTCAAATGGAAATGCGGCGCTAAATTGATTGTACTCGTCGTTATCTATGGAAAATTGATATCCTCTGCTGGCTTCTCTACGGGCAAATATCTCAAGTAATTCTGCTGCCACATCTCGGACTTTTTCTGCGGCTTTGCGTTTTGCTTTATTCCATTGATCGGTGCCAAGTTTGTGTAATGGTGCTTTTTCGGGTGCTGATCCTGTGTAGCGGGATATTAAATGTAACGACGCCACAGGAACATATAATTTATCTCCTTCTGCATATTCTAATGTGAGAAATTCCGCTTCTATTCCACCCGCACTGATTTTTTGTAAACCAATATAACGTCCTACGCCCATGTCCTGATGTACCACCGGTGCACCGACATTTAGTTCGGTTAGATTACTGATGATTGCATCGTGGTCTTTGTGCTGCGCTTTGCGTCTTCGACGCTGTTGTGCGCGCTCACTGTATAGTTGGGATTCAGCGATTAAGGTGATATCGGGGCTGACCAGTGAAACACCTTCATCCAATGATGCGACACAGATTCCCAATTTGATATCTTGATCTAAAAATTCTTGCCATGTTTTTACCGGTGTTGGATAGTAATCATGATCCCGAAGGTTTTGCAGAATCATTTCACGTTTGCCTTCTGATTCTGCCGCAAAAAGAATTTTTCCAGTATTGGTTTTTAAAAACGGAAATAAAGGTGCTTCAACATCGGTGTGTTGCTGGTTGATTGATACCTTTGGCAGGTGCTTGCTTTGTACAACAAAGCTGTCAGTCGCTGATTCGTTGGTGGTATCAATTTCATGTTTTTGTACTTGGATTTGTAAATAGGAGCGCAGTTGTTCGAATATTTTTTCTTCATCCAGAAACAGTTCTTCTGGTGCGAGTATGGGTCTGTGAATATCATGGCGTCGCTGTTCATAACGATCGCTTACATCTGTCCATGCTTGATTGGCTGCAGCTTCTATGTCACCTTGAAAAACAAACAACGCCGATTTTTTGATGTAACGAAATAACGTTTCAGTTTGTTCAAAAAATAGAGGGAAGTAATATTCAATGCCATTGGGCGTAATGCCTTGGCTAACATCACTGTAAATGGATGCTTTTTGTGGATCACCCTCGAAGCGTTCACGCCAATTTTGTCTGAAAGCAGTGATGGCTTCCGGTGTAAAAGGAAACTCTCTTGCAGGGAGTAAACGAATGCTTTCAGTTTTTTTAATCGTTCTTTGTGTTTCTGGATCGAACGTGCGAATGGATTCCACTTCCGTGTCAAATAAATCAATGCGCACAGGATATTTTGAACCGGTTGGAAACATATCTAAAATTGACCCGCGCACGGCAAATTCACCATGCTCCATCACTTGCGGTACGCAAACATAGGAACAGGATTCCAATTGTTGACGCATGCGCTGTATGTGTATTTCATCACCCACATCCACGAATAAACTGTTACTCGTGAGAAACTGCTGTGGGACAACGCGTTGCATTAGCATGGTAATGGGTAAAATTAATAGACCTTTTTTTATATTTGGTAAACGATATAAGGTTTCTAAACGTTGTGATGTGATGTCTTGATGGGGTGAAAATACATCGTAGGCTAAGGTTTCCCAATCTGGAAAAGAGAGGATTGGAAAATTCAAATTCCCCGAATTGAAAAATCGAACTGCGCTATCTAAGCGTAGCGCTTGACTCATATTTTCTGTTACCACCACTACCAATCCATCATGGTCATGAATGATACTGTTGATCATCAAAGCATCGCTACTGCCGTATAATCCACCATAGCGATATTTTTTACCTAGCGTTACTGGGATGCTTGGTTTAAAAATGGATGATTGTTGATTGCTGTTATCCGACATTGGCATAGTTAATTCTACAAATATAAACAGGTTGATTCGGTTTTTTTGGATTACAAAATCTTGAAATTCACAGAGTTAACGCGATTGTGTATTAACTCAGCGTGGTTTTTCAAACGTATTGCTGCGGTTTTTTTATTGCACCCTTTTTGGCGGCGCATTTTCCCATATTTCAGACTTGTTTTCTAATACTAACCAAACAAAATCCCAATGTGACGGAATGCGCGATATTCTGTTTGAGTGCTGGAATTGGCAGTTCCGTTAGATTAATTCAAGGAAAATGTGGGCTAACGCGTGTTTTTTTCTTTCCAATTTAGAAAAACTTTTTCGATGAGATCAAGCAATATTGCAAATGTAAAGCCGAGGGCGCTAATGATAAATATTCCGGCGTACATGGTTTTAATACTGAAAGTTTCCCATGATTGCCATATGATATAACCGATTCCAGCATCGGCACCAGAAAACTCTGCGGCGACAACGATTACTAGACTATAACCCACCGCTAACCGTAATCCGGTTAATATGGCTGGGCCAGCGCCGGGCAAAACAATTTTAAATATCACATCTTTTCTTGAAAAGGAAAACACCCGAGCAATATCAAAATACTGTTTGTTAATTGATTCAACTCCTTGAAGCGTGTTCATCAAAACCAGGAAAAATGCACCGATGGCAACAACCACTATTTTTGATAGTTCACCGAGTCCAAAAATCAACATAATGAGAGGTAGTATCGCGATTTTTGGTATTGGGTAGCTTATGGCAACGAGTGGAAAACACAGTCGTTTCACAATGGGAATTAATCCCATTGCAATGCCGGCACAAAGTCCCAAACTTGCTCCAATCAGTAATCCCCAAAATACACGAAATAAACTTGCACTAATATCATGCAAAATATTGTCATTAATGCTGTCGAATATGAGGTAAGAAAAAATGCTACTGGGGGCGGGATAAAATCGATAATCCAATACACCGGATCGACTTAATATTTCCCAGCATAGCAATAAGGTCAGCGGTAAAACTGTGTAGAAAAACAACCGATTCATTTGTTATAGATTACTGTCATTTAAATGTTATAAAGTATGTCTGATTAGATTGAGTTTTACCAGTTTGTTGTTTATATTCAATTCGATATGTTTGTATTGTATGCACACCTTATGACAAAACTTATAGAATACGCATTTAGGAAGAAACCATGGATTTAGAATTTTGGAATGACCGGTGGGAAAATGGCCAGATTGGATTTCATCAAGATGATCACAATGCATATCTGACACGTTATTGGCCAAAATTAGCGTTGGCAAAACGTAGCACTGTGTTTGTTCCAATGGCGGGTAAATCCAAAGATATTATTTGGATATTGGCACAAGGATTTAAAGTGATTGCAGTGGAACTGAGTGAAATTGCTGTGAAGGCATTTTTTGAGGAAAATCAACTCGAGGCTGAAATTTCACAAAAAGGCAAATTGACTGTCTATTCATGCAAAGATTTAACATTTTACTGTGGTGATTTTTTCGATTTGACACCTGATCTATTAGCGAGTATCGGCGCTATGTATGATAGGGCAGCATTGATTGCGCTACCCCAAGACATGCGCGCAACCTATGTCGAGAAAGTGTTTGAACTCATGCCATCGTTGAAAAAGATTTTATTAGTCACGATGGAATATGCTCAAGCAGAAATGGATGGGCCGCCATTTGCGGTAATGGAAAGGGAAGTAACAGAACACTACCATGACGCTTTTAAAATAAAATTATTGGAAATGGAAAATGTGTTGGAAGCCAATTTACGTTTTAAAGAAAAAGGATTACACGCACTTTATGAAAAAGTGTTTTATTTAAAACATGTGGATTAATTACTTGGTGCAGACTGCGCGTACTTGATGAATATCAGTCATGCCTTGTAATATTTTTTCAATACCATCTTGTTTTAAGGTAATCATACCCTGCATAAATGCAATTTTAGTCATTTCTTCCACAGTGCCATGATTGTGAATGGATTTTCTAATTTCTGAGCTATTTGTTAGTAATTCATGTAGTGCAATTCGACCGTCGTAACCCGTATCTTGGCATTCAACACAACCTACCGCTTCATAGAGCTGGATTGTGCCACCTGAATAAAAATTTTCTTTCCAGAATTTAAAAGTCCGTTTTGCAATTGAGGTTTTTTCCTCTTCTGTGCAGGTGCGAAAAATGTCTGCGTGATATTCATTTAATAATTCCAAGACTTCATCATCATTGGCATCATGAGCTTTTTTGCAGACCGGACATAAACGTTTTGCCAATCGTTGTGCGAGTATTCCCAATAAGGCATCTGCAAAATTAAATGGATCCATACCCATATCTAATAATCTAACAATACTTTCTGGTGCTGAGTTGGTGTGTAGGGTTGATAATACCAAGTGACCTGTTAAGGAAGCTTCCACACCGGTAGATGCGGTTTCTTCATCGCGCATTTCACCTACCATGATTACATCTGGGTCTGCTCGTAAAAATGCACGCATTGCTCCCGCAAAGGTTAAACCGATTTTTGCGGACACTTGTACTTGTCGTAATCCCTTTTGTGTTATTTCCACGGGATCTTCTGCCGTCCATATTTTTTTGTCTGGGGTATTTATGTGACCCAAAATCGAATGTAGAGTTGTGGTTTTACCTGATCCGGTTGGGCCGCAAACTAAAAATAAACCATAGGGTTTTGCTACTTGGGCTTTAATTTTTTCTAATGCAGAGGTTCTTATTCCCATTTGATTTAGCGGGATGGGTTCGCCATTAGCTAAAACACGCAGTACAACATCTTCCATTCCGCCAGCGGTAGGGATGGTTGCCACTCGAAGTTCGATTTTTAAGGGGCCATATTTTTTAAAATCTATTTTCCCATCTTGTGGTTTTCTTCTTTCTGAGATATCTAAATCGCACATGATTTTAATTCGGGAAATTAATGCATTTCGATAACTGGCAGGCATTTCAACGTACGGCATCAATTCGCCATCTTTTCGAAAACGTACGATTGTTTTTCGTTTTCCAGGATAAGGTTCGATGTGAATGTCTGACGCACCTTGTTTGTGTGCATCGGCTATCATTTTATTGACTATTTTAACCAGTGTGTTATCCGATTCCGCGACCGTATCGATAACATCATCATCATCTTCTTCATCTGTTCCAGCTAATTCATCAATTTGTGTTCCATAATATTGACCAATTGCCCATTCAATGTCTTCCGCAGCAGCCATAACGGGTTCGACGAATATTTTGGTATGAAAGCGCAGGTCTTCAAGTGGTAATCGATAAAGTGGGTTTTCAACCGCAACGATCAGTTTGGAATCATAAATGCACAATGGCATGACATTATGACGACTGCATATTTTTTCGGGGACCAATTTGATGGTATCTAGATCCACAGCAAATTGTTTCAAATTAACAAAGGGGATGCCGAGTTTACTCGCGAGGGTTTTTTTCATTTCCTCTTTGGTGACGGCACCCATGTTTATGAGTATTTCACCTAATGGAACACTGCGATTCTTTTTTTGTTCTTCCAGTGCTTTACCTAGCTGTGTGTCGGTAATCAAATTGTCTTGAATCAATGCTTCTCCCAAGCGAATATTGGGAGAGTTTTGTTGCCTTTGAATGGCCTCTTCTAAGTCTTTTGGTGATAAAATTTCTTCGTTAGTTAAATATTCACCGAGTTTTTTGTTTCGAAGTTCTTCCTGGTGCTCCAATCCTTTATCTATGTCTTCTTGATTTACGACATTATTTTTAACTAATGCTTCACCGAGGATTGGACCAATACGATGATCTTTAAGCGAACTAAGCGGTACAAACATATGGTAATAATTATAAAATGCTTGCGCAATAAATAGATGAATTCCATTACCATCCATCACATGACCCAGGGTTTCGCCCATGTCAGTACTATCGTCCTGAAATTGTAAATGGAACTCTTGTCGCTCTGAAGGCATGGTTACTTGGTTGTTGCCTTCATTAATGTATTTATCATTCAGGACAAAATGGCGGGAAGTGACCAATTGAAAACTTTTAATGATTTGCAATGGAAAGCTGCTTTGCTCGTCTTCAGCTTGACGATACAAAGTGATACTTTTTTCGGATACGACATAACGGATTAGTTGACCCGTTAGGGTTTTACCATCTAAAAACGTAATGATGATATCAACTGGTATAGTTAAATCAGCATCAGGGCTTAGTTTTGCTCTCGGTGGAAGCGGTAATTCAATTGTGCTAGCAGATTCCATACTGACACGAATACTCCATGTATTGGTTGCTTCACCATAGTCGGTTGAAATTCAATATTTCTTTAATCTTTTATTTATGAATTAGTGTCAAAAGGGGATTTTATCCTGTTGATAAGATAGAGAAAAATTAGAGTTAAGCTGCAATTTAGGAGATTTTGTGATTAATCCGGCGAGATTTGAATAAGTTTAATAATAAGGTACGTAATGATTCGACATAACTGATTAAAACTGGCACCACAAAAAGCACTAAAAATGTGCCAAAAGCTAATCCAAAAGTGATTGAGACTGCCATGGGAATGAGAAATTGAGCTTGTACTGACCCTTCAAATAACAATGGAGTTAGCCCAGCGATGGTGGTGAGCGATGTTAGTAAAACAGCGCGTAAACGACTGGTTGCTGCTTTTTCTATGGCTTCTTTGATTTCCACACCTTGTTCTCGAAGTTCTTGGTACACGGTGACTAAAATGATGGAATCGTTTACGACAATGCCTGAGAGTCCCAGTAGCCCAAATAACGATAAAATTGTGAGTTCAATTCCCATTAGGTAATGGCCGAAAAGTGCACCGCATATGCCAAAGGGGATGGCGGCCATAACAACAAGTGGTTTGCTATAAGATTTAAATACCCAAGCTAAAATAATAAAAATTAACAACAACGCAACGTTACTACCGAATTTCATGTCTTCCATGGTTTCTTTTTGTTCAGATGCGCGACCTTCATAAAAATAGCGGAGGTCATATTTTTCTTCTAGTGTCGGCAAAAATGTATTGCTTAAGTCATCTAAAATGCGATTCGCATTATTAATTGTATTATCAACATTGGCTGATACTCTAACAGTCAGTTGGGTTTGCGAATGCCGAAGTGCATCAAAGCCTTTGCGCGATTTCACAGAAATTACGCTCTTTAGTGGTACAAATGATCCATTGGGTAAATAAAATAAAAACTTATTAAGATCAGTGATTTTATTTCTTTCGGCGCGAGGTAGTCTGACTCTGACTTCAATTTCATCATTTTCTTGTTGAAAAACCTGAATGAGAATTCCATCAAATGCATTTCTGAGTTGTTTGCCGACTTCCTCAACGCTGAGGCCAAGTCTTTTTCCCTGGGGTGTGAGTTGATAAATTAATTGTTCTTGTCCCCATGGTAAGTCATCTTCAACTGCGCTGATTCCCGGATAACTGGTTAACTTAGCTTGTAACGCTTCCGATGCGATTTTTAAAATTTCTGGTGTGTTTCCAGTGAGTCGTATATCCACATCTTGCCCCGGTGGTCCACCCATGCGTTGTGCAATGGTAAATAATTCAATTCCCGGTGCTGGATTGATGTTTTGCTTCCATTGTTTGATAAACTCTGGATTTCTGACGTTACGTTGATCGGGTGAGATGAGTTCAACAAATAGTGAACCGTATTGATCGCCCGTGCGTGTACCCCTTCCATCGCCGCTTGAGCTTGAGCCTTGTCGAATGACAGCGGTTTCTAACAATCCACCACCTAATTGTTCGTTTGTTTCATATACGGTGCTTTCCATGTGTTGTAGAAATTGGGTAACATTTTCTTTAGGCGTACCCGCGGTAAAGCTCACATTGGCATAAATAATTTGGCTTTCCGTTGTGGGGAAAAAAGTATAACTAATTCTGCCACCAGCAACCAAGCCAATGGATAAAATTAAAATCGAAATGGATAATATTAAGGTAATTTGTCGATTTTTTACGGCTGACTGTAACATGGGATGAAATATTTCATTTTGAAATTGCGCGAATGTTTTATCCATTTTCGTTCTAAACCTGGAAGATGTTTTGTGTTTCGCGCGTAAAAAGGTAAAACGCATATGAGCTGGCAATATGAGAAAACATTCAAATAATGAGGCTAGCACGACACAAATGATGACCAACGGAATTTCAAACATGATTTTACCCATGATTCCACCGATTAACATCATGGGCAAAAATGCTGATATAGTGGTGAGTGAGCTGGAAACGACAGGGGCTAGCATTCGTCTGGCACCTTGTTCTGCTGCGCTACCCGCATCTAATCCATTGTCAAATTTAGTTTGTGTATGCTCAGCGACAACAATGGCATCATCAACAATAATTCCCACGGCCATTATTAATCCAAACAAACTAATCATATTTATGCTGCTGCCAGCAAGATATAGAATGATAAGTGTGGCCATAAAGGAGACTGGGATTCCTGCTGAAACCCAAAATGCAGCACGACCATTGAGAAATAAATAGAGGATTCCAATGACGAGTAGCAAGCCACCTAGACCATTAAATAATAATACAGATATTCGTTCGTTAATGAGTTTCCATGATTGATCGAAAACGGTGAGTTCAATTCCTTCTGGTAGGGCATCGACATTTTGTTCAATCCAATTTTCTAAAATTTTGGCAGATGCAATTGCATCGCTGTTTTCTGTTCGTAATAATCTGAGTTCAACTGCTGGCTTATTCTTATAATATAATTCAACTTGATTATCTCTATTCTGTTGACGAATTTCTGCTATTGTATCGAGTTTAATTTTATCGTCATTTTCAGCAGTGCTTATTTCTATATTTTGAAATTCTTCAACGCGGTATTTCTGATTTAAGCCACGTATTTGCCGAGCAACTTCATTTTTACCAATGAATCCAGCGGGTGTATCTCGACTTTCTTGTCGTATGCTGTTGGCGATTACTTCCAATGGTTTGTTAATTGATTGTAGTGCGCGGGTAGGTATTTCTATGGCAATTTCTTGTTCTGGTAAACCACTGATATCAATTTTTGCAATGCCTTTTTTCAATAATTGATCACGAATTTCATAACTGAGTTCACGCAGATTCTGTCGATCCTGTTGTTGGCTTATCAGTAGCCTGGCAACATTTTCGTATCGTATTACACGAGTTATTTCTGTGTCTTCCGAATCACTGGGCAATTGGCGAAAGCGCTGAATACGTTGATTAATTTCATCTAATATTATGCCAATGTCTGTGCCTTCTTTGAATTCTAAGGTAATCGCTGAGACACCCGTGGCTGATGTTGAGCTGATTTTATGCAAATTATCGAGTGTGAATAACTCTTGTTCTAGTGGTTTTGTAATGGATTTTTCAACATCTTCGGCACTGGCGCCAAACCAAATTGTTCTGACGTTGACAATATCCAATGCAAAATTTGGAAAGAACTGAGTGTTAAGTTTATTGAGCGCCCAAATGCCCAACACAATAATTAGCACCATCAATAGATTTGACGCGACACGATGATGTGTGAATAGGGTGAGCAAATCGTTTTTATTTTGCATTGACTTTAGTTTTATCGATTCACTCGTGTGATTTTTAGACCATTCATCGCATTCGCAAATTTACTTGTTAGAATTTCATCCTTGTCTTGAATGGTTTTACTGGAAATTAATATTTTTAATTGATTATTTTCATCAAAAGCTTCTCCAAGCCATGTTACATCGAAATGTTTCAAACGATTGTTGATGATTTTGTAAATTGTATCAGTGCGGTAGAGTGCATCATGGGGTAATAAAACACTGTTGTTTACGGAAGGTAATTCCAAGTAGGCTTCGAGAATTTTACCACTGATCAAATTTGGCGGTGTGGATTTAAAGCGTAAATAGAGGTAACTGCCAGCTTGACCTTTTGCAATATGGCCAGATATTCGATTTAGTGTTGCGTTAATATAATCTTTTCCCATTTTTACTTTTGCGAGAAGTGGTTTTTGATTAGCAACATGATGCTGCAAATTGGGTAAATTCTTTTCAGATACCAAGCAGCGTATTTCTATTGAATCACTATCGTAAATTTGTAAAAGTGTTGTGCCGGGACGAACTTGTTCTGCTGTGTCAACACTGGTTTCGATGACATAACCGTTTATGGGTGAGTGTACTTTTGTATATGCCAAATTGATTTCTGCTAGCGCGACTTGTGCTACTGCGTGTTTCAATTTTGCCTTAAGTATTGTTAATCGGTTTTCATAATTTTTTATGGTTTTTTCACGATCAATAATCGCTATTTGCTGTTTTAGAAATGCTTGTTTGGCGTCTTCGATTTGCGCTTCTGAGGCCATGCTACTACGTTCAAGGGTTGTTGCTCTTTTTACAGCGAGTTGGGACAATTTTAGTAATTCTTTTTCTTTTTGTAGAATTTTCGTGTTGATATCATTATTATATTTTTCTTCTTTAATTTGGGATTCAATTTCTTCCTGAGTTGATTCTGCTTGATTGAGTTTTAACTTTGTCTGATCATCGTTAAAACTTATTAATAATTGACCTTTTGTGATTTTATCGCCTGGATTTACCCATCTTTTTGAAACATCTGCCTCGATTGAGGCACTAATCGTTATATCTGATGAAGATATGACCTGCCCAGTTAAGTGTAAAATGGGTTGATGGGAGCCAAGTGACACAATTTGACTTTCCACATTCCAGGTTTTTTCCTCAACTGTTTGTTTTATTGCTGGGGGTTTGGTTTTTATCAGATAATAGAATGCGCCTCCGGTACATATTATGATAAGAAAAATAACGAGATACCGCGGCATATTTTTTGGCATAGGGAAAATTTAGCATCGACATTGTGTGTTTGATTAGTCATCATAAGAACAATTAAGTCTTAAGAATATCAAACAGTCACGACTATTGCTCTTTATCAGCTGAATGTTTTTTTGCGGCATAAATGTACATAACTTTACTTTGTTGAATAACTATACCCACAGCATTATAAAATTAGGTCTTATTGCGCATTATTTTAGTTTCACAACAAGGTAAAAAGATGCGTAATAGCCGGACTATTGTAAGGAGTTTTAACGTTGTTGTGGAATTCAAGTGGTGTTCAGTAAGACCTAATTTTATAAATGGGTATATAAACAAGTGAAAGATTTTTGATGTTTACAAAAAAGGATTATTTTTTGAGGTTATTGATTCGCCAATTGGCGATAGCAAGTTTAATTTGTTTTTCATTCAATTCTTACAGTTATGCAAAGCCGTCATCAACTGATAATCTATTATCCATGCATTGGCCAAAATATTTTGAACAAAATGCAGGTCAATTTAATCCGGTTTTTCCATTTATCGCTCGTAGTAATGATGTGCTTTTTGGTTTTCATTTGAATGGTGTTGATATACAGCTTAATTCGCAAAAAGTGTCTTCGTCCAATCTTCAATTGCGTTTTCTCAATGGTGGTAAAGCAAAAAAAATTACGGGAGGCGATAAGTTACCTAACGTCGTGAACTACATTAGAGGCTCTTCTACACAGTGGATTAAAGGAATCTCAACGTTTACAGATATTCAATTTCATTCCATTTATCCTGATATCGATATCCGATTTTATTTTAATTCAGAGCAACTAGAGTATGACTTTATTGTTGCACCGGGCGCAGATCCAGAAAGGATTTTAATTAATTATCCTCAGGCAGATTCCATTCAAATTTTGCAAAATGGGGATCTAAAGATAAAAAAAGACGACAAAGATTTTATACAAAAAGCGCCCGTGATTTATCAAACTGTCAATAAACAAAATCAGGTTGTCAAAGGAAAATATCTCAAGACGGCTAACGGAATTAAATTTAAAATAGAAAGCTATGACAAAGATATTGCGCTGATTATAGATCCGGTTATCGAGTTCTCCAGTTATTTTGGTGGTGAATGGGAAGACTTATCCAATGCAATTCGATCAGATAGTGCTGGTAATATTTATATCGCTGGATCATCAGCCGCCAGGGCAAGAGTAACATCACAAAATATTTTAACACTAGAAAATACGCCCGTTGGAATTCAAAAAAATAATGAGACACATTTTTTTCAGTCGTTACATGGTATTCAGTTGGATGAGAATTACAAAAATGGTGATCAATTAGATTTAGTAAACAATACCAAAACATCACTGGTTAATGGCCAGATAACTGTGGATTCCTTTACCTATGAATGTGATTATCAATACAGCGGTTTTTTTGGAAATGATAAGTTGATAACTGACTATGATGGTTTTATTAGTAAGTTTAACAGTAATTATCAATTACTCTATACCACCTATTTTGGCGGTTGTCGCAACGACGGAATTCGTGACATGGCAATTGATGGTAACGATAATGTGTACATTGCGGGGTTTACCCTATCAAAAGATTTTCCAACAAAAAGTGCAAGTCAAAATGATTTAGCCGCGTCTCGGTTTGATTCTGAGCCGGTTCAAGCTGACGCGTTTTATGCGAAATTTGATAGTGAAGGTGATTTGATTTATTCCAGTTATCTAGGCGGAAATGGTAGAGATGGGGCAAGAGGTATTACCGTCGATGCCGATGAGAATTTATATATAACGGGATACACGCATTCCAATAATTTGATCACACACCCTTGCCCAATCGCTGGTAAGTCTGTTATTGGTTGCGATAGCATTGGTGGTGTAGATGAAACTGCAAATACAACTGGATCTACCGATCTCAGTTTATACTCGGATGCGTTTGTTGCGAGAATCAGTCCTTTCGGAGATGTCATTGGTTTTCTGACTTATTTTGGTGGGCGATATGATGATTGGGGTCAAAGTATCAGGGTTTACAATGAAGGAATATATGTTACGGGAAACACATCTTCACCTGATTTATTAACGAACCAAAATAACGTATTTAATTTTATGCCATACAATGCCAATTTATCTGAAAATGGCGATGTTATTTTATGTTCTCGTATTAATCAGCCAGATACTGTAGGGGCAGTTCCGCCAGATGCACATTTTTGTGAAGATGTTTTTTTAACGAAACTTTCCCTTGATGCATCGACGATTGAATTTACTACATATCTTGGTGGTATTAAAGATGATAACGTTTCTCAATTGGAAATTGACGATCAAGGGAATATTTATTTAGTTGGTGTCACAAAATCACAAGGCCATCGAATGCCAACCGCTTTACGCTCTGAAATTTCATCTGCCAACACGACTTTATTACAACGATTTCCATTATATAAAAATATTAACCAATATGAATTTGATTCCAATTCAACTTCGAATAACGCCTTTCTAACCGTTTTTAATCCAAATGCGGAATCATTGATTTTATCCAGCTTCATTATGGGTAACGACGATGACGTTGCAAATGGATTGGCAATAAGTTCCACACGAACGATAATTTCCGATGGCATTACGGATGAGTTAATCGACGTGTATGTCGCAGGCCATACTCGCTCAAAAAACTTTTATACAATTAATGGATTTCAAAATGGATTAGTAGACACAGATATATTTTTAACGAAATTCACGTTAAATATGCGATTGAAAAATGAATCAATTACCACAGCATGTACAATTCTTGAGTGTAATTTGTATGAAATAAAATACTCTTCCTTAATTGGCGGGGAAGGTTTGGATTCCGTAAAAGATTTATTTTACAACCAGTTTTTAGATAAACTGTATTTGTCTGGCGTATCATATTCTACCCGGTTTCCGTTAACGAATAACGCGGTTAAAAAACAAATCGATGCTGTGCTCGAAAAGAATTTTGTAGCTGGAACCAGTATTCTTGCTGACCAATACATTTATTATCCATCTGACATCATTTTAATGGTGTTGAATAATAATGTTGAGCAGACTGATTTAACCATTGCTATCAATGTGAAAAACAATGGCAGGATAACACCGGGTGGCTTCATTGAATTTGAATATGTTATCCAAAATATAAGCGCAAGTGTTACGGCTTCAAATGTTAGTTTGGCAGTAAATTATCCGTATTTGAGCAGTAAAGAGGATTTAAAAGACAATCTTGTATCGAGCGGTGGCGATTGCCAAATTGAAGAAACATCAATTTATTGTATGATTGGCACATTAGCGAGTGGGCAACAATACAGTGGTACCTTGTCTTTAAAAACCCGAAATAGTGGTTTATTTGAGACAATTTTTTCTGTGTTTAGCATGACAACAGATTTAAATATGGATAATAACCAATTATTAATTAAAACAAATGTAAATGATTCGGATAGTAGTCGTTTGGATTATGTGTTTTTGGTGTCAATGATATTTTTACTTCTCATTTTTCGTAAATTTAAAGCCTCATCTTTTGATCAATAAGATAAATGCTTTTCATTTTATTTGCTTAAATACTAAAGGATCTGCTCTTCTTGTCGTATCAATTCAACAAGCGATTAATTTAATTAATTCAGGCGCAATTAAGGGAATTTTAACCAGATCATGTTCAAATATCGCGCTGTAAATGGAAAATAGGTTTTGAATTGAACAGTTGGAGTGCGCGTTAGTGAACGCTTTTCCTTACATTTTTGTTATAGATATATCATAATTGGCGGTTGTGTTTTGGTGTGACTTTTTCAATTAATTACTTAATCAATAAAGAGTCCGTTAAACAAAATAAAATTAAATTTGATTAGAAAGAACAAGAATTCATTATGAAGTTATCAACACCTATTGAGAAATTATTATTTACAACAATAAGAATCGAAACAAGATTACCGGATGGATCATTTGTTGATGGTACAGCTTTTGTTTTTGAATATTCTACTAGCGATAACACCTATCCTTTTTTAATTACCGCAAAACATTTAATTAATGATGCTTTGGAAGGCAGAATTACCTTATATCAAGGACAAAACCGCTCGCCTATTATTGGTAAGGGTTATACTTTAGATATAGATAATTTTTCAAAACTTTGGTTTTGTCATCCTGATGACAATGCAAATGTTGCGGTAACTCCATTCGTACCATTTGTTAAACATGTTGAAAATTCCGGCGTATCAATTTGTTTTCAAGCGTTAAATGATGCGTGTGTGTATGATTATGAGAACTCAGATGTGTCGTTAGTGAGTAACGATGTGGTGTATTTGGGTTATCCTAAACACTGCTGGGATAAAAAGCACTTATTACCGGTTTTCCGTTCTGGCATTTTAAGTTTACCATTTGATCTAGATTATCAAGGAAATCGACAAGCTATCGTCGATACTCAAGTCATTCAGGGATCCTCGGGTAGTCCTGTATTTATTAAATCTGATCAATTGAAAAATTCTACCGAAAATATGTTATTGGGCGTACTCACTAACCTGTCCGAAGTTATTGAAAATGATACAGATGAAAAAGAGACGCTATCAGATAATCCTCTATATGAATCAAATATGGGACAAATTATACGAATGGATGTTGCGATAGAAGCCATTGTTGCGTATTTGCAAGAAAAAGGTTTTTTGTAGATCCATGCCTAGTCCGCATTTCTCACAGAATTCACGAATTCTCACTCTATCCTTGATCCCACAAGAAATTTTCTTCCTTCGGAAATACAGTCGGCATTCTGCTCACTCAGAAAATCCCTTGTGGGATCAATTCTCTTCGCGATAATTTCGTGACCCTGTGAGAATGCGAACTAGACCACAGACGCCATTGCTGACTGTGGATATTATTATTCAACTCTCTCATAATCCACCAGGTTCGATTGTTCTCATCGAACGAAAATATCCACCTCTTGGTTGGGCTTTGCCAGGCGGATTTGTTGATTTAGGTGAGACGGTTGAAAATGCGGCCGTGCGTGAAGCAAAAGAAGAAACGGGATTAGATATTAAAGTGACGAGTATGTTGGGCGTTTATTCTGATCCTGAACGAGATCCGCGAGGACATACCGTCTCAATTGTCTATATGGCCGAATCTGATGGATTCCCAGAAGCAGCAGATGATGCAAAGTATTGCGACATATTTTCCAGTGATAAATTACCTTCTCCGCTCGTATTTGATCATGCAACTATTTTGAATGATTTTTATAATCAGTTAAATTCAGTAAGATAACATATCGATTTTTCAAGAATTTCCTAAAAGTCCCTGTTTTAATTATCCAAGCATATCGTTGACTTATCCGTAATTGATTAAAAAATTAGGATGCTAAATAATAATTTCATTTAAGCGTGTTAAATTAGGCTAAATCCTCGTTAAACGTATTCAAAAAATACCTTGTGATTTTTGTATCTTAGGCATGAAATAGGGTATCAAACCATTCTAAACTGCTTGTATTAATCATGAAAATATTGAAAGAGACTAACGTTATGGAAAAGCAAATACCTCAAGATAAAAAATCCCGCGTGACCGAACGCAGGTTTAATACCGCTAAATCATTTGTCTATTCGTTTTTTAAAAGACGACGTAAAGAATTAAGGCGTGAAGATGACAATTCGAAAAACATATATGTAGATTTACATGAAACTCGTATATTTGTCATATTTGTCACAACTATTCTTTTGTCAACAATAGACGCCGCATTTACCTTACTCATTATCAGCAATGGTGGGGAAGAAATTAATCCATTTATGAAATATTTGCTTGATAATGACGTTGTTTTATTCTTTTGGATTAAATTTTTTCTGACGTCATTTGGTCTACTTTTTTTGGTGAGTCACAAGCATTTTACAGTATTCCAATTTATTAATGGATATAAAATAATATATGCTGTTTTTGCAACATATTTTGTTTTAATTACCTATGAACTATCTCTTCTATCAAAAATATTTTTAACAGCTTAATTCACTCATAGTTAGGCTGATTTATTTTCGGATATTGCCCAGATAAGGTTTTTAAAAATGCGACGATGTCATCAATCGTCTCTTCATTTATTGGATAATTAAATTGAACACGATTCATAATTCTAACCGCATCATGAAGACTTTCGATTTTTCCATTGTGAAAATAAGGTGAGGAATCTGCAATATTTCGCAGCGATGGAACTCGCCACATCAATTTATGATCTACTTCTTTTGTAAAATGAAATCTACCTTTGTCTATTAAGAAGCCATATTTTTCATCCTCATATTCTGTGCCGCGAATTGTCGGAAATAATTCATAAAATCCGTCACCCATTTTTAATGCTGGCCCTGGCGCAGGTCCAGCAAAGTTAACGCCGAAATGACATGACAAGCAACCTTGTTCTTGAAAGGCAAAATAACCTCTTTCTTCTTTTTCATTCAGCGCGAGTTTATTTCCTTTAATATATTGATCTGCGCGACTATCAGCGACGATCAACGTACGTATAAAGTTCGCAAGTGCTTTCGAGATATTTGTAGAATTTATTTTTTTATCGTTAAACGTCTCCGCAAATAATTGATCATACCCGGGCAAGTCTGAAATTTTTTGGATTAATTCTGTTTCACTGTATTTTCCCAATATCCCATCATTGAACAAATGCATGTGAAATTGCTGTTCTAGAGATTTGGCTCGTGAGTCCCAATAATAGGTAGACATGTATGCTACATTCCACAAACTTGGAGCAGATCGTTGCCGTGGATTGGACGGATTTTTCGTTAACTTACCGTTGTCATCACCGCCAGAGGTTAGATTATGACAGTCATTACAACTCGTATTTTTATTTTTTGATATCCGCTTATCAAAAAATATTTTTTTCCCCAGTAATATTTTTTTTGCATCTTGCGGATTATTTTTGGGAATAATTGGTTTATCTGGAAGAGATTGCCAATAATCAAATGCAATTGAATTGCTAGATATACAGGCAAATAATGTTATGGCAAAAGTTTGTTTTAGAATTATCCGAATTGGTTTCACAAAAATTATCTCATAATGGAATTAATTAAAATGAACGCATTATATCGAATTTAATATTTGATTCTAAGTTTTCTTCCAAATCTAAATTTTTATATTGATTGTGTTTTGATCTATTGCCTATGTTAGTGATCATAGTGCTTATTATGTAACAATTTTTAGTATTCAAATTAAGTTCATCTCACTTATCAAATCGCAGCTACTCCAAGTTTTTTATAGGAAATTTAAGTTCCAGTTATGGAATGTCGATACCGAGACAAACGGAATTTGCTTATTGTAAAAAGAGGTAAGGGTCGCAGCCCAAAACAGTATCGACATGACAGTCATTATTGGTTTACTAACGGTATTAATATGCGTATTTGGTGGATTTCTGCTCTCTGGCGGAAATTTATTAGCACTATGGCATCCCCCGGAATTAGTTATTATTGCGGGCGGCGCAATTGGCGCGCTAATTTTAGCCAATCCGATGAAGGTCGTGAAAGCCATAGCGAGTGAAGTTCCTGGTATTCTTAAAGGATCACGCTATACAAAAGAAAATTACATGGATTTGTTGGCATTGCTTTTTGATTTGTTTTCCATGGCGAGAAAAGAAGGCTTAATGTCATTAGAAGCACATATTGAAGAACCTGATCAAAGTGCAGTTTTTAGTAAGTATCCGCAAATTCTCGCAGATCACCACGCAGTTGAGTTCATGACAGATTATTTGCGCCTAATGGTAACTGGTGCAGCGAATGCCATGGAAATGGAAAATATTATGGACCTGGAGATGGATACTCATCACGCTGAAGGTGCCGTTCCTCATTCTGCTGTTCAATTAATGGCTGATGGATTGCCAGGTTTTGGTATCGTTGCGGCGGTTATGGGGGTTGTAATTACCATGGCGTCAATTGATCAAGGTCCAGCAGTCATCGGCGCAAAAGTTGGTGCAGCTTTGGTTGGTACTTTTGTAGGGATTCTGTTGTCTTATGGTATTGCTGGGCCAATTGCATCAGCAATGGCTCACGTTAAAGCAGATGAAGCAAAATTTATTGAAGTCATAAAGGTGTCACTTTTGGCATCGTTGAATGGTTACAGTCCACAGGTCGCAATTGAATTTGGGAGAAAAGTTATTTTTTCTTCTGAAAGACCCAGTTTTCTGGAGCTTGAAAACTATGTCAAACGAAAATAAAACGGTGTAACTGAGTTGTTGCAATGGCAGAAAATGCACAACCGATAATTATTAAGAAAGTTAAGAAGGGTGGTCATGGTGGCCACCATGGTGGTTCATGGAAAGTTGCCTATGCTGACTTTGTGACTGCTATGATGGCATTCTTTTTATTACTTTGGTTGTTAAGTGCGAGTAATCAAGAGACACTGGCAGGTATATCGGATTATTTTGAAAATCCCAGTGCGATTGATGCCTCTGGTGGTAAAAGCACAAGTATGATTGATTTGGGCAGTAATGTTGATATATCAAAAGGTGATGATAATCAAAATCGGGAAAGCAACAGTTTTGAATATTACAGCGATGCGTTTCAACAAATGGAACAACAAAAGCTGGAAGAATTGAAGGTTCAATTGGAACAAGTGATTGAGAAGACGCCAGCATTAGAAAAGTATAAAGATCAGTTGTTAATTGATGTGACTGATGAAGGCTTGCATATTCAGATTGTCGATAAAAAAAATCGACCCATGTTCGACTTAGGTAGTGCAACGTTAAAACCCTATGCAAAACACATTCTTCGGGAAATTGCGCCAGTGCTTAATCAAGTAACAAACAAATTGAGCATTTCGGGCCATACTGATGCTAAACGCTATTTTCGTAGTGATGGATATAGCAATTGGGAGCTTTCTAGCGACAGAGCAAATGCAGCGAGAAGAGAATTGTTGAAAGCCAGTACACCAGCGCGTAAAATTGCGCGAGTTGTCGGATTAGCATCAAAATTTCTTTTGAAAAAATCAACGCCATCTGATCCGCAAAATCGACGAATTAGTATATTATTGTTAAAGAAGAAATCGGAACACGCACTTTATCGTGAACAAGGATTAAATCCAGACATTTCTTCTGAGCTGATAGAGTCACCAATAAAAATAAAACCCAATATTAAAAAACCTAAGTCGAGTATAAAACCAGATTCTGCCGTGAAAAAAGAAAAATCTAGTTCAGTTGATACGAAAGAACTACATGAAGCCATACGCAGTGGAACAGTAAGACGTTCGGGTGCGATTGTGAGGTTCAGTGGTGAATAAATTCGTACAAATAATTTTATTTTTTTTAATTCTGTTTGGATCAGTTTCTATTGTCGCCGCTCCAGCTGAAGTCAAAGTAATTGGTTTATTCAAAGACAAAGCATTGCTACTCATTGATGGAAAACGCAAACTAGTTAGTCGCGGTGATGTTTTTCATAAAATGACACTTGAGTATGCTGATTCAAAAAGAGCAATCATTTCCTATAAAGGGGTTTCAAAGGAATACCAATTAGGCGCAATGACAGCGTTTCAATTTAGAAACAGTCACAAAAAATCCGTCAATATTACTGCAAACAGCCAAGGCTTATTTTATGTTAATGGTACGATCAATGGTAAAGTAAACAAATTTTTAGTTGATACCGGTGCTAATACGGTATCTATGAATAAAAAACATGCGGAAAAATTGGGTTTAGATGTTAAAAAACAAGGTGAACCTGTTTTGGTTACAACTGCTTCATCAAAAGTACAAGGGTATCGAGTTAGTTTAAAGTCGATAAAAATAGGTACTATCACTGAGAACGATGTAACCGCTACCGTAATAATGGCGGAGCAGCCGGAAACAATATTACTGGGAATGTCATTTTTAAGTAAAGTAAAAATTTCCAATGTTGGGAATACAATGACACTGGAGCAATAATTTCCTATTTTACTTTTTCAATATAGGCATATGCCGAATGATTATGAATAGATTCAAAATTTTCAGATTCTACGGTGTATTCAGTAATGCGCTTATCTAGGTTCAGTTTTTCTGCAACATCTCTTACCATGTCTTCCACAAATTTCGGATTGTCATAAGCTTTTTCAGTGACATATTTTTCATCCGGTCTTTTAAGTAAACCATATAATTCACAAGAGGACTCGTTTTCAATGAGTTCAATGAGTTCTTCTATCCAGACAAAACCTTTGGTTTTTACACTGACAGTGACATGAGAGCGTTGGTTATGTGCACCATAATTGGAGATTTTTTTTGAACAAGGGCACAAGCTAGTAACAGGAACGACGACTTTTATGGTTAGTTCAGATTTGTTTTTTTGTATTTCACCAATAAAAGTAACTTCATAATCTAGTAAACTTTCCACTTGAGAAATGGGCGCAGATTTATTAATAAAGTAGGGGAATGTCATTTCAATATGACCGGCTTCCGCTTCGAGTGTCGAGATCATTTCCGATAACATTTCTTTAAAGGAATCAATTGTAATTTCCCTCTCGTGCAAATTAAGAATTTGCACAAATCGAGACATGTGTGTTCCTTTAAAATTATGAGGCAGATTGACATACATATTAAAGTTTGCAATGGTGTGTTGATCGCCACCAGACCGATCTCTCACTTTTACGGGGTGTCTTATGTCTTTTATACCAACTTTATCAATTGCGATTTGTCGAGAATCTTTTGAATTTTGAACGTCTGCAATTGAATCTGTAACGAGATTTGTCATCTATTATTCCTCAGTATACCGTACGCAAGCGCGATCTGTTTCCCAGACAGTGATGGCCAATACAGTGATATATTCTTGGTTAATCATATTTGAAACTTGTTGAAAGATATAAGCAGCGATGTTTTCAGCCGTTGGATTTATTTCTGAAAAAGCAGGAAGATCATTTAAATGGTAGTGATCAAGTTCTTCTAGTACATTCTTGGTGGCTTGTTTAATCGTTTTAAAATCTATGCCCATTCCTGCATCATTTAATTTTGTTGCACGGACTTCAACTTCCACTTTCCAATTGTGACCATGCAGTCGCTGGCAGGCACCTGCATAATTTCTTAAGGCATGGGATGCTGCAAAATCTGTGGTAATTTTTAAGGTATAACAAGGCGCCATTGTATTGATATCTTATGTCATATTATCTGTAACAGAGTATTTTACTTGGGAATTAGAAAAAAATCTATCTACTGGTTTTTATTATATATTGGATAAGTTAGGAAGGCTAAATTGCGATGTTTTCATGAGACTATGACGATTCATCTATCAAGTTATAACGTTAAAAAACTAGTCCAAAATATACATTTTTTCGTATAAATGTACAAATTAGCCTATTTTCGACATTGTTACCATCTTGTTATCTAATTTGTTCATAGGTATACACAAAAATTTAATCATATTCAGGTGTTCGCACCAATCGGCAAAATTGAAGACACACTATTTGAATAGTGTTTTTCAATAGCCGAAATTATTCCTTTTTCATCTAAACCGCATTCGCTTAATAATATATCACGATCGCCGTGATCAATAAACTTGTCTGGAATCCCCATGTTTATGCAGGTTGGGGGAGGTAGCATATTAATAAGAATCTCATTAACAGCACTGCCAGCACCACCTGCGACAGCGTGATCTTCTATCGTGACGATGAATTCATGTTTTTGGGCAATTTCAATTATCATTTTCTTATCAAGGGGTTTTACAAATCGCATGTTTACGACAGTTGCGTCAATTTTTTCTGCGGCAGAAAGGGCCGATGCTAAGGTTGAGCCAAATGCTAAAATGGCGACTTCCTTTCCTGTGCGAACTCGTTCAGCTTTTCCGATCGGTATTTTTTTCATGATAGATTGGACTGTGGCACCTGGCCCTTTACCTCGAGGGTATCGAATGGCACTGGGGCAATCCAAAGAGTATCCAGTGAAGAGCATTTGTCGACATTCGTTTTCATTTGCTGGGGCCATGATTACCAAATTTGGAATGCATCGTAGAAAACTTAAATCAAAGCTACCAGCGTGGGTAGGTCCGTCTGGTCCAACTAATCCGCCTCTGTCGATTGCAAACACAACCGGTAAATTTTGAATAGCCACATCGTGAATTAGCTGATCGTAACCTCTTTGCAAGAAGGTGGAATATATAGCTACGATTGGTTTTATGCCTTCACACGCCAGTCCAGCGGCAAGTGTGACAGCATGTTGTTCCGCAATGCCAACATCATAGTAGCGATCGGGAAATTGTTCTGAGTAAGCTACCATACCAGATCCTTCGCGCATGGCAGGTGTGATAGCCACTAGTCGTTCATCATTCTTTGCCATGTCACACAGCCATTGGCCAAAAATTTCGGTATAGGTTGGTGTTTTCGCCTTCGAACGCGATTTGTGCTGACCTTGTTTTAAATCAAATGGTGTTACTCCGTGATAGGCACATGGATTTTCTTCTGCTGGAAGGTAGCCTTTACCTTTTTTAGTAACGATGTGCAGAAATTGAGGGCCACGAAATGTTCGCAAATTTTGCAGTGTAGACAACAAAGTTGGCAAATCATGTCCATCGATAGGGCCAATGTAATTGAATCCCAATTCCTCAAATAGTGTTCCAGGTACTACCATACCTTTAACATGTTCTTCAGCGCGCTTGGCGATCTCCGACATGGTTGGCATATTGGAAAGCACTTTTTTACTGCTCTCCCGCATTTGTGTGTAGAGTTTGCCAGTGAGGATTTTTGCGAGATAATTTGATAATCCACCAACATTAGGTGAAATGGACATATCGTTGTCATTTAAAATAACTAGCATGTCGGTGTCTAATGTTCCAGCATGGCTTAGTGCTTCAAATGCCATTCCGCCGGTTAGTGCACCATCACCAATGACACCAACAATACGTCGATTAGTGTTTTGCATTTTGGCACTGATTGCCATACCTAATGCTGCACTGATTGATGTACTGGAATGGCCGGTGCCAAACGTATCGTACTCACTTTCACAGCGTTTTGGAAAACCGGATATTCCATCTTTTTGACGAATTTTCGCCATTTGAGATTTTCGTTTTGTGAGAATTTTATGGGGATAGCTTTGGTGGCCAACATCCCAAATTATTCTGTCATACGGTGTGTTAAAAACATAATGCAAAGCGATTGTTAATTCTACAGTGCCCAATCCCGAAGATAAATGACCGCCGGATAAGCTGATTGTTTGCAGTAAAAAGCGTCTTAATTCATCCGCTACTTGGGGTAATTGAGCTTCAGATAACAAACGCAAATCGTCAGGATCATTGATTTTGTCTAAAAGTGGGTGCGTTTGTAAATTCATTAGTTTTCGAACATTTCTTTTTAGGTTCTTGCGATATTTAAGTGCTAAAATTGTGTGAAATAATGAACGCTATGCAATTCAGATGCAAGTTATTTATGTTGTTTCCCGCTCGTATTGATAAGCAAAATTTAGATTAGCTCATTTTTCACGCTGAACAATGAAGTATGATAATTCTCTCAGAACATCAGCCCTTTGATCAAACATGGCTAAATGATTTATTGCTTCATTGTGTAGGTCATTAGCGGCTTTTTTAGCTCCTTCCAATCCCAATAATTTGGCATAAGTGGGTTTATTTAACGATGCATCTGATCCTTGTGATTTCCCAATAACTTCTGTTTTACCTTCAACGTCTAAGATATCGTCTCGAATTTGAAATGACAACCCAATACAATCGGCATAATTCGATAAGCTATTTACTTGATCCTGAGATGGTGATTGGCTAGATAATGCACCTAGTAGGACACTGGCATTTATTAATGCGCCAGTTTTTTTCGCATGCATAGATTTTAGCGCTTGCAAATCAATATTTTGTCCAACGGCATATAAATCGATTGCTTGTCCACCAACCATCCCGTTCCATCCACTTGCAGCGGACAACATACTAATCATCTTCAATGTTGCCTTTGAATTTTTCTGCGCGATTTCAGATGAGGAAAGTACGTCAAATGCCAGAGTTAGTAACGCATCTCCGGTTAATATGGCAGTAGCTTCGTCAAACTCCCTGTGACACGTTTTTTTCCCCCTACGTAGATCATCATCGTCCATCGCTGGGAGATCATCATGTGTTAAAGAATATGCATGAATTAGTTCTATTGCCACTGCTGCAGGATGCAGTTCCTCTAAACTCGTGCCGAAGGTTTCACCAGTTGCGTAAATGAGAGTAGGTCTTATTCGTTTGCCGCCATTAAATACAACGTAGTGTAGTGCTTCAATTAATCGTGTTGGTTTTTCGCTTTTATTTGGCAGGTATTGGATGAGAGCCTTATCTATTTCGTCTTGATAGTATGATAATTTGTGATTTAATAAAGACATGTCATTCAGGTTTTGTTATAGATAAATCCATTTTTTCAAATTCAAATCCCTTTTCTTTTTCTACCAATTTATTGATTTTTTGTTCTGCGGATTGTAATGATTTTTGGCAGTCTTTAGTGAGCTTGATTCCTTTTTCAAATGCATTTAGTGATTCTTCTAGACTTAATTCCCCCTGTTCCATTTTAGAGACAATCTCTTCCAACTCAGCTAAAGATGATTCAAAATTTTTGGATATTGGTTTTTTTGCCATGATATTAATTAATTTATAATGTTGCACAATAGCGTAGTTGCCAGCCAATTAATCTTTAGCATTATACGGAGAAGTGCTGTTTTGGTAAACGTTATAATAAAATGATCTTGAGTTTATGGTTTTTGATCAATTATGATGTCGTGGATATTGTTATAAATTTAATCGAGAGTGATATTGAAATCGAATAAAAATGCCATTTGCTTTATACCGCAGTTTGCTGAATTGATATTAGCTAATAGCGGTGCAAGTATACCCAGTATTGACTTTTTTTTTAGCCGTGCCCGGCATCATAAAGTTTCAGAGTTAGAAATTGATCAAGCATTAATTCAAAGCAATAATTTATCTCAAAGTCAGTTGATTGATTCCCACGCAGCTTTATCTCTGAGGGGATTTACTGAGCAATACAAGGAAAAATGGATATGTCATGCAACACCAATTCTATTGCAACCCAATCGCCAGCATATAACGTTAAATAATTATTTTCCTAGCGGAGACGACGTTCTTTTTAAAAAGCTTTTTACCACATTGAATGAATATTTTGTAGAAGATGGATTACTTTTTTTCGAGGAGAATAAAAGCTGGTATTGTCGAAGTGAATCCAAATTTCCCACTTCTCGTTATAAGCCACAGGATATTTTAGGCCAAAATATCATTCACAAATTGCCAAAAGATAAAGAAGACCAGAAGTGGAAAAAAATATTTAATGAAACGCAAATGGTAATAAATCAATTTAACCAAGCATCGACAAACACTGAATTATTGGTCGTTAATGGTATTTGGTATTGGGGGGGAGGGTATTTACCGCAAGGTATTACAAAAGCAAAAAATGTGGTTATCAGTAATGACATAGCATTAAAGGGTTTCGCAAATATGGCAGGCTGTCCTTTCTATAATATTGATGAAGACATTAATCAGTTAATCATAAATAGTAGTGATTCATTTCTTTTGCAATTGATTTTCATTGTAAATAACAACATTTTAAATCAAATTGATAATATTGTTGAATCATTTCTGCAAATGCTGAAGCGTAAAAAAATAGATCAAATTCTTTTTTACCCAAATATGGAATCTAGATATGTTGTTGGATCTTCAGACATGAAAAAGTTTTGGAAAAAAATTAAGCCTGCGAATTCAATTATAAAACGGGCATCAATTTAAAATCGATGCCTGTTTATTTTGATTTTGAAAAATCTTAGGGATTATTTGTAGTTGGACGGGTAATGGATTGCCTCGCATTAAACTGACGTTGAGCATAACCTAAGACATCTATTGCGTCTTTGTTCGTTAAGGTGCCCACGCCAAATATTGGCGCCATATCTGTACCAGGTTGTCCAAATCGCGTTTTATGTAAAAATTCCCAAGGATTTTCTTTTGCAGCAGCAATTCCAAATATATCTAGGGGTTGCCCACTACCGCCTTGTTCGATAGGTGGAATAGTGTCGCCATCCACTCCATGACACAGGGTGCAGTTTATTGTTGTTTCAATGGAACCCTTGTACAATCCTTCGCCATTATTTACGTCGGCGCCAATCACAATGCCCGAGGAAAGTATATTTGAGTCAGAATTAATAAGACTACTTTCTTCCAGTAAGAATTTTGTTAGATCCCAAAGTTCTCGTTCAGTTAATGGTGAAGTTAACGTTGTTGACGTTGATCCATAGGCATGAAAGGGATCAATGTCACCTTTTATAAAATCATGAATATGATTTTGTAACGCGGCTTCATCGTTTGCATAGGTTGTTGTACGTCGCAAATTAATTTTATATAGCAAATTATCACTTCCTTCATTGGAAACCATGCCATCATATCCTGCACCTTTATAGTCCCATGCATGGCAGGATTTACAACGCCATGTGGCTTCAATACTGCTTGGAATGCCTAAAGTATTGGTGTTCCAATAGGAGTTTGCAGAACGGGGCGCAGTAACTGTATCATCACTCGTTTGCATTTCTACCCACCACTTGTCGTACAATCTCCCGCCTCTCGTAATGTTTGCGTCCGCATATGTAAAAGTGCCGCCACCTGGATTGCCTCCAGGATTTCCACCAGGATCACCACCGCCTGGATTAGTACCTGGATCACCTCCACCTGGATTACTGCCTGGAACTAAGGTTTTTGCATAAGCGAGTACATCAGATGCTTCACTTTGTGTTAAACCGGAAAAGCCACCAGAGGTTGGAATCATTTGCCCATTAGTTTGTGCATTACCATATCTTACTTTATGCAAAAACTCCTGTGGCTTGTCATTCGCATCCGCTGAAAGATCAACACTGGGTATCAATGTTCCATCTGGACCATGACAAGATTCACAATTACCGGGTGTCGTTGACTGATAAATCGTTTTACCCACGGTTGCATCGCCGTCAACTAACAAAGCATTATATGAATCCAAATTAGCGGGAACTCCTAAATCACCATCCAATATAAATTGCGCCAATAAATCAATATCGGATTCGCTGAGATACTGACCAAAGTTATGGTCAGTTCCTGCTGTACGTGGGCCATTGGTGATTGCGTCAATAATTATCTCTTTTGTATTGGCTTGCGTTTGCAGAAAAAAATAACCTCTTATACCACTGTAGTTTCTGCTTGTGGTATCACCATATGCACCATGCACACCTTGGTAATCCCAACCATGACACGCTTTACAGCGCCATGTATTTTGGTCACGTTGTTTTGAACTGTTTTCTCCAGCGGAGTCATTCCAATTGGCATTACGTGTAGCAGGGGGCTCTGTGGTATTTGCGCCAGCGACCACCCACCATTTGTCATATAATAGTCCAGCGCGTTTGAGTTCGGGAGATAAGGCAGTTTGTGCATAAGCTAGTAAATCAACCGCTGCTTCAACTGAGTTTACCTCGGCCGATGGGCTGCTATAAAGATCCGGCATTTGTGCAACACCAAATCGTACTTTATGAATAAATTCCCAGGGATTTTCCTGTGCAACATTGTGTACAAATGAGTTTGGTAAAACTTTGTCGTCTCCATCCACAAAATCTAGTGCTTTGCCATCTGCACCATGGCAATTGCTTGCGCTACAACTTCCCTGAGTGCTTTCGTAAACCGATTTTCCGTTGTTTGCATCTCCCGTTGCGAGTTTTGTTGAATCGCTAATAAAACTAATTGGTGAGGCACTTGCTTCCACTTCGGCACGCATTGTCATGACGAATTTTGTCGCAGCGTAAAATTCAGTATCGCTGAAATTGCCAGATGCAAAGCCGTGATCTGTGTTAGTTTTCAAAAAGGTATAGATTTGCGCAGCTGTAGATTGCTGCATAATTGCGCTTTCGGTGTTCACTATACCAATGATGTCACTGGCATGTTTACCTTCTTTATATGCTCCATCCCGTCCTCGATAATCCCAGCCGTGGCATTCTTTACATCGCCATGTATCTGAGCCAGATATTTTAGTGTTGCTTGCTGGCCAAAGTGCATGGGTCGTAACGGGATCACTTAAGGTATTAGAGGTAATCCACCATTTGTCATAAATGCGGCCACCTAATACTACACTCGCATCACTATATTTAGTTTGGCTAAAATCTGAAGAAGGATCGACTCCACCACCGCCACCGCCTGGGGTCTGGCCGGCGCCAGCTGCGACAAAAGCACGTAAATGTTCAGCTTGTTCTGTACTTAATCCCGCGGGCATGAATTTGCCTGCGGCAGTGCCATACCTAACTTTATGTAAAAATTCTGCAGGACTTTCTTGTGCGATTTGAATTATTTGATCGATTGGTTGTGGGGATGAAGACGTGTGGCAGCCTGATGTGTCACAACTGGATTCACTTTCAGATTTAAAAACAACTGCGCCTGCATTCACTTCTCCGGCAGCTGGATTAGCGATATCGATTCGCGCATATTCAAAAATAAACTTCGTTAAGTCGTAGATGTCATTCTCATTCATCTTGTCGTCACCAACAAAGACATGAGGTAATTCGGCATCATTTAATACAACTTGGCCATTGATAAGCATGCGGAAAACATGTTCTTTTGTAAATTGACTGGACGTTGTCGCCCATGCATCTATTCCGGTGTAATGATCACGAGAATTTACGAAGGAATAAGCGCCCGAAGAGCCTTTATAGTCCCAGCCATGGCATTCGTTACATCGCCATTGTCCGCCATTGTCACCGTGGGTATTATAAGGTTGCCCAGAATTATCTTTGGCGATTTCTTCCCAAATCGGATTAGAGCCGGATGGAGGTAAAATGTCCTTAACTTTCCACCATGAGTCGTATAATCTGCCGCCACGTTCATGATCAGCGGCATCATATTTAGCCAGATCAAAATTCGATGTATCCTCACCAGTAGGTAAAGATTCTGCACATCCTGTAATAAATAAAAACAACAGCGATAATAGCGCTAAGGACGGGATTGTTTGGCATGCGCGATGAGGCCTAATCATAGTTCGATGTCTCCTTACTAAAGCGGTCTAACAGCATCGACAATTCTCATTAATGTACGATTAAATTTAGATTCAGTAATAAATCACGCACGAGTATATTCCTTGTAAATTAATATAGTATTTTGCTAATGAACAAAGAGTTAGTTTAATGAAAAGTCTTATTTTGTTTGAATCGGATTAAATTTTCTTCGTTATTTTTAGTTTTATTTAGTGTTTTTAGAGAGTTATTTAATTATTTTGTAAAAGTACATCATATTATTTGCTTTAAGAAAACAGGTTTGTTACATAGTTCAGATTTAATAAAAATTTACAATAAACACCTTGAATTCCTTATACTTATCTCCTATGATACGTCTGCAAGGCACTTTTGTAAGTGTCTATTTTTTTGGATGAAAACTGTAAGAAAGCGCGATTATGGAATAACAATCAACTAGTTGGCGCTTGGTGGTTAACACCAATCGAAAGCGCATTATATAATATGCGAGAAAAGAATTTTAATAAAAAGTGGGCCATCGGCCCACTTTTTGTTTTGCAGGGTAAAGTATGGCGGCGAATGCCAAATTGACAACACTAATTGAACCGGTTGTAGGCAGCATGGGATATGAATTTGTCGGTGTTGAGTTTATATCTCAAGGAAGGCATTCAGTACTTAGAGTGTATATAGATAAACCAAACGGGATAGATATTGACGACTGTAGTACAGTTAGTCGACAGCTTAGTGGTTTATTGGATGTTGAAGATCCTATTAGCGGAGAATATCACTTAGAAGTTTCCTCACCAGGATTGGACAGGCCGCTTTTTACTCTGGCACATTTTGAAAAATTTATTGGCCATGAATGCATAATTCGCATGAAAGTGCCAGTTGATGGCCAGCGAAAATTCAGTGGCGTGATTAAATCGCTTTTAGATGGATCTATAGAGTTAGCAACAAAAGAGAAGGGTGTTTTACTAAGATATGAAAATATCGATAAAGCTAATTTGGTACCCGAGTATTAAATCGTTGGAGACTGTGTGAAATGAGTAAGGAAATATTACTTGTTGTAGATGCTGTATCGCATGAAAAGGGCGTTGATAAAGGTATTATTTTTGAAGCGATAGAAGCGGCGCTCGCTACAGCAACACGAAAAAAGTACAAGGAAGACATAGATGCGCGTGTATCCATTGATCGGAAAACCGGTGATTATGATACATTTCGTCGTTGGCTAGTTATGGCTGATGATGATGAAACATTTGAAACACCCACAAAACAAATGTTATTTCCTGAAGCAAAAACCCATAACCCAGACATTCAAATCGGTGAATATATAGAAGAATCCATTGAGTCCATTGAGTTTGGTCGAATTGCCGCACAAACTGCAAAACAAGTCATCGTACAAAAAGTACGGGAAGCAGAGCGTTCACAAGTTGTTGAAGCTTTTTTAGAGCGTCAAGGCGAGCTAGTAAATGGTGTGGTAAAACGCACAGAGAAAGGTAATGTTTACATAGACTTGGGAAGTAATGCTGAAGGTGTTATTTTACGTGAAGATTGCATACCACGGGAAAATTTACGGCCTGGTGATAGAGTGCGGGGCTATCTTAAAGAAGTTAGGAGTGAATCTCGAGGACCACAAATTTTTATTAGTCGTGTAGCACCCCAATTACTGATTGAATTATTTCAATTAGAAGTACCTGAAGTTGGAGAAGGCCTGATAGATATTATCAGTGCAGCGAGAGACCCCAGTTTGCGAGCGAAAATTGCAGTTCGCGCAAATGACCCGCGTATAGATCCAGTTGGAGCTTGTGTTGGTATGCGTGGTTCACGAGTTCAAGCTGTTTCAAATGAGTTGGCCGGTGAAAGAGTGGATATCATTACCTATGACGAAAATCCCGCCCAATTTGTTGTAAATGCGATGTCTCCAGCAGAGGTACTATCAATAGTTGTAGACGAAGACAAAGGCATGGTTGATGTAGCGGTAGCAGAAGACCAGCTTTCCCAAGCAATCGGACGCGGCGGACAGAATGTTCGTCTTGCGAGTGAGTTGACTGGTTGGGAAATTAACGTCATGACCGAAGCTCAAGCACAAGAAAAGACCGAGGTTGAAGTTAAAACCTTAATGGAATTATTTAAAGAACAGCTTGATGTGGATGAGGAAGTCGCAACAATTTTGATAGAAGAAGGATTTTCAAGTATAGAAGAAGTTGCGTATGTTCCAAAACAGGAAATGCTCACTATAGAAGAATTTGACGAGGATGTTGTTGATGAATTACGTCAACGCGCAAGAGATGTCCTTATTATTAATGAAATTGCCAATGAAGAAAAAGGTGAAGGTGTACCTGCAAAAGATTTATTAGAGATGGAAGGTATGACTTCGGAATTAGCACATGAACTAGCAAAAAATAATATAAAAAATATGGAAGACCTTGCTGAGCAAGCGGTAGATGATTTAGTGGAAATTGTTGAAATTGACAAAGAAAATGCTGCCGCATTGATTATGAAAGCACGAGAGCCCTGGTTTAGCACCGAAGCATAAGATAATAACACGAGGAGCAAAAATGTCGGAAGTAACAGTAAAAGAATTCGCAGATGTCGTAGGAATTCCTGTCGATAGATTAATATCGCAACTTAATGATGCTGGGCTATCAGCGAAGGCTTCTGATGAAACGATATCGGATGATGAAAAACTTAAATTATTGTCTTTTCTTCGCTCTCGACACGGACAAACATCTTCAAACGTTGAAACTGCACCAAAACGTATTACGTTAAAACGAAAAGTGATTAGTGAATTAAAAACAAAAGGCAGTAGTGGTGGGGGTGGTATCGGACAGGGTAAAGGCAGTTCGAGAACCATCAATGTTGAAGTACGTAAAAAGCGTACATATGTTAAGCGAAGTGAAACCATTACTGATGAAGATCGTAAAATTGCAGAAGCTGCAGCAGAGGCAAAACAAAGAAGTTTAAAAGATAGAGAAATTGCGGAAGCGAAAGTAGCGCAAACGGTAGAAGACAATAAAAAAGCCGTTGTTGAAGCGGCGGTAGCAGAAGCAGAAGTGGTGAGTGACGAAATTGCAGTTGCTGAAGCAGAACCAGTTTTAGAATCTAAAACAGAAACGGACGTTACTGAAAGCAAGCAAGCGAAAAAGAAGGAAAAAACAGACGAACCTGAAGTTAATGCAGAAGAAGTTGCACGAAAACAAACTGAAGAATCGCAGCTAGCTGCAGTTCGTGAAGAAAAAGGTGGAAAAGCCAAGAAAAAACGCAAAGATAAACATGCAAGCACTGATGGTCGTGGCGATCGTCAATTACATGTCTCATCTGATAAATCGGGCAAACGCAAGAAAAAAGGTAAACAGGTTCTATCTTCTGCAGATAGAGACTCGTCCAAACAACATGGCTTTGAAAAACCAACAGGCCCCATTGTTCGTGAAGTCCCAATTCCGGAAACGATTACCGTTGCTGAGTTAGGTCAAAAAATGTCAGTAAAAGCTGGGGAAGTCATAAAAATGCTAATGACCCTCGGTACCATGGCGACAATAAACCAAGTATTGGATCAAGATACGGCAATGTTAATTGTGGAAGAGATGGGCCATAAAGGTATCAAGCTCAGTGATTCCGCTTTAGAAGATGAATTATTGGAAAAAGGACCAGAAGGTGAAGCAATTACACGTGCACCAGTCGTCACTGTAATGGGCCATGTTGACCATGGTAAAACATCTTTATTGGATTACATTCGAAGCAGTCGCGTAGCGGATGGAGAAGCGGGTGGTATTACACAGCATATCGGTGCATACCACGTTGAGACCGAAAAAGGCATTGTTACCTTTTTAGATACGCCGGGACATTCAGCCTTTACTTCAATGCGCGCACGTGGAGCAAAACTTACTGACATCGTAATTTTGGTTGTTGCAGCAGACGACGGCGTAATGCCACAAACCAAAGAAGCAATACAACATGCTAAAGCGGCAGGCGTTCCACTTGTTGTTGCAATTAACAAAGTTGATAAAGAAGCTGCTGACGCCGACAGAGTTAAAAATGAATTAGCACAGGAAGATGTTATTCCAGAAGATTGGGGTGGCGATGTGATGTTTGTCCCTGTTTCTGCAAAAACAGGACAAGGTATTGATGATTTACTTTCAGCGGTATTGCTTCAATCTGAAGTGTTAGAATTAACCGCTGTTGCCGATACTGCTGCCCGAGGAATTGTCATCGAATCTCGATTGGATAAAGGTCGTGGCCCGGTTGCATCTCTTTTAATTCAATCTGGCACACTGCATAAAGGTGATATCATATTGGCGGGACAAGAGTTTGGTCGAATTCGCGCATTAATCGATGAGAACGGACGCTCCATTAATGATGCTGGCCCATCCATGCCAGTGGAAATACTTGGTTTATCTGGAACACCTGAAGCCGGTGATGATGCCATTGCTGTAGTAGATGAAAAGAAAGCGCGCGAAATTGCCATGTTCCGGCAGACGAAACAACGCGAATTAAAACTTGCCAAACAACATGCTTCTAAATTGGATAATTTGTTTTCCAAAATGGAAGAAGGCAATGTTTCCTCATTAAATGTCGTATTGAAAACTGATGTTCGAGGCTCCCTTGAAGCGCTTACTGATGCGCTGACAAAATTGTCCACCGATGAAGTTAAAGTAAAAATTGTAGCAAGTGGGGTAGGTGGAATTAACGAATCCGATGCAAACCTCGCTTTGGCATCAAGAGCAATCGTGATTGGTTTTAATGTACGTGCAGATGCCTCTGCAAGAAGTGTTATTGAGGAGGAAGATATAGATTTGCACTATTATAGTGTTATTTATGATGTTATCGATGAAATAAAATCGGCCATGTCTGGCATGTTATCACCTGAATTTAAAGAACAAATTGTAGGGCTTGCGGAAGTGAGAGATGTATTTAAATCACCAAAGCTGGGTGCTATTGCTGGCTGCATGGTGTTAGAAGGTCTTGTTAAGAGGAGCAATCCAATTCGTGTCTTACGAGATAACGTTGTCATATACGAAGGCGAGTTAGAATCACTGCGGCGCTTTAAAGATGATGTGAACGAAGTGAAAAATGGGATCGAGTGTGGCATTGGCGTAAAAAATTACAACGATGTTAAGTCAGGAGATCAAATTGAAGTATATGAAAGAGTTAAAGTAGAGCGCGTAATTTAATGGATGAAGAAAGTAATCGTACAAGACGAGTGGGTGAGCAAATTAAAAGAGAGCTCGCACAACTATTTCAAAGTGATGTAAAAGATCCACGTTTAAAATGGGTAACGATATCTTCCGTAAAAGTTAGTAAAGACTTTTCCCACGCAACGGTTTTCTTCACTATCATTGGCCATTTTGAAGAAACAGTCGATGATATAATTTTACAGAGTTTAGAAAACACGAGTCGATTTTTACGTAAAGAGTTAGGAAAAAGAATCAAATTGCGACTGACGCCGGAACTACATTTTCAATACGATGAGAGTACAATCCGAGGTGACAGGCTTGCAACATTGATTGATACTGCAATTGCATCAGACAAACGAGAAGTATAAGAACTGTCAGTCGATCTCATCCTTGAAACTATCGAAATTAATATCCCAGTTATAATGAAATATTGTAAAAGAAATCGGAGAATGTGACTTGGCAAATAGACGCAGTCGTGGCAGAGAGATCAATGGCATTTTATTATTAAATAAACCTGTCGGTTTATCGTCTAATTTTGCTTTACAACAAATCAAAAGATTATTTAATGCAAAAAAAGCAGGTCACACCGGTAGCTTAGATCCACTAGCAAGTGGTTTGTTACCGATTTGTTTTGGGGAAGCAACTAAGTTGTCTCATTATCTATTGGATGCTGACAAATCCTATGTGACCGAATGCCAGCTTGGCGTACGAACTACAACGGGTGATGCTGAGGGAGATATTGTTAGTCAACAATCCGTTCCAGTTTTAACATTACACCAGATAAATGAAGTATTGGAACAATTTATAGGTAAAACTAAACAATTGCCGCCAATGTATTCTGCTTTAAAAAAGAACGGTCAACCACTTTACAAATTAGCTCGACAAGGCATCGAAGTGGAGAGAACACCTCGTACTATCAATATTAGTGAATTGAGAATAGTTGATTTCCAAAACAACAAATTATGTCTAAAAGTACAATGTTCGAAAGGAACGTATATTCGTACGCTTGTAGAAGATATTGGAAATCTGATCGGTTGTGGTGCTTATGTTACAAATTTGGAAAGAACAGCGGTTGGCGTCTATTCTATGAATGATTCGGTTGAAATGGAAAATATTCAACAACTTCGTACAGAAAATCGGTTTTTAGAAATGGATGAATTACTTATTCCAATGGAATCGGCCCTGAGTGATTGGCCAGAAATCAAATTGAGTAATGATGCCGTTTATTATTTACGACAAGGTCAAGCTGTGCTCGTACCTAAAGCGCCAACTGAAGGACTTGTGCGATTGTTTGAGCAAAAGGGTGAGTTTCTTGGTATTGGGCAAATATTAGATGATGGCCGAGTAGCCCCCAAACGCTTAGTTAGCGCAGCTTAACAAATGCTAATTCAAGGTTACCGGTTAATGAAGCCCAATCAACTGGAAGAATATTCAAAAATTGCTAGTAATTATACAGATTTACTTGTTCATGGAAGCGTGTGAAGGTAATATACGCGCAGCTAAAATATGCTTAGTTTAGGAGTGAAAAATGGCATTAGATAATGCAACCAAATCAAAAATTATTGAAGATTATCAAATAAAACCTGGTGATACTGGTTCAACCGAAGTACAAGTTGCGCTGCTTTCGGCTAATATCAGCGAGTTATCAGAACATTTTAAAAAACATATTCACGACCACCATTCTCGTCAAGGATTATTAAGAATGGTAAGTTCTCGTCGTAAATTGTTGGATTATTTAAAGAAAAAGAATGTTGAGCGATATCGTTCACTGATTTCAAGACTTGGACTGCGAAAGTAATTTCACATCACTATATAAGGATCCTAATGTGACCCCAATTCGAAAAAGCTTCCAGTACGGTGATCAAACAGTCACTATTGAAACTGGTGAAATAGCCCGTCAAGCATCCGGCGCCGTAATGGTAAGTATGGGAGACACAGTAGTAATGGTGACCTGTGTAGCCCAAAGTTCCGCTGATGAGGGGAGAGACTTTTTCCCACTCACGGTTAACTACCAGGAAAAAACATACGCAGCGGGTAAAATACCCGGCGGTTTTTTTAAACGAGAAGGTAGGCCAAGTGAAAAAGAAACCCTAACGTCTCGATTAATTGACCGTCCTTTAAGACCATTATTCCCCAAAGGATTTACCAATGAAGTTCAAGTGATTGCAACAGTGATGTCACTTGATTCAGAGATTGATCCAGATGTCGTTGCAATGATAGGCGCTTCAGCTTCCGTTGCAATTACTGGTGTTCCATTTGATGGTCCAATTGGTTGTGCACGAGTGGGATATAAGGATGGCGAGTATTTATTGAATCCAAGTATAACAGCGCTAAAAACGTCTGATTTAGATCTTGTTGTTGCTGGAACCGAGTCCGCTGTACTAATGGTAGAGTCAGAAGCAAATGTATTATCAGAATCTGTAATGCTAGGTGCAGTTGTTTACGGTCACGAACAAATGCAAGTGGTAATTAAAGCAATAAATGAATTGGTTGCAGAAGTTAATAATCCAAAATGGGATTGGAAAGCTGCAGAAAAAGATACAGCATTGAGTGAAGCTATTGCCTCCAAATCAGCAAGTGCTATTTCGGAAGCGTATCAAATACAAGACAAACTCGAACGGCAAAATCGATTGAGTGAAATTCGCGAGTCATTAATCTCTGAGTTAGCTGCTACGGAAGAAAATGATTCTACATGGTCCGCCTCTGACGTTAGTAACGCAATGGGATCATTAGAAAAAACAACAGTTCGAACACAAATATTAGCAAGTAAGCCAAGAATTGACGGTCGTGATAATGATACTGTTCGACCGATAACAGTTCGGACGGGTGTTTTACCTCGAACTCACGGATCAGCATTATTCACACGTGGAGAGACCCAGGCTATTGTTGTGACAACAATGGGTACGGAACGTGATGCTCAAATGATCGATGCAATCGAGGGTGAATATAAAGACTCTTTTATGTTGCATTACAATTTTCCTCCATTTTGCGTTGGTGAGACTGGATTTGTCGGTTCGCCAAAACGACGAGAGATTGGACATGGTCGTTTGGCAAAACGAGGTGTTTTAGCCGTAATGCCAGACATGGAAACATATCCCTACACAGTCCGAATCGTATCTGAAATCACAGAATCTAATGGATCAAGTTCGATGGCATCAGTTTGTGGTAGCAGCTTGGCGTTAATGGACGCCGGTGTTCCCATTTCTGCACCAGTTGCGGGTATCGCGATGGGTTTGATAAAAGAAAATGATGAATTTGCAGTTTTATCAGACATATTGGGCGACGAAGATCATTTAGGTGATATGGATTTCAAAGTAGCTGGTACCGTTGATGGTGTTACAGCACTGCAAATGGATATTAAAATTACTGGTATCACTAAAGAGATTATGGAAGTTGCGTTAGAAAAAGCAAAAAAAGGTCGATTACATATTCTCGGAGAGATGAATAAAGTTATCTCAGAACCGAGAAAAGAATTATCTGAATTTGCGCCACGATATATCACCCTGAAAATTAATCCAGATAGGATTAGGGATGTTATTGGTAAAGGCGGCGCAACAATTCGAGCCCTGACAGAAGAAACCGGAACCAGTATCGATATTACCGATGATGGAACTGTTAAAATTGCTTCGGTTGATAGAGAAGCTGGATTAGAAGCAAAACGTCGAGTAGAAGAACTCACGTCTGATGTTGAAGTGGGTAAAATCTATAACGGTAAGGTCTCTAAAATTATGGATTTTGGCGCGTTTGTAACTATTATGCCTGGGCGAGACGGATTGGTTCATATTTCTCAAATATCAGAAGAGCGAGTTGAGAATGTCGGTGATAAACTTTCCCAAGGCGACAAAATTCGCGTTAAAGTCTTGGAAATTGATAAACAAGGCCGTATTCGTTTGAGCATGAAAGCGGTGGATGCTGAGCCAGCCTAGAAAAATCATTTTTTATCTTAAAAAAAGCTGCAACTATTGCAGCTTTTTTATTTTAGTTTAGAAATTGCCTTGCCCGATTAAACCTAAAAAGATCAGTTGAATGCGAATTGATAGTGCATGATATTGATTCCCTAGCAATCGAATTTAATTGATTTTCCTATGACAGGATAAATGTTAAATTCCCAATTTAAAAATGCCTAAAATTGTGCAAAATAACCAATAGAGAAAAATGTATCAATCTCTTTACCCTCATCAAAACCATGTTCACGAATTCTGTAGTCAAAACCCGTTTCAAACTCTAACTTGAGTTTTTTATTAAATTTGTAATTTGTTTTAATTGAAGGTCTAAAGGATAACAATGTACTGTCATCTTTTCTTATTTGATAATCCATTCTAGAATTGATAGATAATGTTAGGTTACCACGAATCGGGTCTCGTCGTAATAAATTCAACGTGTATCGATCGCTACTAAATAATTTTGCGTAGCGTAAACCTAATATCGTTACATCATATTGTCGAAAAAAATCTGTTGAAATAATTTGTGATGAAACAAAATGTTCATATCCAGTTCCCTCAGTTGCAGCGACTCCACCTGACGCAGGCGTGCTACTAAAACGCGATATGGTATAGTCATTGTTAAAGTTCACATGTTTTGAAAACTTATATTGGACACTAGACGTTACAGCAGCATATTTTGCCGTTCTGTCTCTTGCAAGTTGTTTTATTTCGGATTCGTTTGCGCTCTGGAGTAATTCACTAAGGCTAGTGGTTGCTTGCCCCTGTAACGCATTAGAAGTGGAAATTAAGGGGCTTCTACGGAAATCCAAGTGTAACCCTATTTGCGTCTTCTTTTGAATTTGATAACGAATGTTTGTAATCAAATTATTCAAAAGATGGTATTGCGTGTCGTAATCCAATATCGAATAAAATGTTATTAACCGATCAAAGTGTCGTAGCTCCATACCGATAGCTTGTCTATCTGTAATTTCTTCAATAGTTTGTTGAATAAAATATGCGATGAAATCAAAATTTTTAAAAATCGAATCCATTTCAAAATTTATACTATAAAACCGTTTCTCTGTTTGAATGGTTTGATAGGTATTAAAATCAACGGGGAAGCCCGCGATAATTCGTGTAGTTAGCTTTGGATTGATATGATAACCTAATACAGCTCCGTCAAAGCGTCCGTAAACACCACTGGCATTTTCAGACTGGCGACCAACTTTACTGGATGTTTTAAACCTTTTGCTGTGAAATTCTGAATATAGAGAAGAAATCCTAACGTCTTTTGCATCTTCACTATTATTGAAATCCATATTGTGACTAAGCGATATTCGATTGATCACAGAAAATGTGCTTTTCTTTAGTCTTGTCGTATAAAACAAACTGGAATATGCATTTGAGGATAGGATATTATCACCAACACCACCTTTGACATTCACATCACGGCGATAATACTGTGCAGCGCCACCATATCCTCGCCAGGATAAATCGCTTTTACGACTTTTTGCTTTACGTAATTTTCCCTTCGGTTTCATTGCAGCGGTTAGCATGGCGGTGAGTCGATTTTTGACTCTCTCTGCACCGTCGCTCTCAGGATATAGTTTTAAATATTTTTCATATTCTGCTTTTGCATGAGCATATTGTAAATTTCGTTCACGTGCCAGACCAAGGTATTCCAATGCGTTTTGTTTAAAGCTTTCCTCTTCATAACTAATGACTTTGGTATAATTGGCGATAGCAATGCGATAATCGTGTTGAATCATGGCTAATCTGGCTCGTTCCATTAATATTTCAATTTTTTTTATTCTCTTATCTTTAAGCGAATTAGTGATGGAATAACTTTTCCCTAGATCGCTAATTCGCAACCAAGCCATTAACTGTTTTTCATCAGCTGAGCTCATATTGTCAATTTTGGAATGTAGTGCTAACTCACTAGGCAATTTGTCAAAAATTCTTTGCGCTGATTTTTTACTGGAAAAAAATCCGATTCTAACTTCTTCTGAAAATTTATCTGATTTGGCGATAGGAGGTTGATAAAGATTATATCCAACAAATTTCTTATCTGATTCTAAACGTATTAAAGTTTTCTTGGATTCACTTGTTTGAATGACAATGACAAATGCAAAATTTGCATTACGATCTGGCTTAGCCACCACGAAGGTGATAGATAAAATTAGTATCAAAAGAATTTGAATTAATTTTTTTACAAACAACATGTTGTTACCAACCGTCTTTACCGATATTATGTTTGTTATTCCTCGTTTCTTTTATCCTTGTGAACGAATTATTATTGTATATGTGACAACTGCCGGCACAGTCTTGTAGTTCACTTATTTTATAATATAACTTGGGTTCTTCTACTTTTAGATGTTTTAATTCACGATAACTATTTTCATGGCATGCGCCACAATTTGGCGCATAACTCGCATTTCTCCATGGCTGTGTGTCAGGTCGAGTTTCATGGCAATCTTGACAATTCAAGTTAACGCCATGTCCACTGGGATAATTAGCGGAATTATGTGTGTATAAAATATTTCCAAAATCAATTGTATTATGACAAGTACTACATTGCTTGTTAGTGACAAAATGTCCATTTGGTTTACCAATTTCATTTCTTCCATTATGACAACCAGCACAATCATTGTTTGTATCATTGTGATCAAAACTAGCTGGTTTCCAAGCAAGGGTAAGATGACAAAAATTACATTCTAAGGTTGTGATAATATGTGAAATTGGATTTTTCCCAGTAGCCGTATTGCCATCATGGCAAGAACTACAGGAGCCTAAAACCGAGTTATGATCGGTAGTTGCTGGTGACCAAGCAATTGTTGTATGGCAGTTATCGCAAATCGCATCACTGTTAACATGTTGAGCATGTTTTCCTTTTGCAATGGCGTTATTATGACAACTTGAGCAATTTCCCAGTACTGAAACATGATCAACAGTTGCTGGAATCCAGGATAGGGTTATATGGCAATCATCACATAAGTTATTTGCATTTATATGGGTGATATCCTTTCCTGTGACTGTTACACCATTATGGCAGGCGGCACAGGTTCCAATAACGTGATTATGATCAACCACATTGGTATTCCAGGATATAACAATATGACATGCATCGCATATGTCATCTGTTGTTATATGAGAGTTTGACTTGCCCGTGGCAACGATTGCATTATGGCAATCCCGACATAAACCACTTATTGCATTATGGTCAGTATTTGCATTTAACCAAGTTGTTACAACATGGCAATCATCGCAATTTGTTGAACTAGCAATATGACTTACATGTTTACCCTTTGCAATTGAACCATTGTGGCAATCAACACAACTACCAATGACAGCTACGTGGTCAATGCGATCTGTTTGCCATGTTTGTTGTATATGGCAATCGTCGCATAAATTTGTACTATTTATGTGAGATGGTGATTTGGTTTTTGCGAGATTTCCATTATGGCAATTAAAGCAGGGATCGCTGTTGTCGGTATGATTAAATTGTGCGTCCGACCAGGTTAACGTTGAATGACAATCGTCACAAAAATCTGAAGATGATATATGATTTGAAGGTTTTCCAGAATATTTAATATTGTTATGACAGCTATTGCATTTTCCAAGGACGGCAGAATGATCTATTCGAATTTCTAACCAATTAAGCGTAATATGACAATCGTCGCAAAGATTATTTGTTAAGCTATGTGTTGGTGTTTTTCCTTGAGCTATTAAATTATTGTGGCAAACATTGCAGTTGCCAAGTACGGCACTATGATCAATTCGATCCGTTTGCCATTGTATCGTCGTATGGCAATCATCGCATAAATCATTAGTAGTGATATGACGAGGATGTTTGCCAGTTGCGTTAATACCATTGTGACATTGTATGCACTCACCAATGACAGCATTGTGATCCACACGATCCGTATCCCATTCTAATGTTGTATGACAATCATCACAAATGTTTGACGTTAAAATATGATTTGCTGACTTGCCCTGTGCTATAACACTGTCATGACAAGAAAAGCATTCACCAAGTACTGCAGCATGATCAATTCGATCTGTTTCCCAACTAATTACAACGTGGCAATCATCACATAGATTGGATGAGAATATATGTTCAGATGATTTACCCTGCGCAATTTGATTATTATGACAGGTTTCACAAGTGCCCAACACCGCACTATGATCAATTCGTTCAGTTTGCCAATTTGTGGTGAAATGGCAATCATCACAAATCACCGTAGAATTAATGTGAGTTGGATGTTTACCGGTCGCAATAATGCCATTATGACAATGGTCGCAATTATTTGATACGAGATTATGATCGAGCCGACTCATGGCCCAGCTAATCATTCCATGGCAATCATCACATTGATTCTGAGTGACTATGTGTGTTGCATGTTTACCTGTAGCAATTGTATTTTGATGACACCGACTACAATTACCAACCGCTTCTGCACTGTGTTTTTTCGTCACTTGTTGCCAGTTGTTAACCGTATGGCAATCTTCGCAAGGTGCTGTTGTTGGAATATGATTGACTGGTTTTTTAGATGCAGAAATTGAACTGGTTCCACCGTGACAGTCATTACAAGTGTTGGGCGTACCCCTGAACACTCCTCGAACATGACAAGCGTTACAGTCTAGTTGAGCATGAATTCCATCCAGTGGAAATCCTGTTTTGAAATGATCAAACTCCGTGTCAGCAGCAAATATGCGAGGATAAAAAAGTAAAAGAATAATAAATAATATTAAAACGAATAATTGCAAAAAGTGAAACTGATATTTTTTATGTAAAGAGAGATAAATCATTAGTTATTCATTTCCGATAAGTCATCAAATCCTTTTGTAACATGACATTGTTCACAACGATTACTGAATTTACCAAAATGGATATCATCATCACCATGACAGGAAAAACATTTGTCCGAAAGTACGATATCTTCCGAATGTTTTTCTCGAATTTTATGACATGTTTTACAAGAAAGGTCTGCATGTCTCCCCGTTAAGGGATACTCTGTCTGTTTGTCATGATTAAATGTCCATTGTTGCCAACCATTTGCGGTATGACATAGAGCACAGTTTTTTCCTAAGGTTGAATCATGGATATCCAGTGCTTGATGGCAATCAAAGCAGGTCTGATTCTTAATGATAAATGTTTCATCCTGGTGACAATTTTCACAACTTGTAAGCACATGTATGCCTAGCAAAGGGTAGGGAGTCAAATCATGATCAAAGCTTATTTTGTCTTTCCACTTAATTTGATTGTGACATTTTATACAGTTTTTTCCTAAGCTTCCTTGATGAACATCATTTGTTTTGTGACAAAAATAACATGATGTCTTCAATTTCTCTTTATATAAAATACCTTTGTGACATGCTTGGCAATCAATTTTTTTATGAGAATAACGTAATTTAAATTTTGTATCATCATGATTGAAATGAATATTTTTCCATGATTTTTGATCATGGCAAGATTTGCATTTATTGCCAAATGTTGTTCCATGTTTGTCATCACTATTGTGACAACTGAAACATTTTTTACTGATTTTATCTTTATAGATATTACCCTTGTGACAGTGTGAACAGGCAATAACTTTGTGTCTATGAACTAGCCTAAATTTAGTATCTTTATCATGATTAAAGTTTATTTTATTCCATGCTCGTGTTGTATGACATGACTGACACTTTTTATCATATTTGTTTTGGTGGACATCTTGTAATTTATGACAATTAATGCAAGTTTTTGGAGTATTTTTAAAATATTGGTTTGGATGGCAATCATTACATTTAACTTTTTTATGTTTAAATGTTAGTGGGTAATCCGTTTTATCATGATCAAATTTATAATTCTTCCAATCTTGTTCGTTATGACAATCTTTACAATTTTTGCCTAATTGTTTTTTATGAATATCATTTTGTTCATGGCAAGCAAAACACGTTGTTGGTAAATTACGAAATTGCTTCTTTTTGTGACAACTAAAACAGTCTAATTTTTTATGATTTCCTTGAAGTGGATAGTTTGTGAAATTATGATCAAATGTTAATGGATCAAAATTGACAATATCTGCTTTTCTGCCAATATGATCGGTATGACAATATTTACAATCTGTTTTTATCACTTTTTTATTGAGTCCATGAAATCCTTTTTTATTGACTAAATCCTTTTTAACAAACTTGTGACATACCAAGCAGCGACTATCTTGCTTTTCTTTTTTAAAGGGTGCATGACACTTTTCACATTCATTTTCATATTTTTTATGGGCTTCAATGAGTTTTCCGGGCATTATTAGACGGTCAAATGGGGTTGCAAAAACGGGTTTCACACTGATCAACAATCCTATCGTCATGAATAATAATCTAATAAGCATGGACTGCGTAAACATGAAAAAAACCAGTGAAGATCATGATCAGGAATAACGGTAAGTGTAGAAAATGCCAAAGGGAAAATAGACGTTCAAAAACGACAAATTCAACGTATTGAAAGCAAGTGGTTCGATATTGTTTTGTCAACTGCTTAACATCATGCTTTACTTGCTTAATGTCACTTAATTCAATGTTATTGTTTTGCTTCGCTGTTTCCAGATTTGTTTTTATTAGATTGTCGACCTTTTTCGTTAATCCAATTGAGTATAACGAGATAACAGGCAATAACAGTAACGCGCCAAACAAATTTGAAGATTTTAAAAAGAGTTTATTTTTAAACGTGTGCAGGATAGTAAATAATTCTGCTGAATTAATTAGTAAATTAGATTCAAAATTGAGACTGTCAGATTGTAACGGTTTTTCAATTTCTGATAATGACAATTTTTTGCCGTATAAACCTCGATGAATTTTTGTATAAAAATATCGGCCAACGAGACCACTGCTTGCAACAGTAATCATCGCAAATAGTGCTACATTGCTATTGGTTGAACCCAAATCAAAATTGGCATGATATAAAACGGCGATAGGGCCGAAGATACCGAACAACATGTGAAGACGAAACCAATAGTGAATTGCTCCCCAATGTCGCATACGTTTGCTGTGTTTCCTTAAGGGATAAAGCATCAGTATCAACATTAAGCTACCACCTAAAATCCCTAACCAATATCCCCATCCAATATCGGCACTAAATATTTCTTCTTCGCGATGCATCCAACCGTATATGATTAAACCAAATGCAAATATAAATATACTTTTCTCAAATAACCCAGCATTTTTCTTAGATATTGTTTTCGATTGTTTTACAGTCATGATTTGGGTTGATATTCCGTTAACCGAGTCTTTTAAGACATTAAAGAAATTGAATGTTTCTATTATAGCGAAAATGAATTTAGGTAAGCTAATTTCACTGAAGCGAATTTGGTGCTATTTTTATATCAGACAAATCTAAACAGATTATGTGATTTGAAAGCACAACTTAAAAATCTTAAAACTATTTGGCGAGTTTACCATAGTGTGAATTTGTAAAAGTATTACAGTTTGTTAATGTTCGTTAAATAACGACATAATGTTACGTCAAGCACACAAAAGGTGAATAATTGTATGAATGAAGACCTAATAGAGTTGATTTGGTACTCCGTACCAATTGTCATTATATTTGGTTTTTATTTGATAAGAAACCACATACGTCACGAAACGAGTGTGAAGGAATTCACTCAGGCAGTTTCAGCAGGTTTAACTGAACCCGCGTCTTTGCATCCTAAAATTGATGCGTCAAAATGCGTTGGTTCTGGTGCATGTGTATCAGTTTGCCCTGAAGGCAACGTTATCGGTATGATTAATGGAAAAGCACATTTAATCAATCCTACAAAATGTATTGGGCATGGCGTGTGTAAAACAGCTTGTCCTTTAGATGCAATAGCACTTGTTTTTGGAACAGAAAAACGCGGCGTTGAGATACCTGATATTAATCCGGATTTTCAAACGAATGTTAACGGAATTTACATCGCAGGTGAGTTGGGTGGAATGGGATTGATCCGGAATGCAGTAGAACAGGGCAAGCAGGCAATAAATGAAATTGCAAAATCCATTACAGAATATGATCCATCGTTATTTGATGTCATAATAATTGGTGCGGGACCCGCAGGAATTGCAGCTTCGTTAACCGCAAAGGAAAGAAATTTAAATTATAAAACCATAGAACAGGATAGCTTGGGTGGAACAGTCGCACATTTTCCTAAAGGTAAAATTGTCATGACGGCACCTGCAATATTGCCATTGGTAGGGGAAATGCCGTTTACCGAAACCACTAAAGAAGTACTAGTCAATTATTTTGAAACCATTGAAAAAGAAAACGATCTCATAATTGATTATCAAACCAGAATGGAAGACATTTTAGAAGAAGAAAATGGTTTTGTTGTTAAAACTAACACTCAGGATTATAAAACAAAAAAAATACTCTTAACCATTGGCCGGCGAGGAACACCACGAAAACTGGGCGTAAAGGGTGAAGACAAACCAAAAGTGGTTTATAGATTAATTGACCCGGTGCAATATCGAGATCAGCATGTACTTGTTGTCGGAGGAGGGGATAGTGCACTGGAGGCAGCGTTAAGCATCGCCGATGAAAACAATACCGTGGTGAGTCTGAGTTATCGCAGCGAATCATTTGGTAGAGCAAAGCAAAAAAACAGAGAAAATATTGAAAAGGCACAAAAAGAGAAACGAATCAATGTGTACTTTTCGTCGCTAATAAATGAAATAAAAGATGAATTCGTAGAAATAACTCAACAAGACAAGCACTTTAAAATTAAAAATGATGCCATTATTGTTTGCGCAGGTGGACTACCACCCACACCAATGCTAAAAAAAATGGGTATTACCGTTGAAACAAAGCATGGTGAAGAATAAATTGAAAATCCAGACAATAATCCCAGCGATGATTTATTTAATGTTGTTGTGTTTTTCACTTCCAGCCAATGTCATTGCCAGTGACCAAAATGTTTTTATCGAGTCCATAAATGCCATTAAGCTGAAACAATTTGTAAAGGCACGGAAACAGCTTCAGTCACTCGCTGACAAAGGACATATCGAAAGTCAATTTTGGCTAGGGAAAATGTACCGAAACGGTTACCCGGAAAATGATTTGAACAAAGCCATATTCTGGTTGGAAAAATCCGCCAATCAAGGGCATGGCCAGGCAAACTATTTGTTGGGTGCGATATACCACAAGTCTAATTCGTCTTTTTCAGATCCCGAAAAAGCCATTCAATATTATACGAAAGCAATTGAGTACGGCTACATCGCCGCAAAACCATTTTTAGCACAACTGAATAAAGAACTTAACGATCCATTGAGTAAACCAGATTACCGGCAATTTGAAACCAGTGTAAAAACCGGAAAGTTATCTATAGTTGATTTTTATCTTTCAAAAAACATAGACATCAGGCAATCTCTCAGCAACGGTGATAGTTATCTCACACTAGCAATACAATATAACCAATATAAAGTTGCAAAACGCTTACTAGAATACGATAAAAATATTATGCAAGTTAATCGATTTGGCGAGTCCCCGCTAATGGTGGCGATAAAACGACGAGACAAACCGTTTATCAAACTATTATTACGCTACGAACAAAATATCAATCATCAAGATAGTTTAGGTAATACCGCGTTAATACTGGCTACCAAATACGGACTGATAAATATTGTCAAAGCAATCACCGATAAAAAAGCGCATCTCATCACTGCGGATGCCGACGGTAAGACTGCCTATCAAATTGCCTCTGATAGAAATTACAAAAGAATTCAAAAAATACTTTTAAATGCCGGATATAAAAAAGAGCCCAGATCGATAAAAGCAACACCATTTGTTATTGATAAAAAAAACAATCCTTACGATGGATGGTCAGCGTTAACCATCGCCTCGTGGCGTGGACAAACGGATGTCGTAAAAGATTTGTTACGGCAAAATGTTGATGTAAATTATCTCGATCCTCAGGGAAACGCTGCAATTCATCGTGCAGCGTGGAAAGGCAATTTAGCAATTGTTAAATTGCTGAGCTCCCATGGCGCCAACTGGAGTTCGGAAAATAATGAAGGATTCAATGCATTGTTTCTTGCCGCAATTCAAGGGCAAACTGATACTGTAAAATACCTGATAAATTTAACTCGTCATCCGGTTTTTGTGAACAATCAAGGATTATCACTGATTCACATAACAATTGAAAAGGGGTTTGACAATATTACCCGCAGTCTCATAAAGCATGGCGCAGGGGTAAATATAAAAAACAAAAATGGCGTTACGCCGCTCATGCTAGCCGTAAAAAATGGAAGTAAGTCGCTGGTCAAAATATTATTAAAACGCAATGTTGATTTATTTTCAATTGACACAGAATCACGCTCCGTAATCTGGTATGCAATACACTACAATCGACTTGAATTATTAAAACAGCTTTTCAAGGTGGGCATTGAAAAAAATAACGACTTTTACAATAAAGGGATACATTTGTTACATGCCATTGATCAAAACAATGCGGATATGGTGTCACTTTTACTTGACCACAACGTGACACTACAAACTAATTCTAGCAATAACAATACGCCATTGATTCTGGCAGCACACAACGGCAATCTAAAAATCGTAAAACGTTTGTTAAAAGAGAAGGTGGATATCAATGAAAAAAATGCCATTGGTGATACGGCGTTAATCATTGCCAGTAGACAGTCTCATGCTAGTATCGTAAAGGAATTGCTAAATCACGGTGCAAAAACTCGATTAAAAAATAAAAACCGAAAAACCGCAATGTCGATTGCAAAAGATAATAATAATGATCAAATCATGGATTTATTAAGTTCACACAAATCAAACTCGTCTTTTTGGCCTTTTTAGTGTTATTCATAAACACGCTAATGTATTCAAAACTCTGTTGATAATCATTTCATGATTTTCTTATTTATTCACTATTTCCTCTCGGATTGGCTGAGGTAGTCGCTTCTACGAATTTTTCACCATCCATAATCCAAATTAAACCGTGATTGAGTTCAAATATTCACTATACCAATCAATTAGATTTTTATATGAAGAAATTGCTTTTATGCTATTCGTTAGATAGGGAAAAATAGGAATAACACAAACAGGTAGCAATTTATTTAGAAAAAAATTAAGACCGAATAAACCAGATTATTGTGATAATTTAATTCGATTTGAACGAATTTCAGCACCTAAAGTCACCCTCCAGTAAGACGTTAATTATTGCACTGTTTAAAACATCAAGAAATTGATTAACGAAAGAGGAAATAATTAACGCATCATAATGAAATCGCCGAAGCATGATCATAGTTTCGGTTAACCTTGTTTACATATAACCAACATCAACAATTTACAGATAAGGAGTCAAACATATGGCAGATCCTACTGGAACTAACGAATATCCAAACGAAGGAATTCCACCAAGCTCAAACGACGGAACATTTAATCAAGGGGACGTTCCCCCTCCAGTAGGTGATGTACCACCTCCTTATCCTGGTGGAGACGTACCTCCACCAGCGGGTGAACCACACATGGCAGGCGATGTTCCGCCTCCATATCCTGGTAGTGATGTACCTCCACCAGCGGGTGAACCACACATGGCAGGCGATGTTCCACCTCCTTATCCTGGTGGTGATGTACCTCCACCAGCGGGCGAACCACACATGGCAGGTGATGTCCCACCTCCTTATCCTGGTGGTGATGTACCTCCTCCAGCGGGCGAACCACACATGGCAGGCGATGTCCCACCTCCTTATCCTGGTGGTGATGTACCTCCTCCAGCAGGTGAACCACACATGGCAGGCGATGTACCTCCTCCTTATCCTGGTGGTGATGTGCCTCCTCCAGCGGGCGAACCACACATGGCAGGTGATGTACCTCCTCCTTACCCAGGTGGCGATGTGCCTCCTCCAGCAGGTGAGCCACACATGGCAGGTGATGTACCTCCTCCTTACCCAGGTGGTGATGTACCTCCACCAGCAGGTGAACCACACATGGCAGGTGATGTACCACCTCCTTACCCAGGTGGTGATGTGCCTCCACCAGCAGGTGAACCACACATGGCAGGCGATGTACCACCTCCTTATCCTGGTGGTGATGTACCTCCACCAGCGGGTGAGCCACACATGGCAGGCGATGTGCCACCTCCTTACCCAGATGGTGACATGCCTCCACCATCTGATGGTGGATGGGGATCAGGTGAACCAGCTGCAGCACCAGTAGGTGATTTTGGAATTGCTGCTGCAGGGTCAGCGGAAACTGATCCAATGGCTGCCACAGATCCTTTTGCCCAACCAGCAGATTTCCATGACGCACCTCCACCACCAGCAGATGTGGGAATGGATAGCGCTGCAGATCAATTGGCTGGTGCCAATGAGCCACCTCCAGGTCCCACTGGTGATGAGCATGATTTTGGCGCAGGACCTGACGCACCACATGATCCAGGAATGGATGACGACTGCGGCATGGTTTAATTTCAATTTAGGGATCACACCCGAGAAGCCTAACCGCTTCTCGGGTGGTTTATTACAACGATAAGGATTTAGCTCTAGTTTTAAGATATAAAATTTAAAACACGGATAGAGATAAATATAAAAAGCACGAAAGAATGAATTCAGCAATTAAAAGTTTGGTGTTGGCCGCCGGTCAGCATGGGGTAAATCTGAGTGTTGATAGATTAATGCATGAAAATGCATTAAGTGAAGAGCACGAAACAGATTCTAAAACCTTATTAAAGATTGCAAAAAAAAATAACTTAAAAACAAAGATAATTAAAGGTACCTGGGAGAACATAACAAGTTTGGGTACCGCGTTCCCAGTAATCGCTATTTTATCCAATGGTCGCTATGTAGTAATTGCTAAATGTCAATTAGCAACAGCTGATGATGAAAATCCAGAAGTTGAGGATTCTGTATTTGTATTGGATCCAATAGCCGTAAATCCTAAGTTAGAAGAAATACCAAAAGATAAATTTTTGGCTAGCTGGAAAGGTGAATTAATTTTACTAAAAAGTAATTTTAGTTTGTTAGACGAAGATCAGCCATTTTCAAAAAATTGGATATATCAAGAAATATTTTCAAATAAAGCACTTTTCTTACAGTTGCTATTCGTCTCATTGTTACTCCATGTGTTTGGTTTTTTACCCATTATTTATATCATGATAGTGTTAGATAAAGTGGTCAACTATGAGGCCATGTCAACACTTTATGTAATCGCCGGCGGCGTGTTAGTTGCGCATATATTTTCCGGTGTATTTGGTTACATAAAACGATATATTGCACTGTTTTTTACTAGTAAATTAGAAGTAAAATTAAATCAAAAATCTTTCTCCAGTGTATTAGACCAACCGCTAGATTACTTTCACAAAAATTCTACTTCAAGTATTGTCAAAACAATGCAACAAGTTACTACTATCAGACAATTTATGATAAATAAAGTGTTTGGTACCATTCTCGATGCCACAGGACTTTTGATATTTGTTCCCATTTTAATTTTATTTAGCCCGACCTTGTTTGGTATTGTAATGATATTTTCGGTGCTAATTGGGATTAACAACATTCTAGCAGCAAAAAAACAAAAAGAAATGCATCAACTTGTCAGTAAGTTTGAAGAACAAAAGCAATCTATCATGATGAATACGGTGTCAGGGATCGACACAGTAAAATCACTGACCTTGGAACCGTCGCTAAGAAAAAATTGGGAAGAATTTGCAACAAATCATACTTTGGCTAGCTTAGAGTTAGGCAAATTGGATGCGAAATCGTCTCAGATCAGCGCCACATTGCAACAATTAATGACAGTCGCGGTAATTTTTGTCGGTGTGTTATTGGTATTTGCGGGCTCTCTAAGTGCCGGTGTATTGATTGGCGTAAATATGCTGGCGGGAAAAGTAACAGGACCGTTAGTTCAGCTTGTTGCCATGTCCACCGAGTTACAAAAATTTTCCATGGCAATGTCGATGATGTCAAAATTACTCAATTTGCGGGGTGAAAGATTACGGCGTGGGGTGACACCAAGTATTCAAGGCGGAGTTACATTTGAGAATGTAAGTTTCGGATATAAAGAAACTGAAGGCGTTATATCAAATGTTAGCTTTGATATCAAACCCCGACAAAAAATTGGACTAGTTGGTCCTTCAGGGTCAGGTAAAACAACCATCATGCGGCTAATTCAAGGAATTATCAAACCTAATTCAGGAACAATACTAATCGATGGACATGATATTAATACCTTGGACTTATCTCATTTAAGGGTCAACATTTCAATCATCGCATCACAAAATACTTTCTTTAAAGGTTCAATAAGAGAGAACATTTTACATGCCATGCCAAATGCACCTGAAGAACGTAGCGAGTGGGTTTACGAAATGGTTGGCATGAATGAAAACATCTGTGAATTAAAAGATGGACTAAATACGATGATAGAGGAAGGCGGTACCAATCTATCAACCGGTATGCGACAAAAAGTGGCGTTTGCCCGTGGGTTAATTCGCAATCCAAAAATAATGATGATGGACGAAGTGTTTTCCGGCATGAGTTTACAAGACGAAATGAGTATTATGCATAACATGCCAAAAATAAATCAAGGGCGAACAATGTTAATTGTTACCCATGAGCTATCTCAAGTGTTGGATTGTGACAAAATACTTGTGCTTAATTCCAAGGGCGAATTAGCAGAGCAGGGCACACATGAGGAATTGTTAAAAAACAATGGAGTGTACGCTGATTTATGGAACCAGGAGAGAAGTTTACGTGGTTCATTAGGCAATGCTAACACAGGAAAAGTCGCCAATGGATAATCAAAACTCAGCAAAACACAACGCTGCTCCTCCGCAAAACAGCCCTAATGCCGCACAGCCACAGCCAACACAATCAGCAACACCCGCAGCGCAAACTGGCGCCACTCAACAAAAACCTGCTGCGCCTCAATCTCAACCAAATGGCCAATCCGCAGTTAATCCGAACGCACAACAGCATCAGCATAATCAAAGCAATGTTCAACAGACTCAAACTACTGCACAGGCTCGGCAACAAACGTTAAAAGCGGTACCAAATAACAATGCAACACCCCATCAAGCACCACCACAAGGGCAAGCAACAAATACTGCAAAACCGCAAACCCTAAACCGTAACACGGAAGAGCGCCGTCAAGGTGATCGACGGGTTAGTAACGATAGACGATTGAGTGAACATCGTCTTGCGCCAGGTGAATTCATTTTTAAAGAGGGAGATAAAAGCGAATTTGGTTATGTAGTTGTTTCAGGTACGGTGGAAATATGTAAACTAGTTAATGGTGAGTACAAAATTCTTGGTGAGCTAACCGCTGGTGCACTATTTGGTGAAATGGCGATTATAGACAATGGTGATCGTAGCGCATCCGCAAGAGCCAAAGATGATGCACTATTAAGAGAAATTGATGAAACCGAGTTAAAAACCTACTTCACACGTTCACCTGATGTTGCTTTGGATATGATGCGTCGATTATCACAATACGTTCGCTCATCAAATCAAGCCTTAGAAAAAAGTGTTTTTGACGATCCTGGCGCAGAAAACAAGCCAGCGGTTGAGCTAGATAATAGTGAAAAAGCAAAATTATTAGCTCGATCTAAGGACAATCAATATATCATTGATGAATTTCAAAATCCCAGCGAAGCATTGCTTCGGTCACGTATGCCGCCGGTCATTCATAAAACATTTTTTGTTATCGCTTTAATGTGTTGTATTTTTATTGGATGGTCTAGTCTATCCATTATTGATACCACGTTATCGGCACCCGGCAAATTGACCACTACCGTACCAAAAATTTCCGTCCAAGCTGGTGGTAGTGCCATGGTGAATTCGGTGTTAGTCACGCCAGGTCAAGAAGTGAAAAAAGGTGATGTGTTAGCAACATTGGATCAAACCCTGGTGGAAGCCGATTACAATAAATTGAAAAAAAGTAATGAAAGATTAGATGCCAAAATTCAACGATTGGAGCTTGAACTGGAAAACGCTCCGCTTTCCGCTGCAAGTAAATTGTCAAGCCAATCGGAACGAAAAATCTATCGCTTGCGATGGGAAGAGCACAACGCAAAGTTACGATCACTTGACTTGGAATTGAAAAAAGTGCAATCCGCATTAAAAACCGCTGAGAGTAACATAAAAATCAGTAAAATTAATTTACGCGAAGTGGAGCATGACTTTAATAAACAAAGCCGTTTGGTTAAAGAAGGCATCGTATCGAAAACAGCGTTAGAAGAAGCTCAATTTAATGTAGATAAGAGTAAAGCTGAATTGGAAAACTCCGTGGAATCCTTTGGTGTAGCACAAAAGAATTATGAAGCCAGCGTAATGGAAAGGAAAAATTATCGAAATACTAAAAACAAACAAATCAATGATGAATTATTTGCCTCGGTAAAACAAATGGAATCTGCAGTGGAAGAGATGGTGAAAATTGAACACCAGCGAACCAACACTGATATATTGTCTCCCGTTGATGGAATTGTTTTAGAACTAGATGGTTTATTTGTCGGAGCAATTGTAAATGTCGGGCAAGTGGTGACAACACTGGTGCCGACAAATGTCCCACTAACTGTAGAAATGGATATTGATCCAAAAAATATTGGTAATTTATCCTTGGGTAACGAAGTGTCTGTTAAACTAAGTGCCTTACCTTATCAAAAGCACAGTGACTTATCTGGAAAAATAACTTACATTTCTGAAGATACCGTGGATAATTCTGTAACCGGTGGTGATGGTACATTCTACCGCGCCAGAGCAGATATTGTGGCGAATAATCTCGTTAAATTACCCAAAGATTTTCATCTAGTTCCTGGTATGCAGCTTAATGGTGACATTAAAGTCGGCAAACGTCGTATTATCACTTATTTCTTATATCCTGTTATTCGCACCATTGAAACCAGTTTTCAAGAACCGTAAAAACACCTATGAAACGGAATTCATTAACATTCTTAATGCTACTGACGGTGTCTCCCATTGTTATGTCACAAAGTTTGACATTGGAGCAAATCATAGACACTGGACTAAATCGAAGTTTAGTGCTGGAGACAGAAAGCGAAAACATAAAAATTAAAGAACTAGAAAAAATCGACGCAGATCGGTTACGTTGGCCTTCTCTTAATTTAAGTGCAAGCACTTCTAATAGTAATCTTGAGAATCAAAGTGCAAGTGCGTCAATTGGCGTAAATCAACCACTTTATCAAGGTGGTTCGATTTCAACGCAGCAAAATATTGCAGATGTTGAATTAAAAAAAGCAGCCTTAAATTTATTAAGAAAAAAGCAAACTTTAGTTAAGGATTTACAACTAGCCTATATTGATATTTTAGAAGCCAAGGCCTTAACTGAGGAAGAAAAATTATCCCTAACACGATTACAAGAACAAGCCAGAATTTCAAAAATATTGTATTCCGAAGGAGATGTTTGGAAAAACGATGCCTTACAAGCGGACGTGAGTATCGCACAGGGTGAAACTCAAGTCATAGCAGCAGAAAATAAAATATTACGCAGTAAATCCAACTTAAATGTACTTTTGAACTATGAGATTGATCAAACGATAGATGTACTGGGGGAATTGGTGTGGAAAAAGCAGGATTGGTCCTGGGGGCAAATACGAAAAACCGTTGAAGAAAAGCACCCTGAGCTAATGATTGCAAAAATTAATGAAGATATCGCAAATTTGCGAATCAATGTACAAAGAGCGAGTAATAGACCAACCGTTAATTTATCAAGTGCATTGTCGCAGAGTGAAAGTTTCACAGGATCAAGCTCTGGTGCAACAAACTTGTCGGTTACTCTCTCCGCCAATTGGACATTTTGGGATGGCGGAAACATTAATCGAGCCATTAGTGCATCACGCATTGAAAAACAAAAAGCATCCTTTGCTTTACATAATCAACGACAATCCATCTTAAAGCAAGCCCAGTTAAGTTGGTTATCGTTAAACGAAGCGGCAAGTCAAGTCAGTGTTTTAAAGCAGGCCATCGGCATCGCACAAGAAAACTATCGCGTTAATACCGTGCGTTATCAAGAAAAACTTGGCACCGCAAATGATCTTTTAACCGCACAAACCCTACTATCAAAATCCAAAAAAGATTGGTTGTCAGCCCTTGCCAGATACGCGAAAGCGGTTTATACATTAAAATTTAATATGGGCGAAGGTTCTTAATAAATTATTTTTCTTTTTTCAAAAACATGAGCTGATTGTTTTTTTATTAGTTTTTATTATAGAAAAAAACCACCTTACTTTAAATATTACACCGGATGTAGAAAAAATACACTCTATTGTGGATTAAAGGTAAACATACCTTGGTGTTCTGAAATTAACGTATTACACTTAACTAATTTACTGTTAACGTAATGGTCAGTCATATACGAAAAATTATTCATGATTTCGGCGTATTTAATTGATGTAATCATCTTGTTAATCGCAGCAGTGGTTGCGGTTCCCTATTTTCAAACACTCAAACTAGGCGCGGTCCCTGGGTTTTTAGTTGCAGGGGTGATTGTTGGTCCCTTTGCGTTAGGTTTAATAAGCAACGTAAGTGAAATTGCGCATCTTGCGGAAATTGGCGTTGTATTTTTGTTGTTTTTAATCGGCATAGAACTTAAACCGGCTCGCTTGTGGCAATTACGACGCTTAGTATTTGGTCTTGGTACATTACAAGTATTTTTGACAGGCGCTATATTAACCTTAGGCCTTCATTATTTATTTGAAATCCCCCTAAGGGCGTCAATATTAATTGGCCCAGCACTTGCGCTTTCATCAACGGCTATTGTTTTACAATTGCTATCAGAAAAAAAATTATTAACCAGCATTTTTGGTCGAACGTCTTTTTCCATATTACTTTTACAAGACTTAGCAGTTGTTCCTTTACTCGCACTATTACCTTTGCTAGTCATGCCGGATTTAAGTATTGGTGAAGATATTGGAATCGCGTTATTTGAATCTATGGTGATTCTCTGTTTGATTGTGTTAATCGGTCGTTATTTGTTACATCCATTGTTGCATCGCGTTGCATTATCCGGCAATCCAGAAATTTTTACCGCGTCTGCGGTATTGTTAGTGTTGGGTACAGCCTATGTTGCTGAGTTAGCCGGATTATCAATGGCTATGGGAGCATTTATGGCAGGATTGTTAATATCCGATTCTTCCTATAAACACCAGATCGTTGCAGAGATACAACCCTTTCGTGGCTTGCTACTGGGATTATTTTTTATGTCCATGGGCATGTCATTAAATCTTGGATTATTTTTTGAAACGCCATTTTTTTATATTGGAATGTTAATTCTATTAATCAGTGTCAAAGCAATTGTGCTAATTCCGCTAACGTATTTATTTAAATTGGAAACACGAAATTGCTTAGCCGTGGCGCTCATACTCGCACAAAGTGGAGAGTTTGCTTTAGTATTATTTTCCATGGCTTTCGAATCGAAATTGTTAGATGATTTATTATTTCAACAATTATTACTTGTTGTACTGATGAGCATGTTAATTACACCATTTTTGGCGAAAATAATAATTCGTTTTGTTAAAGCAAAAACTAAGGTGGAGGTTAGCGATGTGGATCAACCACCCGAAGCCCCCATTGTTATTGCAGGATTTGGTCGAGTGGGTAGAAAAATTGGTGCCATTTTATCATTGGCAAATAAATCCTATGTTGCATTAGACAGTGATGCGTCACTCATAGAAAGCGAACGGGGAAAAGGTCATCCAGTTTTTTATGGCGATGTACGAAAGCCTGAATTGCTTAAAGCTGCAGGTGCCGCCCATGCTCAAGTGATTATTGTTACCTTGAATGATCCCGAAGGGACCGAAGAAGTTGTTTCAGCGTTGCGTGAATCTCATCCAGAGAAGATAATTTATGCTCGGGGGCATAGTCTACAGCAATGCCAAGAATTACGAAAAATTGGTGCTTCTGGGGCCGTTTCGGAAAACTTGGAAGCAAGTTTAGAGCTAGCAAGACTAGCGCTTTCTAAAATTGGGGTAGCGGAATCTAAGCGAGATAAAATTTTGAATGATTTTCGCATAAAATATCGTTCACAAATTGAAGATGTATTAATAAACGATATTAATTCTTCAAAATAATCCTATCCCTAACTCAACATATCAATATATCTTTTTGTATAATAATTAATTAGTATTCATACAATACATTGGTTAATTTGATTGTGTGTTATACACTCTTATAATTAGAATCCTTAGTTGACCGCTCCATACAAGGGATAATAAAATTAAAAAGATTGTTCTATTTTTTTCAGCGTATCTCGAGAGAAAATTAAATGACAAATAAAATTCAATTAAATGTTCCCAATATGAAATGTAACGGTTGCGTAACAACAATTGAAAACACACTAAAAGATGAGGCAACAATTAAAGACCTTTCAATTGACCTCAACTCAAAAAAAGTCTCGTTGGAGACAGAAACGGATTCTGAGGTAATTCTAAAATTACTTGCAGACGCCGGTTTCCCAGCGGTATTAAATAAATAGTAGCAATTAATGAAATAGTGAGTATGAGCAAAACAATTCGATTGTCAGTATCTGGTATGAGTTGCGCAGGATGCGTAGCAAGTGTAGAAAATGCATTAAAAACCGTTGGCGGGGTAAATTCTGCCTCAGTTAATTTTGCCGAGCATACCGCTATCGTTAGCGGAAATTTTAATGTCGAATCGTTGCTAACCGCAGTAAAAGATGCGGGTTATGATGCCGCTGAATTAACAAATCAAGAAGACGAAAGTGAAAAACAAGATATTGAAAAAAAACACTATGTTAATTTAATAAAAAAAGCGTCGTTTGCCGCCATTATTGGTTTCCCACAATTTATTTTTGGTATGAGCGGTATGCTTCCTTCCATCAGCGAAGATGGTGGGCAGCTTATTTGGTTTGGCATCGGTATATTAACGCTTGCGGTATTGTATTATTCAGGCGGGCATTTTTTTCTTGGGGCGTGGAAGTCTGCCAAAAATCATAATGCGAATATGGATACTCTCATTGCACTTGGTACGGGTGTGGCGTGGATATACTCCATGGCTATCGTTATACATCCAGGTTTTGTTCCTACCATGGCTCAGTTTGCGTATTTTGAAGCAGCTGCAATAATTATCGCCTTAATTAATTTTGGTAGTGCTTTGGAAATGCGTGCGCGCGGCAAAACCTCGGAAGCAATTAAACGGCTAATCGGTTTACAACCAAAAACAGCCAGAGTCATTCGAAATGGTGAGGAAAAAGAAATTCCCATTAGTGATATTGGTATGCAAGACACCTTGCGTGTTCGACCTGGCGAACGCATACCGGTTGACGGCCTTATAATTGAAGGGCATTCCTCCATAGATGAATCCATGTTAACGGGTGAAGCACTGCCGGTACAGAAGCAAATGAATGATGAAGTGGTGGCAGGATCTATCAATAAACAAGGTAGTTTTTTATTTGTTGCCAAACGAATTGGCAAAGATACAATGTTATCGCAAATTATCGAAATGGTGCGTGTTGCACAATCCTCAAAACCGGATATTGGCCGCTTGGTAGATAAAGTCGCAGCAGTATTTGTGCCCAGTGTATTGATTATTTCACTTATTACATTTTTACTTTGGTTTAATTTGGCCGATGAAAGCCACGCCATAACATTAGCCATAGTAACAACCATGACAGTGCTTATTATTGCATGTCCTTGTGCCTTAGGGCTGGCAACACCCATATCCATTATGGTTGGGGTAGGAAAAGCGGCAGAGTTTGGCATATTAATTCGAAATGGAGACGCGCTTCAACAAGCCGGAAAATTAAATACTATCGTGTTGGATAAAACGGGCACCGTAACAGAAGGAAAACCCAGTGTAACGGATATCGTAGTATTAAATGATTGGCCAAAAGAACAAGTGCTGGCTTGGGCGGCCAGTTTAGAAAACCATTCGGAACATCCCCTTGCTGAATCAATTGTTGAATATGCCAAGGACCAAAAGATATCATTTTTATCAGTAAATAATTTTACTGCATTATCCGGCCGAGGTGTAACGGGAAATATAAATGGTAAAACCTTATTGATGGGAAATCTCAAACTATTAATAGAAAACAATGTTGATGTCGCGTCATGTGAAACCGTGGGATTAGAGAAGACCGAGCTGGGCCAGACTGCCATATACTTGGCTATTGATAAACAAGTTGTTGCCATAATTTCTGTTGCGGACGCCATAAAAGCCGATTCAAAAGAAGCAATACAACGAATGCAGGCGTTGGGAGTAAATGTAGTATTGCTCACCGGTGATAATCAAAAAACAGCCTTAGCGGTTGCAAAACAAGTTGGCATAAATGATGTTATTGCTGAGGTACTACCCCAGGATAAAGCCAAAAAAGTTGCCGATCTACAAGCGGAAGGTAAAATAGTCGGTATGGTGGGTGACGGCATTAATGATAGCCCAGCATTAGCTAAATCCGATGTGGGATTTGCCATAGGAACCGGTACCGACGTGGCCATAGAAAGCGCCGATGTGACATTAATGCGTGGTTCGCTACATGGTGTGGTGGATGCGATTAATATTTCTAACGCTACCGTTCGTAATATTAAACAAAATTTATTTGGTGCTTTTATTTACAACTCTATGGGGATTCCGATTGCCGCTGGTTTGTTATTTCCGTTTATCGGCGTATTATTAAATCCCATGATTGCAGGTGGCGCAATGGCCATGTCATCGGTCACAGTGGTTAGCAATGCAAATCGCCTGCGATTTTTTAATCCTCGAGAAATCAACTAATGTCAACAGTATTGGTCAATCTTGCAGGTATAGGATTAATTTCTTTTATTATTTGGTGGTTTTGGTTATCAAAACCCAAGTCGAAAAAACTTTCAGAAAATGAAATTGATATTCTGGTGGAGAACGGTGTATACACACCCGCTCGAATTGAAGTAAATTCGGGTAAAAAATACATTTTACATTTTCTACGAAAAGACCCAAATCCCTGCGCTGAAAAAGTTAGTTTTGAACAATTGAATATAACTGCTGATTTGCCACTTGATGAAATTCGTGATGTTGAAATTTTTCTTCCAAGCGCGGGTGAATATACTTTTAGCTGTCAAATGCAAATGTATCGGGGGAGTTTGGTTGCGGTTTAGTTCCTCAATATTTTATTCGTTAATATTTTGAGAAAGTGACGCTTCTCTTGGTTGCATACACACAAAACAAAGACGCGGTAAATACATCCATGTACGCTTAACGACAGCATCCCTGCTGTCGATACTTTGTTTTGTGTGTATGCAACCAAGAGAAGCGCGTTTATTTTTAGTTAATGGATTCCGAACTTTGAATCGGTAATTATCTAAAGTCATTAAAAAAGGGAATTTCTAGCATGTCACAATTAACATTAGTTATTGGAAACAAAAATTATTCTTCCTGGTCATTGCGTCCTTGGATATTTTTAAAACAAAATAATATTGAATTTCAAGAAAAACGCATTGCCTTGTTTACCGATACCAGTGATGCAGAGTTGGAGCAGTATAATTCTGATTTTAAGATTCCTGTATCAGCTGACTAATCTTTGCTTAAACGCCCCTCAAATAAATCCTGTTTTTCCAGAATACATTGAATCATATGGTCTCGAAATGCCAATACTCTAGCCGTACGTTTCAGGTCGGGGTGCAGTAGTATCCATAAACCCAAATCATGTTGTGGATCTGGTTCATGATAGCGTTCCAGCTGGGAATCTGCATCTCCCAGAAAACAAGGCAAATAGGAAACGCCCAAACCTTCTTTTATTGCTGACTGAGTCAATAGGGTGTCATCGCTATAAAAATTATGTGATTGATGATTGTTATATTGTTTCGTCCAGGATTTGTGAAATGTACAACATTCAACGCCAATCCATTTGGGTTCTCCACCGTGTTGTTTTAACTTTTTCAAATATTGCCTACTACCATAGATTGTGGATGCAACGGTTAACATGCGTTTTCCAACTAATGTATCGGTAGGGGAGTTTGTAAGACGAATCGCGATATCCGCTTCGCGTTGCGCTAAACTGGCGTCTGAATTAGACACAATGATGTGTAAATCCACCTGAGGGTGCTTTTCGCTAAAACGGGCGAACATGGGCATGAGGATTGATGATGCCATATTGTTAATGGTCGTCACTCGTAAAGGGCCAACCAGATTGGTATCTTTTCCAAGTAAAGCGTCACTCACACCGAGCATTTCTCTTTCCATCCGCAAAGCCGATTGTTTGATAGATTCGCCAGCCGTTGTGAGTTCATAGCCGGTTTTTTTACGCTCAAGTAATCGTGCACCAAGCTTTTCTTCAAGAGAATGTAACCGTCGTGAAACAGTGGAATGTTGCACTCCCAGTTGTTTGGCGCCACCACTAATGGAACCAGAGCGAGCCACTGCCAGAAATAGCCTTAAATCATCCCAATTCATTGATTTTTATAGCCTGTGCTTTTTTGCACATACTGTTTCCTTTTTTAGACAATTGTAAGCCAGGTAAAACGGCTTAAACTCTACATTACATTCACAATGCAAACAATGGAGATAACGAAATGACACAAATCCAGCCAACTTTTGATGCAGTAAAGTACAAGCAAACCACTCTCCAACAATGGAACACTGCTGCGGAGGCTTGGCACCGCTGGAGTCCTCTCTTGTCAAGGTGGTTGGGCCCAGCAACCGAAACCATGTTAGACATGTGCAACATAAAAGAAGGTAGCAGAGTGCTGGATGTTGCTGCTGGTGCGGGAGAACAAACCTTGGCAGTGGCAAAACGTATTGGTAATAGTGGACAAGTTTTGGCAACCGATATCTCTGCAGACATTCTGCAATTTGTTTCGAAATCTGCCAAACTGGCCGGCGTGAATAATGTGGATACTCTTACCATAGATGGTGAGAACCTAGCAGATATAACAACAGAACCATTTGATGCGGTAATTTCCCGCGTGGGTTTGATTTATTTCCCTGACCAGCAAAAGGCCTTGGCAGGTATGAAACAACAAATGAGAAACGGTGGCAAAGTTGCTGCCATGGTTTATTCTACCGCTGAAGCCAACCCTTTTTTCTCCATTCCTGTTTCCATTATCCGTCGCCGTGCCAAGCTGCCAACACCCCTGTCAGGACAACCTGGACCGTTTAGTCTTGGAGGTGAGGGTAAGTTGCAGGAGTTATTTTCACAGGCAGGTTTTAAAAATATTAACGTTGAAACGATTAATGCGCCGGTTCGTGTTTCATCAGCGGGGGAATGCTTGCAGTTTGAACAAGAGTCTTTTGGTGCACTACATCAAATGCTCTCAGGTTTATCCAATACTGAAAAGGATGAAGCGTGGAATGAAATTGAAGAAGCACTTGGGCAGTTTGAAGTGAATGATCAGTTCGAAGGGCCGTGTGAAATGTTAGTTGCCGTTGGAACCAAATAGAGGAGTAATGTATGTCTAAGATAGCGATTGTGCAAAAACCACCAGTTTTTTTAGATAAACACGCAACCATTCAATCTGTTGTTGATACTGTTCAAGAGGCTGCATCTAATAATGCGGAACTTATCGTTTTCTCGGAAACGTTTATTCCCGGTTATCCTACTTGGATATGGCGGCTTAGACCCGACGGCGACTGGAACTTGTCAGAAGAATTGCACGCACGTTTATTAAATAATGCCGTGGTTATGGATTCAAATGACTTGGATCCACTGTATGCGGCAGCAAAAAAACATAATGTGACTATAGTGTGCGGTATAGAAGAGCGCGATAGCAAATTGAGTCAATCCACGATTTACAACACCGTTCTTGTTATTGGCCCGGATGGAACGTTGTTAAACAAACATCGTAAACTGATGCCTACCAATCCAGAGCGTATGGTGTGGGGTTTTGGTGATGCATCTGGTTTAAAGGTAGTTGATACCCCAAGTGGTCGAGTGGGTACATTATTGTGTTGGGAAAACTATATGCCACTGGCACGATATGCTTTGTATTCCCAAGGCGTCGAGATTTACATTGCACCAACATACGACAGTGGTGATGGTTGGATTGGAACATTACAACACATCGCCCGGGAAGGTTGTTGTTGGGTATTAGGTTGTGGCAACTTAATGAGGGGTAGCGATATACCAGAAGATTTTCCCGAGAAGGAATCATTGTATCCTGATGCGGATGAATGGGTGAATCCAGGTGATTCGATTGTGATTGCACCGGGTGGTGATATTGTTGCTGGTCCCATGCGAAAAGAAACCGGTATTTTATATTGTGACGTTGATCGAGAGAAAGTCAGTCTTGCGAAAAGAGCTTTGGATGTCGCTGGACATTATTCACGGCCAGATATTTTTCAACTTCATGTGAATACTCAAGTGCAATCCCCTGTAGTATTTGAAGATTAGTGTTGGACGGATAGCGAAGAGTGGACAGAGATTAAGATTATTATTTTTAAGGATGTCCATTACTTCACTATTCCTATGCCCATCTAAGGCTGTAATAATTTTAGCTCCGAAAAAGTTACCCATGGAAACAATCTGAATGGAAGCAAAGGGGCTGTATAAAGCGATCCTCATGTAACTTGATTTTACTCACGTGCTAGAGTCGTAAAATATTAATGTTGATTTTTATAAATTAAACGTACTCAACACATAACTTTATTTATCCCTTCAACAGATTTCAAGTTAAGCACCACGCCATTTTCTGCCACTTTGAAATCTCGGTTTTCTTTATAAAGCATTAACTTTAACGAGGAATTATCAATATCAAATAACACATCGACCCCTTTAGGGTATTTGTCTCGGTTGGAAGAATCCATGATTGTGACATTTTTACTTTTAAGCAAAGGGATAGGATTAACCAAACCACCCCATTTGTACACATTGGCTCTTTCATAAATATCGCCAAACACAATGGCTCGATGAACAGTTTCATTGTTTATTTCATCCATCATGGCGACAAATGCTTTTCGATGGCTTTCCGCACTAAAATCATTTTGGAAAAAACCATTAATGTGCCCGAAAAAATATCTTTCTTTTCCAAGATCACAAACAACACCAAGACAAGTATCCACATGAGGAAATGTCACATGATGAGCAAACCCCTTTTTTAACGTAAATTTCCAATCACAAAAGTCTTTACCTATGTTTTTGTGCGTTGGTTCTGCGCAATTAAAATTCATAATGTTTCTCCCTTCTTACATATTAGCTAATAGAGACTTCAACATGATTATAATTATATATGATCTCTTCTGTGTTCACTTGATTGATTTTGTCGAGTTTCCAAAGGAATAAATATTTTTTAATGATCTGGATTGTAGAATTTGTTATTAATTCTTGAAAAAGAATAAACCTATTTCTTGCTGTAGACCAGAAAATATTGTCAAATAGTTACCAGTTTTAAAAACGACTGGGGACTTTTCCATATGTACCAATACCAAAAATTCTGGGATAGAATTGCTAACAAATACGCCAAAACACCGATAAAAGATCAACATGCGTTTAACGCTATGGTGGAAAACATCCGCAAGTTTATAAAAGAGGATGATGTTGTATTTGATTTTGGGTGTGGTACTGGAACGTACAGTATTGCAGTATCTGACTCAGTAAAGTCTATTCATGCGACTGACATTTCGGAGAAAATGCTAGCAATCGCTCGTTCGAGATCACAGGAAAAAGATATTTGTAATATCACCTTCGAACAAATTGGTATATTTGATACCAAGTTTCTTCCGGAATCATATGATGTGGTACTGGCTTTTAATATTTTACATTTGCAGCAAGATCTACCAAAAACGTTGCAAAGAATTTATGAATTGTTAACGCCTGGTGGTTTACTTATTTCTAAAACCGTTTGTGCAAGCGAAAGTTTTTCCTTGCCGTTACTTCTTTTAAGGCCGTTTAGCAAGCTTGGCTTACTACCTTATGTGAGTTGTTTTTCTTATACTCAATTGCAAGAACTCATTACACAGCAACATATGAAAATATTAGAAAAAAAACCAAACTATAAAGGTTCGATGGAGTATTTTATTGTTGCTGAGAAGTGAAATTCTCCAAATTAACCATTTCTAATATAAGAACGAAGTGATCTACCAACAATCGAATGGCACTTCTCCATCTACTGGATCAAAACAAACAGACGTTAGAGTAGCATCAGAGTTTTTTCCTGCGTTGGAGTAAAATCTTTCAGTTAATCTCGCGTTTTCATAAGTCACCGACATAAAGACAGCCGCATCTGAATGACTATGGTCTTCCACGGCACTGATTCCCATAGAGCCTCCTGTTTCTTTATGTGAAATGTATGAACCGGCATTTTCCATTCTGCTATATATTAGCGCTGTGCCGTCAGTACATTTTTCACTGTGGTTACTTGTGTCACCAAGTTGTTCATCAATGTAGAGACATGCGTCCAATATTTTGTTTTCTGATATTAAATGATAGTAATTGTTGGCGACACTTTTCGCTTTTTCCAAGGCAATTTCTTGGTAATTTACACAAGAAAAAAGTAGCATTATAGATGCAATAAATACTGCTTTTATTGTATTTTGGATTTTCAATAATGAACACTGTAGTAATTTTCTTTTTCTAAGCCCCATAAACCCCAGGAATCCACAAAGAAAAGTTAAACTCCTTGCCACCTTCATCGGAGATTTGAATCGTCTCCATCAATTCATCTGTTTCTCCATTAATGACATCCAAAGTCCCATCCGTTGGATTAGGAATAAAAATTAAATCACCATTTCCTGATTCAGGAAAGGCAATGGGCCGGCGACCACAATCGGCATTACCAGTTTGAATCACTTTAACGAGTTTTAATTCGGGTAAGTTTTGGCAATCATATACATATAATGTGTTAATCTTTAAATTGTTTTTTTGCTTATCTTTGCCTGTAGCTGCTGAAGTGACATACAATTTTTTTCCATTGGCAGAAAATCGATACACACTGGGGTAATAATCTTCTACATCATATTGATGAATGATTTTTTCTTTTTCTACATCGATAACGCTTAGTTTGCCAATAACATGGTCTGGATTAGATTTTCGGTCGGCACCTTTACCAATAAGATACTTTCCATCATAACTGAGTAATAAATTACTTGCGCCTTTTAGTGGAATACGTGATTCAATTTCATGGGTCAACGGATTAATAACGGCGACGGTGCCATAACCGTTATTAAGACTATATATTTTTCCTGTCACGCTAGAAAATTGTTTGCCATGCGGAAATGCATTGTTGGGAATACCCGTTCGTCCGTCTTTTTCTTTTTCTGGTTCACACAAATTTATGGTATCGGTAATGGATAAGTAGGTGTCATTGTTGGGGTCATTATCTAAAACAACAATATCTCCACCTAAAAGATTACTGACATACACAATAGATGGCAGATCCGGTTGATTTAGCGTTGGACTGATAAAAGTCGGTACGTGATGGCCATGGCCGACACAAATGGTTTTAATGTGTTTCGGTGCTTCAGTGTCTGATCCTTTATCAATGACAGTAATCGTTGATCCCTTGTCACCACAATTTAATGGATCATTTCCATGCTCCTTATCTCCATCATTTACGAACCACATTAAATTAGAGTTTGGTTGTCGATAAGCATAAGTTGCAACTGCATCGCCGGGAATGGCATCGCTCAGAGATATGTTTTTACTTTCTGGGTCAAATAATATGATTTGTTTGTCGTGGTTTAATCCCAAAAACCAGGGAGCATATTGTTTTCCAGAATTCTCAGAAGTGGGGAAAATTTGTGAGGTAAACGTTTTATTATCACTGGAGGAAATTAAGCTCAAACTTGCTGAATTTGCTGTTTGCAGATGACTCACGAGTGACCACTTTGCTGTATTGTTCGACATATCTCTCCCTCAAATGTATTCCAATGGTATAACCGAGGATTATGCTAAATAACCCATTACAAAGCAAAAACTCCATGGTCTGTGGATTGCACAAAATAAATAATCGTAATTTCCTTATCAATTGGGTTGAATACTAAAACCATGTAAACTATATTGATAAAGATAAGGCATTTACGTAACGGCCGATTCAAGAATAGTATTAAACATTATTCAGAGTGTTTTAGTGTGTTTTTGGATCGATACTCGGGTAAAAGAAAAACGCAATAACCCAAAAATGTAAACAGGCACCTTTATTGGTTGCCTGGTTTCACGTTGTGAACTCATGTTTCTCGCAAAGGAGGGAAGTCATGCAGTTAGAACCGATACGAGTCGATGCAAAAGATATAAAACGCTGGATTTTTCAATCATTCGATTTAATCAATCGCAGATGGTTAGCTTATCTGCTTTTTGTTGGATTCTTTTTTTCAACTCTTTACGCTAGCACCCTAGCCTTAAATACAGTGAAAGATGTAGGACCGCCTATTGTACTTTTATTATTATTTTTGGTGGTGAGTGCCTTTCTATTTTATTTTTCCATTGCGGGCTTAGTGATGATATCTCATTCCTCTGACCATTCCCGTAAAATTTCCTTAGCCACTATTGTACAAACGTTTTTACCCAGCCAAAAAATATTTTTAAAAATGTCAGTAATTGCAATCGGTTTTGGATTGTTCTATTGGTATATCAGCATATTAATGAACCCTGGAAGTAGTATTGCTGCCAGCAGCGAAAGTATCGTGAATATACTTGGGCAAGACGAAACCTTGTTATTTTATCTTTTTAAAACCGCTGCCGTTTTTTCCTACTTTTTATTATTGGTATTGTTTACATTGCGAATATTCTTTAGTGTTCCTTTGATTTTGTTCCATGACTTAAATTATCAAGAAGCACAAGCCTTATCACAAAAAGCCATATTTTTAAATATGAAAGTGATGATGCAGGTTTTATTGATTTGGATTATGGCGTTTTTAGTCACTATGAAAATCACACCGGTCTTGTCATTATTATTGATTCCACTTTTTGCTGGATTTGTTTATGTGGCTTATCGACAAATATTTTTACAAGTAGGCGATAATCAAAAAGCATTTGCAACGAAACCGGTTACCGAGTTTTCTAGAATCCCAACGACGTAAAAAAAGGATTTTTGATATAAGGATACACTTTTTTTGAATTGAGCTATACAGGGCATAATATCATCAGGGTACTGTTAATTGGATACCATCCATCTCCCAAATGTTCTTGATATTAAGCAGCATGGAAACAAAATGTAATTCCCTCCATAACCTGTAAACCCTGTATAGCTCTCTTGTATACCCGTAGCGTTATAAAATTAGGTCTTACTGCACACCATTTGAATTCCACAACAGCGTTAAAATTCCTTGCAATAGACCGGCTATTACTCGTCATTTTGCCTTGTTGTGAAACTAAAATGATGCACAGTAAGACCTAATTTTATAACGTTACAGGTATATATTATTCTCCGCTCTAATCTGAAGAAAACATTCCACCAAATATTGAAAACTTCTGCTTATATTCTATTTCCGTGGCAACAGCCGTTTTTAAGTCTAGTCTAGAAACGTAATTTGTCATTTTATGCTCTTCTAAATTTTCTTCGCTGGGTTTACTGGTGAGAATTTTAGTCGCACGAAGCATGCTTTTTATCCCCGTTAATTTCGCGTAATCCTGGCCTTCATATAAAATGACTTCTGTTCCTAAATGCCAAAAAATATCGACATTATCTAAGTCCGTTGGATCAACGGGTGGAACCAATGGCACAACATCTTTAGGGCTGACAACTCGGGTAATCTTAAGATGAGAAAATTCTTTAGCGCCAGCAATGTTGGTGACTTTAGGCTGGCCAAAGGTAATGGTTTGTTTCAGAGAGTATGCATCTTTATCTAATAACATCGCGAGTATCACGGCTACGGCACCACCTAAACTGTGTCCAGTGGTATCAATTGTAAAATCTTTTTTCAGTTGTGGTTTTACATCTTCATATATGCCCAATGCAGATTGAGCAAATCCATCATGTAATAAAATATTTGTTTTTGGCTCAGGTTTTAAGCTGATCGCCATGTCGACTAAGGCATTTTCAAGATTGGCTGTACCACGCACAGATAATATTTGGTGCTTATTTTTTTCGTCCGTTGCTAAAAAATAACTGACCTTTCCAATTGGCAAGGTATTGAATTTTGTGAGTGTATACTGTGTTTTCGAAAGTGATTGTTTGATTTTTGCTTCAGATTCATACGCAACTTGCGCTAATTTTGCATAGTCTAAATAAGAGGTAAATGTGGGGTTGATTTGCTTTTCCCCATTTTTTGCCGTTGCACATGAAATGGTAATGGACAAACACAAAAATACAAATACAGAATAATTTGTTTTAGTCTTGAGCATAGGATTTCCAAAAATTGAAAAGAAAGGGACGCGTATTTTTGCAGACCGAAAAAAAAATGCAATCATTAATGAACTGATGATTGCATTTTTTCGTTTATCCGCTCAACCTACGGGGCTGGTGTAGCAGGAGCAGTGAATATAAACCAATCTTCATCTCCAAATTGAGGTGTTCCATTTATGTCCGTATTGCGGGAAAAAGAATGATCTTGTATTTCATTTAAATCAATTGGTGTCGCGGTAGCTTGTGTATTGTCACCGTTGCCAAATTCATATTGATCAGGATCTTCTGCAATGGTTAGTGATCGTAACGTTCGAAATGCATCGCTACGAATTACCATGGAATAAAAAGCACCAATATCATCAAAATCATATGCGCGTATATAAACGGATTCGCCAGGATTGAGTAATATGGCTTTTTGTGCAAAGGGATTGATGCTATCTCGAACTGTGTAGGTAAACGGGATATTCGCACCGGGTCGATAAAAATCCAGGAATGTCCTAGCTATACAAGCTTCTGCATCACATATACGCTCATCTGTTCTAAAGGTTGAAACATAATATACATTGTCGCTACTCACTTCATGAATGTTGAGCGTGAATGGTGTTCCACCCTCAAATGGATCGCTTACGATATTTACCGCAAATCCTTCAAACTGACTTATTCCTGCTTTAGTTTTTACAATACAATAAATATTTTCCACATTGATATCGCCACCGGTGTTGGGAGATTGTTGAAAATTCCCACTAGCACCACAACTTTCATTAAGTGTAGTAAAATCGTTTATCCATAAATCGGTTTTACCAGTGATACCACTAAGAGATATTAAATAATAAGTATTTGCATTCAGGCCGTTGATCCAAAAGTTGTTGTTGCCAGTTAATACAGGGGCATGGTAACTCACTTGGCTAAGATAATTATCAACAGGAGGCGATAATGTTACTGACGCATCAGCGTGGTATTCTATCGTTAATTTAAATGATGCAGAATCCACAGCACCATTGACTTTAACAAATAATTTTGCCGCGTCACTTGCCGTAATAACACAATTATTGGCTCCATCACAAACTGTATATGAACCGGGGCTGTTTACATTAGCAATTGAAATGCTAACAGGTGAACCTGAAGTCAATGTACTTTCAATTATGTAGCGATGGTTCGCATATACATCCAATTCATAATAACTTTCTGTATCATCGACTTGTCCAGAATAAAATATTGGCATTTTTGGGCCACCAATGTTAAATGGGGTTCCCGCGTTACCTTCTGCAGTTACTGCTTGCGCTTCTACTAACATACTAAACGTCGTACCATTGTCGACTACCGTATTGGAGTTTTCGTCTAAATAATCAAATTTTATAAAGCTCAAATCGGTTGTTGCCTTAAAAATAAGTTCTTGCTGCGATTGTTCCGTATTTGCCACGCTGTTATCAATTAAATTACTGTATGTTACGTTTGTGTAAACACCGATCGTTACTTTAGCGTTATCATCTTGAGTCATTATTTGATAATCAATACCAGGCGTGGTTGTCATGTAATAATAACTACTGTTGCCACTTGCGATCTGTTGGTCAGCCGCTAACACACTTGTGGTGATTAAAATTGGATTGTTCGAATCCGTATGACTAATAAAACTGCGCTCTCCATCCACTGTGATATAAAAACTGCCACTGATAGTCAATAAATTGCTGGGAGTGGAAAGGGCGCCACAGCTAAATCCGATTTGACAAAGCGTTGCAGTGAAGGAGCCAGTGGCACGTTCACCTTCTGCGCCAAATTCATTTATTGTTATTTCGATGTTGGTATTGTCTGTTTCATCTAGGGTAAAAACATCGGGTAAAGTCGAATCTGGTTGATACGAAATGGAAGCAGTGGTTTTGTCATAACTGCCAATCGTATTGTTATCGGTTGCAAGCAGCAATTTTTCTTTTGAGAATTGATCAAACAGAGTGACAAAAAATCCGGGATGAGAATTTGATAATAAAAACCCCGGCGCAATGCCCACTGGATTAAAGAAGGCACTGAGCAAGGTTTCATTGTTTGCCCCATCTTCAATGTGTGTCACATTTGCCGAACCATTCACACGTAAAATAAAATTATCCAACTCGGTATTGGAAGACACTCGAATGGTAAAACCAATGGGTTGAGCAAAGTCTGGGTGACGGGCTTGAATGATGACATTGCCGGCTAAATTAAAGCTAGTCACCAGGCCAGCTGAATTAACCGACGCGATAGTTTCATTTGTCGAAGACCAATCAATGCCAGAATTAATTGGCAATTGAGATCCATTATCATAGGTTGCAATTAGACTCAAGATGACATTTTCCCCAGTCAACATGGAAACATTTGGTTTGTTTTCCGGGCCAACAATTTCAATAGAGGTGATCTGGCTAGTTTCGACTGTTATTCGATATATATCACTCTGCACATCATCAAATGTAGCGACTATGTTTGTCACGCCATCTGATTTTGCGCTCACAAATCCTGTATCTGGATCAACCTCAGCGAATTCCGGATTTGATGAGGTCCAGGAAACATTTTGGGCAAGTACGACTGATGAATTGTCACTGTAGTTTGCCGTTGCTATGAGTTGTAATGTTTCTAACGGGACTAGTATTGATTTCTCTGGCTCTGGCACTGAACTAATGACTAAACTATCCAACGTTATCGGAGGAGGAGGTAACAATGTTATATTAATATTTGTTTCAATCGTTCCTTTGCTTGCCGTGAACGTAACAACTGTTTCTGTTGCAACCTCGCTTGTTGTAATTGCTCCGGTATTTAGATTAATTGCCGCAACCGTTGAATCCGTCGACCAAAGTACTCCGCTAAGTGAATTAACCACGTTGTTATCATCAAAAATACCTTTGGCAAATAATTGAGTATTACTACCCCCCAAGATTTCTGTTGAATCATTTGCCACACTTATTTCAATAATTGTGAGTTGAGCTGGTGGAACAACATTGAATGTGTAAGTGTCTTGAGCATCTCCTTTAATACCCGTCACGGTGACTTCGGTATTCTGAGTTACCAAATTAGCTATTAACAGGCCATTGTTTGGATTAATACTCGCAGCAGTGCTATTGGTAGACCAATTTACACTGGTTAAGGGAATATTATTATTTCCATTGCTATAAGAACCCACTGCACTAAACGTAGTACTTTCACCTTCTGTTAATTGAATTATATTGGATTGAATGGAAAGACTTTCTAACAAGGTTGGTGTAGGTGGTGTTATGGTGAGTTGAAAGGTATTTTCAACTCCTGCTTTTGCGGCTTTTACATTTACAATCGTATTGGTATTTACCGAGTTCGCGGTTAATTCACCTGAATTTGGATTAATCGTTGCTGCAGCATTATCGACTGACCAGACAACGTCTGCCAATGGATTTTCTGTGGTTGCATCATCACTATATAAACCTGCGGCACTAAATGAGATTGATTGGCCCAATTGAAGGGTGGATGTATTTGAATTGATCGTAATACTTTTTAAACTCAAGCTCGGCGTTGACGCTGCTTTTATCGTAATGTTAATGCTTTCTGAAATTCCTTCTTTGCTTGCTGTAACCACAATATTGGAATCTGCACTAACATTTTCGGCAACTAAATTTCCGGTGGCGGTATCAATTGTCGCGCCGGTTCCCACAACAACCCAGGTAACACCGTTTAGGGGGTTATCTTCACTGTTATCGTCGTAAACACCTTTAACATCGAGATCTAGCGCTTGAGTAGCAGCTAGTTCGCTAACAGAATTTAGAATTATGATTTGTTGCAATGATTTAGCGGTAATTGTAATAGGTGGATTTACAACAATGGTTTCATTGGAAACGACATCCCCCTTGGTCGCAATTATTTTTGCATTTTGCGAGCTAGCGACTAACTGGGCAGTAATCTCTCCGGTATCTGAAATACTAATCGGTCCTTCACTAGACCAAACAACATCGACTAAAGGATCAATTTCGGAATTGTCATCAAATATTCCTTTTGCGCTAGCTATGATCTGTTGATCTTCAGTTAATGCGCCAGAAGCTGACAGCGAAATTGAAATTTCGGTTAAAACAGCCGGCTCGGGAATCTCTGTCAGGGCAAATGATTTGTTATTGCTAGTATCCGATGTGGCTTCAAAAAAAACATTGTCAATTTTTACCGTTATTTTGTTTTCATTGATAACTTCATTTACCACACCTTGAACTTCTTTTTCCGCGCCGTCGGAAAACGTCACACTGGCGGTAAAAGTTTGGTCTTTTTCAATTAGGGTATCAGCCGAAATGGCAAGGGTGTTCGGCTCGGATCCGGGAGTTGGGTTAATTTTTAAAACAATGTCAGCGGAATAGTCATCATATGTGGCAGTTATTTTTAATTGATCGGTAATTTTTTTTGTTGTGACTGAGCCGTTGTCACTCACAGTCGCGATTTCACCATTTTCACTCGCCCAGTTCACTTTGGATGTAATGATTTCTGAACTACCATCTTCGTATTTTATTATTACCGTGAGCTGCAGAGACTTTCCTACGTCGGCTTCAGTTTGGTCACTTTGGATTTCAATGCTAGTGGGTTTTTTAGAAATAGTGCTATTAACATCACCATTCGGTGAATTTGATTTGCTGCAGCCTGTTAGTAGCAACAACAGGGCGACGAGCACCCACAGAATATTTGTAGAATGATAATCCCTCATATGACACCCTCATTTAACCAGATTGGTAACGTTTCAAACCTAATAAAGTTAGTGTAATCAGTTGTTTATATTAGAGTTGTTAGGTTTGAATCAATTATTATTATATTTGCTTGAAATTAAGCCGAAATGTTGTCGATAGTACCGATATAAATATTTGAAATTGAAAACAAATCAGACTTATTCAGCTATAATAAGTTTTGGTTTTTTTATCGAAATTTGGAATACCATAGTGGAATAGTTTTTACGCTACGTCAATATGGTTTTTCTTTAACTCACAATACTGAAAATACAATGGATCTCGAGCTAAATTCTCAACAAATCAGAGTATTAGGTTGTTTAATTGAAAAACAATTGAGTACACCGGAGTACTATCCTTTAACGCTTAGCGCATTGGTCAATGCGTGTAATCAAAAATCCAATCGTGAGCCAGTGATGTCACTCAGTGATTCTGATGTATTGGATGCCATTCGAACACTGATTAATTTAAATTTAGGACGTGAAAGCCGAATGCCCGGCGCGCGAGTGGTTAAATATGAGCATAAATTGTCAAATACCTTAACCCAGCAATTTGATTTCTCCCAAGCAGAATTAGCGATACTCAGCGTATTATTTGTAAGAGGCCCGCAAACCGTCGGTGAATTACGAACGCGAACAACGCGAATGTTTCAATTCGATAGCCTTGCGGATGTGGATAAAACGTTACAAAATCTTGCAGAGAACCAAGCTGGACCTTACGTTAAAGCCTTAGCACGGCAACCCGGCAGACGAGAAATTCGCTATTGTCATTTGTTTTCACCATTTGATGAAAGCGCATTTGTGGTTGCTGCAGAAAATCAACCAAGCCCAAGCCAAACACGATCTGATGAAATTGCTGCATTGCGTGAAGAAGTTGCTGAATTACGTAAAGAAGTACAAGAATTGAAAGAATTAATATTATAGGATTAAAAAACGCCATGTCTGAATTACGAAATGATTGGTCCCGTGCAGAAATACAAGCACTTTTCGATTTACCCTTTAATGATTTATTATTCAAAGCTCAAACAATTCACCGCGAAAACTTTAATCCCAATGAAGTACAAGTCAGTACCTTATTGAGCATCAAAACTGGCGCTTGTCCAGAGGACTGTGGATATTGCTCACAAAGTGCAAGATATGATACCGGTTTAGAAAAAGAAAAATTGCTACCATTAGAAACAGTTGTAGAAAATGCCAAAAAAGCAAAACAAGCTGGATCAACTCGATTTTGCATGGGTGCTGCATGGCGAAATCCCACTGATAAAAATCTCGATACAGTTATTGATATGGTCAAAGCCGTTAAAGCGTTAGAAATGGAAACGTGTTTAACCTTAGGCATGTTAACAGAGCAACAATCACAACGATTAAAAGAAAATGGATTGGATTATTACAATCATAATTTAGACACATCTCCGGAATTTTATGGCAATGTCATTAGTACACGAACGTATAGCGATCGATTGGATACCTTAAAACACGTGCGTGATGCTGGGATTAATGTTTGTAGTGGCGGTATTATTGGAATGGGCGAGGGCGAGCAAGATCGCGTTTCTTTGTTACAACAGTTGGTTAATCTTGAGCAACACCCTGAGAGCGTGCCGATCAATTTATTAGTTCAAATTAAAGGAACACCGTTATTTGGGCAAGATAAACTGGATGGAATTGATTTCGTCCGCACCATTGCTGTCGCCCGTATTCTAATGCCAGCGTCTTATGTTCGTTTATCTGCCGGCCGCACAGAAATGAATGACGAATGCCAAGCCCTTTGTTTTTTCGCTGGCGCAAATTCCATTTTTTATGGTGATAAACTCTTAACGACGGAAAATCCTGAAACCAATGCCGATCTTGATCTTATTAAACGATTGGGCATGCAAGTGGAAACCATCCAAAATAATGATGAGCAGGTGACAGAATCGAAATTGGATTCTCTTGTAATGTAATTGTTTTTTAGTTTGCAATTAAATCTAGACTCAATCTTTTTCTATCTTCAGGATTGCGTCTTCCAATCTTTGAATTTTGGTAGTCCAAATCTTATATCTCCTAATTTTCCTTAAAAATCTGTGGCTTGAGTCGATAATGTTACCTAATGAATCAAATATGATTGAACGTAATGTCGTACCCTCAAAAATCACTTAAAGTAACGACGCAACATACAGCGGCAAAACAACAAGTGAAAAAAAAATTAGTTGTTGAGCAAGGTCATGCTTTGCGCGCTGAAAAATTAATTCATGTTGATACGATTTCTGAAACCATAACTCGATTATTATCAGATCTTGAAGATCTTAACGTTATTCATCAGAAATTGGGCGCAGATAAGTTTTATTTTATAATGCTGGAAAACAGCATGTCTGAGTTTCTCTTAGAACGATTGTCTATTTTTGCTGAACAATATCCAACTTTATTTCAACAAACAATTTTTTGTGGTTGGTTGTCGCTATTGATTGCGAGAGAATTGGAATTGGATGCACAAACCGCAAAAAATGTATTCATAGCATCTATGGCACGAGACATTGGATTGCTCTATTTGCCAGTCAAGTTATTAGATGATACGGCTGCATTTGATGCCAACGATTGGAATGCAATGCGAACACATCCGTTGATCGGGGAAATTATGCTACGTGATGTCGCAAAATACCCGGAAGAAATTTGTTTAGCGGTTCGGGATCACCATGAACGCTTTGACGGCTCAGGTTATCCTCAAAGTAAAAAAGGTAACGACATTAGTGTTACCGGGCAAATTATTGGAATCGCAGATACTGTTACTGCAATTCGTTTTAAAAAATTTGGTCGCAGCGGTCGAAATTTACGAGATACATTTCATTTTATTTTGATGGGTAAAAATTCTTTCAACACCGACGTAACGAAAGCCCTAACCAATATTTTAACTAAATCTGGAATTAAAAAATCAACAATAAATCCATTTGACACACTAAACCAATTGATTTCACATTTATATGTTCGCGCAGCTGCAATGAATGGATCAATTTACATGTTAGAAAAATTGCCGGATTTATTGGTGTTTTTTGATAAAGGGCCAAAAAAGAAAGAACTGGGACTAGCAGTGAAAAAAATACAAACCATCATTGATCAATCTGGCATATTGGATGAAGCAATGCTGAGCTGGTTAAATAATATGGAAAAAAACTTTGACGAAAATAAAGTGAATTTGGAAGAGTTGTCGGAAATGGAGCTTTTACAAAATGAATTGTATTGGCATTTAAAACGCATTTACGATTTATTGCTTTCATTCCATGATTTTGAAATGAACAAAGCAAACCGCACTGCGCCAGCAATTTCCACAATACTAAAATGTTTAAGTGATAACAATTTGCCAAAAACGGCAAAATATCCAAATATGAATTAATTCCAGTCTACTTTACTCTTATCCTCCTTAATTCTTTCACGTTATAATGTGCTCTTTGAAAACTCAGAGACAACATAAAATGAATGTACTAATCACCGGCACAAATCGTGGAATAGGATTAGAAATGGTAAAAGTCGCGGTTAAAAACCAGTGGCGAGTGTTTGCTTGTTGCAGAAATCCTCACGAGGCAAACAAATTAACCGAAGTCGCAAGAATGTCTGGTGGGCTAGTCAGTGTTCATGCCATGGATGTTTCTGATGTTGCACAAATTCAAGCTGTCGCCTATGAATTGCGAAATGAATCCATTGATATGTTAATTAACAATGCTGGTGTTTACGGACCAAAACACACTCGCTTTGAGGATGTAACAGAGCAAGATTGGATCGAAACCTTTCGTATCAATAGTATTGCACCATTAGTGGTATCACAGCATTTTGTAAATCATGTCGCGATGAGTCAAAAGAAGCTGATTGCTTGCGTCAGTAGTAAAATGGGCAGTATGGCGGATAATGGATCAGGTGGAAGTTACATCTATCGGTCTACCAAAGCCGCACTAAATGCGGTTGTAAAAAGCATGTCAATTGATCTCGCGGAAAAAAACATCACTTGTGTGATATTACATCCAGGATGGGTTAAAACGGATATGGGCGGGTCTTATGCTGAAATCACAACCCGTGAAAGTGTGTTGCAAATGTTTAATACTTTAGAGAAATGTACAATAAATGATGCGGGTAGTTTTTATGAAATTGATGGCAGTATTATACCTTGGTAAAATCGGAGGTTTTCAAATCAGTTTCATTGCGTTTGTTCATGCCGATATATTTCAGTCTTTGGATTGAATGCGAGCCAAGCAAATGCAAAATGCTCCCCAAAGGAAATTGGCAAAAGTCGCTTACCTTTTAATTTACCATTAACCGCTAATCCATCTATATTCCATTCACTGCTTGTTTGAAGGTCAACAATTTTGTTTGACTTTTTTTCAAATGTAAGAAATTTATTATTCATTTCAGTTGAAAAAACACGATAGGTTTTAATGGTGCGTGATTCAGTGATTTTACGTTTGTCTAACGCTGAATAAATTTTACCGGTTTGAAAAATGACAATGGATTTTCCCGCAAATTTATCGTGAACAATGTCTGCTTTTTTTATCTCGGAAAACGGATATATTTTAGTTTTACCAAGATGTGACAAGCTAATAACTCGCGTCATTGGTGGTAGTCGTAGATCAGATTCTTCCCGCATTAAAAATGGAATACTGTTAATGTTATCGTAGCCACGATAGGGATTATTCCCATATTGGCGTTCGTACCCTGTGTTCCGATTCAATACTTTTCCATTTGGATGTAATAGGGAAAATTGCTCAAATGATAAAATCACCGAGTCCAGTTCTATTAATTTGTGTCGAGTATAAAAACCAACGATTCCTTCTCCAGTGAATTGTTGCCACCAAGATTCTGTTTGACGATCATACATAATTAAATCGCTGTTTCGAAGTTTGCCAGTTGTACCAAAATCTAATAATCTACCATCAACCTCTCTATCAAACACAATTGATGTATTACACAGCGGACAAAAAGTAACGCTAACTTTTTTATCAGCGATGGAATCGTTGACAATCTCGTGAAACATCAATATTTGAATTGGATACGCTTTCGCTTCATTGTTGTGTGTTAGGCGAATCACGGGTTCTAGTTTTTGTAACCATTTTTGCGCATCCCGAATTGAATCAAATTTGGGATTATCAATTGCGGGAATTCCATCCTTAGGTGGCCCACCTGAAACCACACTATCATAGGAAATACTGTGTTTAGCAAAATCCGTTTTTTGCCATTCGACTTGAGAAAACGGCGTGGGATTTGGCCGCTCAAGGGCTAACAAACCCTGTGAATACAGTGTTAGAAACAAAATCGACAAAAAATGTTTTGCGGCAAAAGTCCAATTGTATTGAATGCAAGACAATGTGAACATTTACCTCAACGAATTTTTAACGAGTTTTATTTGAACGGGGCTTAACTATTTTGCAACGGATTATTAACCATTTGCTTTTCGCGCAGTGGAAGATCTTGTTGCGCAACAATAGAACGGGCTTGCGCTATTTCTTCTACAAATTTATTTTCATCATTTGCTGAAGAATAATCATGCGGTTGAGAAATACCATCGGGATGGTAAAACGTGAAACAACTTTGTACTGGTTCGAGCATGTTTTCAATTCCCTAAAGAAACTATATATTCTGTTTTATAATTTTTTTGAGAAAAGCCTATCCCAAAACATATTAAATATGTCAATTTAAAAAGCCATCAAAACAGGAAGAGTCAAGAAGAACTTAAGATGGTCTGAATTCTAGGAAAGAAAATTTAAAAGTACAACACAAAAAAATAAAAAAAAAATTGTTTGCGTAGCGCATAAACAAAAAGTTTTTTTTACCAGCGCATTGAATAGCGGTTCGTCAATCAGTTAAAATGAAAACTAATAAAATTAAATCAGTTGTAAGATATTTCTCACGCAAAGGCTTTTTTGAAAAAATAAAATCTCAATATGAATCTTTTGTCAATTCCTAATTAATGAAATCTTTACTATGCAAAAAAAATCTTTTCCGTTAATTTATACTTCAATAATATTTTGTTCTTTGCTCTTTATCAGTGCATGCACAGACCCTGCGCCCACTAATGGGTCAGTCAGCAAATTAAGTATTATTGATGAAAAAGTTGGTACTGGTAAAACGGTGAAAAATGGAAGTGCCGTATCAGTACACTATACTGGTTGGTTATATGATGAAAGCCAAGAAAATTACAAAGGAAAAAAGTTTGATAGCTCACATGATCGATTGACGCCTTTGGAATTTTATGTTGGACAAAAAAGAGTAATTAAAGGTTGGGACGAAGGATTGCTTGGAATGAAACCGGGAGGTAAGAGAACCCTTATTATTCCAGCAGACAAAGCTTATGGAAGTAAAGGTGCAGGGCGTGCAATTCCACCAAATGCATCTTTAGTATTTGATATTGAATTATTAAAAATTAATTGAGGAAAATATGACTGAAACTGATTCCGGATTAGTATATGAAGACCTGAACAATGGAGATGGAGAAGAAGCTGTGGTTGGTCATAAAGTCACAGTACATTATACCGGCTGGCTGGAAGACGGAACAAAATTTGATTCCAGTGTTGATCGTAATGATCCTTTTGTCTTTGCATTGGGTCGAGGTATGGTCATAAAAGGTTGGGAAGAAGGTGTGTGCGGTATGAAGGTGGGTGGTAAACGAAAGTTAACAATACCTTCGGAGTTGGGTTATGGTGCAAACGGCGCCGGTGGAATTATTCCCCCAAATGCAACATTGATATTTGATGTTGAATTATTAGGTGTCGAATAAAAAGTAATTGGGTTAATCCTATTATTTAGATTAATAATGAGGCGGGGGTGTTTCTTCATCGGATGATGCGATGTTGGGCGCTAAACTTTGTGTGACTAGCTCGCGTAATTTTGTAAACTCATTATTTAAACGAATATTATCTTTTTGCAAAGTGATGACAACTTCGTTGAGTTCCTGTATCAAATCTTCTTGATACGCGAGTTTAATTTCTAGGTTAGTCATTTGATCTTGCATAAATAATATCTGCTTTTTAACAAAACCCGAATAATAAATTAACCTGTCTGATTTGTATACTTTAAAATTCGATAGTTTATTTGTAAATTATAATTTAATAAAACAATTATGCCGACTGGAAATTTACTCAAAATGCAAACCCAATTGGGTGATGTCGCAAGCTATCACCTCTGCTTGGGTGACTTGCGTATCCCATTAAATCCACTCATTGGGAAGCGCATCACGCTACATCACACTGGTGTTATTAATTGCATTCATTGCGGCAGAAAGACTAAAAAAAGTTTTAGTCAAGGTTATTGCTACCCATGCATGATGAAGCTCGCAGAATGCGATACCTGCATCGTTCGACCGGAAACCTGCCACTATGATGCTGGCACTTGTCGCGATCCAGAATGGGCAGACAATCATTGTATGCGACCACATTTTTTATACCTGGCAAACTCTTCAGGTATCAAAGTTGGTATAACGCGAGAAACTCAAATTCCAACTCGGTGGATTGATCAAGGTGCTGTTCAAGCGTTACAAATTGCGAAAGTACAAACCCGCTTACAAGTTGGTTTGATGGAAGTCGCTTTAAAAGAACATGTAAACGACAAAACCAATTGGCGAAAAATGTTAAAAAATGAAGTAGAAGAGCAAGATTTAATTGCAGCAAGAGACAATTTATTTAAATTATGTGACAAACAAATCGCCGATTTACAAAAACGATTTGGTGAAGATGCTATCGTGTTATTACACGACGAAAAAGTGGTGAATTTACATTTTCCAGTCAATTCTTATCCAGAAAAGATAAAGTCTCACAATATGGATAAAACACCTGAAGTGTCTGGCGTGTTGAATGGTATAAAGGGGCAATATTTATTACTGGACAGCGGTGTCATCAATATCCGCAAATACGGTGGATATGAAGTTGAATTCTCTTCTGAATGATTGGAAGGATTAGACAATAAAACGCGGTTAATCTCGCTGCCTGCGTTTCACAGATACCCTTTACAAAAGAGTATCTGTGAAAAATATCCGTTTTATGGAGCGGGTGTTGATTCCCCTGTTACAACAATGGCCTTAAATCCATCCTCAGTTTCAATACTTACAATTTGGATTTCATTTCCAGCCACGATGTTTTCACGATTAATAAATATCGTGTTGTCATGTAAGGTAAACTGTAAAGTCTCGTGCGTATAATCTGGATCATTTGGTGTTGAGTGGGAAACGACTAGTATGATTCTTAAATCACTCATCTCGTCAATAATACCGGAAAATACTATTTTATTAACCGGAACAGGATGAGGGAGTGGTTGTAATACAAGGCCGATTAAAACCGCAACATATTGCTCTTCATGCTCTTTCATTAACACAAAAACTTTATCACCTTCTGTGATAGTTCTTTCATTCCCATTTGATGTGCCATCGGGAGGTAGAATAAATTTTGTATCACCATTTATTGCAATGGTGATATCGGTTCCAACTAACGATTGATCGTAATCATGGATTTTACTAACGGTTACAATAATTTCTGTTTCGGAAATATTGACGACTACACCATGTAACTCAATTGGTGCAGGCGGAATGATGATGGGTGGTTTGATGAGTGAGACTTTAAGTGCGATATAACCGGTCTCGGTTTGTTTGCCGTGTATGTTAACGGTGTCTCCAACCATTGGGACATGATCATTGCTGAAAACCGTATCTGCAGTAATGATGAAGCTCACTTCCAGTCCCAAAATATCAGAACTTGTTGACATTGAGGAAACAACAGGCACAGCAATCGCACCCTGGATTGTTATGGACTCATCTGTGATTTCAATTACCTCACCATGGGCCCAAACATCATCAAAAATGGGTGGCTTTTTCCTGACACCTACTTCTATGGCGATATAGTTATCTTCGTCAATGAGTGCACGCACCTTAGCATGATCACCAACTTCTGGTTTGACATCGTTATGGAACTCGGTGTTTTCGGTAATCATAAATTCAATTTCCGATGGCCCAGGACCATTAGTCAGCAAATCTATTGTAAAGGAGGTGTCAGTAACAACAATGACTTCGCCATAAAATGTTTCATGTTCTGGTTCAGGTAAATCAATTTTAATCACTTCAACTGAAATCGCGAGAAGTCCGTCTTCAGTGTGCTGCGCAATAATTTTAACCCAATCATCCATTGCTGGCACGTTGTCATCAACAAAAATGGTCTCATCATTCAACGCAAATGAAATGCTTTCGAACAGTACATCATTACTCGAGTGATTACTAAAATTTCCAGATGAAATAGTAATAGATGAGTCCATTAATTCAATGACTTTACCTCTGAATCGTTGAAGGATAACGGGTGGTTCCGGTTCAACAATAACAGAGATAAAAACTGCCATACTGCCGGTATCTGTGTGTTTAGCTAAAATCTTCACATGATCTTCTAATTCAGGAAGAACGTCGCCTCGATATTCAGTGTGTTCATTAATGATAAACGAACGTTCATTGGCAAATGCATCACCAATGCGATTCTCAATTGTGATGGATGTTTCAGTGATTTCAATAACACTACCAAAAAATATCTCAGGTTTAGGAGCAGGCAGGATAGGGCGAATCACTTCGATGGACAAAGCGATAAGGTGTTCGTCGTCTGATGTTGCAATAATTTTGACATGCTTTCCAACTTCCAGTGAATGGTCTTCATCAATGTCAGTTTCATCATTGATCACAAATTCAATTATCCCATTTTCATTTTTAATTGAAATACTGTCATCTGTTAATTCAACGATACTTCCTTTATGCCTGGACATTTCATTCATTGGTGGATGTTCAGGAATAACCGCCTCAATAAATATCGCGATAAATGTTTCCCGATTCTCGGGCGAGCGTATTGCGATTAGGTGTACATGATCATCTATAGCTGGAGCAATGTCATTTTTGAATTTGGTATCGGTATCAATAATGAAGCTCATATCAACCATTTCACCTTCAGAACTTCGCATTTTGATGACGATTGCTGTGTCAGAAACTTCGCTGACCATACCGAAAAAGCGGCGTTCTTTTGGCTCATGTAATCGTTTCCGTTTTACGATTACATTCCGAGCAACTAACATGTCATCCTGTTTAATCGCATGAACACGAACTCTATTCCCTACTTCAGGTTTGTGGTCGCGAGCAAAATGCGTATCATCATTTATAGAAACGTGTAGTTCTTTTCCTTCAGTGTTTTCTCCAGCCCGTTCTGCTTTGTGTACCAAAACCGTCATGTCAGTATCGGAAATTGCTAAGACTTCGCCAGCAAATTCCTCCATGGCGGGATGGTGATGATGATGTGACTCATCATGATCAAAACAAATCATGACTAAGGAAAACTCATTACTGTCGTTGATACTGCCTTTTAATAGAATTTTTTCTCCTGCAACAAGGTCATCTACGTCACCGCGTTTATATTGGCTTTGCTCAATATTAAATGTCATTTCTGAGTCGGCTTGTAAATCAACACCGTAGGCTTCAATAACCCGAAATGTTAGCAAGTTGTCATCTAAGCCAACAACTTCTGCGCGAATTTTCGCGTAATCGTGTTCAGCTGAATCATCTTTTCCAGCGCCTTCAATTTCCACGATTTTAGCAATGATGAAACCATCGTCGGAAAGCATGCCGGAAATTTCTAACACTTGATCGATTTCCAGCATATCTTTATTACCACGAATAAACTTGGTGTCATCCGTTAACATTACCGCTATGGCATCAACCCCAGGCATATAATTTGCCATTTTTATGTCAAGTATTATTTCGTTATCACTTATAGAAGTAACGATACCTTCGACTTCAACATGTTTATGCGTTGGCTTAGTATTGTTATCATCACCTTCTGAGTCAGATTGATTTTCACCAGTCTCATTATTTTCTTCTTCTGATTCATTTTCCGCTGAGCTATCCTCTTCCTCAGATTCAGATTCGCTTGAATCACTGGAATTATTTTCGTCTTGCTCGGTTTCAGATTCACTGGAATCACTATTATTATTTTCATCTTGTTCAGACTCATCTTCACCAGATGGATCATTAATTTGTTTTTTGTTTCCTAGTACGTGGATTTTAAATGCTTGTAATACCATTTCGTCCGCGTCAAAACTACCATAGACTTTGACATGTTGGTCTAGTGCAATGTCCACTGCCTCACCGTCATCACTGTGGGAAATGGTAGTGTCTGTTTCAACAACGCTAATTGCCATGCCAGATGCTTGTAGTTTCACTTCAAACCCGTTTTCATGGATTTCAGTGATGTGTCCAATTATTTTTGCTTTGGTTTGCTTGAGTTCTTTAGAAATGTTTTTAACTAACAAAACAGCCGGTGTTACATTGCCTTCAGCGTCAATTTTAAATTGGCTCAAATCGAAATCCAATGCAATTGCCGTTACTTCATTTTCATCAACGGCAAATTCACCGTTAACCACCAGTTTTAGAAAATTTCCTTTTCCAGCAAAAACACGATTTTCTGTTTCAGCCGCTAGGTTAATTAACTGGATATCCCGTGCGAGAGTAATTTCAAACTGATTGTAGGTACCAATTGGTAACTCTTGTGAGTTAAGTAATTCACCAATGCCAGCAAGTTCGGTGAGATTAAACACCTGGCCATCTGCTTTGCTAAATACTGAAAATTTTTCACCTTCAGTATTAATTGCTTTAACGTGTACGACGTTAACCCAGACTTCGCTATAACTTTCCGTTAAATTATCAGTAATAAAAACGGATAAATTACCGGTTTTCGTACTGGGAGAAAAATTAGGAGGATTGTCTTGATTTGAATCGGAACAGGCGAATAAGAATAAAATAAAAAATAACGACAAAAAGCGGGTAAACATTTTTGGTAAGTCCTCCAGTTTATTATCAAACGTCGCTTATATTTAGGGTTGTTATTATAAAGCTAAATAGTGTTTGTTCGTAGTAATTTCTTGTAATTTGTCTTAGTCGGCAAGAACTAAGCCAATTGCACATAAACTTGTAATTTGAAGTAATATTTCGATGATATGGTTTGGTTAAACCACTAATTAGAACAAGCTTTTATTAAATTCAGAGTAAGAATTTGGAAAAATTTAAATGATGTGTGGAATATTAAAGACACATTGAATTGTCTCAAACTGTCGTTAATCAGAGACCAAGTGTTTGCTAATGTTTCTGACAATCCGAAAGCCAATATTTACGGTTCTCGCGCCAGCATAACTTCGCAATCGTGTGGAAGCACGGATGTCTTTTGTGACATCACCCCAGGATCCACCGCGTAAGACAACTCGGCTACAATCCCCAGATTTCCATGCACTGCCATCGGAGGGTGCCCCAACATAATTGAAATTCCAGCAATCGTCTGTGAGCTCCCAAACATTGCCTTGCATATCAAACAACCCCCAAGGATTTGCTTGAAAAGAGCCAACGGGAGAGGTGCTTTTTCTGTCCCAACGAGATCCACAGCCAAAACAATTTGCCCGATTTTTACCAATCTCGTTTCCCCAGGGGTAGTTTGTTATGGTGCCAGCTCGGTTGGCATATTCCCATTCCGCTTCACTGGGCAGTCGATAGTGTTGTCCAGTTTGCTGACTCAACCAGGCAACATAGTCTCGCGCTTCATCGAGATTGACATTAATCACTGGCCGATTTTCTCGACCCCATTTATAACTGGAAACCAAGGGCTTCCCGACAACTAGGCTAAATTTGTCGTAGTCATTAAATGTAATAGGATAAATACTCATAGCGAATGCTGACTTGACGTTAACTTGATGGGATGGAGCTTCATAACTTTGGCCGATATCTTGTTGATCTCCCATAGTAAAATGCCCATTTGGAATGACGACCATTGCGGGTGCTGCTGAGCCATCTTTTAGTAAATCATGGAATATATCACTTAAACTTTTGTTTTTAATAATATTTTGTTGTAGGTTATTCTCGGCAAATGAAGTTTTTGCCGACAATATTATTAACAACAGAAAAACACGCCAAAATACGACTATCCGCATGGTAATGTAATATGGAAGATTTGAAATTAACTACTGATTGCCAACGATTGAATTGACAGTATTTTCTGTTACATCTTCGGAATGATCAAGTGATTTCAATTTTAAACAAATACTGTTTTCACAACAGATGCGCGTTATGTATGCAGAATACAAATAGCTCACATTATTATCTTCAATTTCCAAAATGACATTTTGTTGTGGATGGAAATTTTGCCTTAATTGGGTCTTGTTGGCTGCGTAGAGCAAAATGGTTTGGTTTGAAAATCGTCCAATGTATTTTATTTCGCAAACTCGGTTTCGAGAATTACTAAATCGTAATTTACCAAACTTTCCTGCGAGAGCTTGAAGTTTGTCCAATTTTCTTATCCATTTTTCTAAAGTGTCGTGCTTTCAACGACACTTTTTGAGATTTCTTTAAAGTGAAAATAGAAATCTTAATCAGATTGATTAAAATTAAAACGAACCAGTGGCTTTATTGAGGATGGAATGATCCATTTCCCCGAATTTGGTTTAATGGCATTGGAATTGAAATGATTCCAATAGGTGTGATCTGCTTTACTCATCTGAAGGAAATGCCATGTTTTAATGTTCTTAATTCCACAAATTAACCTGATAAGGAAATAAGCCATGCAAAATTATGAAAACCGTTCACAAGAAAGTGCAGAAGTGGTTCCTTTTAATCGCGCAAAAATTCAGATCACTGAAGAAAAAAACTCACAAGAACAAGAGTTGTCTTGGGACGATTTGGATTTTAGTCAAGAAGAATGGTTTGCTGCGTTAGATGCAGTCGCTAATTGCTAAAATTCCTAGTCAATGATTAAAGCGGGACTTTTGGTGTAAATGGGTCTCGAATAATGAGAAATACAATGGGTTCGCGATTGTATTTTAACGCAGCAACCATGTTCATTTTCATAACATGTAAGCCATTATTTCTCACCATTGCATAAATTTTAGGAATATTACCTATCCAACCAGCTTGGTAATAAATGCGGCCATTTGGTTTAAGAAATTTATCGACTTCACTAAAAAATCGTTCATGAACTTTCCATAAACCTTGGGTTGATTCATCGTAGGGATAATCAATATTGAAAATTATCACATCAAATTTTTCATCATCTCTAATATTGGAGAACAAATCTCCCTGACGAACATCAATTTTTTCCTCTAATTTGTGTCCTTTGACATTAAATTTTGTATTTTCTACTGCCGCATAATCCAGATCGGTTGCAACAACATGTGCTGCTTTTTGTGCAGCAAATACCGCTTGAATACCTGATCCACTGCCAATATCCAAAACGGTTTCACCTTCCTGAATTATTGTATGCTCCAGCAACCACATACTTTGCACGGAGGGTGTCACGACTTCCGGTAACACATAAAAGAATTTGTAATTCGCGCGGACTTTTTGCAGAAGAGAAAAAGGGGGTGGCTGATCTTGCAAACCATAATATACCAGATCGAGTTTGCCGGGATGTTGTATGGCACCTAATCCATATTGATCTTCCGCGTAAAGCAGTCGAGAAAACAATGTGCAAACCATAAGCGTCATGAATAGTTTTATTAGATGTTTCATGTAACAATAATTAACCAAAACCTTGATTCCCTATTTTAAAAAAGCCATTCCGTTTGAAACTGACGTCAAACCGGTTTGGCTATAATGCTAATCGGCTTATATTTCTAATAATTAACCCGTCTTTGCAAACACTTATGTCAGATATCTCAGTAATTTTCATCTACTATGACAATGAGTTACAAAATTTGTTTATAAATGAGCGTTATCTGAACGATGGTAGGTGATTTATCTGATTCACAACATTTACTGGGTGCACTCGCAGCATTAGCATCCGCATTTTGCTGGGCTTTGGCAGCGGTGATTTTTTCTCAATTGGGAGAGACATTCAAGCCACGCTTTATTAACCTGTTTAAAGGAATTATCGCAAGCATCTGCCTGCTGCTTTTGGTTTTGCCCAATCCATTTGATTCCTTGGACGCAAGTCGTATTTGGATGTTAGCACTCAGTGGGGTATTAGGGATTACCATTGGTGACACATTGTATTTTTATACTTTGAATCGATTAGGTGCACGGATCACATTATTGGTTGGCACCTTAATACCAGTACTGACTGCGATTGTTGCTGTTTTACTATTTGAGGAACGCCTAGGACCATTTGCGTGGTTTGGCTTAGCCTTAACCTTATTTGGTGTCAGTTATGTACTTTGGTCTAAATCAGAAAAAAGTTTAAAAAGTCAACTTGTTGTCTCGGGAATATTTTTTGCGATTTTATTTGTGGTCACTGAGTCCAGCAGTATTTTATTAACCAAAGTCGCCGTCTCCGATGCAGATAGTTTGCAAGTCACATTATTACGTCAAATATGGGGAATTGCTGGTTTAACGCTTTGGGGTCTTTTAGTCAAAGACAGCTTTCAAGAATTTCGATTATTAAAAGGGGAGTTTGTATTAACAAAAAAATTATTGATTGCATCAGTATTGGGTGCTTTTTTAGGAACTTGGTTGTCAGTGCTTGCGTTGAAACTAACGTATGCAAGCGTCGCAGTCAGCTTGAACTCAACTAGCCCAATTTTTGTTCTTCCCATTTCCTATTTTTTATTGAAACAATCCATTCCTCGATCAACATTGATTGGTGCCTTCATTTCAGTTTTGGGTATAATAATTTATTTTAGCCAGCAGATTCATTAAAGGAATTCATTATTACTAAGCAACCACATATTCGCTTAGTCAACGTAAGCAAGCAATTTTCAACAAAACAAAATTTAATTACGGCGTGTCAAAATATTAGCTTGTCGATATCTCACGGCGAATTTGTTGCGATCCTCGGCCCCAGTGGATGTGGCAAAACAACGTTAATGCGCTGTATTGCAAACCTAGAAACTCCAAGCTCTGGTGAACTCACCATTGATTCCACAGCAAATCAAATTGCGATGGTTTTTCAGGATCATGCATTATTTCCCTGGATGTCCTTAGAGAAAAACATCAGTTTAATATTAAAAAACAATCCAAAATTCAATTCTGAAAAAGTGCAACAACAAACGTTGTTATATTTAAAAAAAGTGGGATTAGCCAAACAAGCCGATTTATTTCCCCATCAAGTATCTGGTGGAATGCGACAACGGATTAATGTTGCAAGAAGCTTTGCCAACGAGGCAGATATCCTATTAATGGATGAGCCATTTGTTTTCCTCGATTTTCAAACTCGCTTAACGCTGCAAGAGTTGTTATTGTCCATTTGGCAAGAGCAACAAAAAACCATCGTATTTGTTACTCATGATATTGAAGAAGCCGTATTACTGGCTGACAGAATTATTGTCTTATCACAACAACCCGGTGAAATTCGAGAAGAAATTGAAGTCGATTTCCCTCGGCCACGAAATATACTAGAAACCCGAAAACAGGCAAAATTTATCCACTTTATAAATGACTTAATAGATCTCGTACGCTCTGATAAAATCATTGAAAACCAATAGAGCCTATATTCAGAATTAGGTAACAACACAAAACGACCGATACAAACAATAACGAAATCTTCTAACGTCCACTCTAATCTAATAGTTTAATAATCCATCGGAACTGATTGATTTATAAGGCGTCATATTAGATACACATTAGTTGGAAAATAAGCATGCAAAGTCAATACTGGATAGAAAAGGCAAAACAAGCACTCAATCACATTAATATCGCTGAAATCCGGCAAACCGGAATTTTGCCAGACAATGGCAACAAATTTTTTCCTGTTATCGGATACCCACCGTTAACCATGTTTTCCGAAATGGATGACACACCACTATTTGAAAATTTTCAATCACGGCCGGAAAGACCCATCAGCGCATATGTGCACATTCCATTTTGTCCATCTCGATGCACTTTCTGTCATTGGATTACAAAGACCAAAAGTCGTGAAGAAGAAGTGGATGTGTATCTCGATTATTTAAACAAAGAAATGACACTATATAAAAACAAAATGGGCTTATCTGCCATTCCAGCAAAATCTGTGTTAATCGGTGGTGGTACACCGACTTATTTAAATCCAAAACAAATGGAAAAATTCATGACAATGTGCACCACGCACTTTGACCTGAGCGGTTGTACACAATTTTCAGTTGAAGCAGAACCGACGACTATCATAGGCGAAGAGGGCAGAGCAAAATTACAAATCATGAAAGATTATGGTGTGCATCGTATTAGTTTAGGCGTGCAATCATTTGATGATCCCATTTTATCTTACATGGGGCGTACCCATAATCACGCGCAAACATTAGAATCCATTGATACCATGAGAGATGTGGGAATTGAACATATCATGATTGATTTGATATATGCATATCCTAATCAAACTGTCGAAACATGGACACAAAACATGTTAACTGCCATCTCACTTGATATTGATGGTTTCCAATTGTATCGCCTTCGCATAAAACAACACGGCGATCGACAAGGCAATATCATTCGACAATTTAATAAAAAGCCTGATCAGTTTGCCCAAGCTGATGAAATATTATTAATGAAAATGTTAGGCGTCCAAATCGCAGAAGAAAACGGATTCAAAGAATATCAAGCGCGCGTGTTCGCAAAACAAGAATCCAGTATGTCTCACTACCTTCGCGACTGGACCAATGAATTGTTTGATGTTGCAGGCATGGGTGTATCCGCCTGGTCAAATTTACGTGGTGTGTTTTCCTTAAACGTGGGTGATCACGACTTATCAAGTTATTATGAATTGATAGATGCTGGAAAAGTTTCGGTAAATCGAGGTAAAGTGAGAACACAAGATGATGAATTGCGCCGAAGTTTTTTGCTTCCACTCAAAAATATCAAAGTGGATAAGCAAGCCTTTTTAAATCGTACCGGATCATCTGTTAATGAATTGTTTCAAACCGAAATGGATTGGCTAAAGTCATATAATTTGATAGATGAAAATAATGACGCCGTGTGGTTAACTTCCCGTGGTCGGTTTTTTGCGGATGAAGTTACAACACAATTTTTTAATCCGGAATATTTACCATTTCCTGAAGTGGCTAAGATACGCAGTTTTGGTAACAAGTAAGCATGGTAATTAATTTGTGGATAATGCTAACGCCATTAATACGATCTAATCCGCTACACCTCATAGGTCTTTAGATTATAACGAATTCTTGGAAGTGGCCGAAATATAAAAAGACCTTAATTTCCTCGCAATAATTCCAACAATTCCTCCATATTCACTTTTCCTGCAACATCAGATCCTGCAAGTAGGTTATCCGCTAAATCACGTTTTGATTTATGTAGGGCCACAATTTTTTCTTCAATGGTATTTGTTGTTACCATGCGATAAACGGTTACGGGACGGGTTTGCCCGATGCGATGTGCGCGATCGGAGGCTTGGTCTTCGACTGCGGGATTCCACCAAGGATCCATATGAATAACATAGTCTGCTGCCGTTAGGTTTAAGCCTACACCACCGGCTTTTAAACTAATGAGAAAAATATCACCAATGCCTGATTGAAATTCAGTAACACGTTTTTTACGCTCTTTAGCAGAGGTACTGCCATCTAGATATTGATAGCTTATTCCTAAACTTTTGAGCTTGTCTTGAATGATCGCCAAATGGTCGACAAATTGACTGAAAACCAATGCCTTATGCTTATTGTCAAGTAATTCAGTCACGACTGTTGTGAAGAGGGCAAGCTTTGAACTTGCCGGTGCGCCGGTTTTTAACACCAATGAGGGATTGCAGCAAACCCGTCTCAGTCGTGTAATCTCTGCTAATATTTGTAAATGTTTACTGCCTTTTGATTCGTTATTTTTTGATTCATTGCCTTTGGGATCATTGGTATTTGCAAATTTATCAACTGCATCTCGTCGTATAGCTTCGTATAAAGTTGATTCTTCTTGACTCATTTCTACTTGTAATAAAATTTCAGTTCTAGATGGCAGTTCTTTTAACACCTGAGTTTTCGTGCGCCGCAAAATGTAGGGCTGGATGAGTGTTTTCAAACTTTGTTTGGCATTGATAGCGTCATTTTTAATAATTGGGTTTGCATACCGGAGGTTAAATTTTTCGGCTGATCCTAACAATCCAGGATTGATAAATCGAAATAAATTCCAAAGCTCGCCGAGATGGTTTTCAATTGGAGTGCCGGTTAATATGACTTTAAAGCTACCTTCCAAAGACATAACCGACTGTGAACGTTTTGTAGCAGCATTTTTAATGGCTTGCGCCTCATCGAGTATTATCGTTGCCCAGGGTGAAATATGACACATTTGCTCAATATTATTTTGCAACAATCCATAACTGCAAATCAGGACATCAAATTCATTCAGATTTTGCATTGTGTTTTCTCGATCACAATCTCGATAATCGATGACATTGAGCGTAGGTGCAAAACGTTGAATTTCATCCATCCAATTCATCGCAACGGATGTTGGGGCAATGACTAATGCAGGTCCAACCGTTGCGCGATGTAATAATAATGCAATCGCTTGAACCGTTTTTCCAAGACCCATATCATCTGCAAGGCAGGCACCAACTCCCCAATGAGCTAAACGGGCTAACCATTGAAATCCAACCACTTGGTAATCACGCAATTCAGTTTGTAATGTGGACGACACACTTGGTTCAAGCGCCATGGCTTCATGATATCGCGTAATATAAGATTTCCAATTTTTGTCTGATTTCAACGATCCCACTTCTGCTGACATGTCATCCAAAAGCACTGCTGCGAGCGGGTGGAGTAGAACGGAATCCTCTTTTTCATCACCTAGGGATTGTAAATCCTGAATTCGATTTTTGAAAACATTTGAAAGCGCAATATATTGGCCATCCGCAATTGAAATGAAACGACCCTTCATGGTTTTTGAGAGCGCCATTAAACGTTTCATACTAATTACTTCACCATCATCCAGTGCCAGTTCCCCGGTTGCAGCAAACCAATCGTTGTGCTTTTTAATAGTAAGTTTGAAATTGGACAAAGAAACTGATTGGTTGATTTTAAATTTTTCACCTTCGGGCCATGAGACTGTTGCAGTATCTTGTTCTTTGAGTTCCAACAATATTTCTAGGCAGCTTTCAGGATCAAATGTTGTCCATGTGCTATCGAGATTTGGTTGAGCACTAAGTGTTGGACATCTATCAAGTAATTGTTGAATATTATTTTGTTCAAGATCAAAATCACGTGTGGTTTGTAGTTGTTTTCCCTCAACTTCAGCCATGATAGTTTTGCCACCATTTGCCGGGAAATAATAGGGGCCTTTAGTACCAAAATTTTGTGTTTTTGCTTCAATTTTTAAACCTTCATCTAGGGGTGAAAGCAATAAATGTATTGTACTATCAGAGTCTACTTTTTTCGCAGCGATCATCTCACCACCAATATCGGAATGCACATTGACAATTGATGCGACAGAACTCATTGATGCAAGTACCTTATCTTTTCCATCTTTTGGTATTGTTAGTCCATCGCCAATGAGGTTATACAATTCTCTCTGATTTTTTGTTGGTTCAACAACAGCCCATCGTGTTTCACTTTCTTTTTTTAATGAAAAAGAATTTTCATCGTCTAACTCTGGATCCATCTTAATCGTCAATTCATTTTTCGTTTCCTCTATTGCGATTACTGCGTTGCCTTTAGTTAAGGTAATATGACTCATTGTGTCATCATTTAAAAAAAGATGGGGGTGATCAATGAGTACAGGAATTAATTTATCTAAATCAAATTGATAATGTCTTGAACCGTAGTAGTCACGCAAAATATCAATTGTATTCATTGCCGTTCTGTCTTTTTCGGTTAAATAAGGGAATCCTAGCGGGTTTTCTGACAATCGTTTTAGGGCAATGTTTCGGCCTGAAGTCCAATTACCCTTTGCGTTAATTTTCTGTTCTTTCGGTACGACATTTGTAACGTATATGTCTCTTATCGAAAGCACCCAAATCAATCTCGCATTGGCGGTAGCAGAGGATTTTTTTTCGAGGACCTGTATATTGGCGATTGCATCCAATGTGCGCTCCCAGGGCTCTTTTAGTTTGATCGTATCAATCATGGTGACAAAAGATAAATCTTGACGAATTCGCGCTGCCTCATTCGCACTTTTTTTTCCATCTTTAGGTTCGAGTCTTGAAATCAACTCCAGGCATTCGGATTGAAACCAAGAAAAATGATTATTTTTCAGGGTGGGTATTTTTTTCGCAAGGGCCTTTTGGTGTTTTCTAGCCTCATTTTTATCCATCCAATAAAGAATGAGCACGAAAAAAAAGGATTGCATGGTTGATGAAAACGTTTTTAAATTTAATGTTTTAACATAATCAAGTGTTGATTTGTCGCCAGCCAAATAATCCACTAATATAGAAAGTAAAACATGTATATTGTGATTTGAATGTTCCGCTGAACTGAGATGAATTTTGCAGTAGGTTTTAATTGAATTATGGTCATTGGTATCGTTTCGACGAAATAAGCTCAGGATGAAAAAAATCCCAGCGAAACCATCTATAAATATTTTTCGCTTTTTTGTCTGTTTTTTAAGATATTGTAATGCGCTTTCAAATTCTGCTATTGCTTTGTCATTATCTCCTTTCATAAAACATAAACAACCAACTAACATTGATCGATGGTAATCGTCTGTGCTAGGTAACAATTGATTAATTTTCTCAAATTCACCTTGTAGCAACAATTTTATGCAAATTAAATAACATCCTGATGGATCCAGAATTAAATTTTTATTCTCCATCGCATCAAATACCCAAGAAAAAAAGAATTCATAATCTTTTGTTTCGTATATTGCCGCAGATACACATTCAATTAACGTTTCACTTAATAGGAGAGGGCTTAGCTGAGTTATCCAATATGGATCATATGGATTAAATAGAATTTGCGGCAATGGTCTAGTTGGTTTGCGATCACGTTCATAATAAATTCTGCACTGCTCAAGTATCTCCAACACCGATTGATCGTTTTGCGCATAAAGGTTGAATCGTAATTCCCGCATTGCTTGATCATAATTACTTGCGTAAGTATTCCCCCAGCTATTCGAAAGGGGAATTATTTTTATTATCACTTTTACTATTTTATCAAATGTGTTGTTTACCACTGATTGCCTTGTTATGGTTTCAACAATTTTTGGGTTACAAAAATAAGTTTTCTTCTCAGACATCACTTTTTTTTGTTTGATAAGTTTTGCTAAATCAGCCTTTAATGTTTTAGATGTGTAGTAGCTTCCGGATTCATGTCGGATATCCAACTTTTTTGTGCATTCCATTAACGGTGTCAAATAGACTGGTGCGTATATTATTGACATCAATTCCAAAAGAGGGGCTAATGCATCTTGGGTTTCATTATTCGGTGATTTTTGTTCGAATAGGGGAAGTTGTGTTGTGTTCATATTACTTTTTATCCAATAATTATATTCTGCATATCATTAATAAGTGGCAAACAAAGGTTTCACAGCCTTTGCATCCCAACATAAATTTATTCTCTTACCTTGACTGAATATTCTTTTTAATCTCATACCGAATAGTCCAAGAATTATTTGCTTACGATCACTTAGTAAGTTCATACTAAACCCTAACATTTCAAAATATTTCGGTAAAAAAACGTTTCACTGCTTTATTCGCAGCACCTAAGGGTAAATACTCGTTTTTTCTAAAACTCACAATAAGTGGTATTGCAAATTTTATAAAAAACTCCGTTTCACCCTTATATACAGCAACTAAAGCTTTTTTCCTCGAAATATTTTAAAACGTTAGGGTTAAAGGTTATTCAACTGTTATTATTGTCGCTCTATCCCAACCAAAACTTGTATTTTCCTGAATCGAAATATTTTCCAAACGCTTTTTTAAAGACAACATGTTTTGCACTGCTAAAACCTTTAATCCATTTTCTGTCTCTTTACCAGGAGTATGAGGAAAAGGAACGTCTGCTGCAAAAACCCATATGGATTCTCTGCCAAACGGTTCTGACACTTCAAAACTCAACGGCATGGATTTATCCGGAATACGATAAAAATTTACCGCATCAAAAGTCTTTTTCTGAACGAATTTATTCGGGAAAATTTGAATTATCTGTTTTTCCGCAGTTTCATAAATCAATAGAACATAGGCTTTTTGATCTAACGATAAAAAATAATATAACGAATCCCCTTTGCGAAAAGTTTGGTTGTCACCCAAGTGACTTGTTATGCTGACATTGATATTGGTTTTAACTGTCTTGGTTTTAGTCGGGGTAGCACAGGCGTAGATTAAAAATGCCACAACCAAATAGAACAAATATGATCCAATCTGTGAAATAAGGATTCTATTGCTCAAAACATGAGTCCTAGTGAGTTAGCTTTTCGATATTATATAATAAAATACTACCATAAATCATGATGTTAGAATTTGTTTTTCTTGTTAGCCTTTTTCCAATTGAATTTTATTAAAAATATTTGAAATAACGTGTCAATTTAACCATCTTAGAATGAATGATGATAAACCGAGTGAACAATGGACTTCATGACTAAACTGACTTTTATATTCCTATTATTTTTTATCGCGCAAACCGACGCTGTCTCTGCGACAAAGTTTGATCCAAACTTTGATCCACAACAAACTATTGCCTTTTGGGAACCACATATTATTGATCCGTTGGAAAATGAAAATGTCGCGTTTGCGCATGTCGTATTTGATCAACTTTTACGAGCGTGGGATAGTTCTCGATTAGAGCCAAAACTCTATGTTGTTAGTTCTGATCGTGGTCCCTGGGCAGCGTCATTGGAAGATGGCAGCATTTTGTTAAGTTCCACTGCGTTAGAATTTGTTAAACGGCAAAATGAAAATCATTTTCAACATCGTTTAGCATTTATGCTAGCACACGAAATTTCACATCAACGTTCCGACGATTTATGGCATCAAAAATATTTTCGTCTTGCTGGAAATCAAGTTACCAATATTAAAGATGCGATGGTAGAAGGATTATCACTGGTGAGCGAACAAGATGTTCTTGACCTTGAAAAACGAGAAGCACGCGCTGATACGGATGGTATTATTTTGATGTCGATCGTCGGTTATGATCCATTGTCTATCATTCAAGATAATGACTTTTTCAGTGCTTGGGCTGAAGCAATATGGCAAACACCTTGTAATGATATTCAAAAACTCGGTAAAAATGATCAAGCTTGTCGCCAAGCTAAATCCCGTGCAAGCCGAGTAACAGGTACCTTATTGGACGTAGCAGCAAAATCAACTTTATTTGAATTGGGTGTACAATCTTATGTCATGGGGTCCTATCAAACCGCCATTGATTATTTTACCGCGTTTGGACAAGATTATCCCCATAGCCAAGTTTACAGTAACATTGGTGTGAGTCATTTAACTCGCGCATTACAACTCCGAAAAATGTTATCGCAAAAGCATAAAGAAATTTATGATCTCTATTTCCCAGTCATCTTATCAAGCAAGCAACCGGTAACAGCTTCAATTAAACAAATAGAAAAGGTGGCAGGATTATCAAGATCGCTAACTGAATCAACGCGTGATAAATTGCACAAAAAAATGATTAATCAACACGTTGACTTAGCAATAAATGCATTTGAACGTGCAATCAAACTGGATCCTGACAATCCAATAAATTATTTACATTTATCTTCCGCTTTTTTGTTGCAAAATAATGTGTTCATGTCTCGCGGCATATTGCAGGGTAAATATCTTGCTCGTTTTCAACAGGATCGTAGCGCGGAATATTTGCTAGCGTTGATTGATGTAGTCGATGGTAATACTGAAAAAGCTATCACCTCCTTTAACAAATTATTGTCAGGTGATAAGGGGAATAATTTCCCGCAAGACAGTTTTTCAAATACATTATTATTGTATGGTGCAACCTATAATATAAATACCTTAACAAAACAAAATGTGGAATCAAAACAGAATCCATGGGTAAACTTAGCGAATATTGCAAACGCGTCGAAAAACCCTCTATTGTTCCGAATGGCGATTGCGCATGTCAATCAAGATCAAATAATTAACTCAGATCAAAATATCAATTCACTAAAAATTGCCATACAAGAAATCCAAGAAAAAATGAAAGCATCAACATCCGAATCAAACTTTGCAAAATTTTACGTAAAAGGAAATTTATATCGTGTTGCACATTTAGCAGATGACACTGGTTTGGTGTTAGATCAAAAAAACCGAATTAAATCTCTGTGGAAAAACCAAGGAACATTTATTTTAAATAATCGAGAGCTTGCTATCGGAGACAATGTCGAACGCGCTTATAAAACTATCGGTATTCCAGACAGGCATATTTCCTTACAGCGAGGAGATTATTTAGCATACGATGATTTGGATTTTGGTGTGTTTGTACGAAAACAGGCAATTCAACGTTTATTCATGATAAATAAGTAATCAATATCGGTAAATATCAATATCATTAGAGATTAAGTGAATTTTGATATGTAAATCATCATAATAAAATAGTATATTGGTTTTTGCCAAAACACATTTAATAACCAATGGGCAAAAAATAATGTACGTAAAAAAACACTTCCATACTCTCACATTCTTAAGTTCTTTCATTTTTGCCTTTTTAGGCTGCACCACATCGAATGAGAATACGATTCAACTCAGTGCTGAAGGGCATCAATTAGTCGCCAATAAAACAATTGATGCGACAGAAAATGAACTAAAAGTCGAACAATCCGATTCTTCCATCATGGGTGCGTCAATTTTCATTCCCGAAGGCGCGTTAGATTCGTCAATCGATATTCAAATCAGTGAAGTAGTTAATGGTTATGAAATTGAAAATGATCCAGACGCCATACGAATCTCGTTTGAACCCAGTGGGACCGAATTTTTAAAACCAGTGGAATTATCCATTCCCTTTGTTGCGCGAGATGACACTAGACCATTAACCGTCATGTATTTTGACGAAGAAAACGAAACGTGGAAACGCATTCGCACACATGAAATAGATGAAGAAAATAATATTGCGAAAGCGTATACCGGCCATTTTACGGTGTTTGCGGTAAGCGATGTTGGCGTGGTGTCAAACCCGAATCAGTCACCAATAGCAAATGCGGGTGAAGATAGAGAGGTTAATGAAGGTGATATTATTATTTTGGACAGTTCTCTTTCAACAGATGATGAAGGGGAGTTAAAAAGCGTAAAATGGTCTTTCACGGGTGAACAAAATATCGAGATTGTGGAGCCTGATAAAAACATTATAGAGATAGTTGCGCCAAACATTTCTGAGGTAACGGATTTAACGTTTGAATTAGTCGTTACCGATCTTGACGGGAGCACTGATAAATCGAAAGTCACTATCACAGTGGCACCATTATTTAATCTTGAGAATTATGAAACAGCTGATCCATTACGTGGAGCCAAATTGTACGACTCGTGGTGGAAAGTAAAAAATATTTCAACACCAACATATGCTAATCCCATTTGGAATGAAATTTCTAAAGACAGTACCGGGCAACCTTACAACACCCACGGTGACAATGGTGGACAGTGGCGATGTAACGAATGTCATGGCTGGGATTATAAAGGCGCTTCAGGTGCTTATTCTTTCGTAAAGACTCGAGATCATTACACCGGAATCGATGCGTGGGCGGCAACGTCCAATCTATTTACCAAAGAACATGTTTTTGGCATGCTTGTTAATGGCCAAGTTAGATTAAACAATGTGGATTTACCTCATGTCTTCGTGGGTGATGACATAATGAATGAAGAAGATATCTATGACTTGACCAAATTCATTTTTGAATATGCACGAATCGACATCGCGAATCCGACGGCCGGAGAAGTGAATGCAGGAGCCGTCGTATTTAAATCGGAAAATGAATCCAGTTGTGACACATCAGGTTGTCACACATCCTCTTCCGCCCAACCAATTGATCAAATTATCCAAATTGCACAACAAAGTCCTGCGGAATTTTTACATAAAGTCAGATATGGCACGGCAAACAGTTTTTTTATGCCTGCTGGATTAAACACAGAACAAGCTGAAAACCTGCGGGCATATGTTGCGGCTGGCGCTGGTCAAAACTCCGATGGTGGTGGAATAGATCCCTCTTCAGATTTTAGCCAAACTTTATATAGTGATGCTAGCGTGGTACTCGGTGGCCGAATATATGACAAATGGTGGATTACCTCCAATACCTTGAGTGATCCAATTACAACACATCCACTCTGGCCGGCAAGTAACACAAAAATATCTGGCTCTGATACATGGCGATGTAAAGAATGTCACGGTTGGGATTATCGTGGAAGAGATGGTGTATATTCCCAAGGCAAACATACCAGCAATATTATTGGTATCGTCAATACCACTAGCGCAATTATGCAACAATCTACCGCTGCGCAAGTTTATACCTTTTTGAAAACAAACACAGATCACGGCTTTGCATCTGGCGATTTCACTGACACTGAATATTACGCTGCGACAAAATTCGTTATGACGATGCGCGCAGAAATGGAAGCAAGCGCATCACCGATTAATTTTATCGACGGCACAACTAAACTGGCAACTGGAGATACCGACAACGGTAAAACAGTTTACCAAAGCACTCAGGGAAGTTGTAGCGCTAGCAATTGCCATGGCGCAGATGGCAAAGCACTTGATTTTGTCGACAATGATGCAAGTTATCTCCCGAATGCATTTGTACATAATATTGCGCAAGAAAATCCCTGGGAATTCGTACACAAAGTGCGTTTTGGTGTAGCACAAATGCCAGCTCTCTACGATAACCCATCAGCGGAAGTTAACACGGTCGCCGCGTCGATTGACGTGTTAGCTTATTCACAAACAGAACTATTACCAGAGGTCAAACGCGCTGGGCTTTTATATGATAAATGGTGGGCGGTTGCTGGTGCAAAAACCACAGAGCCTCCTGCTGTGCGTAATGCCAATTGGGATGACTCAGCGGGTGATAACAGTGACAATCAAAGTGACCAAAACACATGGCGCTGTCAAGCGTGTCATGGCTGGGATTACGAGGGTGTACACGGTGCATATGGAGATGTAAACAGCAAGAACTATAGTGCTATTCGTGGGTTCCACTTTCTGCAAACACAATCTAATACAAAGCAATATATAATTGATGCTATTACTGATGGGCCACTTTCTGCAGGAACGGATCATAACTTTGGGCAGTATCTCAACGAATCAGATATTGATTTATTAGCGCAATTTATACTGGATGATGATTTAGGAATTCCTGCTAATTTGGATGCGTATAATGCTATGTTAAATGACGGTGATGCAACCGTTGGTAAAACCTTTTATCAATCAACCACACCGGGAAATTGTGAATCGTGTCATGGTGCTGATGGCATAACGATTCCAAGTGTAGACCTATCAGTGATTGCGAAAAACAATCCACAAAAATTTCTCCACAAGTCGAGATACGGCAATTCTCAATTTTTAGGGGCAATGTTACCTAAATCAACTGGTTTTGCTGGATTAACACAAAGTGAAGCATCAGATGTGTTAGCTTATGCAAAAACATTAAATCATTCAGTGCAATCGGAAAATATAAATTACGCAAACGCCAACATCACACGTGGAGGCCGCTTATATGATAAGTGGTGGATAGAAATGCAGACAAGTGATGATACAGTTACTGCACCCAGTTCCGCCAACTCCTATTGGAACACTGGTACCTTAGGTATTCCAAGCAGCATTGAAGCCACATGGCGTTGTAAATCATGCCATGCATGGGATTATAAAGGTACGGGATATGATGGCACGAATACAAATTCTGGAAGTGATAATTTACTTTTTAAAATCAATTTGCGACGGTCAACTACATATGCAAATGATGAAACTGCATTACAAAACCACATTCATGATTTTATAAAAGGTGACATTGATCTATTCCATGCCTATGGATCCAGCTCAACCACACTGACCTCACCATTGACTGACAGGGAATTATGGGACTTAACCAAATTCTTATTGGAAGAATCAAGTCTCATCAACTATGATTCAAATATTCTTTCGGGAGGAATTGTCATTGGCGCTAATGTTTCTAATGGAGCAGGTCTGTATAACGGCTCCATCAACTCCGCAATAAATTGCACACTTTGCCACGGCGCCGACGGTGATGCGATACCACCAATTAGCGAAGGCGGCAGTGGCCTAACATTAGATATTTTTTCTATCGCAGCAGCAAACGAAAATCCTTGGAAATTTTTACATAAAATTCGATTTGGAAAACCTGGCACTAATATGACGCCTATTTTTGGAATGGGTGAACATGATAATAGTGATGCGCTAGACATTTTGGGTTATGCTCAGAAACAATACAATGCAAGACAATAGGTTCAATATATTGAAACAAATATTGCAAATTTCCGTATAACTATTTTTAAAAATCGGCTATAAATATAATTTAAACGACAAAAATTTATAAGTACTATCTGTGTGCAACACAAAAATAATGCATGCCGATATAATAAAAATTAGGGGAGATCGATGAATCGGTTTGATGAAAATTCACAGTTGAGGTTTTTATCATTCCTTTCCATTCTTTGTCATTATTTCTAGGGAGTCTCAGATTTCGTTATCTAACGCGTTATCGTTACGTAAAAAATAAATATAGTGATAATACTCATGTATCATTTTTAAACTGTATTCTTTCGTTTATTTTTGCATAGCTCTAATCGTGTTACATACCTTAAGCAGAGACTCGCAAGAACACCCCTCTAAAGACCAATCTTTAATAACACGTTTCTAAAAGCTGGGAATATAAATGATAAACTGTGTTGATTATAATCGTTGCCTATTAGTGGCTCTACTTCAAAAATATTTAATTTTAACATTGCCGCTATTTTGTCTTTTTCTCGCTGCTTGTGGAGGTGGCGAGGAAAATTCAGCAATATCCGGCGTAATGATAGACCCAACACAAAGTCTCATCGTCTCGGAAAACAGTGATTCAGTTTCCATTAATATCAAACTAATGTCACAGCCGACGGATACGGTGGACATATCCTATACCAGTAGCGATCTTACAGAGGGAACTGTTTCACCAGAAAAAATAACATTTGATCCATCTAACTGGAACATTGATCAGATTATTTTGGTAACTGGAGTGAATGATGACATCGCTGACGGAAATCAAGAGTTTAAACTTGTCGCAAATACCATAGAAAGTAATGATATAAATTATCTAAACCTGCTTCCAGAAGAAATTAATTTAACAAATTCTGATAATGATGTCGCTGGATTTACCATAAACGTATCGTCATCAATCGTAAATGAATTTGGTGACCACTCTATTATCGAATATCAAGTTTCTCCGAACACACAACCGCAATCTAGTATAAGTCTTGAGATAAAATCCCAAGATATCACTGAAGTGCTGTTAAGGCATGCTAATGAAATTCCGAGTGAAACAATAGAAATGGCTTTTGATGACACTGACTGGGGAATGCCTAAAACATTTCAAGTTGTTGGTCAGCGAGATAACTCTGTAGATGGAAACCAAACTATTTCACTTCAGTTTGTCAGCAAATCAAGTGATGATGCAAACTATAATGAGCTGGTTGTGAATGATATTGTATTGATCGTTGCAGATAGTGATATTGCGGCTGTCACTGTCAATGCAACTGATAATTTAATAACAACAGAAATCGGTGGTCAAACCAGTTTTAGCGTATTGTTAAATAGCCAGCCGTCTGATGACGTTTTGTTGAACTTAATTAGTAGCAACGAAGCGGAAGGTATCATCGATAAATCTATTTTAACCTTTACAGCAGAAAATTATTCCGTACCGCAAATAGTCACCGTTACTGGCATTGATGATGATATTTCTGACGGAACTCAAAATTATACTATTCAAATACAAACAAATAGCAATGACTCTGCATTCAATGCACTTTCTCCTGCTAGCGTTACTATCAAGAATATAGATGATGAACAAGGGATTGTTATTGATCCAGTATCTGGGCTGACCACTAGCGAATCAGGTTCCACAATTCAATTTTCCATTAGGTTAACTAAACAACCGACTGAAAATGTTTCGCTAAATGTTCAATCAAACAATCCGATTGAAGGTTTAATTATGGGAGGAAATTCCCCAGGTACACCGACAAATTCATTGGACCTGACGTATACCTCTGAAGATTGGAGAACACCACAGACAATAACAGTTGTTGGTCAAGATGATAGTGTCAGTGATGGCAATCAATCTTTTACAGTTTTAATCGCTGAGGCCGTGAGTAATGACCCATTTTACAACGGAATAAATCCAGAAGATATTTCTGTTATAAACATTGATGATGAAATTTCTGAAATAACGCTGATTCATGAGAATGTGCTGGTTACCAGTGAAAATGGGGATACTGCAATGTTTTCCGTCTTGCTAAATAGCAAACCAGAAGCCGATGTTGAATTGAATATTAAGAGTAGCGACACAACAGAAGGATTAGTGTCTGGTGGTTCATCTCTCAATGTTTCTAGCGAACAAATTAATATACATTTTACACAAAACGATTGGCAAACATTACAAAATATAACTATCGTTGGTCAGGATGATTCTGAGTTTGACGGCGATCAAAGATTTGATATCGAAATTGCCGTAGCAAACACACTGGATGAAAACTATTATATAGTTAATTCTAAATCCATTTCCGTTCTAAGTACTGACAATGAAGATCCCTTCGAATTAAATCAAGGTACCTTGGAAAATCCATTAGAACTAGATTTCAATAATAACATGTTTCCTTTTAGTGGCAGTGTTGGTCCAAACCACAGCTTCTACAAGATAGTGGGATTGGAAAAGAATTCACATTATGTTGTTACTTTAACTGAATTAAGTAATGGAAAAGACCCAACCTATCAGGTTTTTTCAAATTCGTTTGGTGGATCGAGTTGTAATTCACAAAACTCCATTCTATTAATTGGCTGCATATCAATTTCAAACGAATCTGGTGAGTTATTGTTGAAGGTGAATTCAACAGAATTAAGTAGCGCCGTTCAATATGATATTTTGATTGATCCCTATACTGGTCCAATTCATGAAGGCAGTCCTGGTCTACCAGTAGAGTTAGTAGTAACTGATTCAAACTTGCAGTATTCTGGTAGTGCGCTTGGGCGAAGTAGCTACTATAAAATTTCTAACTTATCTGTTGGTAAAAATTATACGATTAATGTTAAAAATTTAGAAAACGTTGTTCAAATGCTTATTTACGATAAACCAAATTTCCAGGGACATCATGCAGGGTTAGAATGTAATCAAGTTTATAGTGGGATCTGTTTCGCGTCTTCTGATGAAAATGGAAACTTATGGATTGAAATAAGCCCAGAATCACGAAATGTGGGAATTACGTTTGATTTAGAAGTTGGTATTTATTCTGGCCCAGAATCTCAAGGTAGTAAAACAAGTCCACTTGCATTAGCATTGAATAATTCAGAATTAATCTATGCTGGGTCGGCGAGTCCAGCGGGTAGTTTTTACAAAATTAGCAATATAAGCAGTAATACAGACTATTCCATTAGACTATCAAATCCTTTAAATAATCTTCATTTTATTGTTTACGATGAAGATTATAAAATAAAAATATGTGAAAAACATATTAATGAATATTCTAAAAATCGGTGTAAAATCACATCTGATGAAACTGGATTCCTGTGGTTGTATGTGGAAGATGACTCTCATTTGTATTCAGGTTCAACATTCTCGATTAATATAAAGCCGTTTTTTGAATATCCAGTGGAGGGGAGTCCGGATTTACCAAAAGTGATTACTGGCGAATTTTCTGGTGTTGCCCATGCCGGTAGCGTCAGCAGAGATGAAAGTTATTATAAGATAATAGGACTCATGCCAGAGTCCTATTATACTGTTAACTTAAAAAATATGATTACCAATAATATTATATCACTCAGCGTGATACCCTACGAAAGGGGAGACATAGAATGTTCTTTCAGTAAGGTCGTAACTGAGCAAAATGTTTGCTTAGGCGTATCCAGTATTGAGGGAAATTTAAATATTGTAGTGGGTGATGTATCCACTCTAGAAGGAACAACTTACGACTTGTCTATTACACATTTCCCCGGCACATTATCTGAAGGTTTAATTGATGTACCCGTTCAATTGGAGTTAGTTGAAGACACACTTCAGTATTCCGGTAGTGCTGGAGCGCGAAAGAGTTACTATAAAATTACGAATCTAAACGTAAATACCCAATATCAAATACACATTAAAGAATTGAGTGACGGAGCGCATTTATTTATTGATGGAGGCACGTGTTCATCATTTATAGCGCTAGATGACAAGACTTGTATAGGGGATTCGGATGCTTTAGGTGCTATGACTTTTCAAGTCGATGCTTCATCGTCTTTTTCTGGATCAACATATCAATTAATAATTGAAGCTTATTCTAGCCCTGCGAATTAAAAAAATATAGTTAATACGTAATATCTTGCGAATAGCGCGAAATTGTGAACTCTACTGTTATTGTTTCACTGTTTGATTGGAACCTTTCCAGGCGTTTATATGGGCTAGCCAATCTTCACGAGTTCCTCACGATAATTCTAAGGAAAGTACATTAGTTGATTTTAAAAAATGTTGGTAGACGTGATTGGCCGGACACTTACATTTATTCAAATAAAAACTCATTGGTCTTACGCTTTGTAATTCCGAATAATATTTTACTGAAGATGAATGTTATGTAGTTAAAACGGCAGAATCCCGTGAATTGTGGATCAAAGTTATCGGTAGAGATATAGATTCAGGAACAACGTTTGATCTTGGAGTGTCTGAGTAAAAAATTATGCTTTAGATATTCGTTTTTTCATGCGGGCAACCCCTATACTTGATCAATATGTGGGCAGGAATAAAAGTAATGCACTTGAGTTTGAATTACGATTATTTATGTGGACAGTGCTATCCCCAAATTATAAAATCATAGGGCAAATAATAAAACTAATCATTTCTTACTTATAAGCATAAAAATAGGCTCTAAAAAATGTCCTTTATAATTAACGCATTGGCAATAGTCAATGAGAAAATTCTATCCCTTATTTCCAAATTATATTTTATCGCCGTTATCGCAATTTTGTCTGCTTGTGGTGCTGGAGACGAAGTCAAACAAATCCAACTCGCAGGTTTTGTTTTAACACCTAGCGATCCATCGCTTTCTGTCTCAGAAACTGGTTCGAGTACTAGCTTTACGATTAAGTTGGAAAGTCAGCCTACTGCATCTGTCAATATCGAACTGACCAGCGGGGATATAACGGAAGGATTGATTTCACCCTCAAGTTTACTCTTTGATGATAACAATTGGGACAATGAACAAACCGTTACCGTAACCGGTGTTGATGATAACAATGCAGATGGAAATCAAACTTTTCAAATTCTCTTTTCTTCGATAGTAAGTGAGGATCCGCGTTATGCCAATATTGCACCGGCAGCACTTTCTGTTTTAAATAGCGACAATGATACAGCGGGTTTTACTGTTACTCCCAATAATTTGTCGGTAAATGAGATTGACGGTAACACGACCGCGACTTACGAGATATTCCTTAACACCCATCCTGAATCTAACGTTAGCGTTAAAGTTAGCACATCCGATAAAACGGAATTGCTTATTGTCGGGGACGACGAAAATGAAGTTGAACAACTAAGCGTAAACTTTTCAGTTGATGATTGGTCGACGCCAAAAAATATTACCCTCGTTGGTATAAACGATGATGAAGATGATGGTAATCAAACGGTCCTAATTACGCACACCGATGTTGCATCCACAGATGAATCATATAACAGTTTGCATGTTGATGACCTAAGCGTTGTTGTCGTTGACAACAATATTGCTGCAATCACCATTAAATCAATCGATAAACCACTAACGTCTGAAAATGGTAGGCAAGCCAAATTCAGTATTGTTTTAAATAGCAAACCACTAAACGACGTTATATTGGATATCGCCAGCTCAAATCTAAATGAAGGTGATGTGGACTCCCATTTATTGACCTTTACAGCAGAGAATTATTTCACACCACAAGTCTTAACCGTAACGGGTCAAGATGATGTGAATAATGACGGAATGCAGACGTATACAATAAAAATTAAAAGTGAAAATAGCACTGATGATACTTACAAAAATCTCGAAGATGTCTTAATTGAATTTGAAAACATAGATGACGAACAAGGTATTGTCATTATTCCGCCTAAGAACTTGACTACCAGTGAATTGGGTACAGAAAAACAAATTGCCGTTATCCTGACTCAAGAGCCCACATCCAACGTGCAGATTAAACTCGCTAGTGATAATCCGGCGGAGGGATTACTGGTTGGTGGTGATTCGCCAAACAATCCGACCGATTCAGTGACACTGACATTTTCACCCGAGGATTGGCGTACAGATCAGTTCGTGAGAATTGTTGGGCAAAATGATGATAAAGATGATGGCAATCAGGAATATTCAATTGTTATCAATCCCGCAGTCAGTGACGATGTCATTTTTAATCACAAGTCCTTTGAAAATATTCGAATAACAAATATAGATGATGATACCGCTGGCATAACCTTGAGTTTTGATGAGCATTTAACAACATCCGAAAATGGGGATATCGACGCGGTATCTGTCCACTTGAACAGTTTGCCAAACTCAACTGTGGAATTGCGTATTCAGAGTGATGATATTTCAGAAGGATTAATATCTGGCGGCAATTCTCCCGTCACATCTGCTGAATCGCTTTTCATGACATTTACGCCAAACGATTGGAAAACAAGCCAAGATGTTTCAATAAAAGGGCAAAATGATGCTGAGATTGATGGTGATGTTGTATATAACATTATTGTGTCCATCGCCAATACTGACGATTCAAATTATGTGGCTTTATTAGAACAGGTTATTCCAGTTACCAATGTGGATAACGACAAACCCAAATTATTACTTGATAACCAAATGGGATTGGTAACGAGTGAAGATGGCGACACCGCAAGTTTTACCGTTGCACTTTCACAGGAACCTGCCGGAGAGGTTAAACTTAATTTTACCAGTGGAAATGCTCAGGAGGGTTTGCTCTTAACAAGTCTTTCTGATGGACCTGCACCATCGGTATCAATTGAATTTAATAAGGAAAATTGGAGACGATTTCAAGCTGTCACAATAGTTGGGCAAAACGACAATATCCAAGACGGTAATCAGGTGTTTAATGTTGAAGTTTCGACACAAAAGACAAGATCTATTGAAGGACTGGATACATTAGAAAGCATTTTGATTACAAATATTGATAACACTTCCTTACCTTGCGTTGGCCAATATAGTGCACCAAAACTCGTCTCTGAGTCGGAGCTACCCACCACTGGATCTGTTTGTGCTAACGAAGGCGGATTTAGTCTATATCGAATTACAAATTTGAAGGCAAATTGGTTTTATACAATTACATTGGATTCAGACGTAAACGAAATAACGATAGATGATGATGTTCGTGTCGGTTCGAATTGTTCGATTGATATGAAAAATACTCAGTCTAACTATTCCTGTTATGTGCTGGCAAATAATCTGGGTGAAGTTGATGTGCAAGTTCGGAGCTCGGGGATTAGTTCACAATTCACATTATCCATCATAGAAGATACCTCAGTAGCGCTGGAGGGTAGCATAGCTCAGCCTCTAGTCCTTGATGCTAGTTCAGAGATATTTTCCTATGAGGGTAAAGCAAACAATCAATTAAGTTATTACCAAGTGACAGGATTGCAGGCAAATAAGGAATATTATATAAAAATTGACAAACAATCCTTATCTACAAAAATTTGGCTATATAAGGATAACAATTTCACAAATCTGCAATGCGAATTTAGAAAATCTCCGTTTGGTATAATAAGTCCATTTAGTTCCATTTCTCTCTGTATTGCTAAATCCGACGTGGATGGCAATGTCTGGTTAGGAATTAGTGCAGAAAATTTTGATGAAGAAGTGGATTTTTCAATTACAACCGCATTGTTTGATGCATCAATTACAGGTTCACCATCAGAACCGGTTATGATTAATGTCCCACAATCGAACAATACATTAACCGGTTCGGTTAGCATATCTCAGCCAAGTTTTTATCTTTTGTCTGGACTAAAGCGTGATACATTTTATCAATTTTCACTTGCGATTGATCCAGATATAGAGGTGGATTATTTTGATTTAAGCCTAAATCTTTATACCAGCAAAAACGAAAAAATCGATACTCGTTGTCGCCAAACCCGAAGCATTAGAAAACCTTGTTTGTTCAAATCCAATGGCAATGGCGAAATCCTAACAAGTTTAACATTAGAACATCCGGTAAATAGAGAGTTAGCAGTTAATTTTGATTTGACGCCCTATAGTGGATTTAAATCAGAAGGGAGATTGACACAACCCCTATCACTCACGGCAAGCAATGACACATTAAATCATACGGGTTCCGTTAGTATTTCGAGTAGTTATTACAAAATTACCGATTTACAACCAAATCACTTTTATGGAATTAAATTAAATAATTTAACCTCTCCAGTGTTGATCTATGCTTACTCTAATCCTTTTTCATATTATCCGCGGTGTGGGATTGTAACATCATTAAGAAAAGAAAATGAATGCCTTGCTTTGTCGGATAAAAACGGAACTATTTGGTTGACCATAGACGGATCATATTCTGATATTGGGTCTGAATATTCGCTAGAGATAAAATCTCACAGTGGCATTTTGTCAGAAGGTCGCCTCGGAAAACCGCACAATTTGCTTTATACGCAAGATGGTATAATTCATTCCGGTACCTCGTATATCGAATCCAGTTATTATAAAATATCTGGCTTATACCCTAATTCTTATTATGATGTTTCGATTCTGGGTGACGATATTTTTGGCAGATATAATGTTAGTAATTCCGTCCCGCATTTTGGCAGTCGATGCTCTGGTTTTTTTCATAGAAATAGCACAGAATCTACATGCAAAATATTAACGAGCGAAACAGGAAATATATGGATAAATATTCTGGGCCTTGGGGATGAAAAAGGCATAACGTTTGATATCTCCTTAAAAGCATCGACAGGAATCCTCTCCCAAGGCAAAAAGTCACACCCTTATACACTTGAGTTTACTCACAATGAATTGACGCACACCGGTTCAGTTAACCAAAATGGCAGTTACTACAAAATCACCGGATTGGTATCAAATGCACCCTACAAAATTGGGACGTTGGCAACTGAAGAATATATCAATTTACGCGTCTATTCTGACGAATCTTATTCCAACTTGGAGTGTAGTATTAACTTGTCTAATTATGAGGAGAGCGATTGTACGGCAATTTCGAGTATAAACGGGGATCTTTGGATTGAAACATTGATGTATAACACTGATGAGGGATCGACGTTTGATTTTCATGTGCAACAGATTGATGGCATTATTGCAGAGGGCGGTTTTAATTCACCAGTAGAACTGATTTTTCGTGATGACGAATTAAGACATTTCGGTGGTGCAAACAGTCGAGGGAGTTATTACAAGATAAAGGGTTTAGTACCGCTGACAAATTATCAAATTCGTTTAAATAAATTAATCAATCGGGCGAATCTGTTTGTTTTTACTTCCTCAATGCTTGATGTTAAAGCGTGTAGTGCAACTGATGGTTCGTCAACGGATCGAATATGTATCGCAACATCAGATAGCAACGGAAACTTGTGGATTAACGTCGAACCGGGACGTGGAACTGATGAGGTTGAATATGAAATAGTAATAACATCGTATTCCGGTTTACTTTCTGAAGGAACATTGGATGAATCTCTCGAAATTGTGTATGAGGCAGACTCCAATCCTTATGTTGGTAGTACTAATGTAAACAACAGTTACTATAAAATTAGCGCGCTTCAACCTGATATTCTGTACGCGGTGACATTAACGAATATGACAGAAGCGTTGGGACTCAGTGTGGATTCCTCACCTGAATTTCATTTTTCAACAAAATGTCGATGGCATCGTATTGTACAAAACGGTAGATGTTTGGTTGCATCAAGCAATCAAGGAAATCTTTGGGTTATCGTAGATGGAAAAAGTACGAATGCTGGTGCCAGCTTTGATATGCAAATCGAACCTTATGATGGTGTAGTATCAGAAGGTACAAGAAGTTTACCTATAAAATTAGAATTTTCAGATTATGGTTTTCTTCATGATGGTATGGTCGGCCCGAATTCAAACGGAGAAAGTTATTATGAAGTTAGTCATTTATTTCCCAATACTCAGTTTATTATAAACGTTAGCGAGCTCAGCGAGAATGTAATTCTAACAACATATGATTCCTCGCAATTCTCAACTAGCAATTGTAGCTTCTCTAATTCTCAATTAATTGATAAAAATTGCATAACGTTATCCAATGATGAAGGAACGTTATGGCTTCAACTTTCTACCTTTAGTTATACTGACGGATCAACATTTCGTTTATCGATAAAACCTTATGACGGGTTAAATTCAGAAGGATCGCGAAGTGATCCGAAAGAGTTAATGTTTAGCGAACCACAACTGAATTACACCGGGAGTTTTAGTGCCTTAAAAAGTTACTACAAAGTGAGTGGAATGTTAGCAGAGAATTCTTATATTCTAAGCGTATCAAACATCGATGACCTGCGTGGTATTAGGTTATTTGACGCTGTTACTAATCGATCGGAAAAGTGCCTAGGAACTCTATTAGAAAATAATGTAGCAACATGTGTATTCTCTTCAAACTCAAATGGAGAAATGTCTTTTAGTGCTAATACTGACTATGATACCGAAGGCAGGACATTTGATTTAACACTGACAGAGTACGATGGTCCTTTGTCAGAAGGTACTGCCAATAATCCCGTTGATATCACCTATTCCGATGCGGAATATATTCACAATGGATCAGTTTTAGGGGGTAAAAGTTATTATCGTGTGACTGGACTAGAGAGTAACTCTCATTACTCTATTAAATTAGAAAACAACGATGACTCAGTATTTTTTAGAGTGTATGCAAACAACTCATATACACAATATGAATGTTATGCATCTACCAATGCTTCAAATCAAAAATCCTGTATTGTAATTTCTGATGAAAACGGTTTTATATGGATAAGTGCATATATTGCCGATGTTATCGATGGTGAGTTGTTTGATATTAAAATTTCCCCTTATCTTGGTAATATCTCAGAAGGAAACAAAGAAAATCCATTAGTGCTATCCGTTGAAAACGACCATTTGAGTCACGACGGAACAAGTAGTGAGAGAGACAGTTACTACAAAATTACAGGATTGAATCGCTCTCATTTTTATTCAATTTATGTAAAAAATGCATCAAATGATTTGGTTTTAAAGGTTACCGATAGTTCTTTTAACAATAGTCATCAGTTTTGCAATCAACATGTGTTTAACCGTGATATTCATTATTGTTTGGCCCAAGCAGATGAATTTGGCAATATTTGGATAAACGTTAATTTAATCGAGAGCGAGCTTGGCGAAACATATGACCTTGTAATAGAGCCATATGCCGGGTTTGTTTCTGAAGGCAACATTGAGAAACCCTTTGATTTAACTTACCAACTTCAATTCACCCATGGTGGTACTGTAAGCTCTTTAGGTAGCTTTTATAAAATCACAGGGTTGAGCACAAACACACAATATATAATTGGATTAAGTAGTTTGGGAAATGAGCTTGGCTTATCTACTCATTCATCCGACAAATTTAAATCAAATCGCTGTTTTACAACTGTGTCACGAAAAGATGCAACTAAATGTTCAGCAATGTCAGACGAAAACGGAAACCTTTGGATTCGTGTAACACAATTAAATTCAGTCGATGGCTCGAGTTTTCAACTAACCGTTGTTGCGTATGAAGGGGCGGAATCAATTGGAACACGGGACGAGCCAGCTCTATTAGAATTTCAAGATCCTGAAATGCAAATTTCGACTAGTGTCAGCCCAAGCGGAAGTTATTACAACCTAAACGGTCTGAACCAAGATCAGTTTTATGTGATAAAAGTCCATAATATTTCTTCCAGTCTTAGATTTCGTGGTTACCAAACAAATCAATTTGCGACTAATCAATGTATTATTATTAATCTCAATCAATTCGAAAAACATTGTATTCTTCAACCAGACGAGTTAGGAAATATTTGGATTAAAGTTACAACAACCCAAAATGAATCAGGTGCGACGTTTGATTTAGCGGTAAAAGCCTATGCCGGGCTTTTCTCTGAGGGCAGCGAGCAAAATCCTCTGAGCCTTCAGGCAAATGAAGGCAAGTTAGTTCATCAAGGTAAAGCAGGACCGAAACCGAGTTATTATAATGTCTCAAATTTGATGGCGAACAGTGAATATGTCATTCAATTATCCGATGACTCCGATGCTGTTACCTTAAGTACAACACCCGACCAAGCGGGGAGTATAAGAGATTGTCGGTGGAACAAATATACCTATTTAAATTCTATCTGTTTAGTCGTATCGGATGAGAGTGGTAATATCGATTTAATGGTTAGGAATTCCTCCCAAATCGACGGTGCAAGTTATGAGCTAAATGTATCACCTTACGAAGGTGTTGTGTCAGAAGGGACTGAGGATAACCCTGTCGTATTAACAGTAACAAATTCTCATCTACAACACCGGGCGACTGCAAATCCTACAGGGAGTTTTTATCAACTTGAGGGATTGAGTCCAGATTCTATTTACCTAATTCAATATGAAAACACCGAAGAGGATGTTAAATTTCATGTCACCAACGGTAACTCTTCACCTTATCAAATTTGTCACACAACACTGATTGACAATAAAAATCAGTGTACTGCTTACACAAATGAAAACGCGACACTGTCAATTGTCGTCATGCCAGAAAATCAAGCAAAAGGTATTACATTGGACTTTGAGCTTAATTCTTATACTGGTCTTGAATCTGAAGGGACTGTAACATCACCTAAAGAATTGGTATTTGAAGATGGTGGTATCAATTTTACGGGAAGCGTAAATGTAAAGGGTAGCTTCTACAAAGTAACAAATCTGGTTGAAAATACTGATTATGTTGTCAGGCTGAGTAATGCCTCACAAAATCTTACCATAAAGGTTTTTAGAAATAATTTTTCAGATGGTTATACTTGCAATGAAGCCAGGCCTTTTAATGTTGACATTCATTGCTTGCTTAGCCCAAATGAAAATGGAAATTTTTGGATTGAAATTCGAGATAAAACCGCAATTTCAGGTGCTACGTTTGATATCGACATCAATTCATATACTGGCGAATTATCCGAGGGGCAAAAAAACGCGCCGATGGAGCTCGCCTATGTTGATCCAGAGTTATCGCATAATGGGAGTAGCAGCCCGAACGACAGTTATTATCAGATCAATGGCTTGACATCGAATACGCATTACTTAATTAAGTTAACGAATATGAGTAACTTAACAAATATTAGGATAAAACAAACAGAACCTGAATATTACAAATATTGCAATGTGCTTTCGAACATAGCGAATGAAAATAACTGTCTAGCCATGTCGAATGCGGTTGGTGAGTTAACGGTTATGATAGACGTATCATTTGATTTACGGAACGAAAAATTTGGTGCAAACTACGATTTAACAATAGTACCTTATAGCGGTATTCTTTCTGAAGGCAGTGCCAACATTCCATATGACCTCGCTTATGAAGAACCTGAATTTGGGTTTAGTGGAAAAGTGAATCCGCTTGGTAGTTTTTATAAAGTTTCCGGATTGCAAAATAATCAAAATTATACTGTGTCGCTTACAAATCTGGATACCGATGTTGATCTTGAAGTTTATTCCAGTCATCAATTTTCTTTTTCATCAGATTGCGGTTCACGGAATAATGGCAATGAAGACGAAAACTGTTTGGTTTCAGCAGATGAAAATGGCAATCTATGGATTAAAGTGAAAACGAGGCATGCACTATTAGGAACGACTTTTGAGCTTGGAATTACTCAACAATGAGTTCAACTAGTACATTTTTCCTGGTTACACCTCTGGTAGTTGAAAACATCAATCCAAATAATGATACTTATTGTATAAAATTAAAAAAAATAACCTTTTCTTGGCCAAGAAAAAGATGTTGAAAAAGGTAAGCTATCCGGAGTTGCTTTAGTCAGTAAACAAAAACAGGATACAGAACATATATTGTACATATTTTTGAAAAATAGGTTGTGATCTAGTCAACTTCCCAGCAAACTAACCCTCCTGTAAAATTCCTAAAAAATATTAAAATTTTTTTAAAAATTCCGTTCACGATGTGTCTCTTAAAGTTAAGGGATACCTTTGGGTGGAAAATAAAACTGAATCATGAAAATTAAAAATAGTTTGATTTATCTTCTAGTTATGTGCATTAGCCTTGGCAATACAGCGTTGTTTGCGGGGCCATCCTTTGTAATCTCAGAGCAGGAACATAATAATAACCAAGATAACTCCTCGGTTATTATTTCCGAAGAAACCTTCATGCTGGCCGACACTCGCGGATTTCGTGTCAATCCTATAAACAGCCCTGATGTCGGTAATCAAAAGCGGTTTGCCCTAGTTATCGGCAATAGCTTATATGAAAACTCCCCCTTAAAAAATCCAGAAAATGATGCTGAAGACGTAACGCAACTATTAGAACAAGTTGGGTTTGATGTCACGGTATTAAAAAATGCTTCAAAAAAAGAAATGATATTAGAAGTTAGAGACTTTGGTAAAAAGTTAAAACAAAGTAAAGGTGTTGGTTTATTTTATTACGCTGGACACGGTATGCAGGTAAACAATTCCAATTATTTAATTCCTGTGGATGCCCAAGTGGAGCATGAAAATCAAATCGAATTTGAAGCCATGGATATGAATCGTGTACTGGCGGAAATGGATGCAGCTAAAAATGCCATGAATTTTGTTGTGCTCGACGCTTGTCGGGATAATCCTTTTCATCGTAGTTTTCGCTCAAGTACAAAGGGCCTAGCACAAATGGATGCGCCGAGTGGAACTCTTATCGCTTATTCCACCGCGCCAGGAAAAGTCGCTAGTGATGGCCAGGGTAGAAACGGCATTTACACAAAAAGTTTTGTTAAACATATGGCAGAACCCGGCTTAACGGTTGAAGAGGTTTTTAAACGAGTTCGGGCTGATGTCATGTTGGAATCCGAAAATGCACAAATTCCATGGGAAAGTTCTTCGTTAGTGGGGGTATTTTACTTTTTACCCAGTGATGGCTTACCTGCTCAATGGATTCCGCCTGTTTTACAAAAACCGAACTCCCAAACCAGTCAATCTATGGTAACGCAAGAGCAATCCACCCCTTGGTATAAACGTTGGTATGTGTGGGCCATTGGTGCGGCCATCGTTGGTGCGGCTGTTTATTATTGCTCACCTGGAGGTGATGGTGGTGATGCAGGACAAGGTGGGGAAGGGGGAGGTTGTCGGTGAGATGAAGTATTTGAGAGGATGGTTTTCGAAACGAGGATATGGGTAGGTATCAGATTAAGTAAATAACAATTGTAGTGGTGCCCTTAAGAAGGGAATTGTGGATTAGTAATCGCGTCGTGAATACATTCATGTAGACTTGATGACAACATCCCTGTTGTCAACAGATTACAAATCCACAATACCCTTCTTAAGGGCAGCGAACACTTTTAGTGAACAATTTTAAAGAATTAAATAATTGGACATGAGGATCGGGAAATGAATAAAGTTATGAAGCTTTTGATGACAGGTTTGTTCATCACGTTAATCGCAGCTTGTGGTGGCGGTGGCGGTGGTGGCGGCGAAGGTGGAATAGGGGGTAGTGTTACCATCTATACCCAAGACGGTGAAGCCCAACAAGTTGCTACCGGTAGTTTTGTGGTACTAAACGCGAGTGATACGGCGGAAAAAAACAAAAATGAGCTGACATACACATGGGTGTTAGTCAAAGCGCCAGATGGTAGTAACGCAGAACTGGCAGGTATAAATGTCGTAAATCCCAATTTTATTCCTGATGTCAGTGGTGAATATGAATTCAAATTGGTCATCAGCGCAGGTAACGGTAGTGATCCAGTAGAACAAACCATTAAAGTCGTTGCTGAAGCAGGTAATGTAACGCCTATGGCAAGTGTTCAAACCAGTGCACTTGAAGCAAGATCAAACAGTAAAGTGAAATTGGACGGCAGCGAAAGTCATGATGCAAATGACGATGAATTAAATTTTACTTGGAGTATAGTAGGTGCGCCAGATGGTAGCACATACAGCCTTAGCGATCCCAATGCAGAAAAACCTGAGTTAGATGTTGATGTCACGGGTGAGTATCAAATTCAACTTGTGGTAAACGATGGTGAAAAAAATAGTGCACCAAAAATAATAACGGTAACGGTTGTAGAAGGAAATCCTCGTCCCATATCAGTGGCAGGTTACGATATTCACGCAAAAAGTGGCAATACGGTTACACTCGATGGCAGTTTAAGCCGAGATGCAGACGACGAAACGCTAACGTATGAATGGTTTTTTGCATCCCGCCCTTCAGGTAGCAATGTTAGTATTACTAATCCTTCGTCTGTTAATCCTACCTTTGTTCCCGACGTTGTTGGTGCCTATGTTATTAGCTTGCGTGTCAATGATGGTATTACAAGAACAGATGCAACAAATAAACGAACCAGTGACATCGATAACGTATTAGTTATTGTCACCCAAGGAAACAACGCACCCATTGCAGCGATTGCCGGGCCAGATGATGTTGTCGATACCGGAAAGAAAGTCAAATTGAATGGGGCGAGTAGTAACGATCCCGATGGTGACACGTTAACTTACCTTTGGTCTTTGTCAGCCAAACCGGATGGTAGTACAGTCGAATTGACAAATGTCGATGTTTCAAAACTTGAATTTACGCCCGATGTAGATGGTGAATATAAAATTCAACTTGTCGTAAACGATGGAACTGTTACCAGTGAAGCAGACGAAATTACAATTGTTGCTGAAACACCTAATCGTGCCCCAGTTGCAAATGCCGGTCAGGATATGTCAACAATTGTTGGCACTACGATTAACCTTGATGGTAGTAATAGTTCTGATCCAGATGGCGATGCATTACTCTTTGCATGGAGTATAACTGAGTCACCAGATGGTAGTACTGCAGCATTACAAGATGCAGATCAGCAGACTGCATCGATAACGCCAGACTTGGCTGGTTCCTATAAAATACAACTCATTGTTAACGATGGGGCTCTTGATAGCGAATCGGTAGAAATAACAATAACTGTTGCAATACCAAACACGGTTCCAATTGCCAAAGCGGGGCCAGACCAAATTGTGAAAATTAATGAGTTAGTTACGTTAAATGGATCGGAAAGTGTCGACGATGACAAAGATCAAATAACCTATGCCTGGTCTTTTGTCAGTGCAATTGATACAAACAGTCAGAACATTAACACTGATGATTTGTTACAAAATCTAGCAGCAGATAATCCAAGTCCAAACTTTACACCTGTGGTTGCTGGATTGTATATCCTACAATTAATTGTTAATGATGGGAAAATTGATAGTGATCCAAACACAGTTGAAATTACGGTTGAACCAGTACCTGCGCCAGTTGTACAAATCACTTCTCCTGCAGATGGTGCAGTAATTGATTTTCCTCAAACGATCACATTTACTGGTTCAGCCGATGATCCGAACGAAGGTACTTTAACAGGCTCGGCACTGGTTTGGTCCGATAGCAATAATTCGAACCTGTGTACTGGCGTAACTTGCGATATCGATCTGGTTTCTGGTGCAAATGAAATATTTTTCACGGCTACCAATAGTCAGAATTCTTCCGCGACCACTTCTGTTACAGTAACGGTAAATTATTTACCCATTGCCAGTGCGGGAGAAGACCAAGACAACGTACCGGTTAATACAGAGGTTCAGTTAGATGGTAGTGGCAGCGTAGACAATGATGCAACGGGTAATCTAACGTACACCTGGCGATTCATTTCAGCAAAAGATAATGCTGACACAGATATTAATACAACGGATTTATTGTCTGACACGGGAATTGTAAATCCAACGTTCACACCTACGTTAGCGGGCGTTTATATGCTTGGATTGGTTGTGAACGATACTAAAGTGGATAGTACTGAAGATATGGTTTCAATAGAAGTTGTTACTACAGATGGTCCAACTATTACGTTTGTTGATTCACTGGAAAAAGGATTAGTAGCGTATTATCCGTTTGATGGTGATGCGAATGATGCTAGCGGTAATGGTAATGATGGTGTGGTGAATGGGGCAACGTTGGCTGAAGATCGTGATGGTAATGCAGATAGCGCTTATCAATTTGATGGGGTAGATGATTCTACACTCGTTCCTCATAATTCCAATTTAAATTTTGCAGACACAATTGGATTGTCTATTTGGATAAATCCGAACAATCCTGATTCAGATTATAATCATATTATTGATAAAAGTAATGAGTGGGCAATTAGTTTAATTAACCGAGAGTTGCATGTTGCATTGGTAAATGTAATTCCAGGTGATTGGTGGAATACAGGTGTAGTACTACCAGAAGCTACCGGAACTAGATGGTACAATATCAGTATAGTTTACGATAGTTCGTTAGGTAGTGATCAGCTTAAAATATATGTTGACGGATTATTTCGTTCGGCGTTTTCCACTAATTCTGGCTTACAAATAGCAAATACAGAAAATCCGCTTGGTATTGGGTCTCAAGGTATAGATATTAGCAAATCCCTGTTTAATGGATTAATTGATGATATTAGAGTCTTCAGTAGAGTAATAACTGAGTTTGATATCAAAAAATTAATTGAAAATAACTCAACTCTTATACCATCACCCCAGGATAAAATATCACTTTGTGTAAATGTTACAGATGAAAAAGATGGAATCTTGAAAGGAAGTTCTATTCAGTGGATGTCCGATTTGGATGGATCGATTGGTGAAGGGGAGTGCAGTTATGCCAAATTGTCTGCTGGAGATCATGTCATCTCAGTAATCGCAACCGATAATGATGGCAACGAAACTACTGAAACAATGGATCTACACATTAATTCATTGCCGGAAGTTTCGATTACTAACCCTGAACATAAATCAGAATTTGCATCAGGAAGCATAATTGATTTTCAAGGCAGCGCAAGCGATGCAGAAGACAGTGATTTAACAGGTAATGCTCTGGTTTGGAATTCCAGCATCGATGGTGATTTTGGTACAGGTGAATCAATTTCAACTACTTTATCTGATGGACGCCATACCATTATGCTTACCGCAACTGATAGCGATGGTGGCATAGCATCCAAATCAGTTACTGTCTGTATCCCAAGTTGTGGTGTATATTCTGATGACTTTGAATCTTACACCGAAACAGATTGGGGTAGATGGTCTGCAGATAGCATGTGGCAGATTGGTACCCCGACATCTGGACCTGAAGGCTGTTACAGTGGAGATAAATGTACTGCGACAGTTTTAGCTGGCAATTACCCAGATACCAATGGCTACTTGACTAGTCCATCAATTAACTTACCCACTATTGATGAGAACGAAGAAATTCATCTTAGATTTTGGCATTGGTTCTCCTTCGCCTTACGTACGGGAAGTTGCTGTGGTGCTGACCACGATTACGGTAGAGTCTATATACAAGAACAAACCGCACCCGGCGTGTGGAGTAGTTCAATCCAACTGGCATCCTATGTTGGAACTTCTGGCGGAGTATGGACAAAACCTCTGGTTGATTTATCAGCCTATGCAGATAAAAAAGTTCGACTATTATTTGGATTAATTAATGGAAAAACCGCTGGTATAGACGCAGGCTGGTATATCGATGACATTACCATCGATGTAGTAGTTGAAGAGAACAGTGTTCCCTATTTAGAAGATTTTGAAACTGGTTTGGAAAACTGGTGGACATCCAACGGATCTTGGCAAGTGGGTGAGCAACCAACGGCAGGACCTGCTGAGTGTTTTAACGAATCGAGTACCTGTGCTGGGACAGTATTAGACGGCAACTACCATAATACGAATTCTAATCTGGTGAGCCCATCAATAACGCTACCTACCATAACGGAAAGTGAAGAAATCCAGTTGCGTTTTTGGCAATGGTTTTCTTTCGCCTTACGTACGGGTAGCTGTTGTGGTGCGAATCATGACTATGGTCGAGTTTATATTCAAGAGCAAACCGAACCTGGCGTATGGAGTGGCTCAACTCAATTAACATCATATGTGGGTACCTCGGGTGGTGTATGGACGAAACCCATGGTAGATTTATCTGCCTATGCAGGTAAAAAAGTTCGACTATTATTTAGCTTAGTTAACGGTTCTACTGCGGGAGTCAGTTCGGGTTGGTATATTGATGATATAACAATAGATGTTATTGCTAGTGAAAATACAGTACCTTTTAACGTAGATTTTGAAGCAGGATTGGAAAACTGGTGGTCATCCAACGGAGCATGGCAAGTGGGTGAGCAACCAACTGCCGGACCTGCTGAATGTTATAACGAATCGAGTACCTGTGCTGGAACAGTATTAGACGGCAACTACCACAATATTAATTCTAATCTGGTGAGCCCATCAATAACACTACCTACCATAACGGAAAGTGAAGAAATCCAGTTGCGTTTTTGGCAATGGTTTTCTTTCGAATTGCGTACGGGTAGCTGTTGTGGTGCCGATCATGACTATGGTCGTGTTTATATTCAAGAACAAACCGCACCTGGTGAATGGAGTGGCTCAACTCAATTGTCATCATATGTTGGAACCTCCGGTGGTGTATGGACGAAACCGATGGTTGATTTATCTGCCTATGCAGGTAAAAAAGTTCGGCTATTGTTTGGATTAGTTAACGGCTCAACGGCGGGAGTTAGTTCAGGCTGGTATATTGATAATCTAACTATTGAGATTGTTGAGTATGAAAACACTATTCCATATTCAGAGAATTTTGAATCGGGAATTGGAAACTGGTGGTCTACTAATGGCACCTGGCAAATTGGTGTGCAGCCAGCAGTAGGTCCAACGGAATGTTATAACACGAGCGACACCTGTGCAGGGACGGTGTTAGATGGTAACTACCACAACATTAACTCAAGTTTAGTGAGTCCATCAATTACCCTACCGTCCATAAACGATGGCGATGAAATAGAACTAGCATTTAGACATTGGTTTTCCCTGGCACTACGGACAGGATCCTGTTGTGGAGCAGATCATGATTACGGTCGCATATATATTCAAGAGCAAACGGCTCCAGGAGAGTGGAGTGGGTCAACTTTATTAGACACATTTTCTAACACATCCGGTGGCATTTGGGCTAGGCCATTAGTTGATTTGACAGCGTTTGCAGATAAAAAAATACGCTTATTGTTCAGCTTGGTAAACGGTTCTACGGCTGGTGTTAGTTCAGGCTGGTATATCGATGACCTGTCAATCCAAATTTTCACGCCTTAATTTGTTAGCTAGTGATCTTGCTAATCGCCAAGGAAATTATATTGGTGATTAGTAGGAGTTCAATTAAATGAAATAAATCTTTATAATTTCGAGTTCAACTAAATCTTTTAATTTCTCCCTTTCTTTAATGTAATGAACACGGATTTTCACGGATCCTATCCACCCCTAATTTGAGACAGATCAATATCTCAATATCAATTTAACTTCAATATAATCAGGTAATTAGCCGAAGTCCATCATAAGTACCGAAACTCATTTAGGG